>Ga0315284_10001564_pt1 | contig 32689 bp, 45 predicted proteins | sample YL17G09_16_MG_FD_203696 | JGI IMG/M metagenome (GOLD analysis project Ga0315284, IMG submission 203696) | Sediment microbial communities from Yellowstone Lake, YNP, Wyoming, USA - YL17G09_16 | ecosystem: Environmental > Aquatic > Freshwater > Lake > Sediment | place: USA: Wyoming | collected... | reverse complement strand
CACGCATTTCTCACGTACGGACACGCTTCAAGTCCTTCTCGAGTCTCTCGATGAGTTCACAAGCACTCGACACTTCTGTGAGTAGCGGAATATCTCCCCACTTCACATCTTTTCTTGCTGTCTCCAACTCTCCCAACTCGTCTCGTAACAGGTTGTAGAAGGCGAGTCTGATCTTCAAGTGAGCATGACTTCGTGGCATCCTTCGATCGTACACATCCACCAACAGTTCCTTCAAACGCTGGTTGAACATTTTGATTCCGCGAAGTTCTATCACTTTACCTCCGGGTTGAAAACGTAAAAGGTAGCGCGAGCGAAGTCGTGAGTGAAGTCCACAAGGGTTCCGGACTGTCCTCTCCGAACCTTGGCGATGGCGACACGCAACCTGTTCTTGCTTCGCAGGTCTGCAGGATTGGCAATTGCAAGGACAACATCCGCCGTCTGTACTTTGCCAATGGAACTACTGACGTCCTGTTGACGAACGACTTCACGATCGAAAGCATCCCTCGTAACCTGACTTGCTGTCCACACTGCCAGGTTACGAGACATGGCAAGTCCACGCAAACCTTCGTACACACTCGTCATCTCTGCCCAGATCTGTTCGCGTTGAATCAGAGGTGCAATGAGATCGGCATAGTCGACGATTATCATGTCCGGTTTCCACAACTCCGCTTCAACCATGTCCAGATGTGCACGAATGTCGGCAACCGTTGCTTCCTTCGTCGCAAACTCTTTCACGAGCAACGGACTTCCATACCACCGTTGTAGTCGCTTTTTGACTGCGGAGATTTTGCCAGACGAGAACTCCAGTTCCTGAAAAGGAACCCCGGAGAAGGAACTATCGAAGCGTGCGTATACTAATTCCTTCGACAACTCGAGGGTGTAGTACACGACCTTCTTCCCCCACATCACTGCAGCCCGTGCGAAGTGGAGAAGTGCCATCGACTTTCCGGCACCAGAAGCACCGAGAACGACACCCAGTTCCTTGGGTGCAAGTCCACCTTGTAAGTGGCGATCCAACGACTCGATACACAAGGGAATCGTGATCTGACCTACGTTTCCACGCGACCCAAGTTCATCGGTGAGGTACACAAGACCCAAACCATCCCGCATGTACTTGCCAACAACGAATGCTTGCTCGTACAAGCGAACGACAGCATCGACGTCCCGTTTCTGCAGGTGTCCGATTGACTTGATCCCCGCCTGTCTGATCGCAACGACCCTGCAGAATGTGAGGACTTCCTGTGCGACGAAATCGAGATCGGGATGAGGTTCGTAGAGGGATTCGACCAAGCGGTCGAGAACGGGGAGGTCCAGGTTGACTTGCTGTTTTCCTCGTCGCATCATCTCTTGCAACGAGACTAACGTTGGTGGAACACCCCAGTCAACCCAGAAACCGAGGATTGCTTCCGCCAGCACTTCATGCAAGGGATCATCGAAAAAGTGCGACTTCAGAACCCCTTGATGTGCAAGCAGGAGACCCGGTTTCTGGATGAGTGCAGCGAGAACCAACCTTTGGAAGGATTTGGAATACTCAAATCGAGGATCACTTTGTGTTGCGACCGTCGGTGTCAATGGGGGTCCATCCTTTGTTCATCAGCGAGAACGTTTCACATACGAAGGACGTAACGTACTTTCCCACATCCTTGGCATCTTTCATGCGTTTCCGTTCCTTTTCGCCGATGAGACCGTCAGGAAGTTCGAATGGGTGTGGAACGACGAACTCTTCGTGGCGAACCTTCCACCACTCTTCGTTCGGAACCGATCCAACTCCAACGGATGCTTTATACCGGTAAACAGGTGTCGTTCCGTTGACCACACGGTCAAACTCGTACAGTGCCTGCCACGTCGTTTCCACCCAAGTAGGAATGGGAGATCCTGGTTTGGCAGTTTTCTTCGCCTTCAACCACAGTTGCTGAGGTGGTTTGCCATGTTGCAGGGTGACTTGCCTTCTACCACCCGAGAAAGGACCATCTACACACAGACAAAGTGTCGTTCCATCAGCACTCGTAAGCAATCCTTCCACCCCCAAGAACAAGTCGTTGTGCAACAGACATGCTTACCGTTTCAGACTGCGTAACCAGGAACGTGTGGTATCGCTTACCCAGTACATGGCTTTTCTCCACCATGGCAAGGAAGCGTAGTTTGTTATCAGGGTCCAGAGCTCCGTCGATCTCGTCAGCACAGACACTCTCGTATACCCCTCTTCCTCCACGACCCAACGTGTTGAGCACTCCAATAGCTTCAGCGATGGCTGTCTCGATCCACACGCGTTCTCCACCGGACAGCGTTTCGACGAGTTGGTCTGTTCCGTCTTCACGATGGACAACGACATCGAAGACCTCCCTGTAGGACTTCGTCGATATATTATACCGGAGAGTCTCGAGAGATATGGTGAACCGTGACCCGAAGGCACTGAGCAACAACTCGTTTGCCAAGTGTGTGATCTTCGGACCTGCAGCGTCGAGTTCGAACGCTTGAATGCCATCCTTTCCAAACGCCTTGGAAATGGACAACCACGAATCACGCTTCACGAGTGTAGTGTCGTAAACTCGTTCCTTCTCTTCGAAACGAGTCAATTCGTTTGCAAGTTTCGACCTCTGCAACTCCAATTCACGGAGAAGAGTGGACAAACCGACCAACTCACGGTCGATGTCTTGAAGGAGTTGACGGAGTTCACGAGTTGACTTCGTGTGTGCCTCAACCACACTCTTGGCACATCCTAACTGCTTGACGAGATCGATCGTTGTGATTACATCCGTCTGTTCAAGCAACCTGGAGGCTTCCTCGTACTGGTGGTTCTTGTCCTCCAAACGGGGTTGCAAGACATTCAATCGGTCACTTGCGTTCTGTGCACGTAGAAACCGTTCGGACACCTGTTCGTTCAACAACGTTCTGCGTTCGTGGACCAGACTTGTAAGTTCCTTCCGAAGTTCCTCCGTATCCGCTTCCAACCACAGTCGTTCGATTTCGCCGACACGTGATGCCATTTCAGGATCGGGTTGCTGGAGTACTTGTAGTTCTGCAGTCAACAGAACGACTTGCGCTCTTGCAGTCCTCACGTTCGCAAGAAGAGGACACGTGTTGAAGAGTTCGGGTTGTAGTAGACACGGAACGTCATCACGGATCTGTTTAGACAACGTTTGCAACAAGACTTCTGTCGCTCGCACCTCGATTTCGCGTTTGTTTCGCTTGACGTCATGTTCATGCTTCAGTGCGAGTGCACGATTGCCAACTTCGGAGCACTTCCGTTCCTGTTCCTCGAGAGTAGCAATTCGATCCGTCACTTGTTGCCAGTACTTGTACTTCTCCTTCAGTTGTGGCAGTTCCTCGACCAACTTGGAGGTCTGTTCGAGTTCGAGTTGGATGGCATCCCGTTCCAACCAAAGCGTCTTGCACGTTGCATCAAGTCGTTCGCGTTCCTTCATCCGACTCTCCGCAACGCGAACCTTCAGATCCAACTCGTGGTGCAACTTGTCCGCGACTTCCAACTCTTCCTGTTCCTGTGTCAAGACCACGTTCGTGCGGGTTTGATCGGAGGTTCGTTCCTTCTGCTTGCTTTCAGCACCAGTCGCACGTTCAACCAGTGTCGCAAGTTCCTGTTCAACGGTGTTCTTCCTCGCCAACTCGTGTGTCAACAGGTTCAGTTTGTCGTTGTGTAGGTCGGAGGTTTTCTTCGCGACGTCGGACACTTCTTGCAGGTACGAAAGACCGAGTAGTTCGGTAAACAGTTCCTTCCGTTCACCCTTCGTCAGTTCAGTCAACGGAGTACGATGTTGTGCACTGAAGACGCTGTGGAAGAACAGTTTCGGGGAACCGAAGAGACGGTTGACGACTTCCTCGTACGTATTGACCTTGCCATCATTCTGCACAGTGTCGTTGACGTACAAGAAGGTTTGTGTCGACTTGTCTTTCGCATTGAGAAGGATGACACACTTGATCTTGTCGTTACCCCAGTCGAACTCCAGTTCCTTCCGACTGTCCTTCAAATACACGTGGTTTGTCAGTGCCCCACTTCGACTTGCCAGTTGGAGGTACGGTGTCAGGTTTTCGAGAACAGTACTTTTTCCTGATCCATTCGCACCGACCAACGCGACTAATCCGGGTGAGAACCTTGTGAAGTCGACCTCTATTTCGTCACATCCCAGTCCCCGTTGAACGCCAATCCATCCACGAAGGAACAGGCGTTTGAACCTCATAGTCGAACTCTCATCTCTTGAACACGTCGATCCAACCAAGCAAGTGGTTTCTCAACGGAAGAACCGGGAATGTGTCCACAAACATCCGATCTGAACACCAATCCGGATCCACCTCGAACCAGTTGGAATTCCGGATACTGCAAGTTCCAATCGTTCGAGACGTATGTGGTGTGGTCGGTGTAAGTCAATCCACTCGCAAGAAGGTTCGCACTCTCACCAAATCTGAACGTGGAAACACCCACTCCACTATTTGTCGTGCCTGCTGTCATGTTCCTTCTCCTTCGGACCGAGTGTAGCAAAGATTTCTGCACTGGGCAAACACTTCATCATCTCGGACACGAGTATCCGAAGCGACTTGATCTCATCCTCGAGGTGCTTCCGCTGGAAGTCCATCTCCGCCTTGAACCGTTCCTTGTCCGCCTTCAAGTTCTCTTCCTGCACTTGGACGGTTGCCTCTCGCTTCGACTGCGTGATCTCGAACTCCTGCCGTTTGCGTTCGAGTCCAACCTTGTGTTCGACTTCCCTCTCCCGACGATCGAACTCTTCCTTCTTCTTGTCGCGTTCGATTTCCATCGTTGCAATCTGTTTCTTCAAATCGTTGAGAGTCGAGACCGACTTCAAGTAGTCGTTCGCCTGCTTCTTCGCATCCTCGTTCAAACGTTCAACTGCTTTGCTGACAACCTCTTCCAGACTGTTGTTACCCCACACGAAGATCACGTTACACCTCCTCTAGTTATGGGTTGCAACTTTCCAACACCTCAATTACAGCACGTTGGCGAGCAATCTCCGCATGCAACTCCGCCAATAGTTCCGACCAACGCTCATCCTTGTCACTGTCATAAAGAGCAGACCCGTTTCCGTCCAGATCACCATTGAAGTAAAGGTACGCCGTGTACTTGAGTTTTCGTGAGGTAGCTATTTGATCAATGCACCACAAACAGAGGATGTCGTACGGTGATGCGTCTTCGCGAAAGGCAATCGCTTCCCATTCACTGTTTGACAAACTTGCGTCCATTCCTGTTTTTCTGCCACATCTTTCACAAGCATACGTCGAACGTTGCAAGGGATACAACAGTCGTTCAATCCTTTTTCGGACCTCGACGAGTGGAGAACACGAGTATTCACAGGGTCGCGAAGTCACAGTTTCTCCAGTTCGACAGGATCGAGTGACGACTGCAACGCCTTTACGAACTCCAACTCGTTGCTTGGATCGTGATCGATCGACTTGCAATACGCATCGTACTTGTCTGCAAGTGTCGTTGCCATAGTGACTTCTATTGAACGTTTGGACTCCACCTGTTCGACCACAAACTCGACCTTCACATCCACTGCACCTGCTTGTTCGTACAACCGAGTGAGTTCCGCAGACAACTCGTCGCTCCTTGCCTCCAACCTGTCGATGTGCAAGCGAACTCTCACTCTCTTTCCTGCACCTGCCTTGTAATCGAAGAACGAAGTCTCTTCCAACTGCACGTCGTGCAACAGCAAGGGATGGGTACTCTGTAACTTGTACCAAGTTGGTTTTGCACTTCCCTTCGCGACGTCCACAATCCAGAAACCCTTCTCCTCGGGTTCACCGAACGTCTTGTGGAACATGCTACCCGCGTACTTGACGGGTTGCAGTGCAAGCATCGACTGGTGTGCGTTGTGGATGTGACCCAATGCAGTGTAGTCTGCACCCACTCGAAGAACCTGTTCCAGTGAAACACCGAGGGGTTCGAACAACGGAACTCCGTTCAGATCCGAACCGTCGATTGCGAAGTGTCCAACGAGAACGGTTGGAACTACACTTGCACGAGTCTCATTCGAGAAGTGTTGGAACACGTGGTTGAGCATCTGTCGACTGACCAGCATTGGATCCGCAACACCCTCGGAATTCGGACACAACAGTCGAACAGTTGGATACGGCATGCAGTGAACTTGAAGGATGCACTCAGCATCCTTCGGAAACTCGTCACACCACTGTCCAAGTCCCGACAAGTAGACCGTCTCGTACGTCTTGCTGACGCGAATCGGAAAGGTTGTTTCCAGACGCTCGAACACGTCCAGACTTCCAACCACATCATGTGAGGAATTTCCCTGAACGAGTAACGTTGGCATACAACTCGCGAGACGTCTGAACTCGTCGAGTACAGAAATTACGGATGACGACTCCGCGTTCAACAACGCGTGGTCAAAGAGATCACCCGCAAAGACCGCAACCTTGCACTCGAGTTCGATCGCTTTGTCGACAAGTTCCCGAAGTACAGGAAGGGCATATGACATGCACTTCGGTGAGTGGTGGAGGTCAGCGAAGTGAACGAGTCGAAGTGACATGTACACTCCTTCCCTCACGCACGTCTTTCCAGTATTGTTGTGAGTACCTTTGGCATCTCTCCCGGTTTTCCTCCAAGGTGGCAGAACTTGCATTTGCCCACTGTTGCTTCGCTTTCTCGGATTGGTTGAGGAGATAGACAGGTGTTGATCTTCCCAACCTTTGCTTCTCTAAGAAGCTGGGATCTTCCCAGTTAGCTATTTGGCGTTGGCGTCGACGTTCTCGTCCTTCGGATGTTCGACCACGAACAGCAGCACGATTCCGAACCTCCTCAATTTGATACGTCCTCTTGTTGGATTCACGCACCCGCTGAATGTAGTTCTCATCCCTTGCTTGTCGTTGATGTTCGCGATATCCTTCTTGTTTCCACAAGAGTGAAGTGTTACCTGGATCTGCACCTTGTCCACCATCCCAAATGTTGACGAGTGACCAACCTTCCTTCCGACCCCAAGCAATCCACCACTTTTCAGCTTCTTCCCAGTGCTGTTCGTCGGAAACTTCGAGTATCACCATAACCGGTTGTTGTCCTTGTTTCAACAACCGGAGAATTCGCTCTCGCGGACTGTCTTTCGGATCACGAATATGATCTCCCCACCGTTCTAGTGGGTTTACTGACTTGCCAATGTACCAGATCTCACCACCCAACTCGTCACACAATCCGTAGACCCAAACGGGTGTCATTTGAACTCCTTCTTCAACTGTTCCAACCACCTCTGAATCAACGCGACGTATCCAACTGGATGCGAATCTGGAAAGCAACAGTAGATGGTTGCGTCGGGATGCATGTTCGCGATGTTCTCTTTGTCCTTTGGTGTGAGAACGACTGCAATGGAATGTGTCTCGGCATCAAAGCGAACCCGATTGGACAACGCAGTTCCGAAAGCAATTTCAACGATCATGGCATACCTCCTGAGACTTCCAACCAGAACGGGGAACGTTGAGCACGTCCACGATAACACCATCCCTCGTCCAAAGCAGTTGGATACCTCTGCATGTTGTTCCCTTGTGAAACACTTCCGCAACGAAAACGGGAAGGAAGTTACCCTTGCGAAGACCCACAAACTTGCGTGCACCACCATCAGCTGTCTTTATGGTGAGACAACCACCTCGTTTTCCGATGTACACAACCGAAGGAAACCTCATTTCGCGTCAATCACCCCACGAGAATCCCGAGACACTTTCAGTCCTACACTTGTGACAACACCACACACCATCACGATAGTCCCAGTCAATCATTCTGTGGAACAAGAAGCACCAAAGTGACGGACTATATGTAGGTTTGTAGAAGGGTTGGAACCTCATTTCGCGTCAATGACCTTCTTTCCAATCGTGTACAAAACAGTCTGTGCAACGATTCCCAATCCAATGATTGCCCACCAGTTCTTCGGTTCCATTCCCCAACCCCACATCAGAGTGAGGACGGTAGTAAGAATCGAGAGCAACGACACAAACAACAAAGCCAGGAACTTGGTCGCGTTCATTTGCACTCCTTCCACCTCTTCATGAACTCCTGTGCCTCAGTTCCACGTATGTTGACGGTAGAACCATTGCGATGGTGAACCGTCACACCACACAACCAATTGGCATCTTCGTGAACAGTCACAATCTCTTCCGTGCACCAGTGATTCGTGCCATGCAAACCGTGTGTTTCGAACCACATCACGTTCCCTCCTTCTTCGAGGGAAGACTGACTTCACTGGGTGACGAACAACTGTGGTGGTAAAGTCCAACCTCCGACTTCCACCAACGATGCTTTGGTGCTTCCCATTGGTCAGTGCAAGGTGTATATCCCCACGAGAAGTGTTTTCCGCACTTGCAACAACGCGTGAACAACCAACGACGCAACGTCGAACAGAAGTGCCAAGTGATGTGCCAATGCCAGACGTGCCACTGCCACGGTATCTCACTGTTCCACCACTCCGTGGTCATCAACACACATGCACGCCTAACCAATGCATCCGTGTCGTAGCAATTGGGGTGTCGCGGGTCGTGACGAAAGCGGTAGGCGTTGGAACACGAACTGTCGTCTCCCAACACACGTGGATCGAGATGCCAGATCGTAAAGATGGAAGGCCAGTACAAACCATGCTTGAACAACGAAGAACGTTGTGGCCAAGGTCGTCGAATCTCGAATGCAACACTCCAAGGGTCGTGCATTACTTACACTCACTCCAATTGCTACCACTGTGAACTTCAGCTTCTAACGGAACACTCAACTGAGTTACGTTCTCCATTGTACGTTTGAACTCGGGGCGAAATGCTTCGACATCTTTGTCTGCCACCTCGCACAGAATCTCATCGTGCACAGACAAGAGGAGATGGGCATCGAAACCCTTCTCCTCAATCATCTTGCGTGTTCCAATGAGTGCCAACTTCAGAATACCTGCAGCACTTGCTTGGATGGGTTGGTTGTACGCTTGAAGTTCCGCCCTGTTGACACGCTTCGGGTCACGTGCTTCGAGATCCGGAAGAAAGCGCTTTCGACCGAAGATGTCCTCCACGTACCCCTGCGATCTGCCAATCGATGCCATTCTCCGCATGTGAGTGAGGATTTCAGGAAACTCAGCGTATGCACTCTGTGACAGTGCAAGTGCTTCATCGTCGGGAATGATCAACTGTTCAGCGAGTGCCTTGTAACCACCACCATAGATGAGCAGGAAGTTGGTCTTCTTTCCCTTGAACCTCTCCATGTCATCGGGTTCACGATCCTTGAGTTGGAACGCTCGCTTTGCCGTCTGTGCGTGTAAGTCGATACCTTCACGATACGCACGGAGAAGATTCGGGTCCTGAGAGTAGTGTGCCATCACCCGGAGTTCGATCTGACTGTAATCACCATCGACCAACTTGTATCCTGGTCGAGCAATGAACGCACCTCTGATCTCCTTCCCGATCTCGGAGCGAACGGGTATGTTCATCAGATTCGGATTCGACGAACTCAAACGACCAGTGACAACTCGTGCTTGGTTGATCTCGCAATGGATAGTGCCATCCTCTTCCACGAGACCTGGCAACTTCGTTGCGTACTTGGTGAGCAAACTGTTCAGACTCTTCCACTTCACGATCGCATCGCAAATCGGTGAGCGGAGAGCGATGTTCTGCAACACCAGTTTCGAGGTCTTGGGACCGATTGGACCAAAATCCGTGTCGGGATTCCTGACCTTCAGGTTGAGTTTGTCGAACAGGACGTGCCTGATCTGATGATGACTGGTCAACTCGAAACGAGTCCCTGCGAGTTTGAAGATCTGTTCCTCGAGTTCTTTCATCTGGGTGCGGAGGCGGAGTTCGTACGGTTTGAAGAACGACTTGTCGACAAGAATACCACGGTATTGCATGTCCGCGAGAATGGGTAGAACGGGCATCTCGATCTGCTGATACAAATCCCACATTCCGAAGTCCTTTACCCGACTCTCGAAGTGCTCGATCATTTGCACTTCTGTCACCACATCCTCGCAACAGTACAGGGAAGCGTCCTTCACGTTCACCATGTCAATCGTTCGAGTCTTCGGATCACCCACCAGTTGTGCGTAGTGAATCTTGTCGACACCGAGAACACTCTGTGCCATGTAGTCGAGGTTGTGAGGAATCTCAGGGTCGAGAAGATAACTCGCAATGAGTGGGTCGTGTGCAAGACCTCGAACATCCATTCCGTGTCGCTTTGCAACGAGGTAGTCGTACGACGCGTTTTGTGCACCCTTCTCGATGGAACTATCCGAGAGGTAACGACCAAAGACTTCCTGCACTTGTTTGAGCGACAGGTTGGTCGGATGGTCCAGGTGAGAGATCGGGATGTAGTATGCACGATCAGGTTCCCATCCAAACCCGATGCTCACAAGGCGACACTTCAGTGGGAGGAAGTAAGTCGTCTCTGTGTCGAAGATCAGTGGTTTGTGGTGAGGACGAGACTCGAGAATGTTCACCAACTGTTCAGCATCACCCACAACGATCGGACAGAAGTCCAATTGACTCGTAAAGTAACATCCCTTCGTACTCAATGCAATACCCCCATCTCTCCACCCTCGTCTTCGGGAACTTGTGTAACCACTTCAGCAACTTCTTGTGAGGGTGATTCAGCCAACTCAGACAATGCACCCGCAGCTTCCAACCAAGCGTCGTTCGGTTTGTGTCCTCGAGCAATCAGTTCTACTGTAATGGCCGTCCTCAACCATTGGACGGTTGCGTGAGGATACTCGAACGTGATTGCTCGGGCAATCGTCAGTGGTGTCACTTCCGACTCTTTCCCAACATCCAACCGCCGAACTTGGACAACACGATGAGAACCAGAAAGATCAAGGCAACGGCACACACAAAACCGAGACCCCACGCTCCGAACGTAAACCCGCTTCGAAACGCGTCAGAAGCAGTCCACAAAGCGATCATGATTCATACCTCCTCTGAAATAGTTGTACCGCTTCCGAGTAGGTCTTTGCATGAACCTGAAGTACCAGTTTGTTCGAACCAACACTCGAGTGCAACTTCTTGGTCAACCGAACACAGACTCTTCCCTCGTTCACCCTATTCGCCTCGACGTCGTACAGTTGCTTCGGTACACCAACGATCCTTCTCAATGCTCGCAGTGCAGTCTTCCTATTCATTACACATCTCCAAGGTGGCGTGGCACGGTGTTGGTCGTGCCTTGCCTGTCACTGTGTTGTGGAACGGTGTTGTCCGTTCCACTCGGTGAACCGTCACAAAACTGATCTCTTTAGAGATCACGTTCTTCACTCCTTCAAACGGAGAGCAACCTGACCCGAAGGTAGGCTCTCGCTAGCACGCTCGTGAGCGTGATACCGTTTTCCCTCATGTAAGTACATGTCGGAAATCCGGGAAACTTCAACCTTTCTTTAGCGAAACCAAAACTCTTGTTCATAAACATTTGGCGGGAACCATGGTCAACCGACCTAACCAATTGGTTTTTCAACGAGTTCACCATTTGGTTACCAAAAGTGAACAAACACGTATAATAATGCATGCCGTTCGTGTATCGACTTGTGGATCCCAGAACTCCGTTGACGTACCACCAGCCAGGTCTTCGCACGTTACTGCAAGCCTAGCGGCGCAACCTCTCCGCGTTCTCGATGATGAACTTGGGACAAAACTCCAATGCACGCCCTCCCAACCTGACAAACGCATGGTACAACTCGAGGTCATCGTCGAAGTGCTCCCAATTCCGATCGTTCTGCAGCCATGCCAACGCGTTCTCCCAACCATCTACCATCACCTTGTGATCGATCATCGCGAGAATGGAAAACCGACGACCCATCCCCTCGTCAAGAATGCGTGTTCCCTCTTCCGAAATGCGTTTGTATGTCTCCGAGAATGTCGATGACAGTTCATTGTACCGCTCCCTTGCCTTCCCCGAACACAACATGCTAGGTTGAGGGATCAAACGTTTGCCCATCATCGATCCCATTCCCATAAACTGTGTCTTGATGAAGACGGAAGGATCTGCGTTCATCGCTGTCACCAGTCCAGCCGTTTTGACGAAGAACCTCCAGTTCTTCGAGTCTTCGGGATGCATGTGATCTGCTCGTGAGTACATCTGCACAAAACGACCTCGCTTTCGCAACTCCATCTCATAGAGGTGGATGAGATCGAGAACAAGAAACCAGTCACTTCCTTTCGGTTGATCCACTTGTTCTCCTTCGGTTGAAGAATTATGTTGGTGGAATACGATCCGTTGGGACCAACGGAGATCAACGGGGTCCATTGGGGATCAAACGGTAATATGTCCCCTTTGTCCCACTTGTCGGAAATCGAGTGTTGCGGCGGAAACGACGACGGTGATTGGAAGGACGGATCAAGTACCATCCCGTGATTTGTACCTTCGCACCAGGATGCCAATGCAAGATGTGCCACTTGCTGCGACATGCCTTGCAGTACAGATGGTAGAACGTGTTCACTTCTGAACTTCGACCGACACAATCACCTTGATCCTCAGTTCCACGTTCAGTGGAATGGGTGGGATGGTTGTAGGAAGATCGACACCACGAACACCCATTGGAAGATGTCGCACAGATGCGACACTCGCATCTGTTTGAGCAACCACAGTGCTGTCATGAAGTGTGGGACAGTGATCCCTTCTGTGACCAGTCTGACGACAACGACTACACGTTCTTGCCTTCATCTTTACTCCCATGTGTCGTCGCAACTTGCGACGTGCACTCGTCATGAGTTGACTGACTCTCGACTTACTGACCTTCAGTGTCTTGCAAGTTGACACCTGATCTTCATCTCTCATCTTCGCTTCGATGACTATTCGTTCCTGTGATGAGAGAAGATGTAAGTTGCGTGACACATCGTGAAGAAGTTCTCGTTGTGCTCTCGTCAACTCCTCACCATCGTGTGACAAGACGTCTGCCAACGTTCCACCGTCTTCAGTGGGTTTGTCCATTGCGACATGCAAAACATCCTCACGCAAACCTTCCCTCACCCTGCGACGTTCGAGCCGAGACAGGTGATCACACTTGCGCAACTCGTCCTTCACCCCTCCACGAATGCGAGGAACTGCAAACGTGCTGAAGTTGAATCCACGAGATGGATCGAAACGACGTATCGCATCCAGCAATCCAATGCGACCTGCAGCAATGAGGTCGTCACGATCAACGTGCGAAGGAAGGTGTGCACGGAGTTTGTCGACAATGGAAACTACCAAGGGTTCGTATCTCTGAACCAACACACTTTCATTGTCAACAGGTGTGGTAACCATCAACAGATACTACCGTCCTCTACTGTGTTCTTCGGATCTCAAAGGCACCCTCTTTTCGAAGTTGTGCCAACCGCTTTCGAGAGTGACGGCGTAGAATATCGTGTCCTGTGTCAACGAAGTCGATAAACCAGCAACGACTTGCTCCGGTGTCGTTCTTCGGTCTAATTGCTCGTCCAAGTGCTTGAGCAGTTCGGACGACACTCTCGCCTCCAGCAGCATTGACCACCACGTCGAGTCCTCGAACGTCGACCCCTTCATCGAGGATGGTGCTCGCGACAAGAGCAGTACCCCGTGAATCATTCTTCCCTTCGAGTCTGGACAAGGCAACCAGTCGGTCTTTGAAATCCGTGTCGCCGTAAACGAATTCGTACCCAGTAAGCTCCGCAAGAATGTGTCCGTGCTCAACTCGAGTAACAAGGACGAGTACGTTCCTTCCTGCGTCAACGTGTTCCCTCACCTTCTTCGCGATCAGTCGGTTGCGAGCATCGTTCTTCACGATGCCCGTCATGTAGATTCCTTCTTCGTTACCCCACTCATACCCGCTCATGTACTCAATGTCAGGTCCAGGAGCAGTGAGAAACTCGACGATGGGTCTCGCAAGAAGTCCACGCTCGACTAGTGGGGATGCTTGCATTTGGTAGATGATGGGTCCCAACGCGGCTTCCATCATCATCTCATCTCCACTGTTGCCTTCAGGTGTTGCACTGAATCCGAACCTGAACGGGACTGGCGCACTCATCAGGAGACGGTAGTACGTGGGTGCAGGTGCGTGATGAACCTCGTCCACAATGACGAGTTGAACTTCCGACAACAGTGCGGCAAGTTGTTCGAGTCGCGAACGAGAAGTCAGTGTCTGCACCATCCCGACGGTGACTTGCTCTCGATCGTTCCACCATCCGTCTCCACAGACACCAACCTTCACTTCCGGCCATCTCTTCTTGAAGCGTTCCTTCGTCTGGTTCACCAATTCCTTGCGGTGCACCATGTAGAGTGTCTTCACACCAAGCATCTTGGCGAGAGCAATCTCTACTTCCGTCTTGCCAGATCCCGTAGGGAGTTGAACGACTCCCCGACCATTTCGAAGGCACGCGTGAAGCGTTTCAAACTGATAGTCGCGGAGTTCCACACCTCGGAGTTGAACGCTTGTTGAAGTACCAACAACCGCAACTCCAAACGTGCCATCGCCATCATTCGTCTCGAATACAATCCCTTTGACATTCAGTTCCTCCAACACCTTCGGGAACAGACCCGTCGGGAATCGGAACCTCGGTTTCTTCTCCATCAGGTGAGTGATTCCGTCACTCCATCCTTTTTGCACACTTTGCTCAAACCACGCACCTTTGCGACGGTAGGAGGTTACTTTGTCGATCACTCGGAGTTCGGGTGGAAGGGCATCTTCCACGAGTGTCCAATGATGTTGTCGAATCAGGCGCAAGGTTCGATCGACTCCTCTTTGTAGGTGTCCCAACGAACGAACTTCCCGTGAGTCACGAATTTGAGAATGAACCGCTTGTCGCCGGGTGTGTCCGCATGAAACGTAACACCTTCAAGCCATCCAACTTCACCAGTTGCCTTTACCCGATACGACCGACCCAAGGATTCTGTGTTCTTGTCCTCCTCATACTTTCGTTTCATGAGTCTCCCTGAACCGCTTGAGTGCTGCAGCAAATTCACTCCGACCAACTGCTTGAGCACCTGCAGAAACTGCTCGTGTTCTCCAGGACGGAGAGAGATCCCAATGAGGAGTCGAACTCACTTGAAACCATGCCTCAGGCAAACGCAACTTCTCACCGAAGTCGAGGAGTTCGTCTACACTGGTATCCGAGATCAGGTGGCATGAGTAACCACCTGCCCACGGTGCACCAGTCCAAACTGCATCATCAACGAGAATCATGAGATGCCTTGGATTTTCCGGGATTTACCCTTTGGAGCTTCCGTTCTCCCAACGGATCGTTTGTACGGTAGACTGATCATATTGCCGACTTTCTTGTTCTGTCGTTCGATGACCTCCGTTGCAACTTTCACTGCTTGCGCAAACGTGAGACCCGGAATGTCAGCAGGTCTCACAAGTGGTCGCCACCTTCTCTTCATGTTACTACCACAACGGAGGAGGACAATCAACTGGACCACTCGGATGTTCAACTGTTACGGTCACTGGTTTGCCGACCACCTCTTCCAAGCGATCCTCGTCGATCCAATGACCATCCTGCATCTTGCCTTCCTTGTCGACAACCGGCAACACACGCCATTGTGAGCAACCAGTCATGTACACACAATGTCCATCTACCGTTCCCTCAAAACCGGTGATCTTGTCTCTGACCTTCAATCCGAATTCGAGTTTCACAGTCCCTCCTCAAACGTTACGTAGTACTCTTTCCCAGGTTTGAAGTGGTCACTTCGAACAGTCGACAACTTGATGCTACCACTGGGTGTCGCAGCAAAGAACTCCTTGTTCTCAGGTGCGTCACCACCAACTGCGAAGAACTCTGCCTCGTACACGAATGGAACCTGTGCCCATCCAACTCTCTTCGCAACCGACTGGCACATGAACTTTGCTTTCGTTGCCATCTGTTCCTCCTACCTTTCACCTGCATCAACTTCCATACCACATGCTGCACACATGACTGCTTTGTCTTGGTAGACGTAGACGATGTTGTCACCTGGCAGTATTGCTTGCTCACAGTGGGCACAAGTTCCATCGTACTTCGAGACCATCGGTGTTCCGAGAAACCAACCATGACTTGCCCAGTGAAGTTCGAGGTCTCGCAAAGTGATGCGACGTCTACTCATTGCTAGTCAACCCACCTCTTGCCTTTCCAAGCGAAAACGAATTCCTTGTACGAGTACAACCTGCCTTGACCAACACCCTGCAAATGACTCAACGGCTTCACTGGCAAGACATAGACACGATGTTCTCCAAACCGGTCCTGAACCCACTGTCTCAGTTCCTGAAATGGAGGATAGTTGGACGTCTGTCCATCCAACATGACCACCTTCGAGTGTTCATGTGCAGCACCCACGATCAGTTCCAACTTGTCCCAGATCGTGTCCTTGTCCCAAGTTGTCCAAGGAGGCAGTTCGGAAGACTGCAACAACGCCTGTGACATCAACTGGTACATGTGGTGATAGGTTCCAGTCTCTTTGCCATCTGCCCACGGCCAAGGAAAGTCGTGATACGTGATGTCGTAACCACCCGGTGGTTCATACTGCGTGTATGGACTTTGAACGAAGTCTTCACCCGACATGTTGAAGCAAAGTCCCATCCCCGGAGTCTTGTGTTTGAGAGGTCCGTTCTTCAACTGCCAATCGATGGCACGATGAACGTGACCAACGTTCCACTGCTTCGCGTACTTCCAGTCCCACTCGAGTCCGCGGAACGTCGCTCGATTGTTGATGAAGTGACCAATCGCAGCAAGGATAGGCCAACACGTTCGCGGTTGTGTCCACGCCCAAACCACCAGTTGATCCAAGTACTTGTTCACTTCGTCGGCAAAGAAGGACTTCTCGACCAACACACCATCATGCACATGACTTTCGCTCACAAACTCCTTCGGATACTGCAACTCATCTTGTGTCCAAGTTGGATCGTTGAACACGGTCTGATGTCCGGCATGTTGCCAAAGCGAGAGATCGTTGACGAAGACGTGAACACCCTTCTTCGCCCACGAGTTAGGCATGCTCCCAGTACCTGCACTTGGATCAACCCATGTCTCAGGTTGACGACCCAACTCACGTAGTGCGATCTGTTCGAACCACGGAAAGAGTCGTGCCTGCGATCCGAACAGTCCCGTTGTCAGGACCTTCCCGGATGTTGCAGGAATGAGTTCGAAATCGATGACAATCTCACTCATGACATCTGCTCCCGTTCCCGGAGCGATCGACATTCACTTCTCCTTTCTCTCGAACGTCATTACCCCACCATACAGACTGGCTGGTCCAGCATCAACAAGCAACTTCCAGTGTGGGTGGTTGTCAAAGAGTCCCAACTTCCGCACGGCTTCACGAACCTCAACAACACACTTGTTGACACCTTGAACGGCAATTGGACAAGATGCTTCCTGTACCTGTCCTTGGTTGGGAAAACCGGTGTCGTGCAACATCATCATTCCACCCGGAACAACCTTCTCACCATAGTTGATCACGTCGAGGATTACGTGGTTCAAACAGTGACATCCGTCAATGAAGACAAGGTGTTGCCCAGATGGAATCTGCGAGCACACAATTTCGGACGAACCGAGTACCAAAGTGGCTCCCTCGAACGGTGAAACGACCGGACCAACTCGACGGTTGTCCACTCCGACCCACACAATCTGACGTCCACTGCCTTCCACAAACTCCTTCATGCCGAGTGAAGTTCGACCTGCTGCAATTCCCACTTCGAGGACGTGCAATGGTCCCTCAAACCGTTGCAACAACTGTCGCAACCCAGCCTCCAGTGTGGCAATGTCTGTGTCGTAGATCGCACCATACGTCGGCATTCTACACTCTACTCCTTTCCTTGACCCACTCTTGCAAACGAACCAGTTCCCACTCTCTTGCGAACCTGTCCAACCCGTTGAAGTCAGGAGTTGATCTGATCATAGGTTGTACGTACTCCCAGGCGTTCGTCTTGCAAGTCGCCAGTTCCTTGTACACCCTGACGTGCTTCTCGAGTTGTTGCAGTTTGACTCTGAACCGGTCTGGCAAGTCGGCAACGTGGTCCAGAATTCCTTCCAACGACTCATGCGCCAGTAGCAGTGCAGAAGCCGTCTTCTCACCTATCCCACGAATACCTGGAATCCCGTCGGAAGGATCTCCAACAAGGGCGAGGTAATCTGGGATCTGAGTGGCGTGAACGCCGAACTTCTTGTAAACGTCGAGTTCTTGCATCCACTCGTAACCCGTTTGTGCTGCTCTGAGGATCGCGACGTTTTTCGCGTCACAGACACACTGCGCAAGATCTTTGTCGTTCGTGACAAGGGCAACTCCCCACCCTCTTCCACTCAGTTCACATGCAATCGAAGCCATGATGTCGTCAGCTTCGTATCCATCCACTTGAACACGCTCCACACCCAACAGTTGCAGGAACTCCTCGACCGCTTTTGCTTCGACGAAAAACTCGTCGGGCAGTTCGTGAGAGTGTTCCTTGTAGTGAGGAAACAACTCCTTTCTCCAGTTAGTTTCGCTATCATCCGCAACCAACATGTACATGATCTGCATCGAGGAAACGAGACCGAGGATGCTGTTGACGTATCCGAACACACCACCACTTGGTCGACCATCGATTGTAGACAGTCCCTTGTCCTTCAGTGCGTACCATGATCTGAAGAGAAGGTTTCTATGGTCCACAGTGAAGCAAACGGGCATCTTGTGCCTCTACGGTTTCACCCGATCTTCAGGTTTTCGGTATTCGGTAACTTCCTTCTGCAATCCGTCCCATTGGAGACCACAACAGTTACAAATCCATCCATTCCAACGGGGTTCCTCATCAAGACTGTAGACGAACTCTCCTTGACAACCGATGTGCCACACCCTGCCTTCACTCATTGAGACCCCCATCAATGATGTGCCAATACGCAGGTTTGCCGAGCAGTTGTACTTGCTTTGCAGTCCAACAACCACCCGACTTGACGTGTGTGTTGGTGTTACAATGGTAGCAAGAGTCGAAGGTCATTCCAGAGTATCCACTTGGATACTTGTCAACGACAATTACGTGAATCTCGTCACAATCGTGTGCAATGAGAAGGTTTCGAGGTTTGTATCCGTCACTCCAATTGTGTGTCGCAGGTACATGAATGATCTTCGGCATTCCGAGTGCATCCGCGAGTTCCTCTGCCCAAATGTCGATGCCACCCAAGTGACAATGTCCCGAGACAAGAACGTCACCCGGATTCGACAACAGGGCAACCATCACATGCATCGCCCGACTTCGAGTCACCATTGTGAACTTGTTTTCCGCGTGTCCCACAATGCCCACCTTCATCGTGTATCCTCTTGATTGCAACACGCAAGGTTCGATACTCATCAAGTAGGACCTTGAGCATGGCGAACGTTAGTCCGTTGCACCTTCTGCCTCGAACAGCCGAGTCCACATAAACCTCAATTTCGGGTAGTGTGGGTGCGCAGTACTTGTCTTTGGCAGTGTAATCATGTGGCCAACGAGGCATTGCGACTCCCTCGCTCATCTCCTTGAGACAGGTAACATCTTTACATTTTGTCGACTTTCACGCTAGTATCAGGGACAGGAATCGGGACTACCCGGACAATGGTCAGGGAGTTGGAGCACACCAACCGTGTCGCTGCAACATTGGTACGTGCCTCGCAGTGCCCAGTAGGAACCGTGAGAACAACCCGAGTTGGTTTCTCCACACAGAATGGGACGGTAGAGTCGCTGAATGTCCTCCTGACTCCAAATCTCCACACGCTGGTCGTTCACACCATAGTCGAGCAACATGGGATCCACTTCCAACGTGTCTGGGAATTGGAGGTTCCACTTCACCAGTCCAGACTTGTACTGCCACAGTCTGAAACCAATGCGTGTGCCCGGAGAATACGGAGTAGTTCCACCATGACCGTTCGAAACGCCAAGTCTCACCATCGCCCAAAGGGTGTCAGGACAACCACCCAACAGCACAACACGGTTTGAGGGTGGTGACCAGTTGCCAAGCGAGTCGGTGATGAACAAACGCAACTCCTGACTACCGAGGCGATAGTTGGCGGACACGGAGACCAAACCGGAGTCCTCTACCCCTCCAACATTGGTGGGATGAACCTTCGGGTTGTGGTTCATGTCGTAGAGGTTCGCTCCACTCCACTCCCCACCCTTGTATCTGCGCTGCAACACGTACTCCCGACAACCTGCGGGACAGGACGGTGCAGGAGGCAACGTCCAGTTGAGTTGAACCCAGGTCGCCAACACACTGACAAACAGGAGTGACCAGTTCACGGAGAGGCACGCAAGTTCGTGATGGCGGCAGGTGGTGACAAGTCAGGAGTAGCGGGAAGTGTCTTCGACACCACATTGGACAACATGGACCAGTTCGGAACCTCGTCTGCAATCTTGATCGCAAACCAGTACGTCATGAGAGGTGTGAGACCAACAATGACGGCAGACTGATTCGTTCCTGAAACAGCAGGAATGGGAACACCAACAGTTACTCGAGTTGCAGAAGCAAAGTTCACAGCAGTGATGGCAGAAGTTGAGTAACGGATGTCGTACTGTGATGCAGTACCTGTCAAACTGTCGTCACCCGTGGAAGTCCATGCCAACGTCACACTATTCCATGCTTCCTGTGCTAGAACGGGTGTGGACAACACCACCATAAACAGTGCAAACAACAGTGTTCGTTTCATCTCCCCTCCTCAAACACACTGTTACAAGGTTACACAGTCTTCCCAGAAACCGTCAGGAAGCCATTCGTACTCGATGGGATCGACGATCCCACACATCTTGAATCCGACTCTGCGAAGTTGGCAAGGACCACAAGTTCCGCACGAGACTGGTCCTTTCTCGTAACACGACCACATTTGTACAAGAGGTGCTTTCAACTCGATTGCACGTTTCACAACCTCCGCTTTCATGAGGTTGTCGAAAGGTGCTTCGACCTCGATGTGCGAGTTGAATTGTGTGGCAACTTGGATCATGTCGTTGAACTTCCTTCGCCATCCTGCCTCATTGTCACCGTACGCACCCGCTTCTTCCAAGTTGGCACCGAGTGCAACGGTATCAAATCCGTTCCCTTCTGCAATGGCACACGCAATGGAAAGCATGACTGTATTGCGACAGGGAACGTACTCGTGTGCATATTCGGCTCCAGCTTCACCCCCTCGTTCACGATTTGCAACACTTTCGAGGTTGGTCAAGTTGCTTGGTGCGAGTGATCTGAAGAGTTCACCCATTGGAACGAACAGTGGTGGTTCAAGATCGAGAGTGTCAGCAACTGCTGTCACCGCCTTGATCTCCTGTTGTTCCGCACGACAACCATAGAGGAAGTGCAAAAGTCTGACCTGATGTCCATTCCTGACGTACTGTGTCGCGAGTGTCGAACTGTCCAGTCCTCCACTGCAAACTACAAGCACCTTCTTCGTCGTCTTTTCCGGTCGCAACGAATTCCACACCACACCGCCTAACGTATTGATCTTTACCATGCTGTATGGTGGCACTTCCCTGATCACCAGATTCCGACGAGTCGTCGGTTTCCACCAATCCCCATCGAAATACTCGGGGAGTGAAGCGAAGTACACAACCGCGTTCTGGTTGTCGAACGCTAGCCACAACGGTTTGTAGTTGCATGCGAGGAAGAGCTCCGGAATCCGTTTGGTGTTCTTGAAAGCAGCGAGAGCGAACGAACCGATAATTTCCTTCACACCCTGTTCAAACCCAACCTTCGAAAACAGGTGGGGAAGGACTGCTGTGTCGATTCGCGTGTTACACTGAATGTCGTACTTCTCCTTGAGTTCGTGATCGTTTGCGCAAGTTCCATTCTGTGTCACCCACCAATGTTCATCGTTGAACGGGTGCACGTCAAGTGCCGTCTTGTCCTTCACGAACTCGGTAGTCGGTTCTGCACGTCTGTTGCAGATGACAATGTTCGTTTGGTCGGTGATCTCGAAGTCCTCAAACGCTCGCAAGTCACCATTCGTCCACTTCCGTTCGACGATCCCGTGTTGTGTGTGTGCCGACCATCCGAAACTGTCGCGCCCTCGATTCCGACTCGCATTTACCATGTTGCACAGTTGAATCCGGATGTTCGACAGTTCAGTGTCTGTTCGAGTGTACGCAAAGAGAACGAGCCCAGTTATGCTGCACACTTCATCCTCCTTGAACTATTGTACGGATACCTCCTCGAACAACAAGTCTTCGGGATGTTCGAGAACTTCCTTGGGCAACTGTTTGGTGTCGATCCTCTTCAAACGCTTCCAACACTCGGGATGTGTCGGGTGAAAGTCGTGTGCAGTTTCGGGGGTCAACGGAAGGTACACGTCCTCAAACCAACCCCGACTGATCTGATGACTATGTGTGAAACTGGTAATCTTGCGATAGATCTCGTCATCCGTTCCAACGTAAGAAACGTGATGCATGACCAACATGGAAGGTGGAAGAGTTCGGATACCTTGTGGATTGAGATCACAACTGCGAATGTTCACGATGCGGAATCCCGGTTTGAGTTTGAAGAACACACCAGGATGTGCAGGTTCGGGTGGATCGACAACCCAGTTACCATGCTTGATGTACGAAACCATGCTGCAATTGTAGTAGTCGACCGCCTCAGGTTGGGACAGGATACGCTCCTTCACCAACTGTAGTTCGTGAACGTGAAACGTTTCATCCGCATCGAGGTACCAGTAGAACGTGTCGCCAGCAAACGGATCTCTTCCTCCCTCGATCTCGTGGTCACAGATTCTACCGATGATGGCGTTGATGTGGTCCTCTTCAACGTCCCAACTTCCTTGGAACATGCGGATGTTGGAGTACTTTTCCATCAACCGACTGACGTATTCAAGCGTGAGTGAGTTGTCCGTTTTCTCACCCCTCCAAGGTTTGTCACTCACCCCCACCCACACCTCGTCTGCAACTTGAACTGCAACCCGAAGGGTTGCCCGAATCATTCGTGGGTCATCGTAAACCTTCATGCCGGCTATCAATCTCACGACTTTCTCCCATCGCACCACGACTTCACGGCACCCACGATCTTGTCCCTGTCTTGTCTGTCCAACCACCAACCGACAGGAATGTTGATCTGGTGAGCATCGAAGTGGTCAACACCTGAAAGTGGACCGTTTGGAAAGCAGAAACCCGTGTGTTTGTCGTTACGTGCGTGAACTTGTGACGTCACAACTCCACAGTCCTTCATGTGTTGCACGAAGTCCGTTCTGTTTCTCACTTGCAACGTGTACAACCACCACGAAGAAGCTTCACACGGAGTTGGCAACGACATATCGTTCGACTGGTAGTCCTTCAACTGTTCCCAAAAGAACGTCGCGTTCTCTCTGTGTCGTTGAAGGATGTCGGAAATGTCCTTCAAGTTCGCTCGACCAATCGACGCACACACGTCATTCATGTGGTACTTATACCCGACTTCGGTGATGTCTTGTGAACATCTGAAATCCGAGGAGGACTCCCGATCAAGTCCATACCACCTGAGCAACTTCGCACGTTTGTACTGGTTCCGTGGTGTGATGATTGCTCCACCATCAACGGTTGTCAAGTGCTTGATGGCTTGGAACGAGAAGCAGATGTAGTCACCACCCAAACCGTCTGCTCCAAATGCGTGTGCGGCATCCTCAATGATCGGGATTCCGCTTGCAATAGCACGAAGATGTTCGTAGTTGCAAGGTCGACCACCCCAGTCGACAGTCATGATCGCTTTCGTACGTGGTGTGATCTTCTTCGCAACGTCCCATGAATCGATATTCCCGGTGTAGTGTTCCACATCCGCCCAAACAGGTCGAGCACCTCTTCTGACAATCACTCCGTTGGTTGCGGTGCATGTGATGGGTGTCGTCACAACTTCATCACCAGGTCCAACACCACACAGATGCAACGCAAGATCCAACGCTGCAGTGCCAGAGCAAGTAGTGAGAAGGTACTCCCGATCGAGAAACTTCATCAGTTCCACTTCGAACGCATCGACCTGTTGACCCTGCCCGATGTATCCCGAGAACAAGGTCTTTCCGAGAGGGTCACCGATATGTCGCGACATGTACACCTTGAACAATTCTATCCTTTTCGTCTCGCCCATGATTGCCTCATCACTTCAGACTTTCGTTGTCGCGTGAGTGCAGAGTCCTTCGCTCCCGATGTACCAAATTGGTGAGTCCGGTGTGTCACACAATCCGTAAATGGTCACGAACAACGGAATCACTCGAGTGCTCCCTTTCGTAGGAACTCCTCCGTTGCCTTGTCCTTCAAGTTCGGTTGAAGTCTGAAGTTGGCAAGGTTCATGGGATGATCCCTCCTCCAACCCGCAATCTGTTGAACTTCCAACAAACCTCCCGCTCGACGAATGTCGAAGGCACACGTCTCGTCAACACCACAAGTCTGATACGGGTTCCACAACACCTTCAAACTACTCCGGTGTGCGAGACTACCCGCCGGCATGTATCCACCAGTCTCCTCGGTTCCAAGTCGGATCCACTTTCCATACACCGACTTCACCTCTGGATTTGTGTCCAACGTTTTGCGGACAAAGGCGATCCAGTCGGGATGGAACAGATCGTCATCACACAGGTACGTGACATAATCTGTCTCCACAAGACGAAGTGCTCGATTGACGAGCAACCCGAGAATCTCCTTCGCAATCCTATCCTCAACGGATCGTCGGGAGGTCGAAAGGAGCATTGCATTCGAGTGGTGTAGTTCTGCCAACGCCTCGGCGGGATTGAAGACGTCCGAACCGTCATCCGCAATGATGAGTTGGTCTGCATGTTTGCAGGACTGAAGAGCTTCCTGGATCAGTCGAGGACGGTTGAAGCTAATGAGTATGGTGGCGACTGTCCCCACACTTCCTCCGGAGAACGATCAACCTGTCATTCGTAGTTTGACCTCTCGCATCCTCAAAACCGAACGCACGAAGGATTCGAATGCTCGGTTTGTTGCTTCGCAAAACGTCTGCCCACACCTCTTCATTCCCAACCGTTCTGAGTAGTCGATCAACCAACTCCACACCAAATCCCACACCCCTCCACTTCTTCGCCAAACCGTATGTGCTCCACCAGTGTACGTTGGGTGGATTCCCAAACTTGCGAAGGTAACCAAAACCAACATGTTCACCAACCATTGAGAGCAAGTAAAGTCGGTGATCCGGATCGTTGCGAACTTTCTTCCACCACGCTGTTTGTTGTCGTGGAGAGATGTACTTGTTGTGATGCGTCATGAACTCACGGCACTCGTTTCGGAGCTGTCGGAGAATCTCGACGTGTGCTTCGTCCCTTACTTCAATGAGGTGCATGTGAGAACCTCGTCCATCGCTTTGTGGATCTGTCCGATCTCTGGTGACTCCAACCTCCTGAAGTGATCTTCCAAGGTGAGGCAATCTGCATCCCAACCCTTTGGTTGGCACATCACCGTTGGAACACCCATCAAGTAAGCAAGCCAAGAGATAGCGCTGCTAACCCCAACATGCAACTTCACATGTGTCAGTAGTTCAGCAACTTCGATCAACGAGTGTTGAAAGGGTTCGAAGTTGATATCACAGTTCTCACCTGGTCGGACACTCTGAACCCGTTTCCACGTTCCAACCTCCCTGTGTTCAACGATTGCGGGGACGATTTCAGGCCAACTCTTCCAACCATGTTCGGAGGACAGTTGCGTGGTGACGAGGTTTTCGGGTGAACGCACGAAACCCGTTTGCGGGAACGAGAAAACACAGCGAGGGTTCGGTTTCAACTGCCACGTATGGTACGATACGTAATCCCTCGGAAAGTTGTCAGAGTGTGCAGCAATCCAACTGTTGAGTCCACGCATGTCCATTGCAGGGTTACCAGAGTGTACTCGAATCTCCTTCACGTTCAGTGTGGGGACGTACTTGTGAATCACTTCCGCTACATCCAGGTTGTATGGAATGCAGTGAATGATCCACGGACCTTCCCACTCCTGCAACAAATTCCACATGATCAGTGAGTCACCGATCAGTGTGTTGCCCATGACAAAGTGACGAGAAGTCACGTCAACACCCTTTCAAAGTCGTCCTTGAATCCCTCAAGTTGTCGTCGTTCAAACACTGCAACGTCACGTGGAAACATGGGTGAGTGCATTTCGTCCAAGTGATCCATCGTCCTCAATCCGAGAAGAGGGTGTGCATGTTGAACCCGTGCCCCCTCACACCAGTAGAATCTACCCGCTCGTTTCGCACGAGCATTCGATTCAGTGTCGTTGCAGAAGAACTCGTAGCACGAGTATGCCATGACACCTCCCAGCACTTCCCGACAAAACTTCCGATCGAACAAGTAGTGGGTTGCAATCTCGTTGCCATTCCTGTGCAAATCGTTGAACCCAACCAGACCATACCCACCCAATTCGCGTTGATGTGCCTCGAGTGCAATTTCCAACCAACCCTGTTGAAACACAAGATCATCCGCACCGAAGACGAGAATGTCTCCCGTTGCCAACGCGAGTCCTTTGTTCCACGCAGCAATTGCACCGATGTAGTTTGGGAAGAATACGCACGTTGCACCCGACCGCATTGCAGCGTTTGCAACCAAGTGGTCAACGTCCACAACCACAATCACTTCGACGTCCAAACCAGTAGTAGTCATACGAAGTCGTTCGAGGGTGTGTGCAATGCGAAGTCTACGCGTTGGAATGATGAGGGAAGAACGCACGTGATCTCCCAACTGAAATGTACGTCACACCTGTGCAACCCACCACCTCTGCATACTCACCCCAAGGATCGAGAACCACACTTCCAGATGGGAACGGAAACTGGTGCCATACTTCGTGGTTCGTTCCAATCAAGAACAAACTCGGTGGGAAGGTGGGACAAGGGGAGGGATCAACTTCGGGATCGTACGCCTGTACAGTACATCCGCGATTCGTAAGAATGATTTGCAGCAAGACGGCTGCACTGCCAGTGGTCAAGTTGGTACCCTTCTTGAACGCCTTCCCCAAAATCACGAGGGGCAGTCCATGTGCAGTGTCAACCATCAGATCTGCCAACCACTCCGTTTGCTTCTCTCGTGCAGTCATCAAACTGCCGAAGATGTCGTACGAGAGGTTCAGTTCACCCGCCAACCAAGAGAGTGCAATGTTGTCACGAGGGTGACAACCACCACCATCACCCATGCCACCACGCAAGTATGCAGGACTCACCACTCTTCGTGTGGCAGTGGTGAGTACACGGGTTACATCGTCCACATCCGCACCTGGAATCTTGTGACAGATCTCCATCCACGCGTTGATGATGGTGATCTTGGATGTGATGAAGGTGTTGTACGCAACCTTTGCAGCCTCCGCACTCTCGATGCTCATGTCCAGAATGGGGGCGTCGGTGATGGTCTCGTAGAACTTGATCCCCATTTCGTGTGCCCAAGGATCTTCCACCCCAAACAACACGAACTCTGGATTGAGGAAGTCCTCCATCGTAGTTCCCATTGCAATGAAGAAGGGGTTGTAGCACACCTTCACCCACTCCGTGTCCACAACCGGAAGTACTTTGCTACGCATCGTTCCCGGCAATACCGTGGAGATCACCAGTACGGGAACCCTCTTCCTCAAACGTGTGGCGACCTCCGAAATCTCACGCATCGCTTGAATCAGATAGGAGTAGTTGAAGTCCTTCCGTTCCCGCGGGAGAGGTGTCGCACCCTCAAACTCGGGAAGATGTGGTGTCTGTACAGATGCGAAGAGCACTTCCGCATGCTTCACCACCTCTTCCAGCGTTCCGAAGCGAAGTTGACTGTTTTGCAACAGTGGTTCGATGGTTGGCTCACCCTCTGGTCCACGTTCCCGGTGTGGATAGTGCGTTTTGCACATGCGAGAAGGGGATACGTCACAACCCATGACATCGTGTCCCCTCATTTCCATGGCAAGCATCACTGGTAATCCCAATTTGCCGCAACCAACCATTCCAACCTTCATTGTAACCCCCGTGACCTCATCTTGACCAACTCCAACCATTCCTGCTTAGCGTGAGGTTCCTCTTGAAACACACCACGAACAGCAGATGTGACCATCACTGCATTGTCCTTCACTCCGCGCGTTGACATGCAGGTGTGGTTACCCCAAAGCAGGACACCAACACCTTTCGGTTGCAGTCCTTCCTGAATGACATCTGCAATGTCGGAAGTTAGTGTTTCCTGCAACACTGGTCTCCTCGCAAGTGCTTTCACAATTCTCGAGAACTTCGATGCACCGATGACTTTGTGTTCAGGAATGTAACCAATGGCTGCACTGTATTGTACCGGACTCATGTGGTGAGGACACAACGAGTTCGCTCGAATATCTGTGAACACGATCATCTCGGGTTTCGGTGACTCGAACGTTCGAGAGAGTGCCCGCTGAACTGCTTGGTCAATCTCTTCGGATCCAGCGATCAGTTCCATCACCATTCGAGCAACACGACCGGGTGTGTTCTGTCGACTCTCCTCGTCAAACTTGAAACCGGTCACTCGTTCGATCGCCTGCATGAATTGGGAGTAAGCACCATTCAACACTGCAAGGTCAGGATCAACGTTTTCCATGCGTTCTCCCGGGAAGAAAGGTGTCTCAACGATCCCGAAGTGACCTCCTGCATCTTCGACTGCTTTGCGAACACTCTTCGCCCACGCCCAACCTTGTACACGAGTCATGTGAGTTGTGGAAATGACATCGTCAGGAAAGGCGTTGTCCATGCCAAGCTTCGATGGTGAAAACTGATGGGGAGACACTAGTGGGTTGGGTCGGAGATCGGTCACTTCAACCTCATCTGACCGTGAATGATCTTGTGCAGTTGAGGAAGCACCCTGCAAAACGGAAACGTCGGTAGTATGTGCTCTCGAACGTTCTCTTCCAACCATCGCAGACTCGACGCGTACTCCCTCAAATTTGTTCGGTGTACACTTTCCTGATCACCAACAATTGTACTGTTAGGACCCACTGGTTGCACTATCAACGGGGGAAACGCAAAGGAGTGGTCGATTGTGCTGCGAATTCTGTTACACAAGAGCAACATGTCAGCGATGTCATTTTGTGTGTCAACCACAAACTTCAGTTGAACCTCACAATTCAAGTATCCATCGGACGTCCTCTCGACACCCTTCACCACGTTGTTCCAGTAGTGATCCCGCTTTCCTTCCTCCTTCCAATTGCCACTCGAAGAGAGTTTGGGAGAGAACGACCACAAGTTGATATGTGCAAGTAAGTCTGGATCTGGAACAATCGATCCTGAAGTCTCGACTGAAACCCTTCGACAAAGTCTCGTTGCCAACTCTTCCAAAAGGTGGTGGTCCTGTAACAGTGGTTCACCACCAGTCAAGACCACGTCGAGGTGATTGGGATACGAAAGAACGAGATCTGCAAGTCGTGCTGGTGTGAGAAGGGCAACCTTTTCGTGTCCGAGGAGGACTTGGTCCCTTGCATATTTCGTATCACACCAAACACAGTGCAGTGGGCAACCCACAAAACGCACGAAAATGCTTGCAGATCCAATTCGAATGCCTTCTCCTTGAAACGCCGGAAACACCTCCAGCACTTCCAACTTGTCTCTGCTCATGATCGATAGGTTGCACAGTTGACATCCGTTTCCCACACATCTACGGAACGAATCGTCACCCCCGAAATGTGGTTTGAGTGCAATTCGTGTGCAACACCCAACCACAACTCCTTTGCCATTGCTTCAGCGGTAGGTTCACCATCAAATCCGATGATCTTCGACTGATCCAATGATGAACGCTGGATCAGGAGTTCGAAGACTGGATCTTTCCTGTTGAGCAAACAACCATGATCCCACTTGTCTACCAACTTTCTCACGATCTTCTTGAGTTCACTAAAGTCGGCGCCCATTCCGGTCACAGGATCGATGTCCAGTACATCGAAGGAGAACTGGAAGTGGTAGGTGTGACCATGAAGATTTCCACACCCTGTAGGGTGGTGCATCAAACGGTGTGCAATGTGTCCGTGATGCTTTACGACCAACTCATGTGGCATTCATCAACTCCTCCCGTTCGTACAACCATTCCAGTCCAGTTAGAACTCCCTTGCGAAGTGAGACCATGTTCTTCGGGTTGTGTAACCACTCGATTGTATCCACGTCGTGGTCACAACAGAGATCGAGACTAACATGCGGTACTCTCGTTTGTTCGCGAAGGTAGTTGTGACAAGTGTTCAACCAGTTCCAACACAACCTCGAACTTGGTGTTACCTGAACAGGAAGTTGCATGCTTCCCAGTCCTGCACACAACGCGTTTGCAAGAAACTTCGACGTCAGTGAATTGTACGTAACGACAACACCTGTTTCCAAACCACGCAGGTACGCATGTACATCAATCAACAGGTCATCGTCACCTTCAACTTCAACAACATCCGACACCACTTCGATGGGAAGTTCACCAACGGGGAAGTCCTTGAGAAATGCGTGGATCAGTTCGGATTCACTGAACTGGTTTCCGGTTGAAGGAACGAGTTTGTGCCGGTTCACGAGAAGGAAACGCATGGTGGTTAGCTCTCCGAATCGGGGAGAACGGGAATGGGATCCAAACCTTCCAACTGGATAGATTGTACGTGTCCAACCAGGACATCCATCGGGTACTGTCGACCCACTCCACTTGTCACACGAACGGGTGACCACCAGTCCAAAGCACAGTCGGAGGGGTTAGGATGGTAGATCGGAACCCGTGCTTGCGCAAACCGTTGCAACATGCGCAGTTGCTCTGCATTCAAGTACGGCCATTGCATCCTTGCATTGAACATGTAACCGTTCTGAACTTCTCGATATCCACCACCAATCTTCTGTTGTCTCGTTCTCACGTTGGGTGGGAAGGTTTGTTCCCAACCCTCAGGCAATGGCATGTCAACCCAATCGCTTGCACGAACTGGATACAACTCGAACTGATCCACGAGTAGTGGTGTTGACAGACTACTCCCCACTGCAGGTGCAGGGTCAGGATACAACCGCAACGTCCAGTCGGTTTCCGTACCGTCAGAAGGAACGCTGTGTGCAATGTTGCATTGCCTCCACTGATCAGTCACCTGAAAGGAGTAAGGAGTTTCATCCGATCCACCACGCATCAGACTGATAGTGAGATGTGTTGCATTGTTTGGAGTACGTGCCCAGAAACTCAGGTACAGGCGTCCACCATTCACAGCGTTTGGAATGTTGAAATCTCGACTCACAATCAACGGTGTTGCAAGACGGAGATCTTGCAAGAAGAGGGAGTAGTCCCCAAATGAGGCGAGTGTGTCAAAGGTTTGTGCGACAGTTCCGCCACCCGAGAGAATGTCCCACCCGTCCACACCTGTTTCGAAACCACTCTCCAAACCCATTGCATTCGTTGTTCCAACCGCAAACCGAGGTGTCTCGCCACCACCCAACACGAGTGAAGCTTCTCCCGAAACGCATTGCGGGAACGAGATGCCAAACGGCAAACTAGTGAGTGAGGACCACGTCCACTCCGGGTCGTCCCACCTGTAACAAGCGGGAGCAATGTTCAAGGTTGCTCCACTGACAGGCGAACCACCAACAAGGTAACTTCCCGTCAAACCTGCTGCCAGTCCACTACCCCAGTACGTAACTGGAGGGTTTGGCAGTGCATTCTCGACTTTTGTGCAAACGTCAAGGAGTGCATGAAAGGGTTGGGCAGTGTATCCATACCCACCAACGGTGATCCCACCAACCAGTTGGATTTGGTGAACGAACTTGGGTGGGTTCCAACCAGTGCCTGCTGCGTATGCGAAGTCGACCGAAAGCGTTGGAAACACAACCCACACGTTGGCCAGTGGTAGGTATGTGTTCCAAGTCTTCTGGGAGGAAGGTGCCGTTGAAGATGTAATTCCACCACACACACTCATCAAACCAGCACCTTCACCACCTGCAGCACCTTGTCTCTTATACGGCAACGATGTTTTGGCAGTCCAGAGTCTTGTCGGAAAGTCAAATTGGGTGTGTGAGACACTTCCAGTGGACGTCCCCTGTGTCACACCAGAAGCAGCACCACCAGTAACGTATCCCTGACCCAAAACAGCAGCACCCGTTGGGAAGGCACCTTGTGAAGTATAGGATGAAGGCAAGGTTGTCCAAGTTCGACCCGAAGTCTCGAACGCCGACAGACTACCCACAACAACTGTGGCAGCATTCCACCCTCCATACGAGAACAACCACCGCTTGTGTGCCCAACAACAACCACCCGATCTCGCAACAACAGGTTGGGTGAAGGAACTCCAGTACGCACCAGCAGGATCGAACTGATAGTTGAGAGCATAACCCTTTGGAAGAGTTGGGGAGGCCCTTGAAGTGGGTGAAGCAGTCGTCCCACCCAACAGGAAGACGTGTCCACGATGGATCTCGATGTCAACCACCCTCTTTCTTAGGTACGGTGGGAGTGGGCCACACTCGAACGCCTCTATCGTCAACCAAATGCTTGCCCTGCCACTTTCTCAACTCTCCCAACTCCCAATTCTTCAACTCCTCACGCGTCTGTGGATCTGCATTGTCGCGGATCGTACACATCGCATCGTAGAACGCGTGAGACTCACGAACCGCTTCAGCAATCTGTAATTGCATGTTGACTATACCAAACGTCGCTTCCTCGAGATCCAACAGTGCACGTTTGTAGGAACGAGTGTTTACCTCGTCCTTCGATACGTGCTCGTGTTTCTCCTCAAGATCCAACAGTGCACGCTTGTACGCGAAGTCCTGTCTCACCATCTCGTTCAACCGAACCGCAAGTTCGCGTGCACACTGCCAGTACTGTGAAGTTGGTGTTGGGTACTCCACCTCGTTCAACAGAAGTCGTTGGATCTGGAAACGGGACATCCCCATCTGCGTTTGTGGTCTGATCTGGATGACAGCCTGCAGCATT
>Ga0315284_10001563_pt1 | contig 32691 bp, 30 predicted proteins | sample YL17G09_16_MG_FD_203696 | JGI IMG/M metagenome (GOLD analysis project Ga0315284, IMG submission 203696) | Sediment microbial communities from Yellowstone Lake, YNP, Wyoming, USA - YL17G09_16 | ecosystem: Environmental > Aquatic > Freshwater > Lake > Sediment | place: USA: Wyoming | collected... | reverse complement strand
CTGCGTGTGGGCTCTGTTCGACGACCGCGTCGACCAGGCGCAACGGCTGCTTGCCAAGCAGGCCGTGCTGATCGATCCGGTCATGATCAAGGAGCTGGGGGCGTTCTTCGCGTCCCAGTGGCAGGTCAACGCCCTCCGCACGGGGGACGGCTGCCGAGAGCACTGCTTCCTTTGCCAACGGAAGCTCCCCAACGTGGGTGAGCTCTGCGTCTGCTACAAAGAGGCGCGAGTCGTTCAGTACATCGACGATGTTACGAAGCTGGACGACGTCAAAGAGTACCGGGATCAGAACCCCAACGGCTATCGAGACATCCCGTTCGAGACGCACTTCTGTGCGACTCCGGGTTGCGGTATCGTGTTCCCGGTCAGCATGGGCAACGTGGAAGACGCGCTGCGCCGTGCCATCACGCGCGCCATGCACATGGACAAGTCCTCTTTCGAAGAGGCAAAGGCGGTAACGACGTACCGCGCGCCCAGCCTCTGCCCTACGTGTCAGCACGCGGCCCAGGAGCGTAAGTTCCTGAAGGACAAGATGAGCCACGAGAAGGACATGCTCGCGGCGCAGCGAAAGGGCGGCAAGTCCGAACTGGGCGAGAAGATTGAGAAGGCCCTCACGGTCGCGCCCGTGCCGAAGACCGCCAAGCGCAATGCGCGTGCTCCGCGTGGGCGCAGGGAGTTGCAGACTAGCGACTCGCCTGCCCTCACTGCAGCAGTGCTTGCCGCGGGAGTTCCGCCGTCTGATTTCGCTGACATCCAGCCGAGTGCCCCGATGCCTGTGATCGAAGGGGCATCTCAGCTGGAAGTCGGCGAGGCTTAGAAAGGAGCCTCCCGTGGACGTACGACCGATACCTCTGTTCTAGAGAGTTACTCGGCTTCGTCGTCGTTAGGCTGGTCACTCGTCCTAAACGGCGAGGCCCCTGCATCATCCGCGTAATCCGAGTCGCCTGACTCAGAGTCGTCTTCGTCGGAATCTTCGGATTTCGACTTAGACGGCTCTGGGTCAAGCAGCTCGTCTATAGTCATAAATCCGCGCTCAGTTTTGGATAGAGCTTTAGTCGGCTCCATCCACTCCACCCAAGCCACCACAGTACCATCTTTTAGTATGGTAGTCTCACGCTTACTTATAATGGCCTCACCCCGCATGGTTTTATCCATGATCTCTTTTAGGCGCGCAGTGTCATCGCGCTCGGCCGTGATCTCTTTGCCATTTTGCCGATCTACCACTTCGTTGCCGATCACTAGACGGGCACACTGGAATTCGAAGTTGAAATCCTTGGCTCCAGGTATCTTACCCGCCTCGTCAATGCCCACCTTGCGTACGAGACGTTGCTGTCCCGAGGCCCCCGCTAACAGGTCAGGTATATGTTTAGCTACGCTTTCAGGGATATCCGGCAGCTCTTGTGCGTCCCAGAGAGCCTTGATGAAGTCTTCGCTCACTGTGCCGCGCCTGCGCCATTGCCCTGTTGCTTAGCCATGCTTTTTTGCGTGGCCCATCTATCCTTGACTACAGCATACATAACAGGGTCCTCCTGCGACAATTGATCCATGAAAGATTTCTGACCACCCGGGTCCATGCTCTGCATCTGAGTAACCAGTTGTTCCGCCTGCGACAATACCGCGCGCGGATCGTAGTTGAGTCCTGCGCTAGCGCCCTGCTGCGCCTGCTGCGTTGCTTGCTGCATGACGTCGTTTTGTAGCGCTTGTATTTTGGCTTGCGTAGAAAGTTGCGAGCGCGTCTCGTCCAGTAGCTCTTGCTGCCGCTTACTACGCTCACTGTTGATATCAATGTCCAACATATCCAGGATAGTACCGTCGGACACCAAGGGTTTCATGGCGTTGAGATTGAGTATTAGCTGTTTCTGCTGCGCGTCATCGATGAGGCGGAACGGTATGAATTCAGCTTTGGCACTCGACCAGCCCATGATGGTGGCCGTCTGCTCTACGATCCACTCTAGCTGTGAGTTAAGCTGCGCAGTATACGTCTCTAGCTGGTTCTCTAGCATTCGCAGGGTTATGGCAGACCCTGTGAAAGACAGGCCCCCATAAAGAAACTCACGCGGGATACCCATAGCGGCGATGATGTTGTCTTCCGCCTCTTTAACTTCCCCTAGCGTAAGGAGCGAGCGCCCCTGCCCGCCCATCAGGGTCACGCCCAGTGCTGCGGGTGCGAACATGATATGGTTGGGATCGCGGCGCCATTTCTTGAGGTTGGCTTCTAACTCCTGGCGCCACCGAAGCAGGTTGATTTGGGTGGCCGGATCCGCGGTGCCGCTGATGGGGGCTGGGTGTAGAATGCGGAAAGGCACGATGTGCTCTAGCGCGATAGCCTCATTGGCCTTGCGCAGCACTGCGGTATAGAAGAATAGTTTTATGGTAGACGTTAGCGGAGGAAATCCCCACTGAGATTCAATGCCCGCGGGCGGGCTAATCTTCATGTGGTAAAGTTGCCCTGGCGCAAACTTGAAGACCTTATTGTCTTTTATTGCGCGCAAGAATTCGATAGGCATCGTGTTGATTATGTGTGCGTCACCTTTCTCAACCTTGCGCTTGAGTTCTTGTGGGATGGTGTAGTAATATTCCGACTCGCCCGTGATAGGGTTGTGGTTGATGTCAATCAGCTTGGGGTCCCAGCGGATGACATTGATACGCTTCTCATCAGAGACCTTCTCGTCTTTGAGCTTACCCCGTGTAGGGGCCTTGCAGCCTGGGCACACGTAGTCAAACGCCAAGCTCTTAAGACTGAACTTGTAGGCAATCTTTTTGATGTTAGTGCGGGCTTGGCACCCCTCACAGATCAAGAAGCGGTTGAACGGATGGTATACAGACGAGAACGAATTCCCGTACAGATGCATGTCCAAACCCGAATAGATAGCTACATTGCGCGCCCGGAGATTCTTGTCTAGGATGCGGGTCCAGTTGTCTTTAAGGACCTCATTATCCGTGTCTATGCTTATTTCCGTTACAGGATACTCGGAGAACTTTTTTAGAGCTGCGAAGATGTGCGCCGAGTTGTAGTAGAGGTACTCTACCCATCGGAATAGATCTTTGAGTTTTCTGGGAGCGAATCCAGTTAGGAAGTCGAACATAGGGTTGGGATTCGAAGCGCCGCCGCGCGACGTTGCCAAATCCGAAAACCCGAAACTTCCGTTGCCTGACATGTGGTGCCTTTACTCGGGAGGGCTATGCGCCTCACATTAGAAACTGCGACAGTCTATAACACGCCTGTGTTTGTTTTGCGAACTAACGATGGAGCCCTGAAGCAGGTTTTTGGAGCAACGTACCACGGCCCCACGCGGTCGTGGAGGTTCCCTGCATTTGAACCGGTGCGTTCGGCAGTACTGGCAGACCTTCGTAAGGCGGTTCCAGGTATAATAGTACCCGCAGAGATTGTAGCTGGAACGGGTTACGCGGTCCCTGACGATTTTAGTTACATCACCACCCCGTACCAGCACCAACGTGAGGGCCTGTCGCACGTCTACGGCTACCTGCGCGCGGGGCTGTTCTATTCACCTGGCCTTGGCAAGTGCAAGATCGTTGCGGATCTGCTGCGGTTAACGGGGGACTCGGCGCTCATCCTATGTCCTAGAGTCATGCTGCATGCATGGGTAGCTGAGCTCAAGTTACACGGCGGTATAGACGACTGCCTCGTCATCGACGCGACAGGTAAGGTTAAGAAGAACGCACAACTTGCGGCAGCTATAGCTGTCACGCCCAGAGTCACCATAACAACATACGCGACCGCAGCACTATACCACGAGTCTATTCTACAAGTAGGTTACTCAGTAATAGTCGCTGATGAGTCGCATCAAATGAAGTCTCCTTTCTCTAAGAGGACCAAGGCGGCCCAGGCGCTGGCTTCACGCGCATACCGGCGCATTCTGCTGACGGGCACCCCCTCGCTAGGCTCACCCTTTGACTTATACGCTCAACTACGCTTCCTAGGGAACTACTTTTGCGCGGAAGACTGGTGGGCTTTTCGCAAAAAGTTCGGGGTGTACCCTGCATGGGAAGCTAACGAGAACGTTCCTAAAATGCTGCTAGGGTTTAAGAACCTAGACATAATGAACGAGCGGGTGAATCTGGTATGTCTGCGTAAGACCAAAGAAGAGTGTCTAGACTTGCCGGACCAGACGATTCTGGACCGTAAATTCCCCTTGGAATTCTCTCAAAAGAAAGCGTACAACGATCTAGTAACAGAGCGCACGGACGCGGCGGGGTACGGAGTACAGAAAGAGCTCACTGCGGGCACTATCTCTCATGCAACAGGGCCTACGCTACCCCCGCACGTCATAGCTACCGAGACCATCACGCTGTTAGGTAAGCTGGACCAGCTGAACAGCGGGTTCTTGTACAAGACAACCAAGAATCCGCGCCTATGCGACGGGTGCGCCAATGTACACTCCTGTACGGCCGGTGGAATACAGCCCTACACTCCCCGCTGCAGCGTCGTCTCTAAAGAACCGGCGCCTGTGGTTGAATCCTCCAAGGACAATGCCCGCCTAGAAATGCTGGGGGGTCTTCTAGACGAATTATTAGAAGATGCGACAAACAAAATAATCATCTGGGCTAATTATCGCGTAGAGCTAGATCAGGTCGAATCTGCGGTAAAAGACCGCAGTGTAGGGTATGTACGCGTAGAGGGAGGAGTTCCCGCAATGGAACTAGAGTCACGCGTCGCCTCCTTCAACACCGAGCCAAGCACCCGCGTGTACATCGGCCAGGTATCTACCGGTATAGGTATAACCTTAAACGCGGCTAACTACACGGTCTATTACAATCTGCCATGGTCACTAGAACACTATCTACAGTCCATAGACAGGAACTACCGCATCGGACAAGCCCGTAAGGTTACGGTATATCGACTAGTGGCACACTATACGCTGGACGAGTCCAAGGCCGCGGCGCTCGATCAGAAGCAGGATTTCAGTAACCTCGTTACTACGCGCGGTATTTGCGCGACCTGCCCCGAGTACGCTAAGCGCTGTGCAAAGTACAAGATTAACCTCTATGACGAGTTGTGCATACATGAGCGTGTTAAGATGCGAGAAACCGCGCAAGTTAGACTGATCCCCTGATACGAGGTAACTATGAAAATACAGTTGCAATTCGAAGATGATGATTTGGAAGATATGCTGACGGGCTACTTTCGAGATCGCGGGTTCGAGATAAAGAACATGTCCGAGTTGCGGGAGCAATTCGCACAGGCGTGGCCAGAGGGGTTGAAGGTCAGTGCGCAAACGGCGGAGGCGCCGCCTGTGGCGGCTACTCCGTCGGAGTACTCAAAAGACCCTAACAGCACGCTCACGCCTCCATCTGCGGTGTCGCGTACGCAAACAGTGGCGGGTACACCCGGGGGAAACCCGCGCATGACCGCCAGCGACTTGTTCGACTCGGAGTTGAAGGGCGCGCCTTCGAGAGAAGAACTGCTGGCAGATAACCAGCGCGAAATACAGCGCATTTTGGCACAGAGTCAACACCTTGAAGAAACCCCGCCTAGGAAGAAGTAAGCAGGCATATAATGATAGACGAAGTAGACTCGGAAGACATCGTGGGTATCAAGGGCATGGAAGCCGCGGTACCGGCCCCTCTGCTAGAGAGCTCGTTCGCGCGTACGTTACCCCGCGGGTATATGTCGCTTTCACAGACGACCCAGTACATGAAGTGCGGAGAGGCCTACTATCGTAGGTACGTACTGGAGCAGAAAATCCCGTCGTCTACCTTTTCGGCGCAAGGACGCAGCGTACACAAGGCGGCGGAAGTCCTGCACAATAGCATCATAGGCGGAGCTCCTGTAACCTTAGAGCAAATGGTTCAGGTGTACTCGGACCAGCATGAAGCCGAAATGGTGGACGCAGTTTCCATTGACGACGAGCCAGACCCTGGCAAACTGAAAGACGTGGGAATTAGCCTAACACGCCGATACCACAAAGTGGCCATGGGAGATTCTACGGATGACGTCACTGGAAAACCGGTACCTGCCGTAGTGCCCATAGCGGCCGAGCGCGTAGTACGTACGCTACTTACCTGCGAGAATTCTGACCCTATTCCGTTTATGGCGGTAATCGACTTGGAGGAAGCGGACAGGATCTCTGACCTGAAGACCAAGCGTAAGGCTGCCTCGCAAGCAGAGGCCGATAACAGCCTGCAACTTTCCCTGTACGCACACATCACGGGCAAGCCCCACGTTACGTTGGACCAACTAATTAAGCCTACAAAAACTATGGGGGTGCGGTTCATACGCACGGCTGCCGTGCGTTCTAAGCGCGAGACCCTCCATGCGGTAGACATCGTGGCCGAATCCGCTACAGATATAGCGGCGGGCCGTTTCCGCAAGACAGACCCCAACAATTGGTGGTGCACCGAAAAGTGGTGCCCCTACTGGAACGACTGTCGCGGTAAAGCGCGATAAGGAGCATGATATGAGCGGCCCGTGGGATTACCAGAACAACAGTCCTAACTTAGCTAGACTTCCTCAACATCTTAAGGAGCAGCTAACTAGAAATATACCGCTGCGCCCACTCGAAACGTATGGGCGCGTAGTCATTTTCAATAGGACTCCTGGGCTGGTACATCCCAACGGGCGTGTCATTGCCTCTGGGTATCGGGATCCGCAGGATACTACGGGGCCTGTCACGGGCGCACAACTGGATACTATGGATTTCAGTGGACGCATTCCGCTGGCGTCTGTTATAATGCCCCGCGACTGTACTCGAAATACAATCGTAGGATTGCTTAGAGCGTATGTAGATATGGGCGGGGGATCCGACGAAGAAGTGGCTTCTATGCTGGCAGAGGCCCGCCGCCCAGCTGAAGTCTTTGGTGCCATAAAACTGTTTGAGGAGGATTCTAGTAATGAGTAAGCCCGATGGATTCAGTGTTGATGTATCTATTGTTTGTGACCGCACGAAGCGCGTCTCCAAGATGCCAATGACGGTAGAGGAGGCCGCGCAGTGGGCTGCGGAACAGAGTCTGCGCACGGAGATGGCGGATCAGGTGAAGTCATTCCTCGGAGGGCTACCTCCAGAAGCACCCGACCTGGCCATTCTCTACAAGGGCAAGGTTGTAGTGTTAGGGCGTGTAGTTACTAAAGAGGGTGACACTGGAATGGCGCGCTTGCTCCACGAGCTAACCCATTCGACCGTGTTCCCTGAGGTAGCACCCAGCACCACTCGTAAAAAGCGAGAAAAGAACGGTACAAGTAATAGTTCCTCCACGCCTGCCTCGGAATGAGTCATGCAAAAGTACGGCGTACTGGAGAGCACCCCCGGCGATAAGCAAGCCGGAGATTCCAAAACCTGTCCGCTATGCGGGCAGGCATTACTGCTCGAGGGGTCCATTCGTTTATGTACCACCCACGGATCCGCGCCGTTTGAGCGGCCCCTTGGTACATATAAGGACGAAGACGATGACGGGGCCTAGCCACAAATCGCTGCCTAATAATCGCGTGCTAGCGGCCTGGGAGTTGACCACTCACAGACTTAGCCTCATTCGATCGTTGTACATCGTGAGTGTGGCAGCTAACGGCCCCCGCGCAGAGATAGACGCTGAGTTTCGACAGGCCATTGGAGATGTCTTAGAAGGGATGGCAATTCCGCTACTAAGCCTCACTTATCTCGACAAAGAGAAAGTGAGGGAGGAGGCTTCTTGGCTACAAGATCGCAGATGATTCGAGAGTCCCTGATAAACGCCGCCCACCCGGGCGGCGTTTCCGCTTCTAAGGTTCCTTGGTACTTCAATGAAAGTGTGTGGACGTTCATCGTAGAGGCATTAGAGTTTATCTCTGATCTTTTCCGAGCTACCAATAAGCCGCTCATCTCCCTGGCCATAGACACCGTGGTTAGCGCCGCTAACTCGAGTACTAACTACGCCAATAAACACGAACTGCTGTTCAGGAAGAAGTTACACGTACTCAGTCAGGAGCTGGCTAAAGTGGAGAGGGAGACCGTGGCGTACTTTCGAATAGACGCGCAGCTGGAATTGCTCGCAGAACTAATGGAAAACGGGTGTGCTAATGGCTAAGAAAAAGACGATCACGATACCTTTCGAAGCGATCGAGTGTGACCACACATTCAACGCGCGCGCGTCCTATAAGAAAATAGATGAGCTGGCTGAGTCCATCAAGCAGAATGGGCTTCTACAGAACATCGGCGTTTGTGAAAAGCGCGGTGAGTCGGATACGTACCAGGTCGTGTACGGGTTCCGTCGATACCTTGCCATACAGAAGATCCGCGGAGAGCTGGGTCCGGAAGCATTTGAGGAAATTGAAGTCCTCCTGAACGAAGGTACGCGCGAAGAGCTTCGAGACCGCATGGTCAAGGAGAACATAGACCGCGAGCAACTCGAACCCCATGAAATTGCATCGGTCATCAAGACGATGGTTAATTCCGGGCTAGAACAGCGCGACATTGGAACGCGTCTAGGGAGGCCACAGTCATGGGTGAGCTACCACTACAAGGTAGCTACGCGTCTAGGGCCCGTGGCGTGGACGGCGTTTAGGGATAACAGCCTTACACTGGAGCAAGCGCTCCACATCGCGGACGTGCCTGAGGATTCTCAGGCAGAAGTAATCTCTACCATCTTGGGCGCTGAGACCCGCACTGAGGCGCGGCAGATAGCTAAGAAGGCGTCGGAGATAGCGGGCGGGCGGCGCAGCTACACCAACAAGGGTCGTCCTACGGCGAAGAACATCGCGCAGTACGTAAGTGACGCATCCTTTGACGCTAAGGCCCCCGCGTCTAGCAATGATGAACGGCTCTTCTACAACGGCGTGGCCGCGGGATTGCGGGTTGCCATCGGCGATACGCAGTTTGGTAATCTACTACCCACAGCAGAATACATTGACACGGATTTCCACGCTAAGGGGCGCGAGAAGGTCCTTAAGCCTGGCAAGCCGGGCAAGGCGCTAGCGCCAGGGGCTGCGCCCAAGAAGCGTGGACGGCCCCCAAAGGCCACGTCAAGCGCGGCAGTGCCCACGGCTCCAAAGAAGCGCGGACGGCCGCCCAAGGCCAAGTTGCTAGAAGCGCCTGCGGACGCAGAGTGACCTAGAAACAGATATCGTGTTGTTCAGCAGCTACGCGAAGCTTGTCCAAAGCGGTTTCGCGTAGCTGCCGCACGCGCTCGCCTGTAATGTCTAGTATTTTGCCAATCTGCTTTAGGGTCTTTGGTGTGGTGTGTATCCCAAAGCACGTCTTGACGATAAACATTTCACGAACACCCATCGGAGAAAGCTCGAGTAACTTGCTTACGCTCTCATGCATGAATGTGTTTGAGGTTGCGTCAGGGGCGCCCGTCTCTGCGGAGATGGCCTCAGTAAGCTCTACGGTGCCAGGAGCGCGTATGCCTTTGGTGATAGCGTGTGCCGGTATGTGAAAGAGTCCTATTCGACGACTCTCCTCTCGCATCTCATGGCGCACCCACCATCCGGCGTAGGTTAGGAACCGTGTTCCGGCATCCGGGTTGAACTTAGAGAGCGCGCGTATAAGTCCTATATTACCGGCAGCAATCAAGTCCTCTAGCACCGTACGGTCGTGCAGGCTGCGTGGGTGTTTTCGCGCTTCAGATATCACGTATCTAAGCGCACCTTGAATTATCTTATCCCGGGCTTCGGGACTTTTAGTCTCATGATGTTGTAAAATCCATTTTCGTTCTTCGGCCGCCGTTAACAGACGGGTACCCTCCACTGCCCTGTAATACATCGAAAGCGATGCCGTCTTGGGCAACCCGTACGGCGTGGGCCGTTTACTTTTAACGACAGTCAATTCTATGCTCCAGAAAAATCTTGAAGTGTTGCTACCGCTGGTCTAGGATCCTGTTCCCACCAAGCGGCGCCTACGGCGTCATACGGAGAAGCTAAGAAATGTCAGAAGCCCTTGCAAAAGCACAGTCCACCCCACTTTCCAAGCAAAGTCAAGAAGATCTAGACGCGCAGATTCTGCTGGCCGCTGAGCAGCTAGAAAATCTAGCACAGACGCTTAGCCCCGCGCTGGCGGAAAAAGTTCTAACCGTCTCTACTCTTACTCGACCCGGTATCGCGGGAATAGAGAGTAAGCAACGCACTTCAGTCCCTTTCGTGCAGGTGCGTCAGCCCAGCTCTAACTCGCAGAGCATGCCCGAAGCCACTAAGATTGGCGAGCTATTCAGCGCCGACGGCATCATCGGACCGCGGTTGGTAATCCTTCCGATTCTTGCGCATGACATTCGTAAGAAGTGGGGGGAAGAGTCCATGGACTGCCAGTCCCTAGACGGCAAAACGGGTACTAAGCACGGCTCTTGTGAGTCGTGCCCCTACGGACGTTATGAGGAGGGCGTGCGCACTCTTTGCAGCAAGGGTACCGCTGTTTACGGGGTCACGGCGGAGCTGGATGCCCTGTACCGCATTGATTTCACCAAGACCAGCGCCAGTGCAGGCAAGAACCTGCTGCGTCTTGCGCGCCCTCCTGCTCTCTGGGCACGCTCGTTCGCGCTCACTACGGAAAAGAAGACGGCCAACAAGGGCACCTACTACGAATTGAAGACCGCGTTGACCGGCGATAAAACACCGGCTGACGTAATGCAGGTCTGCGAGAGCCTTCACGGGTTTTTTAAGGCCGTCTATGAGCGCGCGAAGATTGCGCTAGCGGTGCACGCGGAGCGTCAAGCGGCTCAGACTCCTGGCGGGGTAATCGACGTAAAGCCCAATGCCGACGGTGTGATCGACTTCTCCGAGAACATGTAGCGGGCCAGGGCCTGCGTCACACGACGCAGGCCCTTTGGCTTTTTTAGGTGGCCCTTGGATAAGCTACATCTCCCGCTACTGGCGCACAGCCCGTGGTCTCCGTCAAAAGCGGAGTTAGCAAACACGTGCTCGTTAGCCTTCAAGTACCGCTACATAGATAAGATACGCTCGGGCACCAAGGGGTCTGCGGCTAAGGTCGGAACGACCGTCCACAAGGTGCTGGAGCATGTGCTTGTTGGCGTGACGGTCAACGCCGCGATGGCGTTAGCGTTGGAAGAGTACAAAGACGACCTGACAACGGTAGAGGTGGAGAAAGTTAGGAGCTTTGCTCCTAATATCGAGGCGTTCAAAGCGCGCTTCGATAAGCTCGCGTTACGCCACACCGTCAAGGAAGTTTTTGTGGAAAAATCATGGGCAATCGGCCCTGATTTCAAGGCCATAGACTACTTAGACCCTGCGGCTATGATACGCGGGGTCGTGGACTTGGCTATACTGTTGGACAGCGGGCAGCTGCTCATCATTGACCATAAGAGTGGGCGGCCTTGGGGGATATCTAAGTTCATGACGCAGCTGGATATCTACGCGATATTCGGGTTAGCCCATGTACCAGGACTTACCGCGGTGCAGTGTGGCGTGCACTTCGTAGGCAACGCAGATTTAAAATGGGCCGATGTACGTAAGATTGATTACATCCTAACCGTACTGCAGCCGTGGCTGGTTAATTTGTTGAACGCGCGCACCGCGCGCTTAGATGGATTTGTTGCCACCTTGGGCAAGCACTGCTCCTGGTGTGATTTTAGAGACATTTGTACGGCGAAGGAAACGGGACATGCCGCCGAAAGCGAAGCCGAAACAACGAAACGCTGACGCAAATAAGAGAGAAGTATGGGAGCTTAGGACAAAACTCTGGAATCAGCCGGTCAACGAATTTACAAACTTCTTGACCGCAGTAGGCGCCGATAAGGCGATGGTACATGGCAGCACGGCTATTAAGCTCTGCTGCCCTTTTCATCCGGACTCCAATCCATCTGCGTTCATCAACCTGAGCGGTGGGTTTTTCAAGTGCTATTCCGGCTCTTGCGGTAAATACACAAAGGACCCTCTACAGGTAGTTAAGGCGCTTGACAAGAATACTTACGAACACGCGCTCGAGCTTTACCGCGCGCATTTCGCAGGTACGATTGCCAAACTACGCCGTGAGGACGTAAAGTTACTAGGTGTAGTGGACGACGAACAGCGGCGTATGCGCATGCTGTCAGAGGCGTGCCACATATACGCGTGTAATATATGGCTATCTACCGCCATACCGGAGTCTGCTAAGTCCACGCGAGACTGGCTCAAAGTAACGCGCAGACTTGCGGACATCTCACTTATCTCCGGCGTAGGTATGTTACCGCGCGACGCGGATCTAGAACGTATCTTAGATAGCATCGGGGCAACGCGCGACGATATTCAAGCTATCAAGACGTTCATTGGGGCGTACTTGACGTCTGCGTATATGGACTGCGTAGTCTATACCTACTCCGAATCTCCGGACCGTGTTACGGGATTTAAGTTTCGCCCTCCGGGCGACAAAAAGGATTCGATACGCTTCTTGAAAGTGGAGGAGGGGGATGACTCTCCCCCCGGCGTGTTCGGGCTTTCCATGGGCGGGTATTCGCCGCTGTTGTCGCATGACAAAATCGACGCGTTTACTGTCGTCGAGGGAGAGCATGACCAGCTAGCTCTCTACCAAGAGCAGCTTAAGACGGGCATTGTAGACCACGTCTACATTGCGGCTGGCGGAGGGGGCCACGCAGGCCTGGACTGCATGCACGCTCTCGGGCTCACACGCGGCAGCATCGTCGGAGACGACGACGACGCAGGGCGTGAGTGGGCCGAGGGCTTGATAAAGAAGTCCCCAAAAATAGGGTTTCGTGTATTCAAGTATCCCGCGGTGTTGCGCACCCCTACAGGGGATAAGACCGACCCGGACGACCTGATAAAGCGCTTGGGAGGCGCGGTAGTATTCGCGGAACTCGCAAACACCAAAAACTATGACTACGCACACGAATGGTGTTTCAGCAGGGCTAAAAGCAAGCTAGCGCGGGTTGACGCGGAAGACGTAGTTCGCCAGCTGGACATAGCGTCAGAGTACGGCCAATCGCTTAGAACTGAAGCGGAACAGCGGGCGTATGCCGAGGCCATCGCGCAGGCTTACCCCAAGCTACAAGCAACGGATATTCTACAGAATATCGTGAAGGTGGATGATTCGCCTCTGGCGTTCATTACACGGATCGTGTCAGCTATTAAGCGGCAGTTCACGCCGAGCCACCATGACCGGGAAGAGAATAAGCTCTACCTCTGGGACAACACGTCTCGCGAGCACATAGGCCTTCAGCTCAGTAACGCTCCGCGGGCCCTAAGCCTATTTCAGACGCGCATAGGTGGGATTTATTACAACTGGGTAAAAGACGAAGTCGGCCTGCCTCCGTACTTCCCCGACGTCAACGATCCCGCCACAGGCGCGCAAAGTCTGAAAATTTGTGAGATGCGCGCCGAAGAAGCCTGTGTACAGGCTTTCGCAGTAATCGCGAGTGAAGTTACAGGGCGTTGGTACAACCTGGACCAGGGCATTCACACGGCTACGGTCGAGACCGAGGGTGTAGGGTACGTGGTGACTGGTAACCGCCAGTACAAGCTCATTTACAAAGACATGGACCTCCACAAGATAGAGAGGCTCGCTGCGCCTGTGGACGGCAACAAGGTATTCCTCACCAAGCACCACGCGGGTCTGCTGTACACAGACCCTGAGGCTGGCTGGTTCGAGTATGACTCGATAAAGGCCATGCAGCAGAAGCCCAAGCTGGACCCTCTGCAGGCGTTAGACAAAATAGCGCTGCTGCTTAACGACGTATTCAGTTTCAAATATCCGGACATTGATCCGGTCTACTGCGCGCTAATGACCGTGTACCCGGCTGTGTTCGACTGCATGAACAAGAAGGTGATGACCCACGTGCTGGGAGAGTGGGAGTCGGGCAAGTCATCCTTGATGTGCCTACTCGCAAACAATCAGCAGATTCGAGGCTATCACTTAGTAACGTCGGCCATCACTACCGATAACTACACGCAAGCTGCTCTCTTCCAGCTGTACGGAGAAAAGCGCGTGATTGTTGCGCTGGATGAATTCAACGATAAGGACGACGGATCCAGAGACTCCGTGGCGCGGCAGCAAATACTCATCAGCCTGCGAGGGCTAGCTACTAAGGGGCAGGCTGAGCGCGTTCTAGGGTCCAAGGATAGCGATGGTAAGATGCAGCGCCTTAACATACCGTTCTGGCTGCTGGGTAATACCATATTCAACGATCCTATGGACCTCTCACGCTTCAATCGCATAGAGCTACTAAAGCGTACGGGCAAAGCCAACATAGGCTCTGCGTTATCCAAGTATGGAATTGCCGCGTTCGCCGAGTTGCGACACGCGGTTCTTTACTATGGGTTGCACCACATCCGCCATATCCGTAAGGAATACGACGCGCTGTATCTGATGGGACAGCGCCAGAAGGAATTGACGCTCTCGCGTGCGGTAGAGAACCTTGTGCCTCTAGCCGCTATTTACAACGCATTCGGCGGGGATGGACTTAAATTCATCAACGTATTCCACGGGCAAAAGAAGGAGCTGGACGCAGAGAAGGAAGAGCGGGCTCCGTCTGAGATGCTCTTCAATGCTGTCATCTACAGCCCCCACATAGAAGTTGAGATAGACCAGAAGCCCAACCGGCGGTCACTGGCCAACTTGATATCGCGCGCTGACTGGCGCGATTTAATCAACACATCGGACCGTGGGGTATTCTTCGATAAGCGCACAAACTACCTAGCGGTCGTATGGGCGCAAGCAGCTTCCTGCTTATTATCGGGCACCTATTCTCGAGTAGGCGCACCTAGTTTGCGTACCATGTCTACGCAGTCAAGACGCTACGTGCCATACAGCAACGCTAAGGCCTCAGGGGCAGTCACGCGGTTGAAAGTACACGGCATGACCGGAGATGAGCAGCACGTCTCCTTTTTCGATCTTACGGAGTATGTGCAGAGTGTCGAGCGTGCGCACGAAGAATTACGGCTAGAGGAAGAAGCCGATCGGGTAAAGGCACAAGCCATAATGAAGTCGGGTAGGGCTACTCCCGAGAAGGATCCGCTGGATGGAGCAGGAGTCGATTAACCCCCAAATATTATCTACCAAGGGCGCCCTCTGTGAGGGCTGCCCCCGTATCTCGGAACAGCGCTGTTTACCCGTCACGCAGGCCGCGGCTACGCGCTGTGATGTATTAATCGTAGGAGAGCAACCGGACGAAAGGTCCGCGGTTAATAACCGCGCCTTTTATGGTCATGGGGGCACTGTACTTAGCAAAGCGCTGGAAACGGTAATAGCTAGCGAGCTACGTTTCAAGGGCTTAGACATTCGTAAGACGTACGCGGTGCAGTGTATGTCGGCGGATGACTCCGCCCCTAACAAACAAACGATGGCCCAATGCTCCGTGTATATCGAAGGCCTTATTGCGGCATGGAAGCCTAAGGTAATCGTAGCATTGGGGAGCACCGCACTGCGTCAGCTAGGTTTGAAAGTTCAATTCAATGACGCGCGCGGGAAGCTCTACACACACTTACGCAGCCTGTCGCCCATCCTGGTGAGTTTCAGCGAGAAAGCGCTGATGGCTGCGCCAGGGGTATACGATACATTCAGACGTGACTTGGCGAACGCGTTCACGCGTGCGGTCGATGGAGAGGTAAAGACCAAGAGTCTCGAAGAGCTTACACAGAACTATCGCATACCTTCTACGGTAGACGACGCGCTGGATGTCTGTAAGCTCATCGAGGAGTACACTCGAGAAGGCACCAATACCGCGCCCGATAAGTGGGCTATTTCCGTAGATACTGAGACTACCACGCTACGGCCCGAGAAACAGACGGCTAGAATCATAGCGTTTTGCTTTGCTTGGGACACGGGTAGAGCCACTACCATACTCTACGAGCACCCTAACGCGCCTGAAGCGTACCTCACGCGGTTACCCGAGATACACAACGCAATCCAACGTATATTGGGCGGCCCTAAACCAGCCATCTTTCACAACGCCAAATTCGATCTCAAGTTCATAGAGCTGCGGTATGGTTTCAAGGTAACCAACGTTGCATGGGACACGTTGCTGGGAGAACACCTCCTTGACGAGGACAAGAAGGGAAACTACGGCCTAAAAGCACTCACGGCGACGTTCCTTCCTGCGTACGTAGGTTATGAGGATCGCCTCTACGACATGCTCAAAGCTGAAGAGGGCCTTGCTGAGTCTGATACGGTGGAGAAAGAGATTACGGATATGGAGGAGATCCTCAAAGAGGATCACCCTCAATTCTTAGAAAATCTTCGCGCGTACAAAGAGAGTCTCTCTCTTTACGAAGATACCCTGCCCGCCGAGGTGGCCGCCCTAGCAACGTATCTACAGCAACAGGAGGACTACCAGTTCTGCCGCGACTACTTAAGGGGCAAGGTAGCCGCCTGGGAGGTGCAGGTAGAAGACTGGCCTAAGGGGAAACGCGGTAAGCCCGTCAAGCCCAAGCGTTGGTTAGTTAAGCCCAGCAAACCTCCCCTAAGCAAGAAGCCCACGCGCCCTGAGGACCCCCGTACTAAGAAGGAAAAGCAGATAGCCAAAGACGCGGGCTTCGAGAATGTTCCTCTATACGATCTACAGATATACGGGGCTATTGACGCGGACGTCACCCGTCAAATGACGTTGATTCAGCGCGCGCGAATGCAGCAAGAGGGGTCCCACGTCGCGGGGTTGATGAAAACCCACGCAATACCGGCGTCACGTGTGCTTGGCCGTATGGAGTTCTTCGGTACACGTGTCGATCATGCGTATCTACCGGAGCTGACTGAGGGGCTGCGCAAGGTGGCGGACGCCACCAATACGCAGCTGTACGACATGGCGGGGCGAACTCGCAACGGTAAAGACCTCAATCTAAACAGCTCACAGACGTTGGCTGACGTTCTCTACACATGGGGTTGGACGCACCCAGACGGGGTCATGGTGCGCTACGAAGAGCGCGAAAAGACCAAGAAAGGGCAGCCTTCAACTGCCGAGAAAGTACTGCGCACGTATATCTCGTACGAGGATGTGGAGGGTAAAATACCCACGCACGACGCGCTCTTCGCTGAGCGGTTGATCCTCTGGCGCAAATCAAACAAGGCGCTCAGTACTTTCTTGGCTAACACCAGGGCCCTGTCTAAGCGCGATGGATTCCTGCATACGCAGTTCCATCTGAACGGTACAGGTACGGGTAGGCTAAGCTCGTCTGATATGAACATGCAGAATTTGCCTAAGTTCTTGGCAAATTTCAACATCAAAAAGCTGTTCATCCCGGACAATGATGACTTCGTCATCGTTAACGTAGACTACAAGGGTGCGGAAATTCGAGTATTCACGGCGTACGCTCATGACCACGCCTTGATTGATGCGCTGAATCAGGGGCTGGATATGCACAGCTTCTTTGCGCACAAGGTCTTCAATAGACCGTATGAAATGTATGCGCGGCGTGATGATGAGCAGTTCATACCCGATGCCGCGCTACGTAAACTATTAGACATTGAACGTGCCCGTATCAAACGCGTCGTATTCGGGGTGGCCTACGGCGCAGGTCCGAGTAAGATAGCTGAAACAATCGGCGTAACTGAAGAAGTTGCCCGAGAGCTTATCGAGCTGTTGTACGGCATGTTCCCCGCACTTAAGCAATACGCGATAGACATAGAGCATGAAGTCCTGTCTAAAGGATGGGTGGAGACCCATTTCAAACGGCGTAGGCGATTTCCTTTGGCGAGGATATCCCGCCATAAGGGCCGCGCGGTGCGACAAGCGCGCAATTTCAAAATCCAATCTACAAGCTCCGATATTGTCATTGGACAACTTATAGAGATGGACGAGCCGCTGCGCAACGACTACGGGGGGCGCATGTTACTTACGGTCCATGACAGCCTAGTTATGCAATTCCCTAAGAAGCACCTGACGCAATTGCCTGATTTCGTGCAACACTACGCAAGAGATCAGGTACGCCGAAAATACTCTTGGCTCCCGGTGCCCTTCGAGGTTGATGTTGAAGTAGGCCCTAGTTATGGCGAGTGCCAGGCGTTGCACAAGTACCTTGCTAAACGCGCCTTTACGCCCAAAACGGAGGGCGTTATCGAAGAAGCGGAGCTACTCACAGAGTTGCGGGAAGACGCTTTCGTAGAACCGGTGTTACAGTGACGCAGCCCGCTATGAAAGAATGCCGCCGTTGTAATAATGAGAAATACACCAAAACCGCCGATGAGTTTCTTCAACACCGTGAGCGCAGGAGAGTAGCGTGACTGAGCCCTCTAGTAATTTGTATGAAACCAAAACCTTTGAGAAATTCGGCGGTAAGTACACGCTGTACTTAACTACGGAGTCGCGTAAGCAATGGGTCCCTGTGCAGAAGCTGCCCAACGGCACCATCATTGACACTACCACTACTGATTGGATGAAGAACCTGCCGAAAGACACGCGCCCCTACTCTGATTGGATAGAGACGGAGAACATCTTTTCGGCTACGTATGTTACGTCCGCGCAATACCAGGACGACCGCGACTGCCCCGTAGCGCGCGCCATCGAATTGTTTGGAACCGTCGAGGGGCCCATCATGGGCATCACCCTAGAGCGGAGGGATGACGACGTGCTGCTTCTGGATCCATGTATCGTTCATTTCGAAGATACTAAGGGGATCCTGAGGCTGTTGCCCATACTAAACGTCGCGCGTACGCTGCGACTGCGTATGTCTGCCGTGCGCTCCATACAGGCTCCAGCTGAGTCCTTGGTGGCGATATACCCCGGGTTCGTTATACAGAACAAAATGTTCAAATATCAGCTGAAGCCCCGCGTGGCTGTTACGCAGACTGAACCGCTCACTAACGAGGGCGAAGCCGTAAGCGCGTGAAGACGCTGGTATAAGTGCCTAGAGATACCCCCTGGCCTTCTCAACTAGCGCGATGTACCGTCGCGGTTGGTTTTCGCAAGACGTGACGTAACCGACGTCCGGAACTGACAGCTGTGAAGCACTGCTGTCAGTTACGGAAGTCCGTCACGCCCGGGGATGCGGAATGTCCCTACCGATGGTAGTGACATTGCAGCTAAGCAGGGGGTATCTCGCTAACTCAAGGAGCCGTGCCGTTGTAAGTAAACATGGGGTCCATGGTTACGAACTTGGCGGCCATCCACCCAAATATCTGCGCATGCAGAGCGTCATCTGGCTGGCTATGTGCGTGCCGCCAGACCTTGCGCCCGTTGTTAGTGACTTCTTCGTACTCTGCCAGCAGGTGCTTTATGGGCTGCTGCATCTGGCGTATGTTCGGGAATATCACCCCTTCGCGTATTAGATACATGAAGTAATGGTCGATCATGGTGGTGCGTTCCGCGATGAAGCGGTCGGTTTTGTTCCAGTAGAAGGGACGGCTATTGGAGCCACCGCCTGAACTCGCCACTCCGCGGTACTGCACCTGCATCGCGCGATGGGCGCCTAACCGTTCACGCAAATTAGCGTTGGGTAGGGCACCTTCACCCGCGTCTCCAATGACCAACTGCACCTCGTAGCGGTTACACACTTCACAGATGTGATCTACCACCCCGCCAGAAATTGGGTTAGTTTCTGGGTATATCTTGTAGTACAGCGTTTTTAGGCGGAAGTTATGCATAGTTCCGCCCTGGCAGATACCCCAGATCCACAGGACGGTGCTAGACGCGCCGTTGGCCCCTCCGCCAGACCAGTCTACGCCCGCGACCACACCGCGCAATTCCTGCATGAGCAAGTTGTTGGTGGGGTATTCGCTGATTTCATACGGTAAGCAAAGAGCTTCCAACTGTTCTTTAGAGATCAGGCGCGTACCGACCGCATCGGAGATGCCTATCACTTCGTTCTTGAATTTCGACGTGGGGTATGCGGCGTGTTTTTCCAAGATACGCGCCCAGCGTTTCTGGGCTAAGTCCTGATTGCGTAGGTCCGAGGGCATGGACGCAGGAACGTTCTTGGGGAGAATTACCTGTGGAACATGAAACCCCTTCAGGCGCTTTCCTGTGTAGTTCTTGCTGAAGACGTTGGTGTCTACCCACTGTGCATTTCGTACATCAACGTATTTGCCGCACTTCAAGCAAATAGGCCCCTTCTTACCCAGACAGCGATCATCCACGAAATACTGCGAAGTATTGCAGCCCGTGCATTTTATTACCCATTCGGTTTGAGTACTCCACTGCCAAAGCTGCTCTATGGTATTTTCCATAGACTTAGGCGTCCCGCAGTATGTCTCGTAGCCGAAATCGCTATTAGACATGCACTCGTTCACCACGGGGATGACCGCATCGTATTGAATGTCCTGGACCTCATCGTACGCGACGCGGTCCGCTGATACGCCGCGGACACGGTCAGGGTCGTCACTAGCGTAGGAGAACGCGATTTCACTGCCGTTCGTAAACATCTTTTGAAAGACGCGGCTAGAGAGTTCTTGCGAAACCCAGCGTGAGCGTATTTCAGGCGAGTAGAAAACCGTCTTGCCCACACGTGTCTGGGAGAACTTGGTGGTCTGCTCTTGGCTGGGCGCTATGAACAGGCTCTTCCAGTGGGGCTTAGTGCACGCCTCTGCTATTAGGAAATTTGAGAGTGTAGTGGACTTGGCTACCTGACGCGCCGTCTTGAGTAAAAGACCGTCGTAAGAGCCGTCATAAATAGCTTTGTAAAAGGGGTAGTCTTGTAGTGAGAAAGGGTGCCCGTCTAGGCATATCAACGTTTGTGCCCAATCCGACCGGCGTACTATCAAATCAGGCTTTTCTAAATCCATGAGTTTCACTGGTAGAAGTGAGTACGACTGCTATAGCGTAACAGTATAGCACTCGCGCGTGCAACCTGCAGGAAAAGGGTTCCATAGTGGCAGACAAGAAAGACGTAGTAGATCCGTGGGAGCGCCTCGGAGTGCGGCCCACCTCGATTGGCCAAGTGGGCGGGCTGCTGGATATCGTGTGGGAGATGCCTACAAAGCTGGCTATTTGCCTCGTAGGAGAGACCGGTATCGGCAAAACCCCTGTCGTGCACCAATGGTGCGCGGAGCGCAAGGGGTACATGCGCGTTCTCAACTTCGGACATATGTCCCAAGAAGAGATCTCAATGATTATGTTCGAAGAGGATGGGAGCAGTTTCGACTTCGTTCCTCCTAAGTTCCTGCTCGAGCTCAACGCGCAAGCGGCAGAAAAGGGCCTTGCGGTTCTATTCCTAGATGAGTGGAACCGCGGAGACAAAGCCCTTGTAAACGCGATGTTCACCCTCACCGACGAACGCCGCATTCACAACTTCCACTTGCACCGTAACGTGCTTGTGGTGGCTGCCATGAACCCCAGCGACGGTTCTTACCTCGTCAACGAGGCAGAGAAAGACCACGCTATTCGCAAGCGTCTGAATTTTGTGTACGTGACACATGATCTGGCGGCGTGGTTGGCGTACGTACAGAAGTCGGGGTGGCATTCGCACGTGCCTGCCTTCATAAAGGCCGCGTCTACGTTCTTGTACGACGCGGGCATGCGCGATTCCGGTAAAGCCTTCCCGTGCCCCTCCAATTGGGAGAAGGTGAGTAACGTCCTTCTGGCGGCGGAGCGCGCCCGAATCGACCTGGCTAGCGAGCCAGTACGCACACTGGTCGAAGGGCAGATTGGTAGCGTAGCTGCGGCGAAATTCATGGACTTCGTGGTGGATCAGAATACGCTGATTCAGCCTGTAGAGATCCTAAATGACTACAAGACGCACAGCAATGTACGTAAGCGCGTTGCTGCGTTGTTGAACATGACGATCGATAAGGACACGACCAAATTGATCGAGAAGACCAACAAGACGTCCAATCGAACTGCCATAATTCAAGAGGTCTGCAACGGCGTAGCTCTTGAGCTGTTCTCTACGCGACCAGATGCCGCGAAGGTGGCACCCCAGCTGGCGCTGTTCATAGGGGATCTACCCAATGAAATACTGAGTCTCTTCGTGGGACAACAGTTGCCAGCCCAAAGTGCTGTCGCGGGGGATGAGGGTACGAAGTACATGCACCGCATATCGAGTGCGTTGTCGGGGTACACGCCCTACAAAGAGAAAATGGGGATCATCGTCAACGCGCTGCGCAACTATCGGCAGCAAGCGGGCATTGGCCCCGACGGAGTTACGAAGGCGTAAGCTGTGGAGTAACGGGCCCGTCAGGGGCCCGTTTCTTTTAGCTCTCGAGCTTTGCCAGGTCTTGTGCTAATTGCGCGCTCTTAGCTTCAAAGTGCACCTTAACAGCTGCCATCCGGGCTAACTGTACCCCTACAGGGGTCTCGGTAAGGCTAGGCAGCTTCCCGGTAGCCCAGACCTCCATTACTTCTTTTTTTAGCGGGTGTGTCTGCTGTTTAGACAGCTCGGTGTAGTACTTATCTAGCCGTGCCTGGGCCCAGTGTAACTGGCTGGGTGCTACTAGAAACCCCGCGCGTTTTAACTGTACCGCAGTGTACTCTACGGGCTCGCGGTCATACTCTTGATTTTGGTCTGTGTAGAACAGATGAATCCTGTACGCCTCTTCGTTGGTCCACGCTATGTACTCTACGGGGGCGTCATCTAGGGCTTCGTAATGAGGCACGTCGTTATTAAACGACATGCAGGTCTTCTCGAAGACCAGCGCGTCGTAGTAAAACCTCCCCGTAGTAACTACGCCACGTCCGGCCATTATCTGGTCACGGTTACCTGTAGATACGGCAACACCCGCACGGGACAGCTCTAACCACAGCGTCTCTGGTTCCCACAGAAACCAAGAGTCTCCTAGGAGCGTGTCCATGCTGCGCATGCAAGCGAATGCGCATGTGGCGTCGTCTCTAAGGAGCTCTTTGGCCGCGGCTTTGTTGGGAGATGTTTTCACTCAGTTACTCGCGGTTGTGACCTACGCGGCAAAGCTTATAGCTCGAAATGAGCGCGAGCATCGCTAGCGCCTAAAGAGTACGACCCTCCTTTGAGCCAGGCTGCCAGTCCGGGTACTTGTCCTAACATCTCTCTAAACTTAGACGGGGGCGCCGCTCCTGGTGCTGCTTCTGGTGCTGCTCCGGACGCCGCTGCACGACGTGCACGCTTGGCATCCTCTATACCCTGGTAATGGTCCAGCATCATCCGCTGTTCTTCCGGATGGTCAAAATGCTCGACGTCAGGGCCCATAGCTAGCAGCTCTTCCTTGGACCTAGCGGGGCCGTGTCCTGCAGCCTGCGCCTTACGCGAAGCCGCCATCTCCGCGGCCATGGTAGCGTCGTCCATTACCGGCGGCGATGCTTGCGCGGCCCCGTGCGCTCCACGCAGTTCGGCCATTTGTTCGGGCGTAGGGTGGTCGGGTGACCCAGGAAATATCGCGTGGCTGGGATCGGACGGGCGTGCACTGTGCACCGCCTCTTCTAGCGCGGACGCCGCCGGGGCTGCTGCGGGCGCCGCCGGGGCTGCTGCGGGCGCTGCGTGCACCGCCTCTTCTAGCGCGGACGCCGCCGGGGCTGCTGCGGGCGCCGCCGGGGCTGCTGCGGGCGCTGCGTGCACCGCCTCTTCTAGCGCTGACGCCGCCGGAGCCTGTTGATGTAGGCCCGCTTCCATTGCGGCGGCTCCGGCACTTTCAGCAGGTGCAACCTCGTGTAACGCCGTAGCCGCGGGCGCGAAGTCCATGTGGTGCGATGCCCCTCCCGCTAACCCTCCCAGCGCCGCTCCGGCGGCGCCGCCCATTGCGGCGCCTTCCATGCGGTGACCTTCGCCCCCCATCAGGGCACCCCCGCCTGCGCCTACGGCACCGCCAATTAGCGCGCCCCCGGCAGTGGACTTAAGGGCACCTGGTATAGCAAAGGCGCGCTTTTGTAGTAGTGTTCGGTGTAACGACATGATTCAACCTATCTGCTTTGCTAGAACCATTTTTAAATCTACCGGTAGGGTGTCAAACACCTGCTTAAATTGTGCACTGTCTCCGCTCTGCGCGAGCTCTGCCATCTCGGGCATGTCTACCTGGTGCCAAATATCCGGCGGTAGATTCATTAGCGTTTCGCAGGGTACCTGCATGCCGCCGAGATCGACCATGCAGTTGGCTACCTTAGTCAGCAGCATGTCGGTGTTAAACACAGTCTGCATCGGATCGAGCAGCTTGCGGTCGTAGTGCTTATCCAAGCCCGCAGCGCGGTCTAGGTGGTCGATAGCCCCTGCCAGCTTAGTTAGCTGCTTGCGGTCTGCGCACGTAGCGTCGTCGCGGAGGAGCTCTTTGGCAGCGGCTTTGTTGGAGGAGATTTTCATCACGGTATAGCGTTGTGCATCCGCCAAGCTGCCGATTCCCTCATAGGCGCAGACGCTGTGGGTCCCGGCAATGCGTAGTGTGTTGTAGTTATTTGGGCAGGATTTACTTCATCCGCAACCCAGCGAGGATTGAGTCCTGAGGGCGCACGGCGCTCCATAGCGCGCAGCGCTTTCTGTACGCGACTATTCGCCAGCCCGCGGATATCTGCGGCAGACTTTTGTAGGCTTAGTTGCTCTAGAGCAGCTAATGCTCCTAGGTTATACGCGTGCGACATCTCAGCCTCCCAGCTGCTTACTAAGCACCATCTTCAGATCCATCGGCAGGGTATCAAACACCTGCTTGAACTGATCCGCGTCGCCGCTCTGCGCAAGCTCTGCCATCTCGGGCATATCTACTTGCTGCCAGATCTCAGGCGGTAGATTCATCACCGTCTCACAAGGTACCTGCGTACCTCCAAGATCGAGCATACAGCCTGCTACTTTACTAAGCAGCATGTCCGTATTAAACACAGTTTGCATCGGGTCGAGCAGCTTACGGTCGTAGTGCTTATCCAAGCCCGCAGCGCGGTCTAGGTGGTCGATAGCCCCCGCCAGCTTGGTTAATTGCTTACGGTCCGTGAGTAGCGCAGGCGCCTTTACAAGCCCGTCTGCGAGCTTGTCATACGCAGCGGCGTATTTGGTCTCACCTACAGCTGCCGCACGCGCACCCAGCCACGTATTAAGCATCTGGGTGCTACAGGCCGTCAGCCCCGCCATGCGGTGCGTGAACGGCGTGAGTTCTACGCCCTTGGCACTGCCTTGTTTTACTAGAGCGCCGTAGGCTTCCGCACGCGTCTCTAAGGCGAGCTTAGTGTAATCGCGATTTAGAACTTCCTCAGCCTGTTTTATCTGCGCCCGCGACCCTAGTGGAAGACGCTGCGTGGCTTCAAGTGCGTAGGCCACTTTTTCGCTGAACTCGCCTACGCCTGCAGTCTTCACAGACGCGAATATGTGCGAGTCTACGCCATAAATCTCGCACGCCTTGTCTAGCTTATCGTCCACATGCTTAGGAACCGAAGATCCTAGCTTGCTGCGGTATAAGACACTAGCCACCGTATCAGCTTTCGTGTGCACCGGGAATCGCCGCTCGTCTTCCCAGGCAAAGACCGTTGAAGGCAGCCCCTCAACAGCCAATTTCTGGGTAACGAATGATGCGGTTTTTAACATCTCACGGGCGAGGGGGCGTTCACGAGTTAGCACGTGAAGTTCCGCAAAGGAGGGGTCGCCGTGGTACTGGTCGTTAATATCAGGCATGCGCTAAGTATAGCGCTTTACAAGCTGCGTTGCAGCTAGAAGAGACACGAATGCGCGTAGGTATCGAGAAGCTAAAGCCGGAAGACATGACGCCGGAGAAGATCCAAGAACTCGTAAACACGGGCAGGGACTATGTAGTAGAAGCCTTGACGTTCCTGACTAGCGTTAAGGTAGGAAACTTCTACGCGCGGATAGTCACACTGCTCGATCGAGTACCCGTACCCGGTTACGGGACGATGGGTGTAAGCCTAGTGCGTGGGCGTTACACCATGCTTTATGACCCCATTTTCGCGGCGCTTGTCTCCTATGAGGAGCTCTGCGCGACGCTGGAGCACGAGATACTGCACATAGTTCTCGAGCACATACCGCGGGGCCTCACGCTGTATCGCACAGTTTCGCAGGACGAGGACCTGTACCTCCTGAAGATCACCGCGAATCTCGCCATGGACATGGCCGCTAACGAGCTTCTCAAGGAGGCGTGGCCCTCCGTAGCTGACCCCAAACAACCGCTGGGGTACTGGGTGCTGCACACTAATTTTACGCCACCGCTGCCGCCCAAGATGGCGTACGAGCACTACCAGAAGCTGCTCGTACTACTGCTCCGCGCGCGACTGAAGTCGTCACCTAGCAAGCTCTACCAGATGGCACGGGCCATTCTGCAGAAGCGCGCTGACTTGGTGAAGCAAGCGCTGCAGCAGCAGCAAAAGAAAACCGAGATCGAAGACGCTAACGAACAGGCTCCTTCTGAGCCTCCGTCTAAGGGACCCCCGAAAAAGCAGGGCCAGGGTCAGCCACAGCAGGGCCAGGGTCAGCCACAGCAGGGCCAGGGTCAGCCACAGCAGGGCCAACAGACTGCTAAGAAGGCAGGAAGCGGTGCTGACGCGTTAGACGATGCTCTCGCAGGGCTCAAGGCACCTGCGTCTCCGCAGGCGGGTCAGGGCCAGGGTCAGGGTCAGGGCCAGGGCCAGGGTCAGGGCCAGGGTCAGGGTCAGGGCCAGGGTCAGGGCCAGGGTCAGGGCCAGGGTCAGGGCCAGGGTCAGCCCGGTGCTGGAGGCGGCGGGTTACAACAGGGGCCTGCCCAAAACCAATACGCTGGAATGTCCCCTGACGCGCTAGACGGTGAAATTGCAAAGCTGGACGCCATAGATCAGCAGGTTCTCAAGATGATGCTGGAATCCATGCCGGGGCACCTTGGCTGGGAAGAGGGCGCTACTGGGGACGCGGGGGAGTCGCAAAAGATTGAGGAGCATGGGCGCGCTATCATCAAGGCCGCCGCTGAACAACAGAAAAAGTCGCGGGGCACTATCCCTGGACACATGGCAGAGCTGATCAAGATGATGCTCCTGCCACCTGTGGTGCCGTGGACGCAATTTCTGCACAATATCGTGCAACGTACGCGGCAAACCAAGAATCGGCGCGGCATGTCACGGCCATCGAAGATCATGGCCGCGCTGAAGAAATTCGCTGTAATAGTAGACAAGAAAGAGGGGGAGTCGGACTCCCCTATCACAGGCGTGCGGGCAGCCCGCTATAAGGCGTTGGCGCAGCGGTTAGCCCCCTTTCGGCGCGTACCGCCGTTCCCTGGAATCAAGAAAGACAACAAATACACCATCGTATACGCCATAGACACATCAGGGTCTATGTCTACCGCGGACATGCAAGCAGGTTTGACCGAGTTGCAGCACCTACAGAAGTCGGACTCCGATATCCGTATTTGCGTACTCTACGCGGACACCCGCGTTTGTACGGAGTATTGGGTAGGTGGCAGTGATTCGCTCGACACTAAAATGACTGGGCGTGGGGGCACGGACTTCGAGCACGTGTTTTTGCACGTGCAGTCGTTAATGCGTAAGCAGGACAAATGCCCGGACATCCTAGTTTACTGCACTGACGGTTACGCGCCGCCGCCGGAAACGCGGCTACACATACCGACAGTCTGGTTGATCACTGCTGGCGGGGTCCCTGTCATGCGCGACGCCGGACACATCACACTGCAGATGCGGGACTATCAGCTAGGGGAGAGCTACTGATTCTAAAAGCTCCCCCCAATTCGGTATAAGTGGGTACGTAGCCTGTAGGATAAACTACCTACAGGCTACGTACTTACTTACCTTCTCCACGAGTTTACCTGGCGATCCGCCAAGGAGTTGTAGTGACAGATACGTCGAACAAAGTTTTAGTTGTTAAGGTAGACCGGAGTGCCGCAGGCATTACAGTTCCTTTCGACAAATTGTATTTCTTTCCAAAGGGCCGCGCGACAGACATCCCCAAGATTTTCGGCTACGCGCTGGTGTTTCCTTGTGAGACAACCTTGATGTCCGCAATCGTAAAGCTGCGACCCAAGACCATTAGCGCGTACCGCCACCGACGAGACGACGCTCTGTTAAACCAGCCTATTGATCTAGATGGCCGCAAGACCACCGAAACGGATGTGGCTACGTGGTGGCAGACGCACGTCTTGACGGTTTATAATATGGAGGAGCGGGTTGTAGTCGTTCCCGTACTCACGTCCAAGATTCGCAAGAAGCTCAATCCTCGCTATCTGGCCGCGTCAAAATACTTCGAAGCGGGCACGCCCGTTCGTCGAACGCGCACCCGAAGCAAACGCCCGCTCAAGGTCATTCAGAAAGCCTCGTCCAAACAGGCCATAAGTGAGTTTGCGTACCTGGCCACCCCGTTGGAAGCCCCTAACGACCGCGTCTCGCCTATCTGTAACATTTGCCCGCGCCAGTTACTGCAGTTGCAGGGGCTTTGTACTCCTGGACAGCCCGTCTGTCTTAAGGCTTTGAATTTCAACGATATCGGCACTTCACGTGCGGTAGACGCCGCAGTCCCGGAAGGCGTGGACGAGGGGGACCTCGAGACCGCCCAACAAGCCGACGAACAGGAGGTGGAGTTTTAATGGCTGCCTATAACCAAACCTCCTTGGAGGTTATAGATCTCCCGGATTTCGAAAAGATCCTAGAACCCCTACCCAAGGTGTTCGACGGCATGTCGCTCGCGCACTCGCTGGGCATCCGCAACCGCACCCTTATGCACATGATCGTGAAACGCGAGTCTATGTATAAGGTGCACTCGATCCCAAAGAAATCGGGGGGACGCCGCACCATCCATGCGCCTGAGCGCATGCTCAAGTTTGTACAAACGCGTGTATTGAAGCGGTATCTAACGCCTCTCACTTACCCGGACCACGTTGCCGCGTATGTGCAGGGCCGCACTACTCGGGACAGCGCGCTAGTCCACGCGGGGAAGCCCATCCTCATCGTGTTGGATTTGAAAGATTTCTTTTCTAGTACGCGCCGCTCCTGGGTGCGGCGTGCCATTCAAGACGAGTTCGGATACGCGCACCGCGTAGCTAGCCTGTTGTCGGACCTGATGACAGTGCCCATGACCTTCCCCTACGGGAAGCGCTTTGTGGTGCCGCAGGGGGCGCCCACGTCAGGTGCTATCTGCAACTGGGTGGCACACCACCGCATAGATAAGCAGGTGCTAGACCTCTGCTCGCGCTGGGGCATGGCGTACACGCGCTACGCGGACGATTTGGCGTTTTCTAGTCACGAGCGCCTCGATCGTAAGAAGACCAACAACTTCATCAAAGCGATCGTGAAAATAATCCGAGCCGCGGGTTACCAGATAAACAAGAAGAAATTGCGCGTGGCAAGGTCAGGGAGGCAGCAACGGCTTCTTGGCATGACTATTAATGAGAAGCCGAATGTCATGCGGTTGCAGTTCCGTAAGATGCGCGCGCGTATTCACCACTGCCATCACGAAGGTTTCGCGGCCGTGGCGGCAACCATGGGTATGGACTCCGCGGATAAGTTGAAGTCTCAAATTGAAGGGCAGATCTCCTACTACCATATGATCAGTCCTGTCAAATCAGCGCAGCTAAATGCCCAGTATCTAGCCGCATGTAGCGCGCGTAACGAAGCCCCTATTCAGAACAAACGTGCCTGCGCCAACCCCGCTGAACTCAGCGCTGCGGAATAGTAATGACACGGTATTACAGTATTTGCCAAATGACACCCTCGCTCGTGAGCGGCCTTACGTCACGTAGCCGTAAGGCCGCCACTTACTTGCGGATATACCCCCGCGCGCCGTCTGGTTTCATTTTTCACGACACCGACGCGGCAATAGACATCGCGGATATACGCCACGCACTGCACCGGCTTGCCAACCTACACGAGGTTGGTGAGGAGGACGCGCCCGCTAAAGCCAATCAGGCGTTAGCTTTGAGGGTAGACGCCAATACTCTCGTGGCTAGCTTCTCCATGTCCGCGTTACCGACGCCAACGCTAGTCGCAACGCATGGAGGCCGCCTACACACAGGTCAAAATACGCGGGAGTGGTTGGGGACACAATCGCTGACGGGCTGGTTCGTAGAATCAGTACAGGACCCATCAGTAGCGGCGACCCCCTTTGTACCTAACGCGTTTTACGATGAGTGTACTCGGTTAGAGCGCTTAACAGGCCACTGTCCTTGCGCATTGCTTACAACGAAAGAATGCCAAGCTACATGGGTCGCGCCGCGGATACCTGAACCATTCAGGGCCGTGGGCCTTTTGTCGCGCGATTTCCCGGTAGACTACACAATGTTACGCAAGGTCGCGTACGTTACACTTCCTGGAGAGTGGAAACGCACCTCTCCTAAAACTACGGCCACCTACGATTTCACGGAAAGCATACGCCCGTGGGATTATCAGACTTTTGTAAACATAGAGGCGCGGCAAGAGCTGATCAGTGCTAGAGCCAAGACGCGCCACGCCAGGGTACGTCATGTTGCAACTAAGTGTAACAGTTGCGAACTAGCGACGCGGTATCGTGGCGCAATGGCTGCCAGTGATTGCGGACTTCTACGTGATTGCACGGCACCTAGTACCCCAGAGATGGTACAGCGTGTATTAGACGACTGGCTAGATACTTCAAGTTACTTAAGTATGCCCGGGTTTACTGACGCACAGCGTGATTACCTAATACGGCTGGGAGGTACGACTGTCCTGGCTAAAACCTTCAGTCCTGCGCGACGTGTGAAAAACCTGCACGCTGGGTTTATGCGGACCGGGTATTACACAGCGGGGTCCTGGGTATATCAGCTGGTTTCTGCGGGCAACAACCTAAGCCGATATCTGCAATATAACTCTTACAAAGAACTACAAGAAGTTCTTCCGGAACTACCCGACAGCCCGGAAGTAGGCCCGGTGGACCGTAGGGTACTCTACGTACTCGCCGCATTCGGCAATAAACCGACACTACGTAGAAGCGGATCCCCCACATACCATCTGCGTTCCATACAGGCTACCTTCCGCGGCGATGGTTCCGCCCATGTGCATGTCGACGGGGCTAACTCTCGCTACGTGGCCTGCAAAGATTCGTGTGACAGTGGCGGCTTTCTTAAAGACCACGTCCGAATAAACTCCGACTTAACTGCCCCTAAAATAGCGCAAATCTACAGTCGACTACCTATACCCGCTCTTGCCGCGGCGGATACCAAGGTTCGGCTACCGGTTATACTTAGCTAGTAGGGGGTACATAGTCGGGACATACGACACGGAGACTTGCTAGGGCTGCGTCACGCGTAGCCCTAGCAGTGTCTACCGTAGCTTGTAGCGCCGCGGTACGCGCAGTACACGCGTTGTATTGCGTGACTAGCGTTGTGCGCTGACTAGTCAGTGACGCAACACGCGCCTGTAGAATGGACACTGCCGTACTTACGCTGCCCGATAATAGTATGGATATACCGCTATTGGTTGAACTAAATGCCGCGAGCTGGGCCTCCTCTGCACGTAGTTGCGCTTCAATAGCGTCAATAGCAGTTCCTCCCGACACAGTGTTCAAGGCCCGAATGGTGTTCACTGCACCAGATATGACGGGCTGTACGCTGTTTAAGGTACTGCTGTAGGTGCTGAGCTGCGCCTGGACTAGCGTGTACCTGTCCAGGTCAGGTGTAGCGTCATTCAAGCGTAAGAGGGTATTATCTATGTCTTTCTTTAGGTTATTACAGCTTAACACCTCAGCATTTCGCGCTGTCTCTGCATCCGTAACCGCGGCTCTGGTGGTTAAATAGGCGTCCGTAAGGGCCGTCTTGGTACTGGCGTCGGCTGTGGGGTATACAATCGTCTCGTTGTCTACACCGGTCTCGAACTCCGTTAGGAATGTGTCTACGTTACCCACTAGGGTATTTATACGAGAACTGAGTTCTTTCCAGGCGGTGTTGGCGGTTTCAATATCCGGGTATTGCAGCAGCACCGACCGGGACCTCCACCGACTACCCCCGGTGCCAATCACCGCGTCGCGGTCGGTGTTAGCCTCGACGGTATCCGCAATCTCCACCACGCGGAGTAGGGTGTCATCTCGAGGATCCGCCGAGGTCTCTATTTGCAACAGAAAGATAGCTACATCAGGCAGCGTGCCCTTGACGTCGCACGTTGCGACTATCTCGTATTTGTTGGTACCGTCTACAGTGATCGTAGAGCGGTCCATGCGCACTATTGTACCCGGCATTTATCAACTCTCCGCAGTGTAGTATTCGGCGCCCGGATACGTAGCTGAGATCGCGGCCCACTCAGTAGCTAGTATCTTGAGGCGATTGCGTGTGATGATCTCAAAGCCAGTGGCGCCCCGTACCGTGTCGTACGTTTTCTCTACTGCAGACGCGCGGTACACGCGCAACCCCTGGGTTTGCGAGGTGGCCCGGCTGGCAGGGTAGGATTCCATGTCATAGACGGACGCTACGTTCAAGAAGACGTTATGCTCCGTGTCATACACGAATACGTCCGCCGTGATATTTATCGCCTCTATGACTGTGAACTTTACGCGGTACTGGTTCTCGGCAGGCAGCGTACGCTCTACGTAGGTCTTTATACTTACAGTCATATCGACGGCACCGCTGTGTAGTTTTCGTTGATAAGGGCAGCCCCGGCGCTCTCGGTACTCAGCGCATCTAGCTCTGCTTTGGTAGCTGCTACGAAATTTTCCGCACCCACTGCATCAGGAAAATAAGCGTTAAACCGCTGATCGCGAACGAGGATGGGCCCTGCAGGGGATCCATTGCGGTGGGTCACGCCGTCGGTGTTGTTTATACTCCTGGCGGGTATTGACCAATTTACAGCTGCCAAGAACCCCGGAAAGGGAGGTGTAACCGTCAAGCGTGTAGCACTTAGCACGCCCGTTATGATGAATGAGTACGGGTTCGTACCGGGGTATTCAATGGAAGTCCACTGTTCCGGTTCTAGGACGCTAAGCTGCAGTACGTCGCCTGGCAGTACGCCCGCCACCAAGAAGTTGCCCGTCGCGGCTTCAAAGGTGTCTAAGGGGACGGCCGCGATTCCCGTGAAGTCAGCCAA
>Ga0315284_10001562_pt1 | contig 32695 bp, 34 predicted proteins | sample YL17G09_16_MG_FD_203696 | JGI IMG/M metagenome (GOLD analysis project Ga0315284, IMG submission 203696) | Sediment microbial communities from Yellowstone Lake, YNP, Wyoming, USA - YL17G09_16 | ecosystem: Environmental > Aquatic > Freshwater > Lake > Sediment | place: USA: Wyoming | collected... | reverse complement strand
TTCAAGCTCAACAACTTTTGAAGTTCCGGTTTCGGGGTCAGACACTATTACCTTGAACTTAGCCATTTAATGCTTAACTCTCCAGCGCAGTATGAAGGTGAATCTCTCTCTATTAAGTATTTATGAGAATCTTAAAGTTTCTTCGAGACAAAACTTGCTCTTTTTAGGGTAAACATTTTAATTCAAGGTTGAAATCGTCCTCTTGCTATGTGGCGGCTAGGGTTCTTCTTCCATGAGATGGCGTTCGGGCTGATAAGCGTCTTCATCCCACTTTACGTAGTGCTACAGCTTAACGGTTCGCTTGTCGATTTGGGAATAATGACTGCGGTTGCCTTGTTCTGTGGGATACCTGCCTCTTTCTTCTGGGGCTACATCTGCGACAAAACAAGACGCTACAAGATCTACATTCTTCTCTCTTTCATATCTGGGGCTATACTTTTTTATGCCTTCACGCTTACCACAAGCGTTCTCATATTCATTGTCCTTTACGTAATCATGCAGATGCTCCATGTTGCCCATGAATCTCCGAAAAACGTTTTGATAGCTGAACACTACTCTCATGAAGAATGGGAAAAATCCTACGCAGCCTACGAGGGACTTACCGAAGTGGGCTGGTTCATCGGCTTACTTCTGGGGCTTTTGGCAGCAACTTTCAGCGTAAGCTCCACTCTCACCCTATACTTGTGTGCGGGTCTAAACCTTGCCGCGTTTGTCCTGTCAATCTTCCTCGTGGCCGACCCGCTAATGATTTTCGAGCGAAGGTTGGTAGGTATTGAAAGGCGGATAGACTTCACCTATCGCGGCGTTGAGACGGCTTCCTCATACATGGACGGGTACTCAGGTGGGGTGCTAAAGCAGGAAAGTTTTCTCGCATTTGGTGTTGCCCTTGTTTTCTTTACCTTGGCTACGGGCATATTCTTCACGCCCTTGCCCATCTTCTTCGAGAAGCAGCTGTCGTTTTCTTCCTCTATGGTTTTTCTGGTTTACATGCTGAACTCAGGCGGCGCCATGTTTGGGTACTTCATCGCCGGAAGAAGGTCACCTTATTCGAGCGCGAAAACGCAGATGCGCCGTATTGTGCTTTTCAGAAGTGCCTTAGTCTTCGCCTTTGTTGCAGTTGTAGAGCTGATTGCATACCCAACGTTCTTTGCTGGAATAATCTTAGTGGCGCTGGGTTTTGCATACGCGATTTACTTTATTCTTACGCTTGCGCTCTCAATGGAGCTTGTGCCGCTTGGAAAGAACGCCGTGTTCGATGTTTTAGTGGGTCTTGGTGCAGCGTCAGGTTCTTTTCTGGGACCTTATTTCGCCCATATGTTTGGTTATATTCCTACGTTTCTGATTGCGGGTGGGCTTTTCTTTTTGGCTTTTTTGATTCTATGGGTTTTCACTTAACAAAAATAAAAGAAAAAAGAAAGATGAGCGTTAGCTCAGGTTTTATTCAACGTGGACCCTGAATAGGTCTACGTCTTCTCTCATGCTCGGTGTTAGTTCTAGGAAGTCTCTTACTGCGCGTTCAATGTCTTTTGACTGGGTTACGTATCTTCCGACTATGAGTATGTCAGCGCCTTTCTCCAAAGCCTCTTTAGCTGTTTCTGGTACTATTCCGCCTGCAACTGCAATTAGGAATTTCTTGTTGCTGAAGGTTTCGCGTATCATTTTTATGCGTTCTAGTCCGCTTGATCTTCCGGTTTCTTGGTCTATTCCTCGGTGTAGTATGACGACGTCTGGGAATTCTTTTAGTGCTTTGAGTTTTCCAAGCACGTCTTCAACGTTTAGCATGTCTATGACTGCATATATTGAGAGTCGTTTTGCTTCGTGCACGAATGCATCAAGTGTTTCAGGTGGTGCTAATCCTGCGGCGACTACTGCGTCGGCGGTGTCCTCGTAAGCTATGTCAACTTCGACTTTTCCAACGTCCAACGTCTTCAGATCTGCGACCATGAAGAAGTCTTTTGCTACCGATCTCAGTTCACTTATGACTCTGGTGCCGTAGCGTTTTATCAGTGGTGTTCCAGCTTCGATGATTACTCGGTCGCTTCCGGGGATTTGGGCGATTATTTTCTTGGTTTTTTCAAGGTCTGGTGCGTCAAGTGAAATCTGCAGGTAAGGTGGTCTCCACAAGCGCGGTACTTTGAAGCCCATTATCGGGTGTTTTGCTCTGTCTTTGTCATAGTTAATTTTCTCCAGTGATGGGTACTTCTTCAGAGCTCTCTGTAGCGCCATCTTTGTTGCACCGTAATTGTACTGATATATTCTTCTGAAGTCACTTGCCTTCGGGTGAATGAACACGCTGCATATGATTACCCAGTCATCCACTTTGTCTGCTGGAATGACTCCTTCCTCCACTGAATCAGCAACGGCTTTCGCAACGGCGGCTTGGGCTGGTCCGAAAATTTTTCCTGTGTCCTCCATGTTCTTGACTGTAACTTTGGGCACAATTAGGGTGTGTGGTTTTGGAGGCAGATTGGGTCTTATTACTGCAAGCAATGGGGTGTGTCCTGCTGAGAGACTTGTCATGCCTGTGGCGAAAGCTTGTCCAACGGGTCCGTTTTTGTCGCCGACCATGAGGTCTATGTGGGCAACTTCGTTTCCCTCTCCCACAAGAGCTTCGCCGATTAGATACGTGCTTCGCGGTTCTTCGACTGCATTGTCTGGCATGTTTGTCGGTATTCGGTCTAAAACTTCTTTGAAGTCGACATTAAACTCTTTCATCCAAGTGTAAAGGGTGTCTCTGTGTATATTCAGTGCTTTTGCGGTTCCTATGATTGTCGGTTTTGTCGGTTTGTTTTTTGTGCTCGTTTCTTTTTTAGCGGCTTCCATTAGTATTTTTATTAGTTCCTCTCGTGTTTCAGGTTTCTTGGCATCAATACCCGACATTTGTCGTTTTCTCCGCGTTGAGGATGTTGTATCTGGTATATAAAAGTGTCGGATGTAATGGTTTCATTATTTGTGTCCTTGCCGTCGTTTGTTGCTGTATGTCGGCTTAAGCTTTCGTTTGTCTCTTTCGGAAGCAAATTCAGCGCTGCTGGTATGGTTCGGTTTTTTCTGTTTTTTTTATCGGTAACTCTATATATTCTGGTGAGTGTAGGACTGCTTAATTCAAAATCAGGAGCGTTCAGAGGCTTGTCGCGGGCAGACTGGGCTTGTTTGGGTTTAATAATATTGGGCGTTATTCTTTTCTTGTACGGCGCCAATTTCTATGATAACTTTGTGGGTTGGACGGGCGTGTTCATGTTCGTCGGCGGTATTTTGGCTTGGATTGTTCTGTACGTTTATGGTGAAGTGATGAAAAGGAAAACTCAGAGCGCGTAGAGTCTGCTGTACTTTTCCTGTAGGTACCGCAGGTAGGGTTTGACGGTTGGTTCTTTTCCTGTTGCTTTTTTGATTAGGTCTGCGGGGTCGTAGAGGTTTCCGTGGCTGTAGATCTTGTTTGTCAGCCATTTCTGTGTGTTCTCCAAGTTGCCGGCTGTGAGTTGGCTGCGCCAATCTGGGATGTCTCGTTGGATTGTGCTGATTATTTGTCCGCTGTAGATGTTACCTAGTGCGTAGGTTGGGAAGTATCCGTATAAGCCGCTTGCCCAGTGGGTGTCTTGCATTACTCCTTCGGCGTCGTTTTGGATGTTTACGCCTAAGGTTTCTTTGTATTTCTGGTTCCAGATTGCGGGGAGTTCACTGACGGTTATTCTGTTGTTGAAGAGGTCTCTTTCGATTTGGAAGCGTATTATTACGTGTAGGCTGTAGGTGACTTCGTCTGCTTCTATGCGGATTTTGGATGGCTTAACGGCGTTTATGCTTGGGATGAATTTGTCCAGTTGCAGGTTTGCGAGTGTTGGAGCTGCAAGATTTTTAATTTTTGGTAATGTACTGGTCCAGAATTCGCGTGAGCGTCCAATGATGTTTTCGTATAAGCGTGATTGGCTTTCGTGGACTCCTAAGCTGCAGAAGGATCCAACTGGCTGGTATTTCCATTCTTGCGGCAGGCCTTGTTCGTAGAGTGCGTGTCCTGTTTCGTGGAGTACGCTGAAGACGCTGCTTGTCCAGTTGTCTGGGTGGTAGTGGGTGGTTATGCGTACGTCGTCGTAGTAGCCTGTGCTGAAGGGGTGTTCGGTTTCGTCTATTCTTCCTGCTGCGTTCGGTGAGGTGACATCGTAGCTGAGTGTTTGGGCGAGTGCTTTCGCGATTTCGCGCTGCTTCTCCACGGGAACAGTTTGCGTGAGTGTGCTATTGTCTGGCTGGGTTGGCGCGTTCTCGATTTTCGTCAGCAGCTTTTTAAGTCCTTGCTGGAGTTCAGTGAAAATTTTGGTGGTCGCATCGGTGGTCATTTTTGGCTCGTAAATGTCTACGAGTGCATCGTAGGGTGTGCTCGTTTGTTTGACTTTCATGAGGATTTCTGCGGCTTGCTTGTTCAGCGCGACGAGTTTTTCAAGTTCGGGCTTGAATAATGCGTAGTTTTGTGTTGCTTTGGCTTTTTTCCAAGTGTTCACTGTTATGACTTGTTGCTTGGCGATTTCGGTGACGAGTTTCGTTGGAAGTTTCGTCTGTTCTTCATAGTTTTTCTTGATGAGGTGCACGTTGCGCTTTTCCACATCGTTTAATATGCCGTATTGTGGGTGCTTAAGAATGGTGTCAAGGAGCTTTCCGTTTTCTGGAGCGATGCTCATTTTATGGTGAATGCTGCTTAGGAGCGCGAGTTGCTCGCTGCGTAGCTGGACGGCTTTTGGGGGCATCATGGTTTCCATGTCCCAGTTGATGATGGCTTCGGCTGAACCCAGAACGATCAGGTTCTTGTTTCTTTCCAAGAGCCGTTTATAAGTTGATTGGATGTCTGTTGGCATAAGCGTGACCTATCTGTTCTGGTGTTTTGCTTCATTTATGGTTTTGCGGAGATTGTGACTAGCTGTGATTTTTTTCTATACCCCCCTCTATTTATACTATAAACACTTGCGGAGATTGCATGTAAGGATGATCTGTGTTCTTACAGAGCATCTGAAGATTTTGGCAATGCTTGTGTGGAGCGGAATATGTTTTTGTGTGCGCTTGCAGGAAATATGTTTCACCAATTCGCACATTTTTAATAGTAGAACGTCCCACGCAGCCTATAGTGGCTGAGTATCTTGGTCTTCGGGTTCAAAACCAATTTACAAGTCGATTTGGGTGACTTGCAGGATGAAAAAGAACGCCTCTCCAGTTTCTTGCATCAAAAACTTAAGGTCAACGTTACCTCAAATCTGAATAAATTGGTCGTGGATTCAGACGCGCTCTCCCCGGAAGAACTGGAGCGGATAGTGAACAAATTTGTCTACCATCAACACCTGAACAGCACGCACTGGGTTTCCTTGGACGGCAGAGTTGTCAAAATCAACAAGTTCAAGAACGCTAAGAAATTGGAAAAGCGAAATAAGAACCCAACGTCGCCAACATTTGCGCACGGCTTCTAAGTTTGATACAGATAGTTGACATGGCTAAACACGGAATCTAGTAAATGTAGATTGGTGCTCCGGCCGGGATTCGGACCCGGGTCACCGGCTCGAAAGGCCGGAATACTTGACCGGACTATACTACCGGAGCACATCTTTTCAAGGGAGCATCATGCAGAATGCTTTTTCCTTCGAATAAACCTTACCCTTCAACTTGGAATGTGGGTTCATTTTTTGTCTTGTTTTTCTTTGAACAGGAACCCTGTTATCTGCTCTACCAGTTTGCCCGTTGACCGCGCCTTCTCTTCTAGGTCGGCAATTCTCTTTTCTAGGTCGTTTGAAAATATTTTTCCTTCAATCCTGTTTGCTGAGCGGAACATCAGCAGCATCCTAAACACTTCAGAGATCGCCTTTTCCTGTTCCTCAGTCGAGGCAGGCTTGGTTCCTGCGCAAATTGACAACCGGTCTATGTAGTGTTCTTTGATTTTCAGCTCCGCATTCACCGAGGGGTCAGTGGGGAACGCTATGGCAAGTGGGTTCTTTTTGCTCAGTTCCGCTGCGGTTGGAAAGCGAATTATGATGTCTCCGCGTATCCATGAGGAAACGAATTCGGTTACAAACCTTCTGATGTCCTTCTGGGAGAAAAGCGTCGCTGGCTCTTCCTGAGGGGTTCTTCGAATTTTGACTTTGATGACTTTTTTGTCTTGGGTTTTGTCTTTAGCGTTTTTTTCCATGTTGCTCCGCCTCTGAACTGAGCCTGCTCATCTAGAGTTCCCCATCTTAACCCTGACTTAAACGTTTCCGATTCCGCAAGGACAGAATTCAATAAGAGATTTCTGCGGTTGAGGGAATCTTGCCCAGCACCTTCGCCGTTGCCTTCTCCACTTTCTCGCGGTTCTCTACGTCCGTGTATACTCGTAGTATGTTAATGAAGCCTTTGAGTGCCTCAAAAATCCTTGAAATTTCACTGAGTCGGTACATGGTCTTCGCGCCCGCTTGCGTCTTGCTGAAAACGGGAATCTCCATGTTCTCCATCAACGCAGAATGGTGATAGGGCACTGAAGGCACGGTGGGCACGTCAATAACCACAGCCTCAACTTCCACCCCTGCTTCACGTGCAATTTCCGCTTGGACTTGCTGCCTGTACACGTCACGGCTGAAAATATTCGAAATCATTGTATCCTTCTCGTAAAAAGTCCGCTCGTAAGCACACTTCAGCATTCGCCGCCGTTCCAAATCCTCAATTATTCGCCGTGACTTCTCGCATTTCTTCACGGCTGCCCAAACCGTGTAATCATCCATCGCCAAGTACTCCTCAGGCGTCTTAAACGCTGTTAACCCCAGCTCCTCATTCGCCTTCTCCATCGCCTTCGCCAACATAATCTGCGCTGCCCTGCCTACACGGTGAAAATAAATGCTTTTGAAAGATTCAATTCGGGCTATAATGAAAGATTCCAACGCTGACAAGGCGCCCAGCTCAACTGCCAAGTTTTCCCCAAGCACGTCTAAAGCGTGGATAAGCCTGAAAATGTCGATGAAGCCGTACTCGGCGCCCGTGTGGTACGTGTCCCTGACGATGAAATCTTGCTTGTCCACGTCCACGGCGCTGCTTATCACTTGGTCCAGAAACGCCCTGCCTGGTTTATGCAGTTTTCCAACAGCAAGTTTAGAAATTTCTGCCGAATTATAGCCCATCTTGCTCAGTTTATCGGCTACTTCGCTTTTCTCCACAATCCACGAAGTGATGTCCTCATGAGTCTTGCCTAAGTCTCTGATGAGCAAGTGTTCAAAAACATGCGAGAACGGACCATGCCCAACATCATGCAGCAGGGCTGCTATGCGCGTGGCCTCTGCTTCTTCATCAGTTGCTACGCGTGAAATGTTCGGGCTCTCCATCACCTTGCCCGCAAGATACATTACGCCTAAGCAATGTTCAAACCGCGTGTGGTTCGCGCCAGGATAAACATACTCAGAACCAGCAAGCTGCCGCAAACGTCGCAGCCGCTGCATAGGATACGAATCAATAACCGTCTTCTCAGCTTCGGTAACGTACACGTATCCGTGAACGGGGTCTTTGATTTCGCCCCAGTAAGGTTTTGGCATTACAAGTCAGCCTTCCAGTGTCAAATTATATTTATGCGTCTCACATTAATGCTTAACCATTCAGCTTTCAGGATGAAAAGAGCAGTGAACAAGAAAGGCGTCTTCATAGTCATTGAGGGGTTAGATGGTTCAGGAAAAACCACTCAGGCAAAAACCCTTACCGCAAAACTTTGCCGAACCCACAACGCGATTTACACTGCAGAACCTAGCAAAGGCAAAATCGGTATGTTCATCCGAAACCGTGTGTTGTACGGTGAAAAACGCCCTCCAACTGCCATCGAAGCGTTGCTGTTTGCTGCAGACCGCATTGAACATGTGCAAAACGAGGTTCTTCCAGCTTTAGCAGAGGGGCGAGTGGTGATTTGCGACCGCTACGTTTACTCGTCCCTGGCGTATCAGGGAAGCGCAGGACTCAACTTGGACTGGATAGAAACCATAAACCAACACGCCCTCAAGCCAGACCTCGCGTTGTTCATAGACGTAGACCCTGAAGCGGTTCAGGCAAGGCTGAAAAGCCGAAAATCCGTCATGGAGAACCTTGAGACGCAGCGAAAAGTGCGCGAGATATACCAAAAGTTCATTGAGAAAGGAAAACTCATCAGAGTAAACGGTGACAAACCCAAAAACATGGTTGCCGACGAAATTCTTTCGGCAGTGACCAGTTTCCTAAAATCGCGCGCCTAAGCAGTCTCGGCAGGTTTCAATATTTTCCTCACTGACGCTTCGTTAACCTTTTTCACCCAAAATACAGCGAGGTCTTCAGGCGAGATGTACCGTGGACCTCGCTCATGAAAAACTTGAAGATCCACTGATTTTTCTTTGCCGAAAGATACGCGCAGCATGTAGTAGTCAAACTTTAACGGCGTCTTTTTTGTCGTATTGGTCTTATTTTTGTAGTAGCGTACTGCACAGAAGAGGTCCATCATTTTTAATGGCTCCCTCTTCACCGCGTTCAACACTTTCTGTGCTTCCTCATCATCTATGAAATTGAAGTTTCCTGCGTCGGCGATTCCAAACTCGAAAATCACGGTGCATTCAGGCACTGATGGGCTGCCGACCTCTTCAAAAGTGAAAGTTTTGCAGTTCAATTCCAGAAGAACTTGGGCGATTCTCTGTTGGAGTCTGCTGCGCGAGAGCGAGGATGTGAAGCTGTCTACTCGGTGAATGTTCTGGGGGAAGTTCTCGTAAAACCCAAGCATTTCTCGCTTAGCTCTTCTTCATTCTCTTTATCTTCTCAAGGCTGTCCAACAACTCGGAAAGTGCCATGGTAAGCTTCTGCAGTTCTTCAACGTTCTCGGTGCGCTGGATTTTGCCTTGCATGTCCTGAACTTTCGCCATGAGCGTGGCTTCAAGCGTTTCCATCGCAGCGTTGCTTGTGGCTTTAGCGGTTTCTTCTCCTTCCTTGACTATGATGACTTTTTTCTCGTCTTTGCCACACCATAAGGTGCCGTCTTTGAGCCTGAACAGTGGGGAAGCGCAAACGGGACAGGACAAGTCAGTGAGTGTTGCACCTTGACAGAGCAAGTCAGCCATGCGTTTGATGTGCGTGTCGTCAGTTTTCCCTTGCATTTGGACCCCAAAGTAAATACGTATCAAAGCTTATATAATTTGGTTTACTGCGAAATTGCAGCAGGTGTCCACCTTATGGTTCGGAAGAAAAAAACTGAAGAATACGAAGAGAGAATAAAACACGCGCTGGTTGTCTTGGGAGAAGTGTCCGAGGACAGCACCACGCCGAGAAACATTAGACGCGCAGCCAAAGACTCTATAAGCGCGCTGCAGAGTGGCGAGTATACACCTGCCGTGCGGGCTTCAAACGTCATATCCATACTGGATGAGATTCTGCAGGACCCGAACATGCCTGCTTACACGCGGGTTAAACTTTGGAACATCATGAGCCTAATAGAAGCCATAAAAGACTAATTTTCCTCACTATAGATAACGTTAACGTAGGGCGAATTGAGGCATGAACGTTTTCCGTTACGACACAGTTCAAGCAGAAGACGTTAATACGGAAGGCGCTTCAAAAGTCAAAGTACGCTGGCTTATCACAAAAGAAATGGGCGCTGAAAACTTTGCCATGCGAATTTTCGAAGTTGAACCAGCCGGCTACAGCCCACTTCACGTACATCCATGGGAGCACGAAGTATTCATCTTAGAAGGCGAAGGCCAACTTTTTGACGGAGAAAAAGCGGCTCCTTTCAAAGCTGGCGACGTAGTCTTTGTTCCCTCCAATGAAAAGCACCAATTCAAGAATAGCGGCAAGAAACTTCTCAAGTTCATCTGTCTCATACCCTACACAAAGAAATGACTTTTTTAATGTGCAACGCAAAAGCTCGCTTCCCGTTAGCACATAAACCAGTTTTGCTCATACCTGCTGTATGCACACGTCTTTTGAAGAACTCGTTTGTGAAGAAAACCGCAAACCATCAAGAACGGATGTCGCTAAGGGCTAGAGCTCCCCCGATAACTCCTAGAATAAATCCTGCCAAGTAGCCCCCGCCAGCGAGAATGCTTAGAATTGAAAATGCTAATACGGTGATTCCGCCCTCCCTTTGTCTTCTTGGCTTCTGTATGAGAAACGCTCCTAGGCGGACGATTATCCCCAAAATCACGCTGACTATACCAAGTACCCTAAACTCTGTTCCTCATAGCGTGTGTCTACGGAATTCACCGATTCCCAGTTCCAATCCCCATTGACTGCGAATAAACCGCAAGGCACCTTGCAGTAGAATTAGCGCACCTGAGACTATCGATAACACGAAGGCCACGTTGACCCGTTTTTGCTCTACTACTTGCCCCTGCGTGTTCCCAACCCAACAAAGATATCTATTTAGATAATTTAATAATTGTTCTGCCGCATCAATGTCCATTTGACGTTCGCTCTTCATTCTATGAAGCTGCCTCGTTTTTTCCTTCTCTGGGTTTCGCTAAAAATATATGCTAGTTACTGCATCTAAGGTTGGGTTCCACGGAGTTAATGCCCTTTGAAGTACGACGTAATTATCGTTGGTGCCGGTCCAGCAGGAATCTTCTCAGCACTCGAGCTCACCGAAAAGAACAATCTCAATGTCCTGATTCTTGACAGAGGTCCCGATATTGACAAGCGCAAGTGCCCCTCAAGCCGAGGGTTTGAATGTCACCATTGCGAACCATGCTCAGTTCTATCAGGCTGGGGAGGTGCAGGCGCCTACAGTGACGGCAAACTTACGCTTTCAACTGAGGTGGGCGGCTGGCTAAACCAGTACGTTTCAGAAAAAGAGCTGCAGGCACTCGTAAAGTACGTCGATAACATTTACTTAAAGTTCGGCGCAAGCGAACAAGTCTACGGCGGAGACACCGAAAAAGTCGACCAAATCGAGCGCCAAGCAGCCGCAGCAGGATTAAGACTTATCCGACAAGAAATCCGCCACATGGGCACAGAGAAATGTGCTGACACGCTACGCATGATGCGCAAAGAACTAAATGAAAAAGTCACGTTCCAACCAAAAACAGACGTTAAAGGCCTCATCGCGGAGAACCACACCATTAAAGGCGTGGAAACCGTAGACGGCGAAAAATTCATGAGCAAATACGTGATAGTCGCGCCTGGCAGAGGTGGAGCCGAATGGCTGCAAACAGAAGCCCAAATCCGCGGCTTAAAAACGGTGAACAACCCCGTTGACGTGGGCGTCCGTGTGGAAGTTTCGGCAACAGCCATGGAAAAACTGACCGATGTACTGTATGAACCGAAGCTTGTTTACTATTCAAAACTTTTTGATGACATGGTTAGGACCTTCTGTGTTTCTCCCTATGGCGAAGTCACCACTGAATCTTACGACGGAGTTTTGACTGTTAACGGTCAGAGCTATTCTGAGAGGAGAACTGATAACACGAACTTCGCCGTTCTGGTAAGCACGTCTTTTACCGAGCCATTTAAGGAACCGATTGCTTACGGAAAATACATTGCTCGACTCTCGAACCTGCTCAGCGGTGGCGTAATGGTGCAACGCTTAGGCGACTTAGTTTCTGGACGCCGCTCAACCCCTGAACGACTGGCCAGAAGTGTGGTTACGCCATCTTTGAAGAACGCTACACCGGGTGACTTGAGCTTTGTTCTGCCTTACCGCTACTTGGCTGACATAAGAGAGATGCTTCAGGCTTTGGATGTTATCGCGCCTGGAGTTCACTCGCGAGACACCCTCTTGTACGGTGTAGAAGTGAAGTTTTACTCTTCCCACCTGCAACTGACCAACTCGTTGGAAACGAAAATTCAGAACATGTTCACTATAGGCGATGGCGCGGGCGTCACCAGAGGTCTAATTCAAGCTTCAGCTTCAGGCGTTATTGTGGCAAGGGAGATAATGAAGCGGGAAAAGCTGAAGGCGTAAAAATGGATGCTGTAGCCCAAAATATTAGGTGCTCTCACTGTGGTGCGCCGGTGGATTTCAAGCCCGGTGAAATTATTGCCACATGCAAGTACTGCGGCTTCACAACAGTCATTGAGACAGGGCAAGCCTTCACGTTTGAGCACTCGGTTTTGCTGAATAAGTTTGACGAAACGCAAATAGAGGAGCCCGTGAAGGATTGGATGCGTTCAGGGTTCCTTAAGCCGGGCGACCTCGCGCGAAAATCGAAGATTGCGGAGAAGAATCTGGTTTATTTGCCGTTTTGGGTGGTATCCGTTGAAGCTAAGAGCACTTATAAAGGGATATTTGAGCGCATATCTCCAGCCATCGTGAAAGAAGGCACTCTTGAGAAGGAATATGACTGGCTTGTGCTGGCAAGGGAAGCGTCAGGTTTTCCCACACGTGAGTATAAAGTGCCCTTAGAGGGAAAGATACCTTATGATTTCAGGAAAATCGAAGGTTTCGCTAAGGTTTTGAACAGTGAAATTGACCGCGACGCAGCGTTGGAACTGGCAAGAACGCAGATTGAGGCTCACCACCGCTATCTTCTCCAGCAAGACGTGGACAAAATCGTCGAAATCACCACTGAACTCAACCTGAAACAGATGGTTTACCTTCACGCGCCAATCTGGTTCGTCAAATACGAGTACAAGGGCAACGTTTTCCAAATTATAGTGGATGGCGCTTCTGGGATGGCACTTAAGGGCGATATACCGTCATCCAAGTTCGGTATGCTATAAATAAACTTTAAAAGCGTCCCTTTATTATCAACGAATGTAAAAAAGACGGGAGAATTAGTAATGAGCGAGAAAAAAGATGTGTATTCCGAGGCAAAAAGCCAAATGCGCCTCTCAGAACGCATAGCCGCGTTCATTCCGGGTTTTAGAGGCTATAAAGAGAAAGAACTGCGCCGCGAATCCGACCGGCTAATCCGAAACCACCTCTACCTGAAGCTCTCAACAGCGAAAAGCGACCTCAGAGCGATATTCCAGAAACTGTCTGACCGCCGCTACTTCGATGTCTTAAACGACATGGACCGTCTAGTTGCGAAAATGGACCGCGTAGTCGAAAAGGTTAACCACGCATCCTACGGATACACGGGCTTCTTCGATGTCGTTAAGGTTAAAGAGGATAGCCTTGACAGAATGATAGACTTCGACAATAAATTGCTTGACGGAATAGACAGCTTAGCCGCGGATGTTGATGCTTTCAAGGCTGAGCTAGCCAGCGGCGAAACAAAGAACATGAAAGAGAGAATCCAAAACATAACTGATAAACTCGAAAGTTTCGAGGAAACGTTTGACAAAAGAGAAGAAGTAATCTTGGGAGTCAACTAAAATGCCACAAGTTATTGAATGGCAAAAAGCAGGTCCTGAAGACATAGTTTGGAGATACCCCAACGAAGAAATCACATGGGGCGCCCAACTCATAGTGCACGAGTACGAAACGGCAGTGTTCTTCAGAGACGGCAAAGCATACGACACATTCAACGCTGGACGCCACACACTAACCACCCTGAACCTGCCCCTGCTGACAAGCATACTGACGCGCATCGCAGGATTCGGCGGCCAAAAACCCTTCAAAGCAGGCGTCATCTTCATCAGCACCAAGGTCTTCGCTGGAAAATACGGCACCCGCGCGCAAACCACCGAGTTAGCACCGCTTCAAGTATTCGGGCAGTTCTTCTTCAAAATCGAGAACGTCTCACTGTTCGTGAACGAAGTCATCGGCGGACAAAGCGCATACACCACTGAAGACGTAAACAATTACCTGCGCGGCTTCCTCAACGAGAAAATCATCGACGAGCTCTCACACTACGACTTGATCACGGTGTTCACACGGCTTGACGAAACCTCAGTGATCGTGAAAAACTCAGTAATGGACTATTTCAAGCGGCTAGGCATAGAACTCACCGACCTACGCTTCGAAGGCATAGACACAACACCCGAATACCGCGAACGCTTGTTCTGGCTCAAAACAGGAAAAACAGCGCCCGAAGAAGTTCTGAGGATGGAAACGGTGAAAAGCGCGGCAGAATCACTTGGAAAAAGCTCTGGTGCAGGCTTAGGAGCAGGCATGGTGCTGATTCCCCAGATAATGACGCCCACTGGCCCCGCACAGGCGCCAGCAGCACTCGTAATCTGCCCGAAATGCGGCTCAAGAGTTCCAGCTACCTCAAAGTTCTGTCCTGAATGCGGAACGCAGTTTACGCCTCCAGCGGCAGTAGCCATTAACTGTCCCAAATGCGGCAAATCGATTCCTGCCAACTCGAAGTTCTGTCCAGAATGCGGCGCGCAACTCTCCTCTTAGAAGGCGGTAAACATATGGCTGAAGCTAAACGACAGCTACTATCCATCGGTGCCTTTTTCATAGTCGTCGTCATCGCCATACTGCTCTACGTAGCAGGAGCCATCAACTGGTCACTGATTGTTCCGTTTGTCCTTGTGCTCTTCGGCGTCTGGATACTGGCTTTGGCAGGTATGCGCAGTTCCACCCTGCAGAAGTATGAGCGGGGCGTCTTTAGCACTTTGAGTTTAGGCTTGCTGTTAGTCGCTGTTGGCGGTGCATGGTACCTGTTCGCGTTCAACCCGCTGTACTCGTTGGCTCTGATTCTGCTTGTCTTCGGTGCCTTAGCCATAGCAGCCGCGTTAAGGCGAAAGTAACCTGAGGGTTTTCCCTCTAAACATTTTTCTATTTCATTGCACAGTCACTGTTGAAGAGGCTCACATGTTATGAGCGAAGAGACTATTGGTCACGGCACATGGTACGATATGATGGCCCAGAGAGTAATTGAGCGAGAACGTAAACTGGGCAGAAGCTTAGATCTGGTTAGGACTGAGATGGGGCTTGGCGCCTCAGGTTTTCCGCACATAGGCAGCCTCGGCGACGCGGCACGTTCCTACGCTGTTACGCTCGCGTTGAAGAGCATGGGCGTCAACTCGGAGCTTGTGGCTTACTGCGACGACAAAGACGGCTTGCGCAAAGTACCCGCTGGGCTGCCAAAAGATTTGGAGAAATATTTGGGTTTTCCAGTTTCCAGCATTCCCGACCCGTTCGGATGCCACGAGAGCTTCGGCAAACACATGAGCTCGCTTCTGCTGGACTCTCTAGATAAGTGCGGCATCGAGTACCGTTACATGTCCGCGAAGGAAGTCTACGAGAAAGGACTGCTCCGTGACGAGATAAGAACGATACTGCTGAACGCCAAGAAGGTCGGCGAAATCGTCAAAGAAGAAGTGGGACAGGAGCGGTACACGGAAGTTTTACCCTATTTCCCCGTCTGCGAGAAGTGCGGGCGCATCTACACCACCAAAGCCTTCAAGTTCGAGCCAGAGACCGACAAGGTGCTTTACAAGTGCGAAGGATTGGAAATCAGAGGCAAACTAATCCAGGGTTGCGGACACGAGGGAGAAGCAAATGCAGTGCACGGCGAAGGAAAACTAACGTGGAAAGGAGAATTCGCCGCCCGCTGGAAAGCATTTGACATACGGTTTGAAGCCTACGGCAAAGACATCGCTGACTCAGTAGGCATAAACGACCGCATCTGCCGCGAAGTTCTATGTTTTGAGCCGCCGTCTCACGCGAAGTACGAGCTGTTCCTGGACAAGGGTGGAAAGAAAATCTCCAAGTCCGCAGGCAATGTTTTCACTCCGCAGGTTTGGTACCGTTATGGTTCACCCCAGTCTTTGCTTCTGTTGATGCTTAAGCGGTTCGTTGGAACACGCACGTTAGATGTTTCAGATATTCCCGCGTACATGAACGAGCTGGACTCGCTTGAGGATGTTTACTTCGGCAAGAAGCCAGTGAGTGAGAAGGAGAAAATTAAGTTCCGTGGCTTGTACGAGTACTGCTGGGTCATGAAGCCACCCGCCAAACCAAGCATACACGCGCCGTATAACCTGCTGGCGTTTCTGGCTAAGATGGCGCCGAAAGAATGCCCCGACGAGTTCATCGCTGATAAACTCCAGAGCTACGGGTACCTGCAGAAAAACCAGCAAATCGACGCTGACCTCAAAAAGCGAGTAGAGTACGCGTTCAACTGGATTGGAGACTTCGAAGAAATAAAGGAAACACCAACAAACCTTACAAGTGAAGAGAAAAAAGCCGTCGCAGAATTAGTCCAAGTCTTGGCAACAGAAGAAGACCCTGATAAAATACAGAACGCCATCTTCAACGCCGCCAAAATCAACGGACTGCAGCCACGCGACTTCTTCAAAACGCTCTACACTATTCTGATGGGTGCTCCGCAAGGACCAAGACTGGGACCGTACGTGCTCGCGATGGGTAAACAAAACGTCATTGCCGCGCTGCAACGGGCATTAAGCAAGAGTTAATCCGTAACTCTTTTTATTTGACCTTTGCATTTTGATGTGTGGTTGGGCTCGTCGTCTAGTACGGATTATGACACCGGCCTGCGGAGCCGGAGGTCTTGGGTTCAAATCCCAACGGGCCCGCCATTTATTCATTTTAAGTTCTCCCACAGTCTCCGTGCCCGGTATCCCAGTAGGAAGGGCAAATCGTTTTTGCAACAAACCTATGCAGCTCTTTGATGCATTACTGAAACATGTTTAGGTCGATTCAAAAGTCACCTTTATATACAAAGTTCTAATCATGATTGTTTATGGCTCTGAAAGGAGCAGGTATAACACTTATCCTATCGACTATAGCCTTAGTCGTTTTCATAGCTCTGCTGGTTTTGTCCTCTGCTGGCGAGGAAGACTTCCTTCATGTACTTGTCAGGTTTTTCGCCCTGTATGGTTACTTGTTTCTTAGCATAGCAGTTCTGACCACGCCTTTCCTGAAGGAAATCACACAAGCCTTCGGCAAGCCCTTTCTGAAGGTGCATCACGCTTTCTCCATTTTTGGCTTAGTCTTCATTACTTTGCATCCCGTCTTCAACGCCGTTGACAGGCTTTCCCTGTCAGTTTTTGTGCCCCGTTTCGACTCATGGAATATCTTTTGGATGTTAGCAGGCAGACCAGCTTTCTTCATACTCTATATCGCGTTCCTCGCCGCGGTCTTGAGAGTGAAAGCGCCGAAATACTGGAGGTATTTCCACGCGTTGATGTACGTCGTGTTGCTGTTCGGGATAGTGCACGCTAACCTGATTGGTGATGACTTCCAGAATCCTTGGGTAATGGTCATGTTTAATATGCTGTTCGCGGCGTCCATAGCAAGTTTTCTCATCAAAAGATACCTGTATTATCAACTTAGAATGCATCGCGCAGGCAAAAAGTGACCTCTTGCTGGCACAACTTTTGAAGTAAAGAGTAACAAATCAACACCAAATCACAGTTATAAGCAACACCCTTGGTACCTAACGCAACTCAGGTAAACCCTGAATAAGACAGGCGTAGTCCTCAGCCAACTAGGCAACTGCATCTCCTGCGAAACAACAACCCTCTCTCAAAACTTAACCAAGGATTACACAACAATCAAATCAGTAATGAAGACAATCTACGATAAACTGAACGACCAAGCAAGTTCTGGGCTCACATTACACTAACCCACCACTTCAATATCTAATACTTTCTAAAATTCAGCCTGAAACATGCTTCACCCAAAAGTCCAGCCCACATTTCAGCCTTTATATAAGGAGGCTATAGTCTGCAGAGAGCCTAGTTCCACTAGAAAACAATCCCTATTCTGAACCCAGTGGAACAGCACATCGCAAGTTTAAATAATCAAGCAAATCTAAAATTACAGCGTCGCATCGTGAGGAAAATGTTAGACATCAAACTTATCCGCGAAAACCCCGAACTTGTAAAGAACAACATAGAGAAGAGAGGAAATCCTGAAAACATCAAAATGCTCGAAGACCTCATCGAGACTGACAGGAAATGGCGACAAAACCTAACCAAATTGAACGATCTTAGACATGACAGGAAAGTTGTGACCGCTGAAATCGCCCCGCTAAAGAAAGCTGGAAAAAACGCAGACGCGCAGATTCAGAAAGCCAAAGCGATAGACGTGGAAATCACAAGTTTAGAAAAAGAAGTAACATCTGAAGAAGAAAAAACACATGAATACCTCATGCGGCTTCCGAACCTTCTGCACGAAACCGTGCCAGTTGGAAAAGACGACAACGACAACGTTGAAGTCAAAAAATGGGGCACCATTCCCAAATTCAGCTTCCCCATAAAAAACCACATCGACCTAGGCATAAACCTCGACATTATAGACCTTGAAAGAGCCGGAAAAGTCGCAGGCGCCAGATTCTTCTTCTTCAAAGGTGCAGGCGTACTTCTGGACATGGCGCTGATAAATTTCGCCCTTGAAACAATGACCCAAAAAGGCTACACTCTCATCGAGCCACCTTACTTGATGAAGCGTGAACCCTACGAAGGCGTAACAGCCCTAGGCGACTTCGCCGATGTCCTTTACAAAGTCGAAAACGAAGACCTGTACCTAATCGCCACATCCGAGCACCCCATGGCAGCCATGTACATGAACGAAGTATTCAAACAAGAAAACCTGCCGCTTAAACTTGCAGGCGTAAGCGCATGTTTCCGAAAAGAAGCAGGAGCACACGGCAAAGACACACGCGGAATCTTCCGAACACACCAGTTCAACAAGATAGAACAGTTTATCTTCTGTACACCCGAGGAATCATGGGAAATGCACGAGGAACTTGCCAGAAACGCCGAGGAACTCTTCCAAAAACTCGAAATTCCATACCGCATGGTTAGCGTCTGCACCGGCGACATAGGCACAGTAGCAGCTAAAAAATACGATTTTGAAGCTTGGATGCCTGCACAAGGAGCCTACAGAGAAGTAATCTCATGCAGCAACTGCGCCGACTACCAAACAAGAAGACTAAACATACGCTACCGCGAAAAAGAAGGCGCACCCCCAAAAGGCTTCCCACACACTCTTAACTCAACAGCCATAGCCACAGGCAGAACCATCGTCGCCATCCTAGAAAACTACCAACAAGAAGACGGATCAATCCTAGTCCCAAAGGTCCTAAGAAAATACATGGGTGACATAGAGAACATAACCCTGAAACGGTAAACCTTTTAATATTGCCTTGAGAATGTTGAAGGCGCATTCGGAGGATTAACTTGTCTTCAAAAACGAAGCACATACGCGACAAATGGCGAGGCAAATCATGGTACATGATGGTTGCGCCACCATACTTCGGAAACGTTGAACTAGGCTCAGTGCCAGCAGCAGAAGAAGCTCAACTTATCGGAAGAGTCGCCGAAGCAACACTTTACGACATCACAGGCGACTTCTCGCATCAGTACTTGAAAATGTTCTTCCAAGTTAACCAAATAGACGGCAAAACCGCCCGAACCATATTCAAAGGCCACGAGTACAGCCGCGATTACCTGCGAAGCTTGGTGCGCAGAAGAACCACCAAAGTCGACGGCCTCTTCAGTGTAACCACAAAAGACGCCTACAAGCTTCGAGTGGCAGTTTCTGCACTCACGCTTTCCAGAATCAAGACCTCGCAGGAGAAAATCATCCGTAAAATAATGACGAAAACCATCAACGCAAAAGCCGCGGCATTGACAATGGATCAGTTCGTGCAAGAAATCGTTCTGGGCAAAATAGCCTCAGATATCTACAACGAAGCAAAACTAGTGGCGCCACTTAGGCACGTAGGCATCAGAAAATCCAAACTCATAGGACAGCCAAATCAGCCAACTCAAGCACCACCAGCAGAACCCGTTGCCGAAGAAGCCGCTGAAGAACAAGAAGCATAACCTGCAACAGCCTTTCTTATTTCTTAATTCTATTTTCTAGAATTTTCACATGTTGCGAAAGCGTATTTTAAACCGAATACCGTATTAAACACATTCCCCTCAACAACATGGGCGAAGTGATAAGCATGACTCACCATGCAGGCGTCCACGAAAAAGGCAACTTTTCCCTAACAAACCTAATGGACAGCATAAAGAAAAATGACAATTTTGAGAAAACTGGCGCAATATGCTTGTTCATCGGTGTGGCACGCGGCGAAAACAACGTAGGCGAAAAAGTAGAGAAACTCACGTTAGAAGCTTACGAAGAGAAAGCCAACGAAGTCCTTGAGAAAATCTGCAATGACTTGACAAAAAAACCTGGGATTGTAGATGTTCAGATTCACCATTTACTCGGCGAATTCAACGTTGGCGAAGACCTTGTGTACGTTTCTGTTGCGGGGTCCCACCGTACGGATGTTTTTCCAGTTTTGCGCGAAGCCGTAGAAAGGTACAAGCATGAGGCTCCAGTCTTCAAGAAAGAACGAGTTATAGATGAGAAAGGTTCAGCCAGCGAATCTTGGGTTTCAGAGAAAGAAAGTCACGAACCACTATAAAGTCGATTGCATTGGCTTGTTTTTGGAAACAGACAATTCAAATATGCGTAGCTGAAACATACTTGCTTGCTTAAGGTCCAATGAGTGAAAGCCATGATTACAGCTCTGGCAGGTGGTGTGGGAGCAGCGAGGTTTCTCACGGGACTCGTGAAAACAGTTGACCCAAAAGACCTTTCTGTTATCGTGAACACTGGCGACGACATTGAACTTTACGGTTTGCACATATCGCCAGACTTAGACATAGTCGCTTATACTTTGGCGGGTATTGTTGACGAAGAGAAAGGCTGGGGAATCAGAGGTGACACCTTCCATTTTCTGGATGCACTAAAAAAGTTCAATTGTGAAACTTGGTTTAACATCGGCGACAAAGACCTAGCCACACACATGTACCGAACAGTACGTCTGAAACAAGGCTTAGGTTTGTCCAAGGTTACATCTGAAGTTAGCCACGTGTTGGGGCTTAAGACAACTATTTTGCCAATGACTGATGACAAGTTCGAGTCACGCATTATCACGAGAAATGGTTCCGTGCATTTTGAGGAGTACTTTGTGAAGAATGGTTCAGTTGATGAAGTTCTCGGCGTCGAGTTTCCTGGAGCGGATGCGGCTAAACCAGCTGCAGGCGTAATAGACGCAATAAAGAATGCAGAGTTGGTCGTGGTTTGTCCCAGCAACCCCATCGTCAGCATAGGCACTATCCTCTTGGTGAAGGGAGTTCGAGAAGCATTAAGGCAAACGAATGCACAAGTAGTTGCAATAAGTCCTATAATTGCTGGTGCTCCAGTTAAGGGTCCAGCGGACAAGTTGATGAGAGGATTAGGGCTTGAGGTTTCAGCTTTTTCCGTTGCAAAGTTGTACGCGGATTTCCTTGACACTTTTATTATTGATACAGCTGACGCTTCGGAGAAGAATCGGATAAAGCAGCTTGGGGTAAAAGTGAAAGTTACGAACACGATAATGAAGAGCTTGGCTGACAAGGTTCACTTGGCAAAGAATGTTCTTGAAAATTAATTCCGAAGCTGGTAGCTTCTGGCTTCACTGGCTATATAGACTAAAGTGTCGTCCATACTCTATTTGGAAATTTTAAATAAACCCGAACACCCATCTAACTGCAGTGATGCTGCTGTATCCTGTTGAGAAGAAGGGTTATATGGGAACCATTTCAATAATGTAAACGGGTATGTGACCGTGGAAAGAAGAAGCTACGACTGGTTCGAGAAACGCCGCAGAACAAAAGGCTTAGAACTAGCTCACGAGCAGATAACGAAAGCCTTCGACACCGTGACCTTACTTCACAAAGCGACAAAAAGCTTCGCAGAGGGAAACCTAGTCGACACTAAGAAGTACGTTGAAAACCTTTACAAGGCAGAAGAAGAAGTTGACAAGCTCCGAACTGACGTCTTCACCGAGTTAAGCAAAGGTGCAGCGCTCGTGGCAGATTACCGCGAAGATCTCCTTCACTTAGTGAAGAGGCTGGACACGCTTGCTGACCACACTAAAGATGCTGCCCGATGCCTAGAAATGCTTGGGGACGCGAAGATTCCTGAGGAGTTGTGTCAGAAAACCGTGTTCATGACTTCAAAGCTTGTGGACACAGCTCAAGCTTTGCGCGGAGGGATAGAGAAAATCTCATCAAACCCTGCTGAAGCCATAGCTGAAGCCAAAAGAGTTGAAGACATCGAGCATGACCTTGACCAGGAATACCTCAAAGCTAAAATCTTGTTCGTAAAGTACGGCGATAAAATCAACTGCGGAGCACTGGTCATATTCGACGATTTGATCGAGTTTATCGAGCACGCAGCGGACATGTGCGCAGACACTGCAGACTATATAGTCATACTCTCAAGCAGAGAATAAACCGCTCTGCACAAACCTTTCTAATTCTTTCGCTAGCAAGTTCTCTAGTGCTCTTTTTTGTCTATACCCCTCTATAAATAGAGTTGAACTACTGTTTGAACTGGAGCGCGCATAAAATGCTTGACCGTTGGCAGACAAGTGCCTTACTTAGACAGCTCTTCTTCTGGCTGGTTCATTTGTAACTGCTTAGTTTTGCAACGGAGATTTAACAGCCTTCTCAAGGGCGGTAAAAAGAGCCTGAGCGGATATTTTGCAGAAGAATTCGTCATAATGGGGTCAATGAGGTTTAGAAATTAAAAAATAGAAAAGAATTTGGGTTTTTTTATTTTGGCTTCGTGTTCTGCTTTTACTTTTTCATTGTTATTTCCATCGTGGAAACCATTCTGGACCTGGTCTCTCCCTCTCTTGGCGGCATCTCAACTGTTCCGATGGCTATTTTGATGACTTTGAGTTCTTTCACGAATCGGTTTCGGGCTATTTCAGCCGCGTCAACTGCGGTGGTTATTGCTTGGCCTCGGGCTTTCAGAGTGATTTCTTTTGGGGTTCCTGAAGAGAGACTTGTTATAATTGCCAGAACATAGCTCATTGGTGGTTTGTTTCCGATGAAGATAACGTCTGCGTTTTCAGTCATTTTCTTTACTCCTTTTTGTGTTTCTTTTGTGTAACGTTGCCGGGTGCGCTTGCGTCTGTCCGCGACAGAGCGTTACTGACTCCTAGTAGTTTGAATTCTTCCTTATAAGGTCTAGGTGCAAAATGGCGCCCCTTCTAATTAATGGTTAACTTTTGGATTAATTACGTATGTTACGAACATAACATAGATGAAAAGTAATGCCTCAAGGCCTCCTTCGCAGCATACATTTGCACATTAACAACGCCGCCTGCAATCTTCACAGTCCAACTTTAATAACAAGCATTAACATACAAAAATAAGAATTCACACATGCTAACCAAACTGAAGAAAAGAGTCCAAGATGTGCTCTCAGCAGAAGCCAACGTCGCACATAGGATAGGCTTAACTCCGAACATTGTAACCACTATAGGCTTTGTGCTGGCTTTTTTTTCAGCGGTGACCTACGCGGTAACTCAAGGACAGCCTCTGCTCCTACTCTTGGCGGTAATCCTGCTTTTGGCGTCGGGGTTCTGCGACACGCTGGACGGGATACTGGCACGAACTTACCAGCAGGCAAGCACATTTGGCGGTTTTCTAGACTCTCTGCTCGACAGGTACGCCGACGCCGCAGTGTACGCAGGAATAATAATTAGTGGTCTTTGTAACCTCCTCGTGGGCTTAGCAGCCTTGTTAGGTTCTCTAATGGTGAGTTATAGTCGCGCAAGAGCCGAAGCGGCTGGCATAAAAATGGAATCTATAGGCATAGCTGAAAGACCCGAACGCATCATAATCTTGGCTATTGCCACCGTCGCTGCGATTTTCTGGCTTCCCGCCTTAAACGTAGGTATAATACTGCTTGCTGTGCTCTCAAACTTCACAGTGCTACAAAGAGGACTACACGTTTACAAGTCTCTAAAGAAAGGAAACAAATCTGAAAATTAGTATCTTCGTTTTGCGCGTGAGTGTCGTTCGCTTTCTGCTCTGACCTTCACGATGCCTCTATGTACTGCACAGGAAACACAGTACCATTTTGTATCCACCCAAGACGCTATGTACGTTCCTTTTTGCCGCAGCTCTTTGGCTAGTTGTGGTTCGACGAAGGATACTCGACGCGTGGATCTCTTAGCCTTGTCTCTTGGCACTTGCTGTCCGCAGTTGCCGCATTGAACGAGTCCGCTGCTTCCTTTGTTTCCCTTTGATCTTCCTCGGCTTTTTCTCTTAGATGGCAATTTGTAGGAACCTCTTTTGGTTCATTAACACCAAATTATCACTCTACTGCCTTATATATTTGCTCTTGGGTTCAAGAGAAAGCAATGTTAGCTTCTGAATGGCTCTGGGTGAAAATTTTCCCAACTACAACATCCTTAAACATGAACCGTGACTCGTAACCCACCCAGAGCTATGTCTGGCTTAGGTTTGGCAAACTCTTAAATTGCGCGTTCCTTATTGTTGACTGTAGACGCCAAAATTTGACTAAAGTGTTGGCGGGTGTTGTGAGCGATGTCTGAAATTGGGTTAAGAACAAGAATGTTTGTCAAAGACGCAATGAGTAGCCCCGTCGTGACAACAACTGAAGATGCTCCAACAAACTTGATTGCCAAACTCATGGATGAAAAGGACTTAGGCTGCGTCATAGTTACCAACAAGGAAGGAAAACCTCTCGGCATAATAACCGAACGCGACTTAGTCGTACGAGTGCTGACGAAGAACCTTCAGCCTGCAGCTGTAAAAGCTAGAGAGATCATGACCACCCCATTAGCCACAATAGAGCCCGAAGCAACCATAAACGATGCCGCGAGACGAATGAGCAGGCTGGACATAAGAAGACTTGGTGTAATCTACAAAGGTGACCTAGTGGGACTGATTTCAAGCAAAGACATACTAGGCATAATGCCCGAACTAATCGAGATAATACAAGAAAAATCCCGCATAGAAAGCGCAGGCACTTCTGAGGAAACTGAAGAGACACCTCTCTCAGGTTACTGCGACCGCTGCGGAGGGTACTCAGAAGACCTGAAAAACGTAAACGGTCAGTACCTGTGCGAAGACTGCCGCGTAGAAGTAGAAAACGAAAAATAACCAGCCGCCTCAATTCTGCGCTTCCGAATTTTTCGCTTAAATAAGCAAATAAACTACTTCTCCACTTATTCACTTCGAAGAGCGCGTCTAACTTGATTGTTGACTCCGTACTGAACAACGCCAAAGCATACCTCGAACAGGAAATAGTTGACTGCAGCATAGCAGTCGAAGAAGGCAAAATCTTCAAAATCGGCAAAGAAACGCAGATGCCGAAAGCCGACGAAAAAATCAACCTCCGTAACCTGTTAGTTTTGCCGGGAGTGATAGATTCTCACGTGCACCTTCGCGACGAAGGCAAAGCCTACAAAGAAACCTTCCACTCCGGAACCGCCGCTGCAGCTGCAGGCGGAGTAACCACCGTTCTGGACATGCCGAACAACTCTCCAGTAACGATGAGCAAAGAGACCCTGCATAACCGAATGCAAATGGCTGAGCGCCACGTCTTGGTCAACGTTGGCTTTTACTCCGAATTTCCATTCAAATTGGATGAGATGAGCGGCATTGTCGCAGAGGGTGCTGTTGGCTTCAAGCTCTTTATGGCTGAACAGGTCGGCGGACTAAACATTGACGACGATGAAGCCTTAAAAGACGCGTTCAAGAAGGCTGGCGAATTAAACGTTTCAGTAGCTGTTCACGCAGAAGACAAAACACTCCTGAAAAAAGCAACCGAAGAGCTGAAGCTTGCTAACCGCCACGACGTAACCGCTTTCCTCAAAGCCCATGATGAACGAGTTGAACTCGAAGCCATCAACCGCTTACTGGCTATTAAAGCGCAGGTTGATGTGCACTTGCATTTTTGTCACCTGAGCACTGAGGGCGGCTTGGACGCTGTGGCTGAAGCAAAAAAGTTCGGTAAGACAGTAACCTGCGAAGTTACTCCTCATCATCTCTTGTTATCAAAAGAAGATTATGAACGCTGTGGCGCACTTATCGTGACGATGCCGCCGCTCCGAAGCAAAGAACACGTCGAAGCCCTCTGGAAAGGCGTAACAGAAGGCACAGTTGACGTCCTAGGATCTGATCATGCGCCTCATGCTCTGAAGGAAAAAGACGCAAGCAGCATCTGGGACGTCAAAGTTGGCGTGCCAGGTTTAGAAACCACCCTCCCACTCATGTTAACCATGGTGCATAAGAAGCGGTTATCATTAGGCCGTGCTGTTCAGCTGCTCGCAGAGAAACCCGCGGAAGTCTTCAACCTAACAGACCGCGGTCGCTTGGAGGAAGGGAAAAACGCGGATTTAGTGGTCGTGGATTTTAACGAGAAGTACACGATAGATGCTTCGAAATTCTACTCCAAAGCAAAATTCTCCCCTTTTGACGGGTGGGAAGTGCAAGGCAAGCCAGTTAAGACGTTTGTAAACGGGTCACTGGTGATGGATGAGCAGGAGATAGTGGCGAAATCTGGAAGCGGCAGGGTAATTCGGAGCGAGCAACCGTGAACTTCATCGTGGACGGCATGCTGGGGAAACTCACACGATGGCTCCGCATGATGGGACACGATGTCAAGTACTCAATCAAATTAGACGATGCTGAGCTGCTTGTTATCGCCAAGAAAGAGAATCGCGTTCTCCTCACAAGAGACTTAGCCCTCTATCAACAAGCCGTCGCCAAAGGCATTGACGCGTACTACGCGGAAGGCAACACGGAACCCGAACGGCTAGCGGAACTCGCACAAAGGTACAGCATAACTTTGGCGATAGACTTGGAAAAGTCTCGATGCCCCCAATGCAACGCAAAACTTAATCCTGTACCCAAACAGGAAATCGGGGATAAAGTGGAAAAGAACACTTTCATTTACTATGATGATTTTTGGCTGTGCCCAAATTGCGGGCACGTGTATTGGCAGGGCGCTCACTGGACAAAAATCAGCGCCACTCTCAAAGAAGCAGAAGAAAAACTGAAAAAGAAAATTTGAAGCTTAGCTTACCATCAGCCACTTGAGTGGGATGTCTTGGAAAGTTCCGTCTGGCAAGGTTCTTCGGATGGTGATGGGTAGGATGCCGATTTCAAGCTCTTTCAGGGCGATTTCAATTGGGCTATTCAGACCCGTCCCGCCGGCGGAGAGATTTTCATCGAGTGCGAGGAGGACAGGGGCTCCCATAGAGATTTGAAGGGATCTGGCTCCGACAATTCTTGCTTTTTCGAATCGGGTGATTTTCGGAGGACCTATGGTTACTTTTTCTTGTGCTGACGTGTTTAGTACTCCCCCATTCCTGGATATCCGCCACCGCCGCCTCCTGGTGGCATTGGAGGCGCTTTCATTTTGCCCGCGGAGATTACGTCGTCGATTTTGATGATCATCATAGCTGCTTCAGATGCGGATTTGATTATTTGTTTCTTTACTGTTATCGGCTCGAAGACACCCACTTTCGTCATGTCTTGTACTTTTCCTGACAGGACTTCTATTCCGGCCCATGTTTCGCCTTTTTCGTGTCTTGACCTTAGCTCTGATAGTATGTCGATTGGGTCTAAGCCAGCGTTTTCCGTGAGCGTTATCGCTATAGCTTCAAGTGCTTCTGCGAAGGCTTTGACTGCGAGTTGTTCTCTTCCCGGCAGGGTTTCGGCGTACTTTTTGAGTACTTTTGACATTTCAAGTTCTGGTGCACTGCCTCCTGCGACGATTTTTGGTTCTTGGATGATGTCTCGGACCACGCAGAGGGCATCGTGGATTGAGCGTTCAGTCTCGGCGTTCATGCGTGGGGTTGAACCTCGGATGAGGATGGTGACTGCCTTCGGGTGCTTGCATCCTTCGATGAAGGTCATTTTGTCTTCGCTAATCTTGCGTTCTTCCACAAGCGCCGCGTATCCCAAGTCTGCCGGTGTGATGTCGTTTAAGTTGGTGACGATTTTTCCGCCTGTGGCTTTGGCGAGTTTTTCCATGTCTGACTTTTTCGCTCTGCGAATGGCCACTATTCCTTTCTTTGCGAGGAAGTGCTGCACCATGTCGTCTACGCCTTTCTGGCAGATGACAACGGTTGCGCCTGACTTTATAATCTTGTCAGCCATGTCTTTGAGCATGCTTTCCTCCTGCTTGAGGAACGCTTCTATCTGATCTGGGCTTTCAATGTTGATTTTAGCGTCATACTCGGTCTTTTCAATTTCTAAGGAAGCGTCGAGCAGGGCGATTTTGGCTTTATCCACTCGTTTAGGCATTCCCGAATGCACGATTTCTTTGTCTAGGACTATGCCGTTTATGAGACTGGTGTCTCTGAGGGATTCGCCGGTTTTCTTTTCCACGCTGACGTCGTCAACGTCTGCTTTGTATGTGTTACCTTCTTTCTCTGCCACTGCAAGCATAGCTTTGACAACTATATCAGCCAAGTACTCTTTGTATTCAGCCACGAGTTTGCTTGCCATTGAAGTGACAGCAGCTTTCTTGAGGTAATCATTAGTTTTAAGGTCCACTGGTATGGCTATTTTCTCAAGAGTTTGCAGTGCTTTTTCTTGGGCTAGCTTGTAGCCGTCAATTATGACGGTTGGGTGAATGTTTTTTTCAATCAGTTCTTCAGCTTTGCTTAGAAGTTCGCCCGCTATTATGACAGCTGATGTGGTTCCGTCGCCGGCTTCGTTGTCCTGTGTTTTTGCAACTTCCACCAGCATCTTAGCGGCTGGGTTCTGGACGTCCATTTCGTCCAAAATTGTTCGCCCGTCGCTGGTTATTGTTACGTCGCCGAAGTTGTCGACGAGCATTTTATCCATTCCTTTGGGGCCTAGGGCGCTTCTGACGCTTTCGGCTACAATCTTAGCAGCTGTAATGTTTGTGTGCTGTGCTTCTCTTCCACGAGACCTGTTTGAGCCTTCTCTTAATATGAGAACTGGCACGCCGCCAGCTTGTATATTTGATGACAAACCCTATAAACCACCTTAAGTGCGAACAACAACAAAACATCATTGGCATATAAATTTTTCTAAAAAGTGCCTAGCCTAACTATGCTGAAAATGGCTGTTTCTGCATTATTTGCCGCGTTAATGTGCAATTACAGATTGAGATTGCGCTGGCAGTTCTAGTACACTGAGACTTTGGCTACGCCGTTGATTTTCAACAGCTCGGCGATTAGTTCGCCTGGGATTTTTTTCTCCACGATTAGGGTAAGTTTAGGTTCGGGCGATAGTTCTGGGTCGTCCACGATTGCTTGTCGTATGCTTAAGCCGCCGTTGGTGAGAATCATGGCTGAGTTTGCGAGGATGCCGTGTGCTCTCGCGTCAACTGGAGTTATCTCTACTACTCCAAGGTTGAGATGTTTGGCTATTTCTTTCAAGGAATGTCCTGCGGGTCGTATTTCCTCGAATATCTGTCTGAGTTCGCGGTTGGTTTTGATGGCGCTTACTGTTTCGTTTACTGTTCGTCTGTCTACGTCTGCCACTCGTGCGATGCGTACTGGAGGGATTTCGATTTGGTTGAGGTAGATTTTTTCGTTTTTGACGCTTAGTCCGTTTTCGACTAGTACGCGTGCTACTTTTAGGCGTTCTGGGTAGTTTTCGAAGTGTTTTTTGATTGTGTTCCACATACCCGTTTTTCCTTCATGTACATTTCTGTTCAGCAACGCATAAATATGTTCCCATAACTCTCGGTATAGCATTACGGCAAAGTATCAACCACACATTAAAGGTGTAAAACTAAATGCTAATGAGGAAAATAGTTTTAAGCGAAGATGACCTGCCAAAACAATGGTATAACATAACTCCCGACCTGCCTAAACCGTTGCCCCCGTTTATTGACCCGGAGACAAAGGAACCCGGCGTCGGAGTTGTCCCACGAATATTTCCAAAAGCAATCATCGGTCAAGAACTGAGCAAAGAACGATGGATAGACATCCCCGAAGAAGTGAGAGATGTTTACAGGATTTGGAGACCCACTCCTCTCTTCAGAGCTCTCGGATTGGAGAAGGCTCTGAAAACACCCGCTAAGATTTACTATAAATATGAAGGAACCAGCCCTGCAGGAAGTCACAAACCCAACACCGCCGTTCCTCAAGCATACTACAACATGAAGGAAGGTACAGAACGATTAGCCACGGAAACAGGAGCAGGCCAATGGGGTTCCGCCTTGGCATTCGCCGCCATGATATTCGGATTGAAAGCTACCGTTTACATGGTCAGAGCAAGCTACGACCAAAAACCTTACAGGAAAATGATGATGAATGCTTTCGGAGCAGAGGTCTACGCAAGTCCGAGCAAACAGACAGAGGCTGGCAGGAAAATCCTGGAAGAAGACCCCAATAATAAAGGAAGCTTAGGTATCGCAATAAGCGAGGCTGTTGAAGATGCCCTCGTCCACGAAAAAGAAACCAAATATGCCATAGGCAGTGTTTTCAATCACGTCTTACTGCATCAAACTGTGGAAGGCTTAGAAGCAAAGAAACAGCTAGAAATTGCAGAAGACTACCCAGACGTGATATACGGTTGCATAGGCGGAGGCAGCAGCTACTCAGGTCTCATTTGGCCATTCTATTATGATAAAGTTTCGGGAAAAGCACCGAAGAACACACGCTTTGTAGCTACCGAAGCCACTGCCTGTCCTAAGGTCACTAAGGGTCAATACCAGTACGACCATGGCGATACGGCAAGGATAACTCCCCTTGTTCCGATGCATACTCTAGGTCATGATTTCATACCTGCACCTATTCATGCAGGTGGTCTTCGTTACCACGGAATTGCTCCTACGATAAGCCTATTGGTCCAAGAGAAACAAATGGAGACCGAAGCCTACAATCAATTAGACGTCTTCGATGCTGCCAAACTGTTCATCCAAACTGAAGGCATAATACCCGCGCCCGAACCCTCCCACGCAATCAAAGGCGTCATTGACGAAGCTTTGAGATGCAAGAAGACTGGAGAGGAAAAAACTATTCTCTTCGTGCTGTGCGGTCACGGTTACTTCGACATGCAAGCCTACGACGAATACTTTAGCGGTAAACTGCAGCCATATGAGTACCCCGGGGAAAAAGTTGCGGAATCAATGGCAAAGCTCCATAACCTGTATCCTTGGCTGGACCAGGTCAACAAGAAGTACATTAGTTGCGAACCTGTCTAAGGCGGTTCAAGAAACAAGAAAACCATGAACGACCACAATACGTGGTTTCCCCTTTTCCACTTTCTTAGAATCTTTGGCTGAACTTGCAAACTTCTGCTGTTTTACTATCTTATTTTTATGGTTCCTTCTCATTCACTGTTAAAGAAGATTAGCTTGGTGCAATTATGAGTTTAGACGTCAAGTCAATGTCCGACTCCTCAAATGCCCTTCAGGTAAAAACAATTGGGTTGATTGTGAATCCAATCGCGGGAATGGGCGGAGCCGTGGGACTCAAAGGAACAGATGGACAAGCAATCCTGGACAAAGCCAGGTATCTGGGAGCAAAACCAATCGCGCCTTCAAGGGCTGAGTCCTTTCTCTCCGAATTAAGCGTTGCCAAGAAAAGCATACGATTGGTTGTTGGCGCAGGAGCCATGGGGGAAGACGAAGCCAAACGCTGTGGTTTCGCATTCACGATTGTCGGGGAGAAAAAAGACGAAACAAGCGCTGAAGACACGAAAAAGATTGCCGAGAAAATCAAGGAAATAGGCGTTAATCTTCTCGTTTTTTGTGGTGGAGACGGCACCGCTAGAGACATACTGAACGCGGCTAGCACGAATATACCCGTGCTCGGGGTTCCTACAGGCGTCAAGATGCACAGCGCTGCTTTTGCGGTGACCCCTGGCGCTGCGGCAAGAGTGGCATTGGGTTTCTTATGGGGCGACCTTCCTCTCAGAGAAGCCGAAGTGATGGATGTTGACGAAACGGCCTTCAGGGAGGGTCATGTGTCAGCAAAGCTCTATGGGTACGTGCTTACGCCTTATGAACCTCATTTGATTCAGGAAAGCAAACTGGCAAGCCCAATGACAGAGAGCGAAGTGCGCAATCAAGCGGCCATAGCGATTTACATAATTGAAAACATGAAACCCAACGTGTTCTACGTCATGGGTCCAGGTACAACCACACGCACAATAGGCGACCTCTTGGACTTGAAGAAGACTCTGTTAGGCGTAGACCTCTTATATGACAAGAAAATAGTGGCCAGCGACGTAAATGAGAAACAAATATTAGAGAAAATAAATGGAAAAAACGCCCAAATAATCGTTACCCCAATTGGCGGTCAAGGCTTTATTTTTGGAAGAGGAAACCAGCAAATCAGCCCAGAGGTCATCCGCAGAGTAGGGCTGGACAACATAGTTGTAGTCGCCACAGAAAGCAAACTGCGAAGCCTGAAAAGTCTAAGAGTTGACACTGGCGATTCGAGTTTAGATAATGCTCTTCGAGCCCGCAGTTTCAGCGTCATTTCAGACTACAAAGTCGAGCATCCCATACAAGTTGAATAATTCACAACCCATTTTCAGCCGTGCTGCCCCTTTGCTGCAGGTAAATCGAAATATACCAGTTCGCGAACACTAACCTGTCATAACCCGAGGCTGAAAAATTGATTCCCATAAATCTCCCAAAAATCGGCGAAGAAGAAATCGAAGCCGTTGTTAAAGTTATGAGAAGCGGTTACCTGACAAGCGGTCTTGGCGCAGGTCCAATGGTCACGCAATTCGAGAAGAATTTTGCCAAATTTGCCGGCGCCAAACATGCCGTAGCCGTGAACACAGGCACAGCTGCTTTGCACTCCGCAGTTGTTGCCGCTGGGGTCAAGTTAGGCGATGAGGTGATTCTGCCCAGCTTCACTTTTGTAGCTACCGCCGAGGCTGTCGCTATGGCGGGTGGCAAACCCGTGTTTGCAGATATAGACCCGGAAACATACAACGTTGCCCCAAGTGAAATTGAAAGAGCAGTGACAAAGAAGACCAAGGCCATAGTGCCAGTGGACCTTTACGGTCTTTCCGCTGACATGAAGCCCATACGAGAAATCGCCGCCAAACATGGTTTGACGATTGTTGAGGATGCAGCTCAAGCCCA
>Ga0315284_10001561_pt1 | contig 32704 bp, 43 predicted proteins | sample YL17G09_16_MG_FD_203696 | JGI IMG/M metagenome (GOLD analysis project Ga0315284, IMG submission 203696) | Sediment microbial communities from Yellowstone Lake, YNP, Wyoming, USA - YL17G09_16 | ecosystem: Environmental > Aquatic > Freshwater > Lake > Sediment | place: USA: Wyoming | collected... | reverse complement strand
CTGCCTGTCAGTACAAAATTTGTACCAGTCAATTTGCCAAACTTTGGCAACTCCAATTCAACATAGTCCAACAACTCATCGACAACAGTCTTTCTTTTCTTGAAGAACTCACAGATGTTTTTGGCCGTTGTTTCTCCAATGCCATCCGCCGTTTGGAGCAGATCAGCGTTTGCATCACGAATTGCGTCGAATGTTTGGAACTCTTGCACAAGTGCCTTGCCAGCCGACTTGCCAGCCCCAGAAATTCCCAGAGAGGCAAAGAATTGCCACGCCGGAATCGACTGCTTGACTTTTCGGGCATCTTCAATGGCCAGCTTGAGCTTGGAATCTTTATCTGGCTTCACACGCCAAATCGTAGCCAATGCAAGCAAAGCCTGACGTTCTGAAAAACCATGAGGTGTCAAATCATCGACTGTCAATTTGTACAAATCCGGCAAACTGCGGACCTTGCCAGAGTTGAGGATTTGTTCCATTGCCGCCGCACCAATGCCTTTTCCGCCCATCATAGTGAGATAGAAAAGCCAGCCCTTGATGTGTTTGGCTCCGCAATCATCATTTGGACAAGTCAGATCTTTGTTTCCGCTGCTGCTTGTAACGATCTTCAAAGCGGCGGCACATGTCGGACAAGTTGTCGGGGCACCAATGTTTGAAACAGACGTGATTACTTCACAGATGTTTGGGATGATTTTACCACCCTTTTTCACCCGCACTTTGGCTCCGGGGCCAAGACCTTGTGACTCCATCCAGCCATAGTTATTGCATGTCGCTCGTGTGTTCGACGTATCGGCCAACACAAACGGCTTGTTGAAGATGCCAGTGGGGACAACTCGACCTGTACGGGAAGCGTTCCATTCGATGGACGAAACTTCTGCTTCAGCCGTCTCTTCTTTGAATTTCCACGCCAAAGCACCACGAGGCGGATTCACCTTATCGTCGCCTGTGTGCCCAAGATCCTCTTGATCTTCAAGATCATTGATCTTCAGAACAACACCGTCCACATAATATGGCAAAGTTTTGGCATGATCTTCCATCACTTGCAATTGATGTGGCTTGTGCGACAACATGCGGACGAAATAGCCCTTGCCATCAGAATCCAACAAGTTGAGACCTTCTGGGCTGTTGGCCCATTTGGCACGTTCAACTTCTGTCTTGTAATGCTTCTGCCATCCATCGAATCCTGTGATCCCATAAAAAGCGATACGCAGCCGGGCTTCTTTGGTTTCTGAGGCGTCATCACGCCCAAGACAGCCAGCAGTGTAGTTTCGAGGATTCTTGTATTGTTCTTCGCCAGCGGCGTCACGCTCAGCATTGACAGCATCAAAGTCTGCGAACCAACATTCAATCTCGCCATTCAGAGAAAGTGTAAATGGATGAGGCAGACTCATGGGCACTCCCATGATATGCTTCATGTGTCTGGTGACATCTGATCCGTTAATTCCATCACGAGGACGAAGACCGGCACTAACCATCTTCCCGTCAACGTAATTGATGCGGAGAGCCACTCCATCACGCTTGTAAGATTGAGAAACGGTCGGAGTTTTTCCAAGTCGGGACGCACAGTCAGCCAGCCATTTTTCATAAATGTCTTGCTTCTCCGACAACTCTCCATCCGCCTTAGCGATAGAAGTCATCGGAGGGTTGTGAACAACAGTGTGTCCTTTGCTCTTGGCCAGCGAAGGACTGGTGCCCTTAAAGGCACTGCTATTCGGCTTGAGAGCCTTGAGTTCCCGGAACAAATCATCATATTCCGGGTCGGTAATTTCTTGATTGTCGAAATCTTCGACATAGCCGTTCAATTCATACTCGGTAGCGGCATGAATGACAAGCTTTTCCAGTTCGTCTACGCTGGAGAACACACGAGAGCCAATGGAAATCATGTTTAACCCTTCATCCGATACGTGATTCTTCCTCGTGACAGATCGTATGGCGACAACTCCACCTTCACCCGATCACCCGGAACAATTTTTATGTTGTTCATCCGCATTTTTCCGGCCAAATGAGCCAAAACCATGACGGCGTTTTCTGATGGTTGCTGACCTTCTGTTCCGACAGGGCAAGTTTTGACCCGAAACCCATTTTTGAGGTTTTCGACGACAATCCCCTCGACCACAAAGCCTTCTTCTTTGTCCGCCATGACTTATCTCCTGAATTTGACATCCATGCACTCAAGATTGTAGGGCTTCAAATGTTTTTTGTAAAGCTCCAAAAGTTGTAATCTGCGGATTCGCCAGTTCCTTCCTGATTACTTCGAAATAATGGCTGCGTCTTCGCTGCGTGGCGTCCAAGGACACCCCAAACGAACGATGTTCATCGAGGTACACAAGTGGCACAGGGTATTCTTCTATCTTCCATTTCAACATAGCCGCCTGTACCCAGAGTTGAATTAGACCCCCATATCCCAATTGAGTGATTTTCAATTGGGACAACGAAGACACTGAATAGGCTTTTAACCCACAAAATGAATCAGTCAATTTCAAGCCAAACTTCTGATTGAACCAAGCAGTTATTTCTTGGTTGATTTCCTTCCTGCCTTCTGGAGCTTGCTGTTTCTGCCTCTCAAGATAACGACTTCCAGAAATCACATCGGCATTAAGGAGCCTCATGGCATTTACAAATTTTGGAATCAAGTCTGGCGGATGCTGTCCATCCCCGTCAATTGTCACCACAACATCATATCCATGTTGTTGAGCGTAATCAAATGCAGAACAAATGGCAGCCCCATATCCAAGATTCACCTCGTGAGTCACGACTGTCTCTTTCGACAACAGCAGATTGGTTCCATCTGTCGAGCCATCATTAACAACTAAAACATCTTCACTGTATTCGTGAATTTTTTCTAAAACAGAAGAAATGTGAGACACTTCGTTGTAAACTGGTACAGCCGTTAAAACTCGCATGAAACATCCTTTAACGGCTCGTAAGACGGCAAAGCACGCAGATATTCATAGTTCCTCATTTGTTCTTCTCTTCTAATGCGGAAATTTGATTCTGGGTTCTGCTTGTTGTAAACATAATTGATCTCAGGCATATAGACTGCGTGTGATCCAGCCATTTCCACCATCGCCATCATAATCATGGTGTCTCCTGCTGCACGCAATGGCTCGCCATCAGGCCCATAAAAATCTTCTAGTCGAATCTTGTCAAACAGAAAACTCTTCCAAGTCTTCAAAGCTGAAGCTGTATGCGGCATAGACCTAATCAACTTTGGATCAGTTGGACTATTACACCTTCCTAGTTCTCCAGAGTCCAGAACATAAGAACCATAGGTCAGCCAAGTCTCAGGAGAAGAATAAGCATTACAAACACGTTGAAAAACAAATTGATCTGGAAGCCAATCATCCCCATCAATTGACACACAGATGTCTTGTGGAATGATTCCACGGCCCATTCGATAAGCAAATTGATAGCAGCCCAACTGATACGCTCTGTACCTCGTCCATTTGTGATTTTCCAACCTCATTGGACAACAATAGATGAATCTCTTATCTGCCTTAGAGATCTCTTTGGCAATTTGATCTGAACCATCTGTCGCTCCATCATCTATCAGATAGCACGACCAATCTTTGACAGTTTGATCTTGTATCGAATTGATGGATTTCCGCAACCACGGAGCTACATTTCGAAATGGCATTAAGATTTGAATCATGGCAGATACTTGAAAAACACCGGACGCTTATATCCGGGAGTTTGATAATGTTGATGATTATTCCAATGGACAGTGAACCCAAACTTTTGCCAATATTCCATTAAAAAGTCTCTATCGTTCTGCGTAACATCTGTTTCCGCCTCATAAAAGATTGTCATATTGCTTTCATGTTGATGGAACTGAATACATTGAAAATTTGTTTCTAGCTTTTCAGCCAACTCAATATCATACCCAGCGGCCAAACTGATGTTCATCATTGAATGCGGATGATGCACAAACATCAGTCTGTTTTTACCGCAATCACAACGAGCAAGTCCACAAGGCTCAAACAGATCGGCGTTTGACACCCAGTCTAAATCAAATGGAACAAGATTGAGCAGATTCTGTTGTGCGACTGAAACTGGAAGAACATGATATTCTCCAGCCGAACATGTATGAAAATTAGTCCCTGTAGACCAATCCATCATAACATCAGAAACATGTACTCCAGCCTCCTTCATTCCTTTTTTTCTGTAAAAATTCTCCCATTGCTGAGACATCAAATTTAGACGATCTTTGTTCTTTACACAATACTCAAAAAACAATGGATTTTTATTCAGGAACAAAAAGCTGTCCGGCACAGACAACAAAGTGACTTGACCATCAATGGAGTCAATTATGTCGATCAGCGGCTTAATGCTAGACTCACATAAACGACCAGTCAATATGGCGTTGTTGTAAAGTGTCGAAAAGCTTTTAATCAATCTTGGCGGGAAATCCTCTTCCATCCTCACTATCAAATGAACAATCTCTGTTTTGCCTTTTGGGAACATCCTTTTTTCCCACAAAGCTCTTTTGATATATTCGAAATGAGGCCCAAAATAGTAATACCTACGAACAGACTTGCTGGTTCCGCCAGTGGTCATCAAATGTCGATGAAACTTTGAGATGGTCGGAGGGTTCAATTTGATGAATTCAGATCGAAGCCTGATGTATGACACATCAAGAATGGCATCTTCAAAACAATTGAAAAGATTGTCTATGAATTCAGTAGAAACAAACCCCACTGAGCTTGTGTACTTTTCTGATTCAATCAAGCTTTCATAATAAGTTTTGTAAGCATCATAAAGATTAACAGATCCCTTGTAAGGATTATTCATGGAAATTATACCAAAAAAATGTTTTCTAAATCACGAAAAGCCACATCCATAATGAAGTGCTTTGCATTAAGTAGAAATCGGTAATGCTCCATGTATCTATTTGTCGAACGTGGTTGTTGCTCCAAAAAATTAGCTGTTAAGAGTGCAAACAAAATGCTGCACTCATAATGTTTCAAAAGAATTGTTTCTGATGTGAATCTGTCTACAATAGACGGAGATTGAGAAGACGGCAAATTGTTCAAGAGAGACTGTCTTTCCAGACAGCAGAACAAATACACATATCTTTCAGAAGTCTCGCCGATTACATCCCTGATGATTTGACGATCACTCAACGGGACGTGTCCGGGAAATGTTTCAGTACCATAAATGCTATGAAACAAACCAGCCTGACAAATTTTAGGCGGCAACCCCCATCTTTCCATGATTTTGCAAGTTCCAATTGAGTGATCTTTCAAAGAACAATCACTATGAGAAACTGCATCTAAACCATATCTGGCGAACAAATCATTGAATGAAGGCTGCATGTTTTCCCCATCAGATCAAATCTTCTTCTTTAGGAGCTTGGCTATTCTTAGGAATGTGATGATCCATTGAAAATCCCTCTCTTTTCAACAGCATTTTTTCCAATTCATCCAAGCTAAATGGTCTGTAAGAGCCGAGTAACAGATTGGCGTTATCCACGCCCACGTCAAGACTCTTTCGATCTGGCATGTTCTTGTTCATCCACGGCTCAGCAGTTGTATGAGAGTGTCCATACAACTGCCAGTTTCCACGATGAGACCCTTCCCACACCGCCATAGCATAATGACACAAAACAACTCTAAACCGTTGTCCCGGCAGAGAAATGTTGTGCATAAAATGGCTCTCATTGAAAAGATGTTTGATCAAATGAGGCTCATCGTGATTACCCCAGATGATGTTAACATTTTTGCAATTGATGCGGCGACGATAGTTCTCGCATTTGCGAACGTAACTTTCTCTTTGTGCAAATGCAAAGTCCCCCAGATGCCATAGAATGTCATCTTCCCCAACCATAGCGTTGATATTTTTGAAGAAGGTGTCGTTCATCATCTCTACGGCATCCGGGGTGATTCGCCAATCACTGGAACGAGAACCTTTCCAAGTGCCATCATGCCATGATCCACCATTGTCCTCCAAAGCCTTTTTATCGGCTGCTGTAAGAAATGGTCTGTTGCAATACTTGATGATATTGGCGTGACCAAAATGCGTGTCGGCTGTGAAAAAGATCTTGCTCATGTTACTTTCGTTCTCTTGGTTGAAATTGAATTGGAGGCAAATGAATCACCGCAGGGCCTTTAACCGGCAGCGGAGAATCTCCCAATGCCCATTGCACGTTGACTGAAACACTGAACGTCAGAGTTCCTCCAGATACAGGCACATTGCCACCCGATGCGTCAGCGGCTTGAAGTGAAGCAGCATACATCATTCTTGGCGTCCCACTTGATTCAGAAACAGACGTGACTGGCCCTAAGTTTACACCAAGTCCTTTGGTAAGAATAGCGGCCTTTCTCAAAGCGTCTTTTGTCGCCAAAGCTCTAGCCTTATCAGTTTCTTCTTCTGCCTTGGATGAACCAAAGTTAATTCCGTAAACCTGATTAGCTCCATCTTGGACTACGGCGTCCAACACCTTTCCAAACTGTTGTAAGTCACAAACAGTAATGCGAATCTGATTTGACACAACAAACCCATCTTTAACACTCTTGACGATGGGAACTCCATTTTTATCCAACATTTCTGTTTGAACCTGAGTGTAATGTTCACTCAAAGAAAATTCTACTGTTAGAATGTTCTTTTTATCGACATTCAGAGTGCCAAGCTTCTCGTACAATTTTTGCATTGCCTCTGTGTTTTTGTTAACTGCCTCCGCAGAAGTGGGGGCCACGACATTCACTCCCACAGTGATATAGCCTTCATCTGGTTCTACCGAAACAGTCCCTGTTCCAGTAATTGAAAGCCTCGGTTCTTCGGCTTGTGATACCGAACAAGCCGCTAAAAAAGATGCCAAAAGTATCATTCTCATTGCGTTTTATCCTTTCTAAAGTGATAAGCGTCTTCAAATTTTACATTATCAGCGAAGTGATCTTCGAAGTAATTACGTTTTACTCCTGTTGCCAGAAATCCTTGATCTCTGAAAAACAAATGAGCGTCCAAATTCGATTCTCTCACAGAGAGTTGAATGGAATCCCATTTTTTTCTTGTTTCTAGCTTCTCCACGAGAAGCCTGCCAAAACCCCGACGACGATAATCTTGGTGAACCACCAAGTTGATGATCTCAAGCACAGAACCTGTCTGCTCATAGATCGTGTATCCAACTGGTTTTGCAAATTCTGTAATTACAAAACCACCCATTCCATACTTCCTACGCATCAATCTTCTGATGTCGGATTCTTTAAGGAAGTTTTCTTTACTGTGCGATTCCAATAATGCGGCATCTCTGTACAGTCCAGCATGAAGCCACTTAATGAATCGACATCCTTCTATCGCTTTTAACATGAGAGTCCCTTCTCACTGTTAATTGCTCCAAATGCCAGAGACTGTGCCGTTTGGCACATAAACATTATCATCTGGCCACTTTAAGCAATTCTTAATGTATTGGTCATCATGACCTTCAAAAACGTATTTCCATCCACGACTTTCTATAGCTGGTTGATCGTCGATAGTTGGTCCGACATACTTGGTGAAGCCATACAGAAATCGCATTACAGCCGTTTTTGTAGGCTTTGCCCACTTTTCTGTAAAAAGTGCCTCTTCATAGTTGTCTGACTTTGGATCGTATACCATACCAGCCCGAACTAAAATTGTCAATAAAGATCGCCTCATCCTACAGCACATCCAAAATTCACTAGGCTCAATCCACAAGATCGTGTCACGATTGGTGAGTGCGTACTGAGAAAACACTGATTGTTTAAGAACGATCTCTGTTTTCTTTAAGAAAGTTGCGACAGCGTAACCTTTGTCAACTGGATGTTTGAAATAAAAGCCAGTCGTGGATCTGTCCCATTGTCGTCCGAATCTTTCACGACATGTTTCAAATTTGTGTGGCGGAACATCAAGACCAAACGATCCTGCTTCAACCGCAATGTGCATCGAAGGAGTGTTTTTCTTCTCCTTAAAACTGATATGGTGTATCAATTCCATTTCCTCCACGACGATTGAGGATGATGATGTCTAACCTGCTCTGTATGAGCATCATAAAATTCATCCCAAATGCTTTGTGGACGATAAGATTCATTCAAAGTCGAAAGCGTCTTACATCCAGTAATTTCACCCATCCCTATCAATCTTATACCAACATCACGAATTTCAGGCAACACTTCTTTGACTTGCATCAAAGCTTTTGGCTGACTGCAAATCAAACCTCCATGTTGCATGGAGCTATCATTTCTTAACTTAAGATTCAAAGTGTTTTGTATTTCTCTGTAACACTTTTTTCTACAATCGACATACAGAGCAACATGATACTTTGTCTTGTCGGCATATTGCAATTGATAGCGATTTGACATTCCGTTAATCACAACATTTCCAACATGGACAATGCCAGATTCTTTTGTAATTAACTCAAAAGCCTTAGAATTCAGCCTGAACCAAAAGTGATGCTGACGTGTCAGCATACTAGATTTTGTATCGCATCTTGGCAGCCTTGCATATAGATAGCTAGGCTCTTCCATCTGATCAAAATAACTGTCCCATGAATGCAAACAAAGATGATCGTATCCTATTTCTTCGAGATCAATATCTTTAGTTGGCTGCCATTCACAACTCCACTCATCGTGATACCCAAATCTGCAATCATACACGATGACTTCCACAACATTGTATGGATAGATTCTTAAATCAATAGAATCTGGATTCACAACAGTTCTTACTTGTTTCTCATTATTTTTTGATTCTAGCAGGACTCCAACTTTGCCAATGGATTTAAGGCCGTCAATCCATATTTCGCCCAGCATTGTCGCAGAATATTCTGCCCACTCATGAATATTTTCAGAATGAGTTATTGTGTACAAGCGACCATTTTTGTGTTTTTTGCTGTCAACGATCAGCAATTCTGTAGAAGCATCAACGGCATGTTCTCCAAAAATTTCATTATCCAAATAGAGATTTATCTCCTGCCCCGGATTCACTTTTACAAGTTGCTGGAGAGAAGTTGGATTTTGAATTCTTACTGGAGAAAACTTAGGCATTGATTAAATTTTCCAACCATTGTGAGTGACCATTGATCATCGGCATGATCTGATAATTCAGCATTTCTATTTGCCTTTCTGAATCTTTGCGTTCAGAAAGATATCTGACCGCACATCTGTAGGCCATCATTCTTGTATTGACATCCAAAGAAGTGTTAGTGCTGATCTCCACTTGTTTGTAAAAACTAGCATCCATTTTTTCTGACAACCAACCATCAAACATAAATAAAAACAATTCCCAAGCCATTAAACTTCTGGCTTTACTTTGAACTGCGTAGTATCCATTTTCTTTGTAGTGCTTTACAATTTTTGTAACTTCATTGTCATACTGATCCCAGTAGACATATTTGTCTCGTTCGGCACATCGAAAAGCCCCATGTCCATCATGAATAGGTTCCATACGAACGAATTCAAAAAACCCCGGTCTGCCTGACTGGGGTCTCCACGTAATGTTAAAGATGCTCCATCGAAACGGAGCATCTTTAGTCTTCAAAAACAGATTTGATCTGCTATCGAAGCGAATGACCGGGATTTCAAGCCGATGCCTTGTAATGTATTCCTCGTGAAGCCTCATTTGTTTCTCTCATACTCTGGACGTACACGATTTCCCTCATCTGGCGACAACACTTCAGAAGGTTTCTTCATGTCGTAATCTATCAAAGGACTATCTGAATCAGATTCAGGAGCGACATTCTGATTTGATCTAGTAGGTTTTGGAGCGGCATTCTGATTTGATCTAGTAGGCTTTGGCACCACAGGTGTCACATCTGTATCTTCTGGAACTGGAAGCCTATTGTCGTTCGGAATAGATGATTTTGTTTTGGCTTTTCTTGGCTGTTCTTTTGGCTCACATTGCCGACATTCTTCCAATGTAGTTCTGCTGGAATAATCATAAATGATTTTTCTTCCACCACTGGCAAGACGACACTGAGAAATGTCTGGAACATAACCATTGATGACTGGAACTTTTTTCCAAATTGATTCTCCATACTCGATGTATTCGTAATGTCGAGTCCTCTCAGTGATCCCACGAATATACACGTAATCCGCAGGAAGAGTGTACACTGGCTGAGAATAGACAGGATAGGAATAGGAATAGGAGTACGACGGATAGCAATCAAATTGAGCCATTGCCGTCGATGTTACTACTGACGCCATTGCAAAAACTATCGCACGAATCATGATTTTTTCCTTTTCAACAATTGTTTCTGTAACAAATCTGTGGAATTCCAAGTTCTTGTTTTTTCATCCCAAACTATTGGAAATTCTGTTGGCATAGAATCAAGCAAATCAAACAACTCTGTATTTGACTTAGCTTTCTCCAAGCACCGATGAAACAACAACGGATGTATCAAAGGATATCGGTCTTTTAGAGCCTGTTGAATTTCGTTCATGAAGATAGATTATTCAAAAAGTCAACTTTAAGCAATAGATAAAGACATGAGATTCAAAGACTTTATTCAGCTTTCAGAAGCCGGTAGCGGGTCAGACAATGGTCTGATGGGCTTTCCTGTAGCTTCCAGCGTCAGAAAACCATCAGACGGACAACCATTCAAGAACAATGGCTCTGTAGCCGGACAAACACCTAGACCAAATGGTGGCGGTGGTGGAATGGGTGGCGGAATGGGAATGGGTGCAAAACCAATGTTTATGAAAAAGAAAATGAAAAAGACTTAATCGTTTCCCGGCTCATAAATCTGCAAATACCGATCCGGCGTCTTTTTCTCTGCAACTTCTCTCGATAAGTCGATCAAATATCTTTTGAATGTCTTATCAAAATCATCATAGGACTCAAACCCAGACCACCTTTTTAAGCCATTTTCTGGTTCGGTTATCGCATCTTGCATCATGTGATGAAATTTTTCTTGTCCAAACTCTTTACGAATCATAAGACAAAAAATAACAGCCGCAGAATCAAATGATTCTTTTTGATCTTCTGGCAGAACAGCGTATTTTTCTTTTGTCATCTCTAGCAGCCCCTTGCTGAAATATATCGGAGCATCAGCATTAACCGAAGTCTTCATGCCAGAAATTTGCTGCCTAATTTTGTCTAAAGGACCATTAAGCAACGACATGCCACGATATGTCCAATGTCCAAAATTTGCATTGTACTTCTGACCAAATTCAGCCAAGGTCACTTCTGTAAGAGGAGTCGGAACAGAGTGTGATGGAGAATTGTCCGCTAGAAGAAAAATCACAGTCTCCTTGATCCTTCCTTGTTCATCTCTGCGAACCTCAACCTTTGTTTTCTTTAGCTTAAACAACTTCTCAAACAAAACTGGATCGTCAACGCAAATGAACTTACATGGAACAGAAAAATCTACATCAAATAGACCCCAGCGAGCCAGCGTCCATGTTTTAACCAATTCCAAATGATCGTTAAGATATTTGGCATAATTGTCATTAAGAGCCAACACAACGAAGTTCTTGCTGGTCCAGCGATTCCATTGCAATCCCTCAATTTCTTTTGGAACATTGCCTGCTTTTATGAACGAACTCTCATCTTTAACTTCGATAGGGTTTTGAACCTTACGGATCTGTTCCCCGGCGAATGATGTTGCCGCAATGAATACAATCACAAAACTTAGCAAGAACTTCATTTGTGCTCCAGATACTGTTGTATCTAATTAGGCTGCCAATTCAGTCCTAAGTGCTTCTTCGGTCCAATTGTCACGAATCTGCTCTTTGTACTGCTTAATCAACTGGCTAATCCTGCCCTCTGTAACACCAAACTTTTCACCAACTTCCTTCATGGAAAGCTCGTCAATGAAATAGTGTCTGAGGACAGACTTGGCTTGATTATCCAGCTTTAGAGAAATTACTTCAAGAACTTCTTCTTGATCTGTTTTCTCTTCTTTGGCCTCAATGGTATCTCCCAGAACACATCCTTCGTTATTGGCCACATTGGCGTCTAAACTCATGATGCAGTGCGTTGCCCCTCTCTTCATCCAACCTTGATCTCTCAAATAATCTATGATTGATCCGTTGATTCTTCGATAGGCAAATGTTGAAAAACAAATGCCCAAATCTGGGTTGTAACGATTCGCCGCTTCAACCAATCCGAGATATGCGGCTGACCGCAAATCTTCAATATCAATGAAGCGTGGCAATGACCTCTTTCTCTGAAAGGCTAACTTATTAGCCAATGGAACATATTGCTCCACAAGTGTTGTTGTAGACATGGTAAACTCCGTAATTTTGTAAAAGTAAAGTAAGCATTGTTGCTGTACTAAAGTAGTTTGTAAGTTACTGTATATATCAGATTTCGCTTATAAAAGCAAGTAAATCCGAAGCTTCTTTGGCGTAAACGGTTCCACCAGATTGATGGTTTATCTTCTGCAAGAACCACTTCTTTGCCTCCAAAAGTTCTTTGTCTAATACAAAGAAATCTTGTTCTCCCTGTAGCCCCATAATCTGCATAACATCTGACAAAGAAGATGAATTGTGAATGTTTTCTGGCACAGACATGGTGTTGAAACAATCATCTACAAATGTTAATAAAAGCCTCACCCAGTTCCCAATGTGATCTTTATTCAACACGCATTCCGGGAATCTGAATTCCACAGTTTGTCTGGAGTAAATTGGGTTTAACTGCCCAATTTTGTAGCCAATGGTGTTTACTGTGTATCGCTTATCAGCGTTATCATGGGGAGCAAGATTTTCTGGAGACATATCATTCCAGAACTGCTTTAAGTTGGTCGGTCTATACGACGCATGTCGTATCAGCTTCCTGATGTTCAAAAACTGACAATATGGATTCATCAGTCTTCTTTGAGCACACGCTGACATCACATAAAACTCTATTTTGAGCCAACGTGCGATCAACAGCCCCATTCTTTCAGGAGAGAAATCCGACACATCAATGTGAATATGATATCCACAATTGTCGTTAGTCGAGATTCCTTGTTGACCCAGCCATTCCCCGGCACTGGAAATGATTCTTAGATCGCCTGCCGTTCTTCCAATGAAAGAAGCAATCTCCCATCCGTGATCTTCCAATTTCCCTTTAGGGCCACAGGTGGAATCATATTTGACGTGCCAGTAAGAATTGCTTTTTGTGTCGTCCCAGCCTTTTATTCCGGGAGTCACTTTTACAGATCTTCCAGTTCCACACCACAACTCGAAATCTTCAAGAAGAGTTCCAATTTTTGTCTTGTGTACGTCTGGAGATACTTCAAGCTCAACACCAAATTTTCTGGTGTAAGGAGTGGTTTTGAATATGACTTGCATCCATGCTATTCCTGTTGACTTATGCCATCCCAATTCCTTGTGGAAGTCAATCTTCTGTCCATCCCATCGGTGTAAGGCTCTGTCTTGCCGCTAAACACGGCAGCATCGTAGGTTGGAGGGCCTGTGAGCGATAAATCAATCAACTCTCCAGAGGCTGGCTTCTTTTGAGGCAATTCTTCTTCATCGGCATCAGTGATGTGTTTTATCAGCTTCGATAATGTCCCAGCAACAGCAATCAGAATAATTGTGTTGAATGTTACCATGACAGCAATAATGCCAAGTAGAATTTCCATGACGTTATGATACCAAAACATCAGATGTAACGTCAATTCTTTTTTGCACTGAATCCAATCCAACCTGAGATACTGTAAAAATTAGACTTGGATTGATTCTCCAAGCTGTATTTTTGAACAATCCGATATCATCATACAGCACAGATTGGTAAATTGTGGCATCTGGAACGATTTCTGTAAGATATGTCTGAGTGTCAATTGTGGTTTTGAAATTCAATTCATTCGCCGCACAAATCTGATCTGGCAAAATTCCCACAACAACTCTTGTGTCAAACTTAACCCCAGTAACCAGATTCATTCTAACGACTACCATCGCTATTTTCCAAATTTGACGACCGATAAAAATCGACCCTAAGTTTTCTGTACATTGAACATCAAATACAACATCCCAAGATTCTTCAGTATTAGCATTCGCAGATAATCCTCTGTAATGTAGATTTGTTTGCCAAGAATCATTTCTGGCATTGTATTGCATCTTCAATCTGTTAGAAATCGTCAAACTATTTCTTTTTAAGAACTGAGAGAAATTGTTATTTCTAGCAATGCCATGCTCAAGATTCAAAGTCAAAGGTATATCACCACACCCGCAACGAATCAAAAATGAAGTGAGATTTTTAGCATCTGGAATTTCAGAATCATTGTTGAACTCAACAAACATGTCATCAACAGTCATAATAAATTCTGGCTCTTCCATCAATGTTCCAAAATCGCTGGCAGTGTAATCGGCTCCGCCCAGAATGAAGACAACATTCCCGTCTGAATGATGAGACCAACTATTGGTCCTCCTGCTAGCGACTCCTGCCATGGTAATTCCGCCATCTCCAACAACACTGAAAGTTGCCGCAGGAAATGGAGAAATTCCTCCAACCACAACACCGCTGGCTCCAAATTCTTTGTACTTCAACTGAACCATAGCAGACTTTCCAGCGACGACACCTCCTGATCCAAACTCAAAATACGGCTTAGCATCTGCGGTGCCGCCAACCCTTACCCCTCCAAGAACATCTATTTGCTGGAAGCTCGGACGAGCCTCGGCAGATCCTTGAATGACAATGCCTCCTGATCCTTCGTATGAAAGATTGAGTCCATATTCTCCGCCAATTACAACAAACTTGCCATTTGACTTATACTTCATTCCAGCTTTTGCACCACAAGTTCCTCCCATGGTAATTCCACCAGAAGCAACCCAACTATAAGCCGAAGAAACAATTCCAGCAGATCCCGCCATTCTAATTCTTTGATTCTGTTCAGACTCATAAATGACTTCTACGGTAATAAAATCAACATAGGCAATCGTTGCGGACAGAGGAACTGTGGCATTGACTCTTAAAGCAAATCCAACTTCAAAACTGTTGAGATCGACAATATCAAAATCGTCTGTAAAATCATAAGTTGTCTGAGATTCAAATGATACAGGCCAATCAACTCCGGTTTTGGCTTCGTTTTCAGAAATGATTTCATCTCCATTGAGAATGTATGCTTCTACATCTCTAACGCCCGCTTGATTAGACTTCCTTTGAACCTTCACATAAATGTGAAGAATGTCGCTGTCTACAGGAATGTTAAAATCAAATCCTCTGACAATCAAAAAGTGACTTGTGCGGCCATAACTGATATCAGTTGAAGCAAACAACCCATCATCAACCAACACACGATCTGTAAGACTCCAGTTTTGATCGCCTGTGTTTTCCAACAAACTTTCTGTAGAATCTCCAATTCTGACTCTTGATGTGTTTGGCCAGTTTCCTCCAATAAAGTGCCAGCTTGAAGATCTGATCGGCGATGTGCCGCCCATGATAATGCCGCCACTTGAATCAGCCTCTATTGAATAGCCAGTGCCTTTGTTTCTTGCCTCTCCACCCATAACAATGCCACCACTGGCTTGATATGGAAAATCAGGAACGAATCTTACACTTGTTGAATTTGCATTACCTGTAATGAAAACTCCACCCGTTGATTCATATCCAAAAAATGCGTTAACCTGAGTGTAAATGATGTCAAATTGAACATCAACGCTCAGATCATAATCAATACAAAATTGTTCACATCTTGGAACTTCACACAAAGGAATATCAACGAATGTATTGCAATTGTCAAAAGTTTGCCCTTCAGCTTCAAGAGCTTTAATTTCAGAATTGTCTGCTGGCATCGAGAATCTTTGAGCACTATCAATCGTGAACTTATATCTTCGCTTGGTAAGTTTATCACAAAGCTCACTCAAAGATCTGGCATGTATGTTAATGATGTATTTCTGACAACATGGATCATGACAATTATCTTTGGCGATGATTCGATACCAATAATTCAGCAACCTCCCTGTGTTCCACAAGAATGTGATGTCTTTTGATATTCTGGCACGTGTGTTCCACTTGAATGCTAAATCAAGTTGGAACTTAATGTTAGGAGAGCCAGTTCCTCCCATTGTAATTCCGCCACGAGGATTGTATCTTCTGGTTGGAATTGAATATTTGTATCTGCCACTTATTGTAATTCCACCGGAAGCAGTCCTTCGATAGAACTTATTTGCAGAAACTCTAGCAGAAGTTCCAGCTTTAACACCACCAGTTCCGTTTACATAATCAATAAATGATACAGCAGAAAGACCTCTGGTCCTCAATCCGCCTTTAGCACAAAATCCAAGAGATACTGAAGCAGACCCTCCAGATTTGACTCCTCCTTTTGCAAAGATCAAAATTCTTGAAACAGAAGAACCTCCGGCTGCAACTCCGCCCGTTGCAGTTGCTGTTGATGTCTTCTTTAAGAGACTTGTGCCGCCTGCTTTGGCTCCTCCAGATGCCACAATGGCTGGTCCAATTATGAGAGCAGTTGCCGATCCAGCAACCTCTAACCCACGCACATCTATATATGAATACTTGTTGTCATGAACGTAGATTAAAGAATCATAAGCTGTAAAATCATTCAGCAACATACTGTTTGATATCACATCACTTTCACTAGCATTGATTGTGTAGTAATAGTCTGCTGAATCAAAAGAAAATCCTACATTGGTTGCAGTCAAAAACTCACTGCTAATTGTGTAATCGTATGCTGACACTCTAAACCCTTGGGTTAGATTATCAACACATAATTCAACTGCCTTTGTTCCTCTTACAAGAAATCGAATGTTGAAATTGTCAAATGGGGTCCAAGAACCAAGTCCTACTGTATTGCCATAATCAGTATGAACTCCGGCAATGCAAGCAGAATGAATAAAATTGAGTTCCCCAATGCTATTGAATTCCGCTTTCAGATATCTGTAATTGGTTGTGTCTTGATAGCGATAGATCAATCTGAAAGAATAATTTGCTGTAACAGATGTAGGCGACCTAAGATTAACGAACGCCGTAAAATCAGCCCCGCAGTCAATTACATTGACTGCGGGTTCTGCATACGGCGACACATCTGATCTATTGACGTGTCCATTTCCAGAAACAGATGTGATTCCATAAGTGCCATTCGTAGAAACGAACGCACCTAAATCCGTCTGGAATGTTTCATTGATCTTCAGAGTCATTATTTGTCCTGTTTATCCCTTAGTCTTCTAGCTTTTCAATGATCTTGGAAATCAATGGATGTCTAACAATTTGGGATGGTTTGAATTCAACAATTCCAATGCCTTCCACACAATGAAGCTTGTGCATTACATTGACCAAGGCTACCTTTCCCGGCAAATCACTCTGAGTTGGATCGCCAGTGATAATGAGCTTGCTGTTTTCTCCAAATCGTGTCATGAACAACTTCAATTGCATCAAAGAAGCATTTTGAGCTTCATCAAAAATGCAAATGGCATCATCGAATGTTCTGCCTCGCATGTAAGCCAAAGGTGCAGCTTCCATGGCATAATTGATTTTTTCTCTCCATGGACCTTCTTTGCCCACCAATTTGTCCATGCAGTCATACATCGGCATCATGTATGGATCTATTTTTTCCTCAAATGTACCGGGCAAGAATCCTAAAGACTCTCCAGCTTCAACAACTGGTCTTGTCATAATGATTCTTTTCTTTTCCTTGCTAAGAATCTGTTCAATAGCAAAAGCACATGCAAGATGCGTTTTACCAGTTCCGGCTGGTCCTGATAGAAAAAGCACATCATGTTGCTTAAAAGCCGCCCAAGCTAGCCCTTGAGCTTCGTTTTTGAACTCTACATGAAAGCTGCCGTTTCCAGATGGCGTGCGAGAGCTTGCGGCTGTGCGAGTTGTGGTTTTCGATGAACGAGTTGTGGTTTTTGATGTTCGAGCCATTTATTCTCCTTTAGAGGTTTATGTATTTAGGATAATAGCAGGCAATAAAAAACCCACCGGAAACTTTCCGATGGGCTTAAGATTTTTCCCCACGAAATCGGCACGTTTATTTTGTGGCAACTCCCGCCCTTCAACGAACGTACTTGGAGATTAAGCTACTGCATTCATAAATCATCACCAGACTGGGTTTAGAAACAGCAAGCAGTTTTAACTGTAACCAATGACTTATGAACATTCCTGCCCAAACTTAATACTCCAATGGGAAATCTTATTTGAAATAGACAATTTTACAGATTTATCCGAAACTGTTTGACTGTATTTATTCGCTTTTCAGGAAAATGAGTCAGAAACAAAAACCTTCCATTGTCGCTAGGATGACGACGAGTTTTAAGTCATCATTGGACTGAGCGAAAGCTCAAAAGTAATATACTACAGAAAATGATTTATTGACAGCTAAATATCCCCATGAGATTCAAATATTACCTAGAGTCAGATGCCAGTATGGGAGAAGAGAAGGACGACATTCTCAAAACTCTTAGCAAACTACCAAATACCCACAGAAATCTGATCAAAGGTTTTTCTTGGAAGTTTCAGGGAGGAAACACCCTAAGTGGCGACGATCAACACGTAGGATACATGGACGATCATGAAAAAGAGATCGCCGTAGCAGCCCCATGGAACTATGGACGTGAATTCACAGTTCTACATGAAATTGCTCACACAGTCTGGGAGCGATTGCCACATAATTTGAAACAAAAATGGTTTCAAGTAGTTCAACAAACAAAAAACCAACCTTCTCCAGATGGACAAAACAAAGATTCTCTCGGTCAAAATCCAGAAGAATTGTTTTGCATGAGTTACGCCACCTTCTATGCAAAACACAAGGTGGTTACATATTACAAACCAGAATGGATGGAGTTCATAAAGAACTTGCCGCAATGAAATTCAAAGAATGGATAGTAAGCGAAATAAACAAAGGCTTGGCTCGGCAATTCCAACAGGAACATGGAAGCCAATCAAAGTCAAAGCTTATATTGGCAACTAAGCCTGAACCTGTTGCATCAATTTAGGCAAAGTGGCCATCGCTTTCTCGCTGAGCTTCTCATATTCGCTTGGGTCCATTGAGAACGCTTTGTAATGATGAGCAATCTGGTTTCCTGTAGCCTGCGGCTTGTGCCCCTTCATTTGAGCACGCAATGTCAGAATGAATGACATTCCAACCAATGGCAGTTCTTCTGGCCATGGACCACAGTCGTTCCAACAACGACGGCTCACCAACATGCACCACTCTTGAATGAACTGAACCTTCTGTTTCTGAATGTAGTATTCAGCAAGACTGGTGCCCACAATGCCAGCCCCTTTAGAGGCAGAAATGTTGACAAGTACGTCTATCCATGCCGGGTTTAGAATCACAGCATCAGCATGAAGGAAAATAAAGTAACTGGAGTTCGGATCGGCCATGGCAACGCCTTGATTACACGCCGCAGACCAATAACGATTCACAGAATTTCTGACAACCTTGATGCCTTCGTCTTGAAGAACATCTAAATACTCCTGAGTCTCTTGCCCAGAATTGTTATCAACTACGATGACCTCATAATTGTTCAGATGACTACATACATGAATGGATTGCAAACAGATGTTCAAATACTCCGGTTTGTCGTGATTTACAACAATAATTGAGACTTGTTCGTTACTTCCATCGTTCAAATTGATAGAAAATTCCGGTGCTCCAGAAACCGATTCCAATGGATTGTGTGGTTGTGACATAACTTTGCTTCTCCAGATGATAAATACCACAATAACATAGTGAGATGATCACAAAATGTTTTTATAGAGGCATCATAATGAGCGAAGAAACAACAGTACAAGCACAAGGCATCTACGACGCCTTCAGACTATTGGACAAAGACTTGATCGACAAAGTTCTGGCAATTGCCAGCGTAATCAAGGTGGAAAAACTAGCAGGCGGCATCACCAGAATTAGCATTGATGTGGTTGAGAAATAACTTTCACTCAACCCCTTCAACTTCTACATCTGTAAAGACCCCGTACTCAACTACGCATTCTACGCCAGCTACAACAGATGTTTTTGGCAAATCAGATGAGTTGAGATATTCCCTGAGAACAGTTGGATCAACGTGAGCTTTAAGCACATTGGCAAAAACGTACTCGCCCTCAACTTGACGGGCCAAGCTAAACAATACTGCTATTTTCATGCACACTCCCAGTCAAAGTCCACAATGGCTTCTAGCCAGCATGTGACAATTGGATCTCCGTTAGACACTTCTACGATCTCTCTGCCAGCATTCAGAAGTACAGCTTCTACTTTGCCTTTGGTAAAATTGCCCGGAGCGTTGGCCAAAACCATGCCCTTGACAGCCAAATTCTGCACGAGACCAATGCAAAGTTTGTAACCCTCTGGAACTTCCACTTCCAACCCGGTGTCAACCTTGGCTGTATGTCGATTATTAAAAGCGATTCTCGGCGGAAGCCCGACAGCCGGAGAGGCTATCTTTGCTTTAAGAACCCCATCAACCGAGCAATTCCCATTACACTTGAGTTTCAGTATTTTTTTCGCCATTGTCTTTCCCCTTTTCTTCTTGGTGTTGTTCTTCTCGTCTTTGCTGTCGTACCCGTGCGATCATCAAATTGAAGTTTTTGCGAAAACTCTGAAGAGCATTGGTTGGATATTTTGCAGCAATTTCAATCAATCCGTTGGTGGTATAATCATCAAGTCCTTGAATTTTGATCCAACTAGACACAATTTCAAATGTTAATTGACGATTAGGCCCTTTTCTTGTTTTATCCTTAAGATGCCCCGGAATAAGGATCTTTGCTTGAATTTGATTACCCTCAGACATTGTATACCTGCTCTTTAGTTAAGTCATGATCTTGTTGTGCTTCTGCTGCCTGATTACGGACTTCATCTGAAGCGATGAAGAAATCTTCTGGCAAAGAATTAACTCTGTCCAGATACTCAAAAATCTGTTCTGAAAAAGCAGACTCTCCACTGTTTTCATAGACTTTTCTTTCAATTAAATCGACCCCAACAGTGATTTCTGCATCACGGCCATCGACTTTTAGTTTGATCCGAGCAGGAGTTAAAAAACTCACGTCGAGAACCTCAATCTCTTTTGGCTTGAGATTAAACTCGACAGAGCCTTGATAATGAAAATGAATTTGATCTGTCATAGTATAAATAGAGTTAACACATGGGTAAATTCAAAGAATTCTTGATTACAGAAGATATTGGACTAGCAGATCTAGGCCCAAGGCTTGATCGTTTCTACGGCAGTGCCTATCTTGACTCCAAAGTAAACGGTGCGTTTGCCACAGGAAGTAACGCCAAGAATTCTCCCACACTTGGCTCTGCTGACAACATGCCAGATGTCACTTTGTCGATCCCTTCTGTTGAAAGAACCGGAAGAATCACAAATCTCATTCTAAAACGTAATCCAATCTACATCAGATTGTCGGATGGCACTGAAGCTCATTTCAGCTACGATGAATACAGAAGAATTGAGGGGAAGCCAGACCTTGGCAAGACAATGACTTTGATTTTTCAAAGGCATCCAGAAGATAAAATGAAGCAAGCATCAAAAATCGACAAGGCTATTGTTCGGGACTGAAACCACGATCCTGTTCCCATTCTTGACGCCAAACTACATTCTGTGATTGTTGGCTGTCATCTCTCTTCCGCAATTCAAAATACATTTTTTGTTTCTTCAAAGCTTCTGGATTAACTTTGTCTGGGTCAAGACCGGGACCATAAGGAGAAGGAGAATATTCCTTCTGCAACTTTTCAATCACCTTGTCAGCAGTTTTGTTGATGACAACCTTGCTTGCTAGGAAAAGTCCCATATTCAGCACAGTGACGATGACAACCACCCAAAACATTTTGTTATTCTTAAGATCGTCCATTTGTTCCCCTTTGCTCCGATTCGATTTGAGCTAAATCCTCAATGACTTTTCTATATCTGTCATCTAATTTGGCAGGCACTTCTAGTTGTATTTCTATCAACTGGTCCCCACGAGTATATATGCCGCCAGTTCTGTTACTAAATCTAGGCAACCCTAGATCCTTAAGTTTGAATTTTTGTCCCGGATGCGTAAATTCAGGCAACTTAAAGGACACCGACCCCTCTAAAGTAGGAACATCTATTTCTGCTCCCAACACCAATTGAGTGTAAGAAACTACAACTTTATGTAGAATGTTTCCGTCTCCTAAAGACACAAATTTGTCATGTGGGTCCACTGTGACAGCAACAAAAATATTTCCCGGCATTCCCATAGAGTTACTTGATGGATGTCCCATTCCACGATAGGCGAATCTCATTCCAGTCTCTACGCCCTTTGGAATTTCAAATGTCACTGACTCTTCTTCACCAGAAACAAAACCACCATCACAATGTTTGCATTTTTCTGTGACTGACTTTCCAGTTCCATTGCACCCCTGACAGGTTGATTTAACTGTCATGTGATCGCCATGAATCACTCTGCTTCCAGAACCATTGCAATGAACACAAGTGCCCTCTGTGCCGCCTACACCATTACAATGAGAACAGACTTTGTTCCTAAAGAACTTTAATTGACGACTGCCGCCATTCAAAACGTCTTCCATTGTGATGTGGCATTCGATGACGATATGCTCACCATTGACCACAACCTGTCTAGCCTCTCCTCCAAAAAAGGAGGAGAATATATCATCCATAGGAGAACCAAATGGACGACCTCCCATGGGTGGTTTTTGTGGATTTTCTAATGCGTCAAAAGCAGCAGTCACCTCTTTGAATTTTTCAGAGGCTTCTGCTTGTTTTTCTGGAGGATGCAAATCTGGATGCCACTGACGAGCCAGACTACGATAAGCTTTCTTTATCGTTTCTTTGTCTGCTCCTCTGGATACTCCTAACACTTCATAAGGATCTCTCAAAATTCTATTCCTCCCAATTTACAACATTTATCTTCGTATCTTCTCAATTGATCTAAACCAGCATTTTTATGCCACAACAATTGATAATCATGAATTCCCTTGTACTGAGCGACTATTCCTGTAGGATAACATTCTCCGCACTTATCATACAAGTTCTCAAAAAATCCCTTATCTGTATCTTTAGCCCAAGGTTTGCCTGTCACAAAATTTGTACTGTCACAAAACCAAGCTTGATTTAACTTGCAGCAATCCAACCTCCAAGACACTTGACTGGCATCAACCTTGTTAACTGGATTGATCGGGACATTCCATTGATTGTATTTATGATTGAGATTGTTGACTCCAGAGCTTGTCTGGAACAAAGGATTGTAAATATGTATCTTGGAGTAAGCATATAGAACACTTGGATTTAGCGTAAAAAATTCAGAAATGTTCTTTAGGTATTCTGGATGTAATTCATCATCATCGCAAAGAATGATTGCAACATCCGCAGAGGACAGACTAATGGCCTCATTTGCCATTCTTCCAAGTACAAGACCATGCTTGAGCTTGTCCTCCAAATTCATCCCTGATTCCACAATTCTGATCTTATGCAAGTGATCTTTAAGAACTTCTTCAACAATTGGCTTGCCGGGAATAATGCTGCCATCGTCACCAAATGCTAGTTCCCAATCTTGGTGATGCTCATTAGCAGCTAAAATGCTAGAAAGTGCATTTCTAACAAGTTTTGGCCGCTGGTAGTAGGAACACAATATCAATATCTTCATTTCATCCTTATGATAGTCTATGCTTACAATAACTCCCGGACTTAAAATCGTAGCAACCATTCTTGCCAAGAATGAAAGCGACATCATTGGTGATATGATCGAACACCATTTGTCTAATGGTGTTTCTCAAATCATATTCACAGACAACTCATCCACCGACAATACACGCCAAATCGTGGAAAAATACCCAGAAGTCGTAGAGATCATTGATGAGCCAGATGATACGCACCATCAATCAAAATGGGTCACTCGCATGGCAAGACTTGCTTGCAAATTAAATCCAGATTGGATTATTCATTTAGATGCGGATGAATTATGGGGCGGACTGAGTAATTTAAGAAAGATCTCAGATTCCATTGTGTCTTGCGAAAGAATGTATCTGCATCCGCCAGTCACTGAGGAATTCTCGCTCAAAAACATGAGATTCTATCTTGATTTCGACCATTTGCCGATACCACAAGAAGCCAAAATAGCTCATAGACCGGACACAAACATCGAAATCACACATGGAAACCATGGAGTAGTAGGCAAATCTTATGGGTCAACAACACAGATCTGGCGTCACCATTATCCTATTAGATCTTTTCCACAATGGGAGCGAAAAGCAAAAGGCCATCTATGTTTGATTAAGAGAAACTCGACTTGCACAAGATGGGAAAATTGGTACAATTCTTTGTCTGATTCACGCCTTGCAGATGAATATTCTAAACTAACAAGTTTATGGGATTCATTTTGTAAGAAACAAGATCATCATGTATTCATGTCTCTTATGGAATTCTGGGCGACTCCAGACATGATACAATTCTTTGAAAAACAAAACATCATACCAAATGTTGGGGAGTGGCCAAAGGAATATCATGAGAAGAAGCAAAGTCGTATTGATTAAAGGATTTGCCGATATTTCTCCAAAGATTACTCTGGGGGCATACGAAAGAATCAATGCCGATCATGTAGTATTGATGGCCGCTCTAAGATTCCCACAATCCATTCCAGATTGTTTCTGCAAATTTCAAATGGATGTAAAAGAAATCAATGAAAACGTAGAAACAATATTGAAATTTTGGGAGCAAGAAGACAACTGTCATATCGTGTCGGCTGAATATGCCAACATCGTGATTGACCGTGTTGGAAAAGACGTTCGATCAGTTGAAGGTCGAGCTTTGACAGTCCCATGGTTCTATGAAACCATCCGAAATTACCACAGACATTTTGGTCAAGTGGTAATTGATTGTGAGGTGTTCAGCGAATATGTAGAAATAGATGAAGAGCGGCTTTCTATGGAAGAAGCTATTCGTCGATTGCAGCCACACCCATCACTCGGTTAAATCGCTGAATGCACTCTTGAGCTTTCTCGTGATCAAAGTTAGCGTTGCAACACCCAGCATAACCCTTAACACGGTCCTGTGACTCCCACTCTTCACGCAGAAGGCCCAGCAAGATTGAATCATAGTAACGACCAGCCTTGTATACCGCACGACGGCGGCGTCCCTCTACCTTGAACCCCAGATGTCCAATTTCCAAATGCTGAGCCGCAGAATGAGTCTCTAGGACTTCTGCCCCTACTCGCTGCATATTGAGTACCTCAAAGGCAAAATCCAATCCACAAGAGAATGAGGGCTTAACGACATCCATTCTCCTGAACTCTTTGTAGATCGAGCCGCTGATGTTAAGAGACCTACTGAACCAATCAATGTCAGTATAGCAGGCAATGCCTGCTGCTTTGTCTTCTGAATTCAAAGCTATCATATACAATTGATTATGACCAATTGACTCATACCATTTCAATTGATCCTCGATGTTCACAATCAATGTACTGTGAGTTCCCCACCAACTCTCTTCTTTAAGCTTTAGAAGAGAGTGCAGATCCCCTTTGTGCAGTTTTCTTAACTTGATTCCATCTTTGTGCGTGTACATTAAAATCCTTCTTTCTTCCAAGATCCAGAAACAATATCTTCATCTACTGGAATCGTCACGTTCCAGTGACGAGAATTGCCAACCATCGTTACTTCTTCATCTGTTTGAAAATCAATCAAATCTAGTATCGGAAAATCATCCGCAAGATCTGATGTATAAGAGAAAGTCTCATTCGGTTTCAAACAAACAGTCATGTAAACACGATCACCTTTGAACAATCTCAGAACAGAATCTGAGTCTCCATTATTTTTGATCATGAATGTGTGCATTTACATAATTCTGAAGAAATGTAATCTTCAAGCCTGTGTGTTGGTCGCCATCCTAATAGAGCTTTTGTATCGTGAATATTTGCCTTTGTGTCTTGAGCTTCTCCGGGACGTTTGGGAATGTACTGAATCGGATGCTTAAACATCTCTGCAATTTCAACAATCGAATGATTGATGCCAGTTCCTAGATCAAAAATGTGACCATCCCATTCATCCTTAGACATGGCTATCAGGCCACTGACGATATCATTGACATGAGTAAAATCTCTTCTTTGTTTCCCATCTCCTGTAATCGTCAAAGGAACATTGCGTCTTTTTTGATCTAAGAAAATTCCGATCACCGTAGAATATGGCCCAGTCTCAATCTGACGAGGGCCATATACGTTGAAAAATCGAGCAATTGCTACAGGAACTTTATAGATTTTATTCCACAAGATTCCATAGCTCTCTCCTATTTGTTTGCTAAAAGAATAGGGATTGGCGTACATGTCATGGTACACAGAGCTTGATCCAGCAAAAACAAATTTTGCCTTACACTGTCTAGCAAACTCCAGCATGACAGCCGTGCCCGACACATTAGAAGCATGTGTCAACATGGGCTTGTCGAAACTTGGCTGAATGCGAGCTTCTGCGGCCAGATGGAAGATGACATCGTACCCATCACAAGCATGACATGAAGGATTTACACATTCAACTGGAATTTCATACAACCTAGCGAGTAGATTGACATTACGCCTAAATCCAGATGTTAATGAGTCGTAAATAACAACTTCATGACCTTCAAGAATTAAACGATCTACAAGATGTGATCCAATGAATCCAGCACCGCCAGTAACCAAACATTTCATTTATCCTCCATTCCATTGAATCTGAACCTCTGGAACAGATCCGATGTAACTACTAATGTAAGTATAGTGATTAAATGGAGGAAGTTCAGGAACTGAACTTGTATACTCTGACGAACTTTTGAAATCTGCACATATCTCTTCTACAGCAGAATCTTTCAATTCGAGAACACCATGCCACCCAGCTTCATACGCTTTTGCCATCAACTCCTTCAACTTCTCTTCGCTTAAGTGGATCATATCAATTCCAATAACTTATGAAGTAGCATTCTCCATCTCTCTCTCCAACTAAAATCGCCACAATTTCTTTACGTTTGACCAATTCTATGTCTAGGTGTTGTGTCCCATTATCCCGTGGCAAAACTTCTTCAGGAGACCCGTCGCTTCCTGAGTCGCTCACAAAATTTGTACCAGCCACCAAAATCCAATAATGATCAAACAGAGCGTGGCCATCTGCTTCCGGGAATCGCTCTAAATAATCAATGACTTTTGATACGTCTGATGATGTGAATTCTCGTAACTCTTGATATGTGTAGATGCGTGGTGCAAATTCCAAAATTGGCACATAAGCATCATCAAACAAATGAAGCTTGTCTGCAAAGAAGCGATACTTAAATTGATCAGTATCAATTGAAATTTTTGGATAAACCACCTCTACGTCGTCGGTCGGCGTTGGTGGTATTGTAAATTTGTAATTCGATTGCTTAGCAGCAATAATGCTTGCCGAAGTCAAAGAAATTTTGTTGAAGCCGTAATACTGAGAAGACAAATTTTTATCTTGCATCAAAAATATTGAGGCACTGATATTGTCTGCCATCATTTTGAGACCAAGATCATAAAAATGCTTGTGTCTGATTAAAGCATCCTCGATATCTTTTTGATATACACTTTCTCCTCTAAAGTAAGAAGTGAAATTTTTTGGTTCAGAATCCCAGTTTTCGACTCCCCTCTTGAAAATCAAATCTGTGTTTATTGATTGAGTTCTTTTACGTGAACGAATTTTTTCTCTTGAGGCTTTTGATGGGACAAAACGCACATTCAGCAAATTCTCTTCTGGATCGTCCATGACATTAGAAATAGTCTCAAACATTCTGTGCTTGGCGACAAATTTCTTTAAGAAACCCAAAACTATATTGGATTTTCCGTGTGCTTTGCCATAGGCATACAGATCCAGAGTATCTGTCATGTCTCGGCTAAAAGAACCTTCTGTATCTGAGACAAGCTCTCCGCCAAACAAAGAGAATAAATCTGGATGAGGATTTTCTCTGTCTATCTTGTGGGAAAAATTCCTCAGTCGAGTGCCCAAATCCCCCATCAGTCCATTGACTGTTTCATAGGAGCAATCAAGAACGCTTCTCAAGATCCCAGTCAATTTTGGAGTTGACGCATAAGATTTTGCCTTATAAATCTTTTCCAAAATTTGCACTTGGTGTTGGTCTACCACGCTGTGAATCATTCCAGCTTGACGCCTTTCTTGGCCTGCAATCTTGCAGTGATGTTCGACCCCTCGAACATAGGAGGCTTCTCAAGCTCTGCGACTTCTGTCAGCATACCTACAAGCTTGTTGAGTGCCTCAAACCCCTTATCTTTATGAGCCTTCTCACGAGCCTTGAACTTCACGACAACTCTTACCTTGTCGCCTCTTTCCAAGAACTTTTTGGCTGCGTTGGCTTTTGTCTGCAAATCGTGCTCATCAATCACATATCGGAAGGAAATTTCCTTCTCTTTTTGAGAGTTGTGCGACTTGTCCTTCTCTTTCTTCTGCTTCTCAAACATGAACTTTCCATAGTCCATGATTTGACAAACCGGAGGTCTGGCTTGTGCTGCCACTTCCACCAGATCCAATCCAACTTCTCTGGCTTTTGCTAGAGCGATGGACGTTGCCATCACCCCCACTTTTCTGCCATCTTCAACTACGAGCACTTGTGGCACTCGAATCTGTTCGTTTCTTCTAACAAAGTCCTTGCGTTTTTCGCCCTTGAAATCGCCTTTGAAGGCCATTGGTGTCCGCCTAATATGGGGTTAAATTCTCTTAGAAAGTGCCTCAGTCATCCTTTTGAGGCCGTGGGAAACATCCCTTCTATCCACCCTTACATTTATCACAGATAGCTCTTTTGAGTCAATAGCTATTTTTACAGCATCTTCAAGAGCCTGTTCAGTGTCTACATACCAGCCCTTGCCACCCTTGATGAGAGAAGTGATAGCATGGTAATCCCAACTGTGAATGTCATTGAATCCGCCGTCAAGCAGAAACCTTTCAGTAGTATAACCGTCATTGTTTAAGACAAAAACAATTGGGTTAAGCTTTCTCCTGACAATTGTGCTCAACTCAGTACATGACATCTGAAAAGCCCCATCGCCAACAATAACAACTGGACGAACATCTGGCAGAGCCGTCTGAACGCCTAAAGCCCCCGGAATGGCGGACCCCATAGATGTGTAAAAAGCTGGACTCAAAAAATTGTTGCGATGATGTACTGTCAAATCTGCGGCACCAAACAATGAATCCCCAATGTCGGCTACAATCGCCATGTTCTTGTCCAAAATAGAATTGATCTTTTGAAACATTCGGCTGGTTGTGATCTTGGTATCAGGCTTTGGTTCAAATGTAACTTTCTCTTTGGCCGGAGGCATGATCGGCAAATCCTTTTTCGCAATCTCCAACTTGAACAAAGAATTACAAAAATCAGCAAACTGAATATTTGTGAATGTATGATTGCGAATCCTCAATCCATCCAAAGAAACTGACACAACCTGACGCTTCTTGAACTTGGCTGGCTTGAAACACAAAGCCATATCAGTCAGCATGACTCCAAACATCAAAAGGCAATCCGACTCCTCTATGATCTTGCGAGTTGTTTCTTGACTACTTGGTCCAGAGTAAATTCCAGCAAACAATGGATGTCGTTCATTGACGACAGATTTGCTTAGCAAAGTAGTTGCTACAGGAATATCTGCCTTCTCGGCAAACCGAATAAGTCTCTCTCCAAGATCATATCTGGAAAGCTCTACGCCAGCCAGAATTGCTGGCTGTTTAGCTTCAGAAAGCCATCCAACAACTTCCTTGAGTGCCTCTTGTAGATTCTCTTGATCTGTCGCTGGAGCTACTGGCGTGCCTTGCTTGTAAACGTCATAGCTAATTGATTTTTTAGCTACGTCACGAGGCAATTCAATATAGATTGGTCGCTTGTAGTGTTTGAGGGCCTCAAAGGCTCGATCAATTTCATATCCAGCCGTAGCTGGATTATCCAACACAATTGAAGCACATGTGATATTATCAAAAAGCTTCTTTTGAGAGTTGAAGCTGCCGACCATGTGATGCAGCAAAAAATCTTCATTTCTTTCATCTGTACCCGGTGCTCCAGAGATCACCACAAGCGGAGACCGTTCTGCATAAGCACACTGAACGGCATTGATGACTTTTGAAGCCCCAACGCTGTAGGTGACGACCACACATCCTATTCCGTTTACACGAGCATAGGCATCTGCGGCAAATCCTGAATGGTTTTCATCTGTGTTATTGACAACTTCTATTTTTTCGTTGTCCCAAAGTTCTTTGTAGAAATCTAAGACATAATCTCCGGGAACTCCGAAGACGTGTTTGATTCCAGCATTTTCTAGTCTCTCAATGAGAAAGCGAGATACCAACATGTTATGGCTCCTTTGTAATTTCCAACATTTTTTTGTGGAAGGCAATGTTCATAAAACTCCATTTACAGTTCAGATGTTGGACTGTTTGCAATTTTGATCAAAAAACCCTCTCCGTCTATAGGAAACCTTCTGACCCATTCAACTCCTTCTCCTAGAATACAACCGTAATCTGCTGGAGTTAAACTTATATCAGTGAAACTTGGGATTACAGACATTGCTAAAGCTACAACCCCATTTTCATTATAAGGTGTATCTGTGTTTGATGGAATGCCAATTTTACTTAAAATTACAGAACCTTCATCATGAACAGATCCAGTGTAATAATCGTCATCAGTGTGCAAGTGTAATTCACCGGACCAAGCTGTTCCGGGAATAAAATATTTGTCTTCTATTTGGTCATAAGATAGACGTACTGAACTATCTGTGAAACCAAGACCAGTGTAAAAGAATCCGTCAGTATGCGTAAATGTATCTCCAGTCCAATATCCTCCGGGAAGATACCAGACTACATCAATCATCTTTAGAACCTTGAATTCAAACCAATAGCAACCGGGAAGGCACACATCTTCTGCCCGCCATTCATAAACAAGATATGCGGCTTGAAGCACATCCTTGGTTGTCGTGCCATCAACTTCTTGAATGTCTTGAAATGAAATCTCACTGCTGGCTGGAGCACCTAGAATGCGAAAGATCCGCATCAATGTGCCTTTCTTCCATGAAGACGCAGTAGTCCCATGGTAAGCACGCTGAACACGGATCAATTTGTTTTCTTCGTCAAATCCAGTCACAAGCATGTGTTCTGGATTTCTTACACGATCTACAACGATGATGTCCCCCATCATCACTTGATCATAACCGATATCGTCGGCCAAACGAAAATAAGTGTCGTTGACAGTGACTGCGGCTTTGAACTTAGCCAAAGCCCACATGCTGGCCTCAATCACAAGACCTTGTAGGTCGAGAGGCCCATCGCAATCTTCAACAGAAACTTTGAATGCTGGCATGGTGTCATGCCTGCGGATTAAAAAATCCGGGCAAACACCTACTGGACAGCCATCTTTAGAGGTGCAACTATTTTGAGACTGACAACTACCAGATTTTAGATTGAACGTGATACTCATAGTACGAGTATATAGTTCACGTCTGGAAAGTTATGCAAGAATGCCAAGATCCTTCAGTCTCTTAATCCAATCGGGAATCCAATTCAAATTCCCTTTGAACAAATCCAATCGGACATGTCCCATTGTGGCCAATTTCGCAGACTTTTCACGCCAATCAGAATTCTGTAAACTTGAAGTCTGACTGGACTGAAAATCATAATAAACAACTCTGGAAATCTCTTTTCTCACAATTTCCAACATGCAACTTGGGCATGGCATCGCCGTCACATACAAAGTCGAACCAGACAAATCTGAACACAGCGAATGATCAATGGCGTTGATTTCAGCATGAACAATCACATCGTATTTTGAAAAGGCATCTGGATTTTCTTTAGGAGGTCTCTCCCAGCTAAAAGAACTATCAATGATTTTGCGAGGCGGACCATTGTAGCCAGATCCCAATGGCATATTGTTGCTATCAACAATTACTGCCCCAACTTGAGTGTTAGGGTCTTTTGAAAAAGCGGCTTTCATCCATGCTTCGCCCATGTACTTCGAGTCTCTGTCTGGAACGATACGTGGATTAACTTTTGTTTCCGACATTTAATAAACTCCCAACATCTGTGCTGTAGTAAATCTGTGCTCATCGTTACTGAATTTCGATCTCCACAGATTGTGTCTCAACTTTTGGTCCGGCGTCAAATATCTTTTGATGACACTCATGGGAAGAGGAATTTCTTCTACCCATTCAGAATCATTAAGATGCAAATTGTAACTTACAGGAATTTTTCCGATTTCAAAAACATCTGAAGCATAAAAAACGAATCCATCTCGGACTGAATCATATACGTCATGTGATATCGGAGTTCCATAACATGGAACAAACAACACTCTGTTGTCTTCCTCTTTGTCAGCTATAGCTACAACATAAACAAGTGTTGGCCGAGAACAAATAGTGACCTCTACTGATCGCTTAATATCTCTTGCATCTTTCTGAAAGAAAGATTTGTCTGTAGTGTCATCCATTATTGCCACCCATGAATTGCCTCACGCACCTTGGCTTCGTAAAAGTAAGCGTCGTCTTCTATGATGTCTGGATTTCGCTTTCCTGTCAATAGTAAAGAGATCGCAGACTTACATGATTTAGACATATTCTGTCTGGAATGCCTAAATTCATGAGCTATAGTGCAAGCTCTTTCACTGTTTTTCAAAGCGAACATATCTGCATTTATTATCAGCGACATTCTTACTTGATCATATCGAGCATACGCTCCATCTGTCTCTGGAATCCAAACTATCTTCCCAGATGATTGCTGCTCTCTCGCCCATGTGGATGCTTCTGGACATACAACGTCTAAAATTTGTAACGCTGGCTGAAGAGCGACCCATGCTCTATCTTGGTCAAAATCGCAACACAGATCTGAATCTGGATATTCATCCAGTGTCTTGTTGACGCCAAGAAAATTGACTATCG
>Ga0315284_10001560_pt1 | contig 32704 bp, 23 predicted proteins | sample YL17G09_16_MG_FD_203696 | JGI IMG/M metagenome (GOLD analysis project Ga0315284, IMG submission 203696) | Sediment microbial communities from Yellowstone Lake, YNP, Wyoming, USA - YL17G09_16 | ecosystem: Environmental > Aquatic > Freshwater > Lake > Sediment | place: USA: Wyoming | collected... | reverse complement strand
CACTAAAGCCCCGCCCTTGCTGCCGGGCGGGCAGACTCGCCTCGACCGCTTCGTGTTTGTGTCCTGGGGCGCGCCCGCCTCGCCCGAGATCCGGCCGGCATGACAGAGAGAGAGAGAGAGAGAGAGAGAAAGAGGGCGAGATGTAGGGTGCGTGCGTGTGTGCGTGTGTGCGTGTTTGTGGTTGCGGCAGAAACGTTTTTGCGTGTGTAAAATGGAGGTGGGGTTGAGATGGTGCTCACTCTTGTCATTGGCGCCCTCTTTTTTCTTGCGCCCCCCGCACGCACGCAACGGCCGGGCCTGCCCAAGCGCAGGCACCTGCGGGAGGGAGAGAGAGGTGCTCTCCGTGCGTGCGTGAAATCACGCCCGCGACACGCCACATGTCCTCCTCGCCCGCCCCCTCGGGCGCGGCGCCGGCCGCGTCGGCCCCACCCCCGCCCGCGCACCCCCCCCCGCCCCCCCCGCACACTGCCGTGCCCCCGCCCTCCACCCCGCTCGTCGGCGCGGTCGGCCAGGAGTACGTCGCGGCCGTCCTCTCCTCCACCGACCCCCGGTCGGCCCTGCGAGAGGTGGCGGCCGCGGGCGGCCTGGGCGACGGCCGCCGGTGCGGCCCCCTGCTGGGGCTGCTGGACGCGTGCGGCGTGCCCCGGGCGGCCGCGCACGCGGCCGTCCTCGACGCCGCGGCCGCCCGCCTCCTGGCCCGCATCGAGGCCGGCGGCGCCCGCCCTGACGTCCTGGCCCGCCTGCTGGCGGCCTCCTTCCCTTACATCGGCCTGCCGGCCCTGCGGGCGATCCCACTGGCCGTCCTCGGCCGGCTGCGCCCCGTCCCGCCCGCCTTCCTCCAACAGCTCGCGGCCGACCGGGACCTGTTTGCGGACCTGCCCCCCGGCGTCCAGCGCCAGGTGTGGGAGCTGGACCGGGGCCTGCTGGCCGCGACGGCGGCGCCCCTGGTGGCCGCCTACGCGGGGGAGACGGGGACGCTGCTGCGCGCGCTGGACGCGGGCGAGTGGGTGGGCAGCGGCGGCGCCGGCGCCGCCGGCGCCGGCGGCGGGAGTGCGCCCGCCCGCCCGCCCGCCCGCCCGCCCCGGGCGCCGCGCCGCCTGCAACGGGCGGGATCGCCCGCCCTGAAGAAGCTGGTGGCCATGGTGGGGCGGTCGCCCGCCGTGTACCGGGGCGTGGCCGACCTGGTGGCAGCCCGCGTGCGCGAGGCGCCCGGCCTGGTGACGGCCCCCCGCACGGCCGGCGCGGCCGCGCTGCGCTCCCAGCTGCTGATGGCCCTCCACGACGCGGGGGGCGGGGTGGCCACCGACCTGGCCGCCTCCGACCCCGTCCACAAGCTGGCCTGGACCCTGGACGCGTGCGGGCGGGACGGTGTGCTGGACGACCGGCGGGAGCGCGAGGTCGCGGCCTGGTTTGCACGCTTTGACGCGCCGCCGCCGCCGCCCGGTGCTGCTGCTTCTGGGGCCGCCGCCGCGCCGCCGCCTGCTGCTGCTGCTCGAGGGCGCAGCAAGGCCACCAAGCGGGCCCGGGGGGATGGCGGGGACGCCGAGTCCGCGGGCGGCGGCCTGGGCGGCGGGCCCCGCGGCCACGGCGGGAGCGGCCCGGGCGCGCGCGCGCGCGCCCTCTGCGACGCCGCCCTCGTCCTCCGCGACCCCTCCACGCTCCGCCTCATCGCGCACTGCGCCCTGGCCCGGCTAGAGGCGTGCGCCCTGGAGGAGGAGGTCCCGCCGGGAGAGGACGGGCGTCTGGCCTTCCTGACGCGGCTGCTGCAGGTGGGGGCGGGGGTGCGGGACCGGCTGCGGGACGTGGCCGCGGGCGGAAAGGCGGCCGCCGCCGCCGCCGCCTTCCCGGCCCCCGACCCGGACCTCATGCGCACGCTTTACCCTACCATCGCGGGCTGGATGCTGGAGGGCGTGCTGGGCGAGGAGGAGGGGGAGGGAGGAGGAGGGGTGGGCGGCCCCGTCACGATGCCCCCGCCCGACCCTGCCCTGGTTTCCCTCCTGGCTCGCTCTGAAGTCGCGCGCCTGGTGACCCAAGCCCACGCCCTGGCCCGTGTCGGGGCGGGGGATGGGGCGGGGGCGGCGCCGGCGCTGGCAGCGCTCGCTGACGCCTTCGCCGCGGGGTCGGAGGGGTCGGCGCCGGAGTGGGCGCCATTTGCGGCGGCGCTGGCAAAATGCCTCGCCGGCTGGGCGGGGGGTGGGGTTGGGGTTGGGGTTGGGGGCGCGGACGCCGCCACCTCGCAACGCCCCGGCCCCACCCCTCCTCCGCCCCCGCCCGGCTTCACGCCCGGCACTCCGCTCTGGTCCTTCGCCGTCGAACGCCTGCTCGTGCCCGCGGTGGGGGCGGAGCCCCAGGTGCACGAGGAGGTGCTGCGGCTGGTGCGCGCGGCCGCACCAGTGCTGGGGGCGGGGCGGGTGGGCCCGCTCCTGGCGGCCACGCTGGCGGCCTCCCAGGCCGCCCGCCGCCGGGCCGCCCGGCGGCGACCGCCCGCGACGACGGCGGCGCGGGCTGGGGCTGCTGGTGGCGGCGCCTCGTCCGGCGGCACGGTCGGCGCGCCCCGGCCGTCAAGCGGAGGGTACTCGACTGGTGGTGGGGGAGGGGGTTCCGCCTCCGCGGGCGGGCCTCGCGGCGGCCCCGCTGTCGCCCGGAGCGATGGCGTGCGCTTCCTTTATGCGGAGCTGGAGAGGAGTGTGCCAGGGCTAGGGGTGGAGGCAGCGCCGGCGCTGCACGCGTACTTGAACGCCGGGTGAAAGAGATGAACTAGTTTCCATAATTTTTCATTTGTTCTCTTATAAATACGTGCACGTCCACCCACGACGCCGGCGCCAATGCTCCTCCTTCGGTCCGCCCGCCCCACCGGTGGCCGGCCGGCCCACACAGGCGGTCGCCACCCTCGTAGGAGGGCGCCCGGCCCGGTCGCATCCGCAGAGGCCGACGCCCCCCTCCCCCCCCACTCGGCCGCCGACGATGCCACCGCCTTTGAAGAGCAAGACGCCGCCGCCGCCCGAGCCGCTCTGGACGACCTCATGTCCCTTGCCCGCTCGCCCGTCGACCTGCTGAGCTTTGGGCCGCGGGCCGCGCTGGGGGCATTGCTCAGCCTGCCCGACCTGACGGACCGGCTGTGCGTTTTTTTTTTAAAGAAGGGGGAGAGAGAAAAAACGCATGCGGCCCTGGCCACAAGCAACCTCGCGTGCCATCCTTCTCACCGCGCGCACCCACCCCACATCTCTCACCCGCCCCGTACCTCTCCCTCCCTCACTCTCCATTGCAGCACGATGGCCGTGGAACGGGCGACCGAGCTCCTGCAGGATCCCCGCCCCCCCGGCGACAAGGCGCCCGACGCGTTGGGCCTGGTCGCAGGCGACCTGGCTGCCTTGGTGCGGAAAGGGGCGGCCGCCGAGGCGGGTGTTGTGTCCTCCATCGCGTCTGCCTTGCCGCCGGACATCCGGGATGCCCTGCCACCCGAGTTCTTGAGCGGGGGCAACGCCCGGACCGACGGCCGCGGCGGCGCAAGCAGCGCGGCAGGAGGTGGTGGTGGGGAGGCGCCTGGAGGAGGGGCCTCCCCCCCGGGCGCGGCCTCCTCCGCTTCCGACGCCCGGGCGTCCGCCGAGGCGGCGGGCTTGGAAATCGCGGCTCGCCGGGTGCGCGACGCGGCCAGCGCCCTAGTCGCCGCCGGCGCCGGGGCCCCGGGCGCGGCCCTGCTGCGCCTCAACCTGGCGGAAGCCCGGGCGGGGTTGGCAGGGGCGCTGGGAGCGCTGGGGCCGGGCGCGGACGGACTCGGCGAGGACGCGGTGGGCGGGGTGGGTGCGCTGCTGGACGAGGTGGATGCGGTAGGGATGAGGACGGGCGGCGTGAGGAAGGAGTGAGGAAGAGACGGGACGGCGGGGCCGTGTGAGTGTCAAACAAAAAAGGAAGCAGATGAAATAAAAACACAACCCGCACCTCCCCGCTCTCTCTTCCTCTCTCCGATTCTCCCCGCCGAACACACCACCGCCCGACACACCACCGCCCGGCACACCACCGCCCCCGACGCAACACCGCCCGACAAAAAAACACCAAGCAAAACCTAGAAAATCCCTCCATCAGTCATCATCCAGGTAGTAGAACGAACCCGCCGCCTTTTGTTCCTGGTCTTTCGTGGAATGCAGTTTGTTGATGCGCGGGCGGTAATTCGTGGGGTCCCGCCGGAAGGTGATGTCGAGGGACTTGAGGAACATGTTCATGCCCGGCAGCAGGGCCTGCGGCGCGTGCGCGGTGGCGGACGAGGACGGGATGCCCGAGTAGACCACCACCCGGTCCGCCAGGTAGGTGGCCATGATGAAGTCGTGCTCCACCACGAACGCCGTCTTCTTGGCGTGCATGATGAAGCGCTTGATGACCTTGGCCGCGATGATGCGCTGCTCCGAGTCCAGGTAGGCCGACGGCTCGTCGATCAGGTAAATGTCGGCGGGCGCGCCCAGGGCGAGCGTGATCGCGACCCGCTGCAGTTCCCCGCCCGACAGGTGCGTGACCGCCTGGTCTAGCAGGGGGTCGATCAGCAGCGGCTTCATCACGTCGCTCACAAACTGGGGGTGCATGTACGCGTCCCGGATGCGCTTGTGGAGCAGCTCCCGCACCGTCCCGGGGAACTTGGGCGAAATCTTTTGGGGTTTGTAGGAGACGCCAAACTGGGGGAGGTCGACGGGGCCCGAGTCGGCGTCCAGGGGGTCCGGCGGGAGCAGGCCGCCCAGCATGCGGATGAAGGTGGTCTTGCCCGTCCCGTTCTCGCCCAGCATGACGATGATCTCCGAGTCGGAAAAGTCGCCGGCCTCGACGGTGAGCGTGAAATTGCCCTGGGTCTTCGCCATGGCCGGGTAGGTGAACTTGCCCGCCCGCTTCTGGGCGGCCGCCATCTCCTGCGGGGTCTTCTTCTCGCCCGCGCCCTCCGTCTCCACACCCGCCTCCTTGCCGCCCTTGGCTTTGGCCTTGGCGTGCGCGGTCGCCGCCGCGGCCGCGCCCTCCGCCGCGCCGTCCGCGACCTTGAAAGACAGCGCCTCCTCCCGGAAGCGCAGGTTTTCGGTCGGCACGAACCCGGCCAGGAAGATGTTGATCCCTTCCCGCACGGAGAAGGGCAGGGTGACCACCCCGTACGCGCCCGGCTGGCCGTACAGGCAGCAGACGTAGTCGGACAGGTAGTCCAGGACCGCCAAGTCGTGCTCCACCACAATCACATACTTGCGAGGCCCCAACAAGCCCCGGATGACTTGGGCCGCCTTCAGGCGCTGGCGCACGTCCAGGTACGAGGAGGGTTCGTCCACCATGTAGACGTCCGCGTCCTGGAGGGCGACCACCCCGATGGCGAAGCGTTGCAGCTCCCCGCCCGACAGGTTCTCGACGTCCCGGTCCGTCACCTGCTGCAGGTCCAGCGCTTCCAGCAGGTACGCCTTTGCCCCGCGCTCGTCCTTCTCATCGATCACCGCGCCCACGTTACCGCGCACGGCTTTCGGGATGTGGTCGACGTACTGGGGCTTGATGGTGGCGACCAGGTCGTCCTCCAGGAGGCGGGTGAAGTAGTTTTGGAGTTCGGAGCCCCGGAAGTAGGTCAGGATGGCCGGCCAGTCGGGCGCGGAGGCCGGGTCGAAGTTGCCCAGGTTGGGCTGCATCTTGCCGGACAGCACCTTCAGGGCCGTCGACTTGCCGATGCCGTTCGTCCCCACCAGGCCCAGCACCTGCCCCGGCCGCGGTACGGGCAGGCGGTGCAGCTTGAAGGCGTTGGGGCCGTACCGGTGCGTCGTCTCTCGCTCCAAATTCTTGGGAAGGTTGATGATGAGGATGGCGTCAAAGGGGCACTTTTTGACGCAGATGCCGCACCCGATGCAGAGTTCCTCCGAGATCCAGGCGGTCTTGGAGGTGGGGGCGGCCTCCACGCACAGCTTGCCTGTGGTCGAAAGGGAGAGCGGGGAGATGTGGGAGAATGGACGGGGACGGATGGATGCATGGATGGATGAGGGAGAGAGACTGGGTGCGAGCGCAAACACCTCCCTCTCTCCCCTCTCCTTTCATTCTTCACGCACCGACTTTGACGACAGGGCACGACTTCTTGCACTCCTGGCGGCACTTCCGTGGCTTGCACCTTGGGAGATTTGGAGAGGGGGAGAAATGGGACGGATGAGATTTCAATGAAATGACGGGTTGAAGAAAAGCGGGGCGGGCGCGCAATCGCGGCCTCACTACCCCCACCCCTTGCTCCCTCCTCTTTCTTACCGTTCCGCCGAGACGATGGCGATGCGGGTGAGGACCTCATCTCCCGTGTCCCGCTTGGACCGGGACTGGGCTTTGGGGGCCATTTGGGAAAGCGGAGGGCGCGAGGAGCAGAGCGGCGGCCGATGTGAGACGAGAGGAGCTTGGTTCTTCCTCTGTTGCGCGGGCGCGGCCCACACGCGCTCACGCGCGCAACCGAATCCGCGCGGGAGTGAGGGGGGGCGCGGACCCTGTGGGGCCCGGCTGTATGGGTTGCGCCGGCTGTGGCGGGAGAGGAAGGGCGCGCACTCGCCGACGGCGGCGGAGAGAAGAGTGAGAGGCGAGAGAGAAAGCTTCACTCTTCAGTTTCTCCCCGACCCCGCGCTCGGCCTGGACGCACGCCAGCAGGAGAGAACAGCTGAAGGTGCCCGGCCGTGCACACACCACACACACATACACACACACACCACTACGCAGGCAATGCCCCCCGACGGCGACACCACCACCGCCGCTGGCACAGGCGGAAAAGAACAAGCCTCCCTCTCCGTCGCCGACACCAACGCCCTGCGGGCGTCCCTGGGCCTGCCACCTCTGCGCGAGGGACCCGCGCCACCAGACCAGGCGGCAGACCGGCGGGCGGCGGCCGCGGCGGCCGCAGCGGCGGGCGCGGCCGCCGCAGGTGCCGCAGCAATTGCGGACCGCGTCACAGCGTGAGTTTTTGATGAGAGAGAGGGGGGAGAGAGGGTGGTGCATGCGTGCGTGTGCATTCGTGCTGCATGCAGAGTCAGCGTGCCTGCACGCATGGCTAGGCGGGGTGGGCGGGTGGGAGAGCGCGACGGAGGCAACAGGCGGTGGTGCCTTCTCGCAAACCATTCCCTCAACCTGAACCTCATCACCACTCCCTCTCCTCTCCCCCGCCCCAACAACAGTCACCGCGAGAAACGGCTGGCTGCCGAAGCCTTGGCCGCCGTGCCCAGCCTGGGCGCGGCAGGCGGCCACGGTGACGACGACGACGGCAGCGCGGCCGCGTGGGTCCGCAAATCCCGAGCCCTGGCCTCGACCACCGCCACCACCACCACCGCCAAGGCGTCCTTCCGCGCCGCAGCCGCCGCAGCCGCCGCCCGTCTGGCCGCCCAGGACGAGGAAGATGGTGAGGCCGGTGACGACGGCGACGCTCCTGCCGGCCTGGCCCCGGGCCTGCGGGTGAAAGCGTCCGCCGCGTCCGGCCTGGCGCCAGGCGGGGAAGGCACCATCCTCACCTTCGCGGACGCCCCGCTCCTGGACAACCGCGGCCGGCTGATCGAGGGCGACGACGCGGGCGGGGAGCTGGAGGAGCTGTCCCGGGCGGAGGCGGGGCGGGTGGCGGCCGCGCGCGCGGCGGCCAAGGCGCCCGCCCTGTTTGGGGAGGACGGCGTCCAGAGGGGGTTGCTCAGCAAGTATGACGAGGAGGACGCGGAGGTCGCCGACGGGGGCAGCCTGCGCATCGATGAAGCCACCGGTAGCGTGGCCCTGCCGCCCGAAGTGGCGGCGGCCCGCCGCGCGGAGGTCCGCGCCCGCCTGGCGGCCGCGGAGGCGGCGCAGAGTGCGGCGGTCGGGCTGGCGGGGGTGGGCCTGGTCGGCGCCTTCCCGGGCAGCGCGCCCGGTGGTAGCGGGGGCGGGCTGACGTCTGCCTCTGCCGACCCCGCGGCCGCGGCCGCGGCGGCGGGCGCGGCGTCCGAATACCTGAGCGCGGCGGAGGTGGCGCTGGCGGCCCGGCGGAAGGGCGGCAGCGGCGGCGCGAAGAAGAAGCGCAAGCTGAGGCAGAGGGCGGATGATGACGAGGGCGAAGGCAACCCGGCCACCACCTCCGCCCCTGCCTCCGGCGCCGACCTGCTGGCGACCTTGGAGGCGACCGCCGACGAGCCGGACCCAATGGACGAGGATGGCGGCGGTGGGGGTGGTGTGCGCAAGCGCGGCGGCGCCGCCGTGCGCGCGGCCGCAGCCGCTGACGCCGACGCCGACGCCCGGGCGGCCCGCTACGCGCGCGCGCTGGCCGCCTCCAACGCCGCGACCGCCACCATGAAGGCCGGGTCGGTCGCGGAGACGCACGCAGCGGCGGCCCGGGCCAAGCAGGCGGCGGCCGTCGCGGCCGCGGACAACGCCGCGCTCGAGGCGGAGGATGGTGAGCTGGCCGCGTCCCTTGACCGGGCCCGGAAGGCGGCAGCGGCCCGGGCGGCGGTGTCGGCGGGCGGGCGCACCGCCGCCATGACTGCCGTCCCCGACGAGGACGCCCTGGCCGCGTCGGCCGCCCGGCGGCGGGCGGCGGCCGAGGCGGTCGAGCTGGCCGCGCTCCGGGCAGGGGGTGGGGGTGTCCTCGGCGGCGGGCCTGGCGGCCCTGTCGTCCTAGGCGGCCTGGCCGACCGCGCCCTACCCCCACCCACCTCTTCTGACGCGCCCCTGGAGGTGACGGAGGCCACCGAGTTCGCGCGGGCGATCCAGCTGGCCCGGGGCACGGCGGCCGCGGAGAAACAAGAAGAAGGGGGCGGGGAGGGTGGAAGAGGAGGTGGTGCCATCCCAGGCGCCGACCCGGCCGGCGAGGGCGACCACGTCGCCGCGTCGGCCGCCCCGTCCGACCTGCTCGCCGCCACCGCCCAGGCCGCCGCGGAGGCAGCGGCCGCGGCCGCCTCCGCGGCCGCCGCCGCGGAGGCTGGAGGTGGGTGGGTGTCTGCCGACGCGGCCGCGGCCGAAGCGTCCGCGCGGGCCCGGGCCCGCGCCGCGGAGCGGGCCGCCCGGGAAGCCGCCCGCCGCACAGCCGACGCGGGCGCCGTGCGTGAGAAAGCCGTCGGCCTTGGCTTGGGAGGCATGCTCGCCCTGCTGAAAGACCGGGGCGAGGTGGGCGGCGGCGGCGGCAGCGGCGGCGGCAGCCGGGACCGGGTGGAATGGTCCGGCCGGGTGGGCGACATCCGGTCGGCCGACCGGGCGACCTACTCCCAGGTCTACCGGGCGGGCGACCACGCGTCCGCACAGGACGCCTCCATCGAGGCCGCCCTGACGGAGCGGGATGAGTTTGGGCGGGTGCTGACGCCCAAGGAACGGTTCCGGCGCCTATGCCACCGGTTCCACGGCATCGAACCGTCCAAAAACACCAAGGAGAAACGGCTGCGCAAGCTGGCGGAGGAGGTGGCGGTGCGCAAGGCGGCGGGCGGAGGGGCGGGCGGCAGCGGTGGGCCGGGCGCGGGGCCTGGTGCGCTCACTGGCTCTGCGTCGTCCCGTCTGGCAGCCGTCGCGGCGGCCCAGGCCTCGCCCTTCATCGCCCTGGAGGGCCGGGTGACGGCGGGCCAGACGACGGATGCGGCCAGCCTGTACGGGCAGGTGGACAGGGTGATGGGGCCGCCGCCGGCGCGGAGGCCGGGCGGGTGGAAGTGAAAAAGGGGGCTTCATTTTCCTGTCGTTTCATCTCGAGCGGGCGCAATGTCCGCTCCTCTCACCTCTCAAAGTGAGGTCGCACGCGTCCTGCGCGAGCAAGCCGACTACTATGCTGTCCTGCGAATCGGCATCGGCGAGCGAGGTAAAAAGGAGGGCAAGCGGCGAGCGGCAGAGAGAGAGAGCAGAGATTGAGGAAGCGCTCGTTCAACCTCCTCTCCGTAAGAGACGCTGAGGACGCCGCCCCAGGGGCCACGCGCTGCCGCCTGCCAACGCGTGCGTCATTCACTCATTCATCATTCATCATTGATCATTCATCATTCATCAATCATCATTCATCATTCATCATTAATCACCTCTCTCAACAGGAAAGGGCCTCACGCCCGATCTTGTCCGCGCGGCCGCCCGCAGCGTGGCCTTGCATGTCCACCCCGACCGGGCCACCAGCCGCGGCGTCTTGCCGGCCGACGCGACGGCCGCCGCGGCGATTGTCAACATGGCCGCGGCCACCCTGGGCGACCCGCTCAAAAAGCGGATGTACGACATGTGGGCGGGGGGCGCGGGGGCTGTGCCGGGGAAGTCCTTTGCCGAGTGGGAGGCGGGCGGCGCGTTTGCGGCCGCACCGGCGTGGTTGCGGCGCTTGCTCGCCCGCCGGGGCGGCGCGGTATGCGTCGCGCTGACCGGCCTGGTCCTCCTCATCCCCATACTACTCATCCTCATCGTGCTGACGATCCTGTGCCTGCCTGTGCGGGCGGTCCTCTGGTGCTGCGGGGTCCGTGGCAGCGAGGAGGGGGCAGAGGGAGAGGCCGCGGGCGGCGACCGGCCAGGGGATGTGGAGATGGGGGCGCCTGGTACGCCTGGTACTGCGCCTGGTGCAGCCGGTGGTGGCACAGCCGCGCCAGCCGCCGCGCCGCCCGTGATCGTGCTGGGGCCGGCGGGAGGGTAGAGAGCTGAGGAGAGAGCTGAGTAGAGCAGAGGAGAGAGTGGAGGGCGGATAGGAGGATCAGCAAACTGTAGAGACTTTTTTCTCGCTCCGTGTTCTCTCTCTCTCCACTGCAACCCACCCACCAATCCCAATGCCAGCCCCAGCCATGCAGATGAGGCTGCCCATCGCGCGACCAGGCCGTGCACGCACATCCGTCGCCGGGCGCGCTGCCGTCGAGGGCGGCGAAGTCATCCGCCCCACCGCACCCCCCTTCGCTCCTCCTCCTCCTCCTAGCCACGCCTCGACCCGCCGCGCCCTGTTCCTCGCCCTGGCGGGCGGCCTAGCGATGGTCCCAGTAGGCTCTGCGCTTGCTGCTGTCGCGGTTCCCGCGGGCACGGGCTTGCTGGAGCAGGCGCTGGTCGCCAATCTGGGCGCTGAGGAACGCGGGGGCGCTGACGGCGGACCTCCGACCACTTCGCCCGCCTCCCCCGCCGCCTCCTCGCCCGCCCTGCCCGCGGTGGCTGGAGCGCTCGCAGGTGCGGCTGCCGCGGCGGGCGCTGTCCTGGCGGGGCCTGCTGCCTCGGCTCGCCAGGAAGCGGAAGCCGCGACCGGCCAGGCGGCCGCGGCGGGGGGTCGTGAGGCAGCTGCACGCACGGCCGCGGCCGCGGCAGAGGGCCGCGCAGCCGGCGCGCAGCGGGCCGCCGCGGACGCGACCAAGGCTGCGGCGTCCGCCAAAGCTGAAGCCTCGACTGCCATATCCACCGCCTCCACCGCCGACGCGGCCCGGGCCAAAGCGGAGGCCGCCGCGGCTGACGCGCGGAACGGCGAGGCGGCCGCCCTCCAGGCCGCGAGCGAGGCGCAGGCAGGGGCGGCGGCGGCGGCGGCCGCCACAAAGGCCGCCCAGGCCGAAGCGTCCGACCTGAAAAAGCTCCTCGCCACCGCTGCGGGGGAAGTGACGGGCCTGCGTGGGCGCTTGGAAGCCGCGCTGGCCGCGGGGCAGGGCGCCAAAACCGAGTCCGCGGCAGCGGCGAGGGACCTCAAGGCCGCCCGGGCCGCCCTGGCGGCTGCACAGGCAGATGCGACCCGCACCGCGGACGCTGCCGCGAGCGCTGCCTCCCAGGCCGCCGCCAAAGCCGCGGCCGCCCTGGAGGCCGCCCAGGCCCAAGGCGCGGCGTCCCTGGCCGCTGTAAGGGAGGAAGCCTCCGCCGCGCTGGCCGCTGAGAAAGCGGCCGCCGCCAAAGCCGCCCGGGCGGCGGCCGTCGCGGCCGCCACCGCAGTCGAAGACGCCCAGGTCCTGGAGTTCCAGCGGGCGGCGGCCGTGGATGAAGCCGAAGCGGCGGCGGAGGCGTTGGAGGCGGAGGCGGCCACCCACGCGCGGCTGAAGAAAATTCATGCGGCCGCGCTCAAGGAGGTCCAAAGCCTGCTGGCCGCCCGGCGGGAGGAGGAGGGCCAGCTGGATGCGGCTCGGGAGGCGGCGGAGGCACGGGCGGCCGAAGCAGCCGCGGCAGACGGGGCCCGAGCGGCGGCGGAGGCGCGGGCGGCGCAAGCTGAGGTGGAGGCCAGGGCAGCGCGCGCAGCGGTGTCGGTGCTTGAGGGGAAGCTCAAAGCGGCGGCGGCCGACACGGCGTCCCGCTTACAGCAAGCTGATGGTGTGGCGGCCGACCTGGCGTCCCGCTTACAGGAAGCTGAGGTGTCGGGCGCCGACGCCAGCGCTCGCCTCGAGGGCGCGATTACCCGTGCGGCCGACCTGGCCGACCGTTTGGCCGCCGCCGAGGCAGGCCGCATCGCCGCCCAGGCGGCGGCCGTGGCCACCAAATCCGAGGCCACTGACGCCCTGCGTGACGTCCAGGCCGCCCTCGAAGCGGCGGGTGCCACGGGCGGTGGTGCGGCGGAGAATGGGCCTGATGGTATAGAATCTGCGCTCGTCGCCCGCAGGACGGCCGAAATTCGGGCCGAAGCCGTCCTCCTGGTTGAAGCATGCGAGACCCGGGCGGAGGCGGCCATTGAGGAAGCTGTGAACAAGGCGGCGGCGGCAGAGGAGGAGTGCGAGAGGCTGCGGGCTGCGTTGGTCGAGCGGCAGCGGGCAGAATGAAGGGAGGCGAGGTCGAAGAAAGGAGGGCGCTGCACACTGTCAAACACTTCTGATTTATCGCACGCAGACGCGCAGATCCACACGTCAACACACATGGCCCTCCACACCTGCCGGACAGTAGCCCGGCCCGGGCGGGTAGCGCTGGGCGTGGGTCTTCGCAGCGTTGCGACGCCCTGCGCACCACCGCCGATGCTGGCCGGCCGCCGCCGCGCGCAGCCAGCTGCCATCACCGCGGCCGCCCAGGTATGAGATGGAAGCGCCTCTTCACACGCACCAGCAGGGCTGAAGGAGGAGTTTGTGCGCACGCTGGGAGAGCGCGCACAGCCACACACGCACATTCACACGTTCCGCGCCCCAAAACACACACAGAATGGGTCGCCCGCGCCCGCGCCGGCCGCCCCGCCCGCGCCCTCGCCTGCCTCCATCACCTTCACCGTCACCAAGCGCGTATCCTTTGGCCAGGCCGTCAAGCTGGTGGGCGCCCACCCGGCCCTGGGTGCCTGGGACCCCGCCACCGCCCCGGCTGCCACCTGGGGCCCGGGCGACGTGTGGACGCTGGAGGTCGAGGGGTGCGCCGGGCCTGCGAAACTGGTCGTGGTTGGCGAGGGGGGCGACGCCGCCGCCGCCGAGTGGGAGGCCGGGCCGGACCGGGACCTAGGCCACTTCCAAGATGACATGCTCGTTGCCCTGGAGTGGGGTGTGACGATGGCGAGGCACGCAGACAGCGGCGCGCCCTCGTCGCCGCCCTCCCCGCCCTCCCCCACCCCTCCCGCCGCCCCTCCCATTCCCAGCGACTGGGTCGGCCCGCCGCCCGTCTTTCTCCGGGCCAACACCCACCGGTCCGACCGGGCGGGCCTGGGCCTGGCCTGGGACACGTCGGCCTTACCCCCCGCCGGCCCCGCCGCCGCCCTCGTGGCTGGCGACGCGGGCGCCCCGTCCTGGCTGGACAAGATGCGGCTGGTCGCGGCCGTCGTGGCAGACGGCGACCTGCGCGCGGGCGGCGGCCCCGGCCCCGACCCGGCCACCCCGCCCGGCGCGCGCCGGCCTACCCTGGACGCCCTGGCCAACGCCTACATCTACCTGACCCTCATTGCGCGGGGTGCCCTGCCGTGCGTGGAAGCGGGCGGCCACGCCCGGCCCAACCGGGCGGCCGAGGCGGGGCTGAAAACCTTTCGCTCGCTGGAGTGGGCGGCCGGCGACGCCGCCCGCTGCGATGACCTCACCCGGGCCATGGCCCTGCGCCTGCATGCCCGCCTGCCCTCCTTTGACGGCCAGTTCACGCAGGCGACCCCGCTGACGCGGGTGCGGGATCTGGCCCACCGGAATGACATTGCCCAGGCCCTGAAGGCCGAGATCAAGCACACCATCCAGAACAAGCTGCACCGGTGCGCGGGGCCTGAGGACCTGGTGGCGACGGAGGCCCTCCTCGCCCGCCTGCGGGCCTCGAAGGGGAAAGGTGGGAAGGATGACGTACCGGACTCGTTCCTGGCGGAATTCGAGACGTTCACGGGTGAGCTGCGCTCCTTTTTCAATGCAGCCGACCTGGAGGCAAGCCTGGCCGCGCTGGGGCCGTCCCTGGATGATGCCGGGGCCGCGGCGGCCGCCCGCCTGCTGGCCGTCAAGGCCGCCGCGGACGCCGTCGCGGGGTTGGACCCGGTCGCCCTGGCCGCCCGGGCGGGCGAGGAGGTGCGGGTGGGTGGGGGCGGGGCGGGCGGCGGGCTGACGACCTCGCCCCTCGACGCCGCCCTCAACGCGGCAGCCGACGCGCTGCACGCGGCGACCAGCCTCCGCGCCGTCCTCGCCCGGGGTCTGGTCTCCGGCCTGCGCACTGATGCGGCCGACACCTCCCTTGCCATGCGCCAGGCCTGGCGCATCGCGGACGCGCGGGCGGAGGAATACGTGTTCGTGACCCTGTCCTGGGCGCTCAACCTGTGTGAAGCGTCCGGGTTTGGGCTTGCCGCCACCGGCCCTGCAGCCGCTCCCTCCCCACTCCGGGGCTCGCCCGCCCTGGCCCGGGCGCCTGACGACCGGTGGGCCCTCCCCCTGGGCCTCGTCCTCCTGGGCGTCCGCAACGTGGGCCTGTCCGGCTGGGCCCCGCCCGCGGAGTGCCTGGCCGTCGAGAACGAGTTGGCGGCCTGGGCGGCCGGCGGCGGCCTGGGCGGGCGGGCCGGGTCGCGGCCGGCCGCCCTGCGCCTGAGGGCGACCCTGGAGCGGGCGCTCCGCCTAGCCGGCACGGTGTGCGACGGTCTGACCAGCGCCCTAGCGGACCGGGCGGACGCGCTGGGCGTCGCCCTGGGCGTCCCCGACCGGACGGCCGGCTTTGCAGAGGCCGAGGTGCGCGCGAGCGTCGCCTTCCAGCTCGCCAAGGCGGCCGCCTTTGCCCAGCGGGCCGCGCGCGGGGCCGCGGCCCTGGCAGGGGGGGGCAGCGGCGAGCCCGACTCGCCCTGGTCGGCCCTGGTGCCGGGCGAGGCGGTCGGCACGCTGGTCACCGCCGACGACCTGGACGACGCGCCCGCCGCCGCGCGCGCCCTGGGCGGGCCGGCCATCGTCCTCGCCCGCCGGGCGAGCGGGGATGAGGAGGTCGGCCGGGCGGCCGGGCCGGGGGGCGCCCTCATCGCCGGCATCCTGCTCCTCCAGGACCTGCCGCACCTGTCCCACCTGGGCGTGCGGGCCCGCCAGGAGGGGCTGCCCTTCGCCGCGTGCGCGGGGTTGGGCGTGGGCGGCGAGGGCGGCGGCGGCGGCAGCGGCGAGGATGACGGGGTGGACAGGGCGCTGGTCGGCCAGCGGGTGCGGGTCTCGATTTCGGCCGACGGAACGGTCCTCGTGGTGCCGGCCGGTGCTGGGGCGACGGCGGCGGCGGCGGCGGCGGTGGCGACCAAGGCAGGCGCCCCGGCCGCGGCTGCCGCCCTGGACGTCGACATGCGACCCAGCGCGCCCGTGCCCCTCGCGGCCGCCCTCCCGGAAACGTGCGGCCCCAAGGCGGCCGCCTGTGGGGCCCTCCTGCGGGCGGCGTCCGCGTCCGGCTCGCTCTTCACCGCCCCGCCCGGGTTTGTCCTGCCTTTCGGGGCGTTGCCCGCCGCCGCGACGGCCGCGGGCGCGGGGCGCGACCTGTCGGCGGCGCTGGAGCGGGTGGAGGCAGCGGTGGCGGCGGTGATGGGCGGGGGCGGGGGTGGGGAGGGCGAGCAGGCGGCGGCGGCGCTGGCTGACCTGGACGCCGCCGCGGCCGCCGCCCGGGACCTGGTCGCGGCCTTGCTCCCGGACCCGGCCGCCCTTGCCGCGGCCGTCCGGTCCAACCTGCCGCCGGGCACGGAGGCCGTCGCGGTGCGGTCGTCGTCAGCGGCAGAAGACCTGGCGGGCGCGGCCGCGGCCGGCCTGTTTTGTTCCGTGTTGGGCGTGCCCCTGCCCACAGCCGCCACCACCGCCGCCGCCGCGCCCACTGCCTCCGCCTGCTGGGACCCTTTGGCAGCAGCCATCGGGGAGGTGTGGGCGTCCCTCTTCTCCCGGCGGGCGGTCCTGGCCCGCGCGTCCGCAGGCGTCGGCCAGGGCGGGGCGGCCATGGCGGTGCTCATCCAGGCCCAGGCGCCCGCGGCCCTCTCCTTCATCCTCCACACGGCCGACCCGGCCGCCCGGGCCGGCGTGTCACCCTCCTCCCTGCTGGTCGCCGAAGTGGCGGTCGGCGCGGGCGAGGCGCTGGCGTCGGGCGGCGTCGCGGGCTCGCCCTGGCGCCTGGCCGTGGAGAAGGGAGGGAGTGGCCGCGCGAGCGTGCGCGCGTTTGCCAACCTCTCCTCCGCCCTCCTGCCCGCCGCCGCCTCCCCTGGCGGCGCCGCCGGTGCCGCCGCCCCCGGCGCCAAAAGCACGCTCGCCTGGCGCCCCGTCGATTACTCCCGCCACCCCGTGTCCTGCGACGGCGAGGCGTTGCAGGCCCTGGGGGCGGCCCTCGGCGCGGCCGGGGTGGCCTTGGAGCAGGCGGCGGGGGGGGTGCCCCAGGACGTGGAGGGCTGCTTCGGGCCGGGCGCCCTGGCCGCCCTCAGCGGCCAGGGCCTTGGGAAGGGGGCGACGCTGGTTCCGGTGATCGTGCAGACGCGGCCGCAGCCGGGGGTGTGAGAGGAGAAGGAGGAGGAAAAGAAAAGAAGTTTGTGGGTCTGCCTGTTTTTTTTTTTTTCTCACTCACACATCAAATCTCCCACGCCCCGCCACCCGCCCTCCGCGTGCGCCGCCCGGCCCACCCCACGCCCGCCAAGCCCACCGCGGCCACGGTGTACGCCCCGGCCGTCCCGATCAGGGCCCACCCCGTGAAGGCGTTGGCCCCGCCCAGCCAGGAGGCCGTGGTCAGGACGACGGCTTTCGAGCCGCCTGGGGAGTAGGAGTTGAATCTGTGTGTTTGTTTGTTTTGTTTGTTTTCAGGGGGGCGGGGGGGATGGGAGATATTCGTGTGAGTACAGTGAGGACGCGCGCGTGTGTGACATGCACGAAAAAAGAGGGTGGAAAAGGGCGCACCGATTGTCGATGGCGATGGCGACGGCCGCCCCCGCAGGCAGGCCACCCACCCCCTCAACCCGCACCACCCCCCACAGCTTGCGGAAGGACGGCAGCGCTGCCGGGCGCATCCAGACGTGGAGGTGCTCGTCCTCGGACAGAGGCACCACAAACGCACCCGCCCGCCCCGCCGCCCGGCCCCCTCGGGTCGCGGGGTCGCTATTGTGGCCCGGGCTCGCCCACACCGACCCATTCCCAAACCGGGCCGCCCCGTCGCCAGGCACGCCAATGCCAGTCCCCGCCACTGGCAGGGGAGCGGCCAGGGAGGCGTCCGCTGGGGAGGAGGAGGCCGGCGCCAGCACGCTCAGCTGGAAGGTGTCGTTAAAGGTAGACCAGGCGACCAGGCCGCAGGGTGTGGTGGGCGAGGAGGCGGGGTCGGCCGGGTCGGCCCGCGCGCGCGGCGCGCACGCCACGTCCAGGGCGGGCCCGCTCGCTGCCGCCCCGCCCCCCACCTCGCCCCGCAGCTGGGCATCCCACCGGGACCGGGCGTACCGGCGGTGGTTCTGGTGAAAGGAGGAAAGGGCGTAGTACAGGAAGAGCGGCGTGCCAGGGCGGACGGGGCGGGGGAGCGGGGGCAGGGTCAGGGTGCAGGGCGGCCGGGCGTTGTCGGGCGCCCCTCCTCCCGCGGCGGCCCAGGCCGCCGCGCCGGCGGCGGCGTCGGCCACCGGCCCGCCGGGCGCGCAAGCCAGGTCGTACCGGGCGCTCACCTCGATGACAGAGGCCGAGGCGACTAGGGATGCGCCGCCCAGGGCGAACAGGGCCGCCGCGGCGGCAGTCAACAGGAGGGCGGCCTTTGGGAGAGAGAGAGAGAGTGAGAGAAAAAGAAAAAAAAATGGAGTCAACAACCTCTCTCGCGCCGTGCCTTTCCTGCCACTCCTCCCCCCCCCACACCTTATCTTCACCTGCCACGGCCCCGGCTGGCCGGACCAGCCCGGCAGATCCTGCTGGGAGAAGCGCGTGTCTGTGAACAAGGAGTGAGAAAGAGTGGGAGAGCGGAATGGAGCGGGCCTCCTCCCCCCCGTGGCCGCTGCCGCGGCCGCGCGCGCGCGCCTCCCCAGGCAGAGAGGCCACCACCTTTCTTTCTCTCCCCCCTATTTAATGCAGTCAACGACTCACAGCGCGGCTCCCGCGTTCCGCGCCGCCGCCGCCGGGACAGGGACAGGGACCGCATGCAAACGAGAGCAGGCACGCGGTATGTGTGCGTGAGACGAAGATGGAAATGAGAGGTGTGTGCGCGCGCGCGCGTTGTGTCTCTCGTCTCTCTCGTTCTTCGGAGTTCACACACACAGGCGCCACCCACCTCTCTGTCGCCCGACCGTCATCATCCCATCGCGACCGGCAGGTTCTGCTCCTCCCGCGCCCCCTCCGTCACCTCCGCCACCGCGCCCGCCGCGACCAGGGCCGCCGCCTCCGACCGGGGCAGGGAGTGGACGGAGCCCGGCCCCAGGAAGAACGTCCCCGTCGAGAAGGCGACCTCGCCCAGCCCGCCCGGCGCGACGACCAGGACCATCGCGTCCCCGCCCCCCGCCGCGGGCGGGGGCGCGCCCCCCGCCGCCAGGTCTAGGCCCAGCCCCCCGCCCCGGCCGGAGGCCAGGGCCGCCAGGGACCGGTCGTACTCGGTGTAGAAGGCGGCCTCGGAGGGCGCGAGGCCGGCCGCGATGCGGGGAGGCAGGGCGCCCGCGCCGCCCTTCCAGCGCAGGGCTTTCAGGCGGTCCATGCGCTCGGTGCTATGAATGGAGGGGGTGGGGTGGGGTGGGGGGGCAGGGGTGAGAGAGAGAGAAGTGGGTGGCGTGCGGGACGGGGAGGAAAGAGAAAAAGATCGACCTCTTGTGCGCATGCGCCTGGGCCGTAGGGTGGCGCGCCTTCTCCTCTCTCCCTCTCGGCTCTCTATCTCTCTCTCCCCGCCCCTCCTCCACCAAAACTCACAGGTACGTCAGCAGCAAGCGCTTGTTGCGCAGGATGGCCTCATGGTGGACGACGACGGCGGCCGCAGACTCGGGCTCCTCGGCGAACGCGTCCGCGCCGGCGGCGGCCTCCTCCTCCTCCGCCGCCGCCTCAGGGCGGGCGGGGGCCTGGGCGGGCGCGGGTTCTGCGTTTTCGTCGTCGTCGCCCGGCGCGACTGCCGCCGCCGCCGCCGCCGCTGCTACCGCTGCTCGTCGCGCTCGCCGCTGTCTCCGCCGCTTGGCCCTGGCTTCCAGGTTACTGTGAGGGAAGAGAGGAGAGGGGAGGTGAGAGTAGGCGCGGGGGTGCAAATTGCGCACCGCCGCTCCCTTTCGAAACCCCCTGCCGCGACCTCCTCGGCTCTCCTGGCGAGGCAGCGCGGCCGGCGCAGCCCCGCCCCCACCCCCCACCCCCATCGCCCCCCCCCATCACACTCACTGGATGATCTCCTGCATCAGGGCGTTGTGCTCGTGGCACTCGTCGATGACCAGGCGGACGGCCTCGTCCTGTTGTGGGGGGTGAGAGAGGAGAGTGGTTGAGGACAAGGTCGGCAAGATGGGGGCAGCGAGAGCGTCCGCTACACGCACAGCGCCGCCTCCTTTGCCGCCCCGCTCATACATTGTAGGGCGGCAGGTTTTCGGGCTCGCAGTTGACGACCTCCCGCAGCAGGGCGGCCGCCCGGGCGCCGACGCGGGTGTCTCCCATGTTTCCTTTCGAGGGAGTGAGGACGCAATGCATCATCCGGTTCACATTTCGCTTTTCTCTTTTCTGTCGTCGCCCTGCACCCCTACTTGCGCGCTCTCCCTTTCCCAATGTGAGTTATCCATCCCCGCGCAATCAGTAGCAGCATGCTGGCCCCCTCTCCCCTACTCGCGGACAGCGTGTGTCCGTGGAGGTGTCTCGCCTGTCCCGAAACAGAGTGGGCGTTTTTTTTTTGTTTCTTGTCGCTCAATGTGCGCGCTCTCTCTCGTGTGTCCACCCCCCCACACCCCACACCCACCCACTCACAGGCTCGACGACGCCTGGCCCGAAGAGGCGACCGATGTCTCAACCCTGCACGCGGCGGTTGGCCCCGTCCGGCTGTCCATGGCGGGCGGGGGCGGCCAGGCCCCGCCCCGGTCCGCGCCCCGCCGCCCCGCCGCCCCCCCGGCTGTTACTCACCTCGCGGCCGCTGCCCCCACCCCGCTCAGCCCGGCCCGCCCGCCCGCCCACGCGGGCGTCTACACCTCCCGCTTCACGCCACCCAAGGGGCGCCGCCCGTCCGCGGCGGGCCCGCTCGCGGCGGCGACCGCCCTGGCGGGCGGCCCTGCGGGCGCCGCCCCGCCCACCACCTCCGCCGCCCGCCGCCCACCCTCCGCGGCCGCGCCCGTCCCGTCCGCCGCGGAGGTCCAGCGCCAGGTCGACGACTTTCTGCTCGCCCTCCCCCTGGGCGCCTCCCCAAGCGACGTCGCGGTGGAGGACGCGGTCGCGGCCGCCCTGACGCGCGCGCTGCTGGGACGGGCCCGCCTCCAGGCGCGGGTCAACGAGTGGGCGGGCGTCGCGGCGGAGCTGCGGGGCGTGGTCGAAGCCCAGGCGGCCCGCCTGGCCCGGGCCGACAGGGAGGCAGGCGCGGCGGTCGCGGAGGCGGCGGCCCAGCAGGCGTCGGCCGGCCGCGCCTCGGCGGCGGACGCGGCTGTGCAAGCGGGCGCGGGCGCTTCAGCTGCCGCCGCCCAGAGCGCTGTCGCGGCCGCCGACGCCGACGCGGCCGCCGCTGCTGCCGATGCGGCGTCCGCCATGGACCACGCTAGGGCATGCACCCTGCGCGCGGAGCGGGCGGAGGCGGAGGCCGCCCGCGACCGCGCCGCCCTCCAGGCGGGTCAGGCCACATGCGCTGCCCTCCTTGCGGCCGCGGCCGCCCGCTTTGACGCCGCCCAGCGGTCCCTCGCCCAGGAGGTGGGCCGGGCCGGGGCCGCAGAAGCCACGCTCGCCAAGTACCGGGCCGGCCTGGCGACCGAGGTGGATGCGGCCCTGGCGGAGGCGGGCGCGGACTGGCGGTCCGAGTACGAGGCGGCCGCGGCAGAGCGGGACGAGCTCGCGGCGGAGCTGGCCGCCCTGAAGGCGCCGGGTGGTGGTGGTGGCGGGGTTGGCGCGCCGTCGCCTGCTGCTGCTGCTGCTGCTGCTGCTGCTGCTGCTGCCGGCACCGCCCTGAAGGTGCCCGGCGCCGCCGCCGCCCTGGCCGCCGCCCGGGCGGAGGCGGGCCGGTTGAGGCGGCAGCTCTCTGCGGTCGAGGCCCGCCCTGACACGGTGGCCGTCGCGGCCGTCCGGGCCTGGGCGGACCGGGCCCTGGCCGCGGCGGAGGGCCAGCGCGAGACGGAGGCGGCCCGCCTGCGGGCGGACGCGTGCGACGCCCGCCTGGAGGTGGCCGCCCTCAAGGCCCGCCTGGCTGGGCAGGGCGGGGAGATCGAGACCGCTTTCCTGTTGACGGGCGCCGCCGGCGGCCCCGACGCGGCCGCCCTGGTCGCCGACCTGGACCGGGCCCGCGCGGCCGCCCACGCGGAACGAGAGCGGGCGGACGCGGCGGCGATGACGGCCGCGGACGCGGCCACGGACGCCAGGGAGGCTGCGGCCGTGGCCCGGGAAGAGCGCGGGCGGGCGGCTGCTGCCCTGGCGTGCCTGGCGTCCGAGCGGGCCCGGGCAGACGCGGCCGTGGCCGCCACGGACGTGGCCCGCCGGGACGCGGCGGCCGCCGAGGCGGCGGCGGCGGCCGCGTGCGAGCGGGTGGGCGCCCTGGGCGGGGAGCTGGAGGCCGCGCGCGCGGGCGAGGTGGCCGCAAAGGCCGTCGCAGCCGGGCTGGGGCCGGGCGCAGTGCGCGCGGCCGCCGACCGGGCGGCGACCGCCGCGGCCGCCGCGGTGGGGGCGGCTTTGTCGAAAGACCGCGCGGACAGGGCAGCTGATGACGCTGCTGCTGCTGCCCCGATCGCCGCCCCGCCTGCCCCTCCCCCTCCGGCGAAGGCGGCGGCGGACGGCGGCCACCTGACAGCGGTCGTGGTGGCGGCCCCGCCCTCGTCGACTGCAGAGGGCGCGGACGACGCGGTCGCGACCCTGACGGCCGCCGCCCTGGCCTCCGTCCAGTCCCGCCAGGACGCCCTCCTGGCGGCGTCCGTGGCAGGCGAATTCGCGGCCCGGCTGACCGCCCAGGAGGCCGCCCTGCGCAAGGTGGCGGCCGCCCTGACAGGGCCGGCGGCCGGCGCGCACCCAGCCTTTTCGCGGGCGGCTGCGCTGGTCGAGCTGGACTGCGCGCCCACGCCCGGCCGGTGGGGCGGCGCCCTGTCCGCCCTGCCTGGCCGCCCAGCCTCCGCGCCCTCGCCGATGCCCTCCGCCTCCCCGTCCCGCCAAGCCCGGGCCGGGTCGGCGGGGCCCTCCCGGGCGGCCCGCGTTTTTTCGGGCCTGTTTTCTTCCTCAGCCAGCAGCCCCCTGCGCAGGTCGAGCGGCGCGTCGCCGGCCGCGGCCCCCTCGCCCGCCCTGCCCGCCCCGGCTGCCCCCATGCCTTTGTGCGGCCGGGACAACGTTTTGTTTGACGACTCGGACGCGTACCCGTCGTCCGCCGCGCCTTCGCCCACGCGCCGGCCGGCGGTGGGGCTCGCGACGCGGTGGAGCGCTAGGGCCGCTGAGAAAGCACAGCAGGCACGGCAGGCAGCCCATAGGAAGGCGGCGCCCTGGGCGGACGAGAATTCGGTGCCGCCACCGGGGGGGGTGGCTGCCAAGCGGGGGCTCTTTGGCGGGTCCGGGCGGCGGCACCCGTCGGCCGGCGTGGTGCGGGAGGGATGGTGAAATGGTGAGAGACAGGGAGAGTTCATATTGCAGAGGCTGAAAGAAATACATGTACCCTCTCACACCGCACAGGCGCGCTCACTGTGGGGCTCGCCCGTACCCTAGGGTGCATTGATCTAGTAAGATCCCCGAATCCAGACGAATGTCTTCTACACCCATGTCCACGACGCGCACGGCCAGGCGGCGCCCTGCAGCCGCACCAGCGGCAGGGAGGTCCTCCATGACGGCCTTTTCAACAGCCCTCGCCCCGGCACACGCGGCACACACGGTCGACCACCGGCGGTGCTCGCAAGGTTTGTCCTTCTGGTCCCGGCGGCGGCAGTGGCGGCGGCGGCGGCAGCGGCGGTAGACAAACAAAGGCTGGAGAGGCCGGGTGGCGGCTGAGGTGCCGCCTCGATACTTCCCCCTCACGAGTGTGAGACGCTCCAGGCGGGGCAGGGTGCGGAGCACTCCCGCCGCCCAATCCAGTGCGCTGGGGCCAGCACGCCCGTCCACGGTCGCCGCGCCCTGGCCGTCCACGGTGAAGCTCACATAACCCCGCACAGTCAAATACCGCAAGGCCGGCAGCGTGTACTTGGCGGCATTGCCCCAGGCCGACAGGTTGGTTGGCAAGTCGGGCGACAACGCTGCTCCATACGTAACACCAAGGCCATATTCTAGGCGGGTCAGACGTGTGAGAGCGTCGCTCGCGTTGCGCACGCACCCGGGCGGGCGCTCAGGAAAACCGTGTGGGTCATTGAGGGCAAGGGCTTGCAGGTTGGCCGCCAGGGTGAAAGAGAGGCGGACCTCGGTCGGCGCCGTCGATCCGGTGTCGCTCACAAAGACCAGCCGGCTCAGGGCGTGGACGGCGCGTAAGTCGAACACCACCGGCCATAGTCTAATTCTACTGGAAATCGAGGCATGCACGGTCAGATCGCGCAAAGCGGGCAAGCGGGCCACCAGGGTGGCCATCCGGGCCGTGGCCGCGTCTGCCTCTGCCTGGGCGACTCGCTGGCTGCCTTCATCTCCATCGGGATCGTGCACCCAGAGAGTGAGGCTCAACGACGTCAAGCCCTCCACACCCAGGGCCTCCACATCCAGCTCAACAACCGGGGCAATGCCGGTAGTGGCGTAGTACCACTCCATGTCTCCCGTCGGCGGCCCCACGTGCGCAGGTCCAAACTTGATCAGCCGGACCGGGCGGCCCGCGGCGGCCGATGCGGCCACAATGTCCCGGTTCAGGCGGATGGCCAGGCTGTTCTCACCGGCATAAAGGTCCCAACGAAGGGATCTGTCGGAGACGCGTGCCGCCAGAGCTGGGAAAGTAGCAGCGAGCATGCCGGGCGGGCCCGTAACGATCACATACCCCAAGTTCAGCTCCACCAGCCGGGTGGCGGAGCGCATGGGGCCTGGGACCACGGAGAGCATCTGGAAAACGTATACGGGCATGCTCCCAAATTCCAGGCTCTGCAAATATGGAGCAACCGCCTCGAGAGCGGGGAGGAGCGCGGGAGTGGATTGGGCAGCTTGGGCAGGGATGAATTGTAGATACAGGTGCTGCACAGAGGTAGCGACGCGCTGTAACGCCGACAAAAATGACGTGAAGCCAGCCGGGCTCCCGGAGCCATACCTGCCCCCTGCGCTGAAGGAAAGGTTCTCCCACGCCACCGACGGCCGCGCAGCCGCGGCCGCCAGGGCTTTGCAGGCCAGGGGCGGGGCGCGGAACCGGGCCTTGCAGTCAACGACGTTTTGGTATAACAAAACGGCGTTGGGGTCGAGGCGGCTGTAGCTGTCCCGCACGCGACGTTTTTTTTTTCGTTTTTCGTCCTGGACCAAAGAGAGAATCAGCGCCAGGCAGTCTAGGTCGAGGTCGGCGAGCGTGTAGATGCGCGGCGGGTTGAGTGCGTTGCGAGCACGCACGCTGCGACACAGAGGAGGCGCGTCCATAGTGAGAGGAAGGTTGAAGAAGGGGAGGCGACGAGGAGCGCGCGCGCGTGGGAGGGCGGAGGTCGGAAGCTAAAAGCGGGCCAAGTGTTCCTGGGGCTAGATAGACTACCCGCGGCGGCGGGCAGCAGGCAGAGATAGCGTGTCCCTCTTGGGGGTGGGTCGGGCGTGCAGGGCGTGGGTGGCGCGCGGAGAGAGGGAGCGACGGGCCGGGGCAGAAAAAAACGCGCAAGTGACCGCAAGTGACCGCGCGCTTGTGCGGGGTTGCTCCCCCTTTTTTTCATGCAACGCAAACACCTCCATTCGCGACCTCCATTCGCGTGACACGCACTCACCCCATGTCACGCCCCTCCGGTCGCCTGATTCTGCGGGCTGTCGCGTCCTGCTCGTCGGCGCCGGCGGGCGGCGGCTGGGCGGGTTCGGCTGGGCGGCTGGGCGGCGGCTGGGCGACAGGGTTGGGGCGCTTGGCAGCGACAGAAACAACAGCAACAACAACAGCCTTTGCCGCCGCCGCCTCCTCGCGCGCATCGTCCTCCTCCTCCCTGACCACGACGGAGGAGGGTAAGGTAACGCGGCCCCTGATCGTGGACACGCTCAACCTGGTACGAGAGGGTGTAGGAGAGAGAAAGGAAAGGCGGGGCAGGGGATTGCTCGCTCCCCGACCCCGGACCTCTCATCATCTCCACTCTCTCTCTCCCCTCACATCGTCACATTCTAGATGCGTTCCTTCGAGGCGGCCGGCCTGTCCCGCAACCAGGCCGAAGCCCTGACCCGCACCGTCACAGCGGTGGTTACGGCGGCCAAGGAGGAGAGCTCCGGCGCGTTTGTGACAAAGGGCGCGCTGCACACGGCCCTGCTGGAGCGTGACGCTCGCTTGGCGGGCTTCCGGGCCGAGGTGGGCAAGGCCGCGGAGCTGCAGGCTGCCGCGCTGACGCGGGACACGGAGCGCCTGGGCGCGGCCCTGGACCGCGTGCGCGCCGAGCTGCGGGCCGAAGTGGACAAGGCCACGGCGGCCCAACGCCTGGACCTGAACCTGGAGCGGGCCAGGTTGCGCGACGACTTGCAGGCCTTGCGAGACAAAGGCGCAGAAATGGAGATCAAGGTGGACAAGGAGACGTCCGCCCTGCGCGCGCTCATGGAGTCCACCAAGAACGAGATGATCAAGTACAGCCTGGGTGTGTTGTTGACGCTGAGCACGATTGGGCTGGGCGTGGCACGGATGCTGGGGATGGGGCGGTGAGGTGATGAAAGAGAAGGTTGATCATTTAAAAAAAAACGCAGACACTCTCTCTTGCTCCGGCCCACGCAACGCTCGCACACAATGCCCGTCATTGGACCCTGCACCGGGGCGGGGGGGCACACCCGCTTAGGCAAGGGCCTACGACTCTGCATTGGGCAGAACTCGGGGTCGGCGGGGTGGCGACCCCTTTTTGGTGAAGCGATTCGCTCGACCACCCTGGTCCTACCCCCCCTTTTCCCCCTTCTGCACCGGCCGACGTCGGCCCGGCACGGCACACGCGGCGGGCGCCCCGCCGTCGCCTGCCCCGCTAATCCTTTTGAGGGAGGCGATGACGGCAGCACCAGGCCGTCCCCCTCCACTCCCCCGCCGTTGGCCCTCCCCGTCCGCCTCAACTCGACGCCGACCCCCCGCCCCGTGCGTGCCTTTTTTTACGACGATGCTGCGGACGGCGTGTGCGCCGCCTTGGCGGCGGGGCGGACGCGCCTGTGCGTCAAGGTCACGCTGCCAGAGACGGACCGGACCTTCGACTCGTACCGGCTGGCCACCGTCCTCGAGTGCGTCCGGGTGGCGGTCATGCGGTTGTCAGACCAGGGCAGGGCGGTCAGGGTGTGCGTGCAGGGCCCGCTCGGGGAGGGCTTCTTCACGGGGATGCCCCTGTCGCTGGCGGGCGCGGGGCGCATGATCCAGCAAATGGACTGGGGCCGCACGCCCGAGCAAGAGGCCGCCGTCAGTTTTGGCGATGTGGGCGCTGGCGCTGTGGAGGCGGGGGTGGACGTCTACTTCGTCATCGCCCCGCAAAATATGGCCGGCGCCTGTGTGACGGCCCCTCTGGAGGCGATGGCGGCCGCCGTGGGCGCGGCTGGCGCGGCCATGGTCCTCGTTAACCCCTCCCTGGCGGACGTCCAGTCGTCGGGCGGCCTCATGAGCGTGAGGGGCAGGGAGGCCCGCCTCGCGTTTGAGGCCTCCTTCGCGCCGGCCTACGTGTTCAGGCTGCTGTTCACCAACCCCTCCATCCCCTACCCCATCCTGGGCGCGCTGCGGTTCTCGTATGGCCAGTCCTGGCAGGTGTGGAGCCGGGAGGAGGCGGCCGCGCACGTTGAAGGGAGGGAGGTTTACTATTTGGCCGGCGAGACGGGGCCTGAGCCGCCGAGCCCGGCCGAGCTAACGTCCATCCTTCGGACGCGGCGGCTGGCGGTGGAGCGGATGGAGCGGGAGGTGGAGGCCGCGTCGCGGAGGCTGGCAGCGCGGGAGGGTGGCGGTGGAGGCGAGAGGCGGGCGTGGTGGGAGTGGTGGTGAAGGCGGCAGCCACAACACACTAAGAGAGGCTGCACACACGCGCACGCGCTTGCCCCACACGATCTGACGATGATGCGGGCCGCTCCTGTGTCGTCCTCGTCGCCATCATCCACACGGACACGCTGCATCAGCAACACCGCGCCCGCCGCCGCGCGGGCGGGCAGCCTGGCCCGGGTGAGGGCTGCGGCGGCGGTCTGCCCTTCTGCGCTCGCGCCGCCCTCTCCTCTCTCTCTCTCCCGGGGCGCCTCAGCGCGCGCCCGCCTACCGCGGCGCGCGTCTGGCGGGCCGACCCGCTCGATGGGCCGCCCCAGCACGCTGACCGCCCGGGCCATCGTCAAGTTTGAGGTGCGACAGAGGGGAAGGAAGGAGGACACACACAAAAAAGCCGATGCGGGGGCGCGAAAGGGGGACACCTCACCCAACCAACCTCCTCTCTGCCCATCTCTCTCCTCACCCCATTCAATTTCAATGCAATATGCAGTCCGCCGGCTGCCCCGTCTTCGCCCCTGCCGCCTCCGGCCCCGTCCGCGGCGTCGTCCACTTGCTGGGCGGTGCCTTCACGGGCGCTGCCCCCGCCCAGGCGTACGGCTTCCTGGCGGCCACCCTGGCGGGGGCGGGGTACACGGTCATCGCGACGCCCTTTGGCATCACGTTTGACCACTCGGCCGCCGCGGCGGCCGTCACGTCCGCCTGGGCGGCGTCGCTCGCCCAACTGCGGGCCGACCCCGCCACGGCATGGGCGGCCCCCGTGGGTGCCCCCACGCACGGCGTCGGCCACTCCATGGGCGCCCACCTGCACGCCCTGGCGTCCGCCCTACGCCTCCCCGGCGCGGGCGACGGCCTCGGCACGCCGCACGCGTCCCTGACCCTCCTCGCCTACAACAACCGCCCCGTCGCCGAGTCCATCCCGGTCCCCATGGACGGCGTGCGGGCGGCCGTGGAGGGGTTTGGCGGCTTTGCGGCGGCGGCGGCGGCGGCGGCCGGCTTTGATGTGGGCGGTGGAGGCGGCGGCGGCGGGCGGCGCGACGTGCCCGTCCCGGTCGGCGCGGCCGGCGCGTCTGCCGCCGCCCCGTCAACCCCGTCCGCGGACTCGCTCATCAAGGCCGGCATTGCCGCCCTGGCCGCGGCGGGCGTGCCCGTGGATGCGTCCACCCTGGCGGGGCTGGCGCCCGCCCTGGACCAGTTTGGCGGGCTGGCGGGCGAGGTCGGGGCGGGGACGGCCGAATTCTCGCCCGCTCCCGCCACCGCGAAAGCCCTGATCGCGGGCGGGTACTCCGTGCCGCGCACGCTCCTCGTCCGGTTCGCGGACGACGCCATCGATGAGACGCCGGAGCTGGGGGCCATTCTCAGGGGCATCAACGCGGCCGGCACGGCCGTCGAGACCCTGCCCGGCACGCACGTCACGCCGTGCGGGCCGGACGTGGCAGTCGGGGGGGTTGGGGGTGGGGGCCGGGGTGGCGGGGACCCCCCCTCCCTGCCCTCGATCCTGGGCCTGCTGGCCGCGGGGGGCGCGGCCGCCCTGCAGGTGGATTCGCGCCGCCTGGCAGACAAGGTGGTCGGATTCCTGGACGCGCAGCCCGTGCCGCGGGCGGCGTTGCCTAGCAGGGAGAGCACTTTTTGAGAGTTGATGGGTTGTCGCAATGCAAAAAGCCCGCCTCTCGTGTTTTCAAGCGACTCCGCCGCCCCGCAGGCCACGCACGCGTTGGCAGGCCCCCGCACCCCGGTGCGCAGCCCCGTTCTCTCTCCTCACCCCTTTGTCTCCACCCTCTAACCCTCTGGGCGCTCAAAGCAGCGGGCGCGAACCCAGGCAACCGCTCCTGGTGACAGTTGGGGGCAGGCCCCGGCTGTGGAGCAGGTCTGATAAGGCCAGCGATTCTCCAGTGGCGGACTCAGTGAGATACGGCGGACCAGCGCGCGCCATTTGCGATCGCGTGCTGGATGAAGGAAGACCTTCACAAAACTCGGCAGGCACCCCCCGTGGCCAGGGCCCGAAGTTGTGCACCCCCAGCGGCGCCACCCGCAGCCTGGCCAGTTGCGCCGCCACCCTGTCTGCGTATGCCACCCGCACACGGCCAGCGGGGATCGCCCAGTCCATGCGCCACCCGGACGTTTTCCCGGGCGAGCAGGAAATCGTCAGCCGGCCACGCCCAGCCAGCGACGACGGCTTTTCAACCCAAACTCAACCGCCCTGGCGGCCGCCCACTCATACTCCGCCGGCAACAGGTCGGTGTTTTTCAGCGTGTGGGTCAGTTTGACGGGGGAGTCACTCACGGAAAACACCCAGCACAGCAGCTCGCCGTCGATCTCGTTCAGTCGGCCGAAATGGTCCCGATGAAAATCCGGCGTCGCGCGGCCGGCCGGCCCCAGGGACTCATGCAATGGCTTCAGGCACGCCTCCTGGAGGTGCGGGACGTTACCCTCGCGTGCCCGGAGTGCCAGCACTGCTAGCTCCGGGTCGAACGTCGCGATGAGGGCGTCCAGCGTGGGCAGATTGTCCCGCACGCGTGCGACGATCACGTATAGCATGTCGTTGGGCAGTTTGGGGCTGAGGTGAGGGAGAGAGGGGATTGTGTTGGCGGGTGAGTGAATTCGGCGTGTGACCCGAGGGTGTGGTCAAGTCTCTGAGCTGGCCCGGGTGGGGCGGGGCATGGCGGGCGCGGGCGGCGGCGGAGAAGGGTACGAGGGGGTTCGAGGGTTTAGAGGGGGGTCCGAGGGTTGAGAGGGGGGGGGGGGGGCGGTAAAAAGAGAACGGCCGGTAAAAAGAGAACGGACGCGTCAGCGAGACGTTTCCCATCACCGACAGGCAGATCAGGCCCACACACTCACCACCCAGGCGCAGCCTCCTTGGTGACGCTGGGGCGGGGCGATGGCGGGCTCGCCATGGTGTCGCTCTTGTGAGCGTGCGAGAAAAAAGAGGTGAGTGGTGAGTGACACTGAGAAACCTCACCTCACCCAGCCAAGATGGACGATGTGGCCGATCGCCAGGTCGTCGCGCACGCCCACCCTTTCTTCTTCCTTTCCACACACAGCTTTCATCTGCGCCTGATGCGTGGGACGGCGGGCGAGGACAGAGAGTGGGGGCACAAGAGAAGGGGGGCAGAGACTTTTGCAACCAGCCCCCTTTGTCCTGGACCTGGCCCGGGACGGCCACTGCGGCGACGGGGCGCCCGTCTTTACGGTGTCCGCCAAGCCCCAAACCCACGGGCGTCGCCTCCAAGAAGCGCAAAGCCAAAGGCCCCGCCCACGCGGCGGCCGACGCGGCGTCCAATGACGCAGCAGGCAGCCCCCCCCCCCCCCTTACACCCCCTCCTCCCCCCCCCCCCCCTCCCTCCCTCCCTCCCTCCATTGTTTCCACACGCACGCACGAGCTCTCATCACCGCCAACGCATACACACCTACCTCAGCTCGTCTCAGTCCGAGTCGTGGTGCTTCTTGTGCTTCTTGTGCTTCTTGTGCTCCTCGCCACCCTCGTGGTCGCGCTTCTTCTTCTTCTTCTTCTTCTTCTCGCCCTCGGCCGCGCCGCCGGCGCCCGACCCGCCAGCCAGGGCCGGCACGCCCGCGCCCGCCGCGGCCGCCGCCGTCTCGGCCTTGGCCTGCGTGTTGTAGGCCTCCTTGGCCGCGTCGGACATGGTCTTCCACTTGGCGCCGGCGAGGGACATGTAGTCTGTTGTGGGATGATTGATGAAAGAAAAAAAAGGGGAGATGATTTGAGCGATGGGATGCAACGGCTGGGCTGGGCACGGATGGGCTAAGGTTCGCCGCCCCGCCCCGCCCTCCCTTCTCTCTCCCCCTCCCCGTCGGGTTTACCTTTCCCCTTCTCGCGGGACGTCATCACGCCATCCTTCTTCAGGCTGGCAATGTGGTCCGTCACGAACAGGGTGTAGCCTGACTTGGCGCGCGTGGACTTGCCGACGCGCTTGGCCTTTTTTGCGGCCTTGAGCAGGGCGGGCGGGACGGACCCCGACTCATTCCACTTGGCGACCGCGCCCGCCAAAGCGGCGTGGAATTTCGCGGACTCGTCGACCAGGTAGGTCAGGATCTCGGCGACTTCAGGCATGGTGGGCGTGTGAAGAGTCGAGAGAAAACGCGGCGGATGCTGGCAGGGAGGGGGACTGCTTGCGAGCCAATTTTTCAAGCCCGTGCGATGGAGGTCTTGGAGCCCGCGTCCAAGGACTGTGTGACGCGCCTGGTGTGTAGAAAGGGGTCTCACGCTTGCACTGGGGCAAGAAAGGAGGGGAGGAGGGCGGGGTGGGTGGGCGCGGTGTGGGGCGGTGGAAAGATGTGTGAGAAAAAGAAAAGGCGCCAGCTTCATCCCATCCGACCATGCACGCCCCCATCAAAACTTCACCATGCTCCTTGACGTTTACAGGGTCCTTTTTCGTGTAACCGCCGTCGTGCACATGAACTGGGGATCTCCCTCCCGCGCGCACTTCCTCCTTTCTCCCTCTCTCTCTCTCTCCCTTTCTCCACGCACGCGCCAGGGCGAGATAAGATCGGAAGGGACGGCCAGACAGGCACACACACACACACCTGGTATGATTTGTGGAGAGAGAGGAGGGTCGCGGACCCTTCTCGCTCCCCAAAAACCTCAACACGTCCGTCAGTTGTGCCACCCGTCCATCCATCCATGCTCTATCTCTCACCGCCCCGCACGCCCTCGCTCACCGCGCGTTCGCTTGCTTTTTTTTGTGATCTTGCATGTGCTGGCTAGAGTATTGGGAGGGGCGTTGGCCGACGCTGCTGGGGAAAAAACGCAGGCGCATGCTCTCTCTATTTTTCTCTACTCTTGTTGTCTCAAAAACACCTCTCCGTACAAAAAAAAGGCGACCCGACCGAACAAGCCCTATGTCAAGCAGTCCACACCCTGCACTGTGCGGGGTGAGGGTGAATAGAAGCAAGGCACAAACAAAAAGGGGGTCGTCCTTTTCCATTTCCTTTTCTCCATCTCCCCTTCAGTACCCGCCCTGGATGTAATCCTGCAGGCGGCCGACCTCCTCATTGTGCTCGTCCAGCACCGTCGCGACGACATCCCGCATGGACAGCATGCCCAGGAAAGTGCCGCCACTCACGACGGGCACGTGGCGGATGTTGTTGGCGACCATCGTCGTCATCACCTCGACGACCGACGCGTCGGGCGCCGCCGTCAGCAGGCGGGACTGGGCCGTCATGATCTCGCCCACCGTCAGGGCCGTGGACGCCCGCCCCGTGACGGCGACCTTGGTGAGGTAGTCTGTGAGGAGAGAGAGAGAGAGAGGGGGGGGGAGGGGGGGAGGAGGAGGAGGAGGGAGTGAAGGTTTCAGGGCCCGGCGGGAGAAGGGGGAGG
>Ga0315284_10001559_pt1 | contig 32706 bp, 29 predicted proteins | sample YL17G09_16_MG_FD_203696 | JGI IMG/M metagenome (GOLD analysis project Ga0315284, IMG submission 203696) | Sediment microbial communities from Yellowstone Lake, YNP, Wyoming, USA - YL17G09_16 | ecosystem: Environmental > Aquatic > Freshwater > Lake > Sediment | place: USA: Wyoming | collected... | reverse complement strand
CTCCGAACTTTCCATTTGCAAACCAGATTCCACCACACTGAATCATCGTCTTCATGTATGACAATTTGGTGATAATGTCCTTTGGTGCAACATTTGGATCGGCGCAAGGGAAGAGGCAATTTCTGTCGGCATCATAGATCTCGACTCCTTCCCACTTTCCTTGCCAGAAAGGCACCTTGATTCGCATCGTGGGCTTCTTGGTCATATCCTTCTCACATGTTGCCTTGTCCATGGGATACTTGAGAATCGGAGTAAAGAGAGCATCAACAGCATCAGGAGTCATCTTTGGCTTTGCGAACCAATCCTTTGAATTTGTGAGCGCATCGGCTTTGAGCTTGGATTCAAATTCAGCCATCGCCTTGAGGAATGCTCGCGTCTCGTCGTTGTCGAAATCATCATTCGGAAACTGAAGCGACATTTCATAGGAAACCTTGCCGGTCTTCTCATCCGTGTATTCTTGAAGTCCCCATGTCATGAGGAGTGGAGTTCCGACGAAGAGCGACTGACCTGTTTGAGAGTTATAAATTCCCACACTCTTACCTCCACTTGCATTGACCTTGCATTTGGAATATTTCGTATCGGTCTCTGGATTGAACAGATGACCCTGAATCATGGCTTGAGTAGAAGGAGCAGGAGTTTTGGAAGCGATAGTTGCGGACATTGTTATTGTTGTTATTGGTTGTAATTGAACGTTGCGTGATGATTTCAAGAATAGGTTTCAAGTTTTCAATTTATATTTTTAATCACAACAAATGAAAATTGAAAAAAAAAGAAAAAAGAAAAAAGAAAAAAGAAAAAAGAAAAAAGTATATAAAAGTATTGTAAAAATAAAATATATAATATAATAACATAATATATAAGAAAGATAACAAGAGAATGTTTAATACAAATACAGAGCACCCGTTAATTTCGAGACAGCAGACGTACATGCTGGATCGTAAATTGGTATCGATTTCATCCGAAGATCGAGACCAGTGTCAGTGGAAAAATCGCGCGCATTTTGAAATTACGTTGCCGCAGCAGCTGTTGAATGTGGAGACAATTCGGCTTGTGGAGTGTAATTTTCCGTCGAATAATTATACATTTAAAAACAATTATTTCAATACGAAATTTTTATTTTCTGTTACAATTGGTGGTATATCTTCAGGCCCTCTCGAGCTAACGATTACAGAAGGATTTTACACGCCGAAACAAATTGCAAACGAGTTGACAAACAAATTAAATTATTATACATCACAGCACATTGGTTCGTCGTATACTCAATTCGTCGTTGTGTATAATGAAGTCACTCAAAAATTACAATTTGGAAATAAATTACACGATTTTGAATTACTTTTTGATGCGGTCATTGAATATGATGTCAAGTGTTCACAAGGCGGGTCGCAATACTGGTTGTCGAATGCTTCAACCAAAGGTGCAACTACACCGCTGTGCCAAGACGGAAAGTGGGGTCTTCCATATTATTTAGGATTTGAAAAACAAAAATATACTTCACTTGCGCAGACAGATCCAGCTTTTCTAAATTTGACATATTTAAATATCGCAGACCCGAATTATTATTGGCTTGGAACGACTGGTAATAGTTACTTTATAAATGCGCCTAATAAAATTAACGTGATTGGAGAGACCAATTTTTATATGGAGCTGGATAAGTGCAACCAAGCTGATGAACTGAAAGCGTATCCGCACAATACAAATGGGCTAACAAACAACACGTATAATGGCATAGTGAATTCATTTTTTGCAAAGATACCGATACTCGGATGCCCGAACACGCAGTATTTTGATTCACGGAACGGGCTAATCCAAAATTTAACCACATTTTTTCCGCCGCTAGAACGTTTGAGTAAAATTAAAGTTAAATTCAGGTATCATGATGGAACGCTGGTCGATTTCAGTAATGATTTCAGTTTTACACTGGCATTTGATTGCTATCGGGACGAGATGGCGCGCACACTTTCTTTAAGAACGCCGGCGCAGTATCGATTATAATATATCAGCAGCTACGTGTTTTTTATAACTTGTTTGTCTGAACGAAACACGGAAATGTCATGCGCGTAGTGATAGATTTTAAAAAGTTTTGCCTTGATATAGATGAACGCTTCTTTCGAAATAATATGTGCGTAATAGTAGAGCCATTTCAGAATGTATAACACGGTTAAAAAAACGACATTCATATTGTGTTGTAATGACAAAATGGGTCCTATTTTATTGGGCACGAGATTAAAGTCAATTTTACTTCCATCATTGAAGAAAATGCAATAAACGTCCCCGAATTCATCTGCGTATTTTGGATGACTGAGTTTCACTTGTTGGAACGTAATGCGTTTAATATCAAATTGTAACGAATCTTCTGTGATGAATTGGACCACTTTATTTTTTGCGTGTTCGTCGGGGTAAACGATGCAGCAGTCGACGTCGCTACTATTTTCGAAAAATGTGAAATTTGTAACACTTCCAAAAAAATAAATATCGATATTTGGGTTGTGTTGAACGTGTTGTTTTATTCGTGTGATGTACGCGAGCGCCGTCGGAGACAATCGTTCCTTTACACGCGCATATTTATTTTCATTTACATTTGCATTTTCATTGTAAAAAATAGAGTCATAATGAATTGACATTCAAGCAACGTTATATTCACATGATAAAAAAATAAAGAATAAATTTAAAAAAATAAAGAATAAAATAAATAATAAATAAATTTATTATTCATTATAATATTAATAACTAGATTAACTAAATAAATTAGGCGGTTATAAAGAAATGTGATACGACTTGTCAATTCTTCCTTTTCTCAAAAGTGACTTATCTCTCTCGTTGATTTTGTCGAGGTACACATTTGATGTTAAAATGAGAATGGTGTGCGGGTAAAATCCTAAATCTGTGACTTTATCAAGCATCCCATTCCAGTCGCTTTTCTCTCGAACTTGAATGAGAATGTGTTTGTGTTGCACGATTTTCCCGTCAAGAACGTCGAATAAAATTTTATCGCATTCTTCTAGAACAAGAACCAGCGGTTTTTCTTCATCGGGAGAGATGGCACTGTAAACACGGGATAAAGTGTCGCCCGGATCGGTGGGTTTCCAAGAATCACAATAATATGCGCCGATTTGTTTTGCTAAAAGAAGCGTGAGCAGTGACTTGCCAGTTCCCGGTTCGCCGTAAATAAAAAACGTGCCGCTTTTTGAAGCTTTACCGTCGACGATCGAAAGCATGTCCTTGATAATTTCGGACTGATAATCTCGAGGTTCTTTTTGTAAATATTTTGTGGCGTTATATTGACGCTCCGTGTATTCCCACCACCACGGGTTTCCGCGTCGTTCGCGTATTTTTATAATTTTTTGATCGACTTGTTCTCCAGTTGCATTGATTTCAACTTCACTACATTTTTTTATGGCTTCAAAATGTGCGCGTCGTAAAACAATGTACATGACTTGGCCGCTATTTTGCTGCGTTGAAGATTCTTGGGAGCATATGTAACCGAAATACCACTTTCCATAAAAAAATCCAAATGGTTTTTCATTTTGAATGAATACAGACCGTTTTATATTTAATTTTTTTATTAGCGTATTGCATTCGGTTTGGTCTGTAACTTTATAACCTTGGATACGAAACAAATGGCCAATGAGAAGCGGAGCAATGAAAAAGAATTGGAAAGATGTGAGAATGGAGAGAATGACAAATTCAATCATTTGACTAATTTTTATTTATTTATTTATTTTATTATAATATTTATTTCTAACTTCTTGTATATTACACGATTACATTTATATGATTTTTATATTACTTTAATAATCGTGTAAATCTTCTACAACATTGTCTTTTTATATTCAGCTGTTTTTTTGTATTCTGCCCACGATATTTTTTTATCGGGCAGATGTTTTTTCGAATCATTCCCATGATGTTTATGTTTTTCGTCGAGGTGCTGTGATTTTTTGAGAGCGCTGTCAATGTAAATGCTTTTTAAAAGTTTACCCACCTCGAATGACGCGGTATGTTGGTCAATTTTTTCATCTTCGATCATTTTCAGAAGCATGATGAGTTGGCCCATGATGTTCAGATCGAGTTCATCTTTTTTCAAGCGATTAAAAAGGTCGGTATAATTATTGAATAAAAAGGAGCATCGAGATACGCAAATGTTATCGAATTGGGCGGGATTGGATTGGGACAAACGCTGGTAATCTTTTTTGAGTTTCACCATGGTTAAAACATCATCTTTGATTCGGTCGCTGTGTTTTAGCGTGCGAATGGTTTCGGTGTTGTCGACGGCGCCGTTGGCTTGAATCATTTTTTCAAGCTGAATTCTCTCTGCGGGATTCATTTTTTATTATGTAATTATTTTTAATTGTATAGAATAATAATATTATGAATTCATATTATTATTCTAAATAAGTTACGAATCAAAATATAAATGATAAAAAATATAAATGATGCAAAAAATAAAAAATTAAATTTTATATTATTATTATTATATTTATTATTATTATATATATAGTTTATACTATAGTTTAATTAACATTTAGTAAAAAAAAATAAAATGTCAACGACTGCATCGCTTGTAAATCCATCAAGTGTAAATAATGATAATAGTAAATATGTTATTCCGCATCCTGTTACAACAGGTTCAAATCCGAGCGAAACTGCATTAAAAGCTCGTGCTGCGCTAAACGAGTATCAGCATGGTCTTGTTCAGGTTTCCAAAGGTAAAATGGGTGGCGGAAAGAACAAAAAGAATAAAAACAAAAAATCAAAAAAATATACTAGAAAATCTGCGATGAAAAAGAGGTTTTCGAAAAAGTTTAGACGGAGTATTTTGAGAAGGAAATCGCGAAAAATGTTACATAAAAAAAATAAAAAGGCATCATTACATGGTGGTGCAAGTGCAACTGCAAATGGCGACAAGTTGACGATACCATCGTTCCGACAAACGAGTCCAACGGGAACCGGTATTATAAATAAGCTGGCGGGAAATCATGCCCAAAATTTAGCATACTCTGAATATGATGACCAAGTGTCAAAACCCGTTTCTTAGAAATATTTTATTTAATAAAAATTATACATTAAATAAAATAAAATAGAATAAAATAGAATATTAGATATATGTAGTAAGAAATAAAGAAAGAAAAGTTATAACCTATGAAAACGAGCGACTTATTATCGGCAATATTTATTATCATTGTATTTATTGGATTGTATGTGCTTTCATTTTTAGTGATTGGGACAAAATATATACAGGATCACTGGTCGCTATACCGATGCAATCCAACGGTTATGCCGTTTGCCAGCATGTTTGGACACGACACTTCTGAAAATTTCACGTATTGCATACAGAATATGCAGAGTGACTACATGGGATATTTGCTAGAACCTGTGAACTACATGACATCAGTTACGGCGGGAAGTTTAGGTGACATGAGCGGAAGTTTGAATAACTTTAGAAACATGTTTAGTTACATTCGGGATTCAATTTCCGGGATTGTAACAGGAATTTTTGGCGTGTTTTTGAACATGCTTATCGAGTTTCAAAAAATAACAATGGGAATCAAAGACCTCATGGGAAAAACGGTTGGAATCATAACAACGCTTTTATATGTCGTGGACGGTTCTATGATGACAATGCAGAGTGGATGGAATGGTCCTCCCGGACAGCTGGTGCGTTCGATTGGGAGCGTATAAGCAAACATGTATAAGCAAACACAATTTATTATTTGTCAACATTGTCAATACTGTCAACATTGTCAATACTGTCAACATTGTCAATACTGTCAACATTGTCAATACTGTCAACATTGCTAGCAGTTGGAGGGAAATAAATACGATAAACGACGCTATATTTTGATTGGTCATGTCTTAATGTTTTGTCATAGTGCGTATTCGTATAATTGCATATTTGTCGAACAATTGTATTAAATTTATTTTGATTTATGTTTTCAGGATTGATATAATTGTATTTTGAAGAGTGGTAGAATTTTCTTAATTCGTGTAAAAATGGTTTTAATGCATCAATGTAAATGGATCTTTTATACGCAGTAATATCAACAATGTAAAAATGTTCCGTTTTTTGACAATTTATTTTTTCTAAAAATTCCAGTAAAATGTTGATTGATATTTTAATTTTAAAAAGCTGAGACATTACAATGAATATTCAACTATATCTAATATAATATAATATTATTATTTATTTTGGATGGATGTGCATTTGTTATTTTTATACTACGACGTACAATAGTTTAATGAAATTATTTGTAAAAAATGCGAGTTCCAGTTCATCTTCATGAATGTTGTGAAAATGGATAATATACTTGCATATAAGCGTTGTAAGTTGATATTTTATGTCTTCATTAAGCAGTGTTGTTATTTTTATATAAGTAAAATAGTTGTCTAGAATATCCATAACGGAATATCCTTCATGATGTAATCTATAAAATATATTTACAGCTTCTATCATTTTATTTTTTAAAATAAGGTTTGTGTATTCGTCAAACAGTGTGTAACTAATATTTGTAGACAGTTTATGAATCAAACCTACTTCTAAACTGTTATCATAAAACGATTGTGAATGCGGATATAAGTTTAATATTTTTATTTTTTCTAAATAATTCAGTAGAATTCTTATAGAGTTGTTACAGATATGTAACAAAAGCTTTTCGGAATCGCACGTAAATAACAAGTTTTCACTCGAAGATATTTTTGTGATGATTTGTTGCAGACAAGAATACGTAATTGGATGAATTTTTACAATGATGGTTCTTGATTGTAAACTGTCGATAACTTTTTGTATATTTGTGCAAGACGATATAAAATTTATATTGTGTTTATACTTGTCCATATAATTTCGAAAAACTTGTTGACTTTGTTCGTTGATCAAATCAATATCATCAAGGAGTATAATTTTTTTTTTATTTTTGATTAAACTACATGTTTGACAAAATATTTTCAAATCGTTTCTATAGTATTGAATTCCTTGTTCTTTCAAACTGTTTAAAATGAGAACATTTTCATGATTGTAATCGTTTCCATTTCCATAGTATTCTTTTATAATGGATTTAATAATTGAAGTTTTTCCTGTTCCCGAATCTCCCACAATTAATATATTTAAATTATTAAGGTGAATTAGCGATTTAACAAGTTTAACTGTATTTTCGTCTAGTTGTTGAAAATCGTTTAAATCGTCGGGCTGATACTTGCTAATAAAAGGAGAGTGAACATTGCAACATTTCATAATGCAATTAAAAATTTAATTAAAAAAACGAATATAAATAATATTTAGAATTTGGATTTATATCTATTTAAAATGAAACGAGTAATATTTAATATAATTTTTCTTTTAAATAATTATTTTATTGTCAACACTTAACAAAATGAGTTTTAACTTTTATAGCGATAGTGGTAGTGGTAATAATAGTAGCCGAAATCATAAAAAAAATGAATACGGGGAAGAAGATTATTATAAATTGTTAGAAGTGAGCCGAGATGCATCTTTTGAAGAAATAAAAAAGGCGTACCGAAGATTGTCGATGATTCATCATCCTGATAAAAATAAAAACAGCGAAGAATCAACGATCAAGTTTAAACAACTTGCAAATGCGTATGAAACATTGTCGGATGAAAATAAACGAATAATGTATGACATGGGAATTAGAAATGGTAGTGGTAACATGGGAGGAGGAGGAACAATGCCGTTTGACATGAATATAAATCCGTTTGATATATTCAACATGATATTTGGATCGCAACACCAACCGCAACAACAGCACTTTAACAATTTTCATGACTTTGGAAGTTCGCCAGGAGTTCCATCGTTTATAAAATTTGGGAACGGAATATCGATGGGTATGCCAATGTCGATACCGATGCACATGCCGATGGGTATGGGGATGGGCATTCACATTATTCATCCAGAACAGATGGAGCACGCACACATGTTTGATATTCGACAACCTCTGCGAAAAGAACAAGAGAAGCAACAGCAACAGCAACAGCAACCGCAACAGCAACATGATTGTGAAAAAAACGAGGTATATATCACTCTCGAGGACGCATATAGCGGGATTGAAAAATATCTCGTGAAAATCAGAGAACAAGCGTTATATATATGCATACCGCCAGGTGTGAATGATAAAGAAATTATAATTTCCAGCATTAACAGCACCAAATCGAAAACTCAAGTGGCTGATGCTGAAATGGTTCACATTATTGTGAATATAAAGCCACACGAGTTATTTCAAAGGAACGGGCTAGATTTGATAATGGAGAAAGAAATATCCTTTAAAGAGTCGGTGTGCGGTTTAGAATTTTCAATTCAACATGTAAACGGTAAAACGTTTCACCTACAACATAAAGATGGAACGATTATTAAGGATGGTGTTTCAAAAACAATAAAACGGTTAGGAATGAAAGATGGTAGTAACGGAATTGGCGCGTTGACCGTTCACTTTAAAGTTGTTTATCCCGATAAATTGTCGAGGGAGCAGATAGAAAAGCTTTCTGAAATATTATAATAATATTATAATCTATAATATAGTAAAAGTTGGAGGATTGGTGTGACCTAGAAGTATTTTTTGATTCTTAAAATAATTGATGTGAGGTATTCTGTGATTTTTTACATCAAATTTTGAAAACGGGGTTTTGAACTGACTTGTTGTGTCAATGTTCCATTTTGTTTTATAATAAATTTCATTTCGTTTATAACACTCGTTCATTTTCGCTCGATAAAGCGGATGAACGGAGTTTATAGTGCAACTTCCTGTTTGTTTATTGTCTCCTGAATGGATATATGCATCATCTATCGTTGCGACTTTCTGTTTTGTTAGTTGAATTCGATGCCATAAGTCGCTGTCTTCATAATATGCAGGGTAAATATTTTCATCAAAAAGACCAACTTTTTGGAGTAGTAACTTTGTGATTACAAATGTATTAAATCCGGCAGGAACATCATTTCGATTTTTTATTTTTAATCCACAAAATACGTTTTCGAGAGAAGATGGGATGTTCATAAATTTTGCTATATGTTCCAACGTGGATGGTTCAAAAAAACAGTCATCGCCCGATATCAACCAATAAGGTGACGGAAATTTTTTTAAAAAATAGTTCCATCCACGCGAAACCCCAATGTTCATGTTTGATGAAATAAAAATAAACTTTTTTACAAAAGTATTTACAAGATTGATTTTATCTCTCTTAACGTTTCCCTGAAAAAGAATAACAACATTGTTTACAGGATAATCGATGCTGTCGATAAGACGTTTCAATAAATCTAACCGTACGAGTGTTAAAACACAGAGATATGGGATGGGAACCGCTTCGACCGCTTCAACTTTTTCTGAAGATGACATTTACTAAAAACAAATTATTTTTACTGATTTTAAAAATATAAATAAATGCAAATATTATTTAAATTATATTTATTATTTATTTATATAAATAAGTAATTATATTTATATAAATAAATAATTATAAATAAATAAATATAAATAAATAAATATTAAAAGTAAAATCATATATAAGACATTTCGAATTAAAATGAAAGTATTAGTATATGGTCATGCGGGTTGGATCGGGGGGCAGTTTGTCGAGATTTTGAAAAAAAATAATATAAATCATGTTCTGGGCACTGTTCGAGTGGATGACACGCCGTCATTGTTACAAGAACTTGATGCCATTTTACCGTCTCATGTGGTTTCATTTATTGGAAGAACGCATGGAAAAATTGGCGAAAAGGTTTATCCAACAATTGATTATTTGGAAAATCCGGGAAAATTGGTTGAAAATGTTAGAGATAATCTGTTTTCTCCGATTTCTTTGGCGTTGGCATGCAAAGAACGTGGCATACACTGCACTTATTTGGGAACCGGGTGTATATTTAATTATTCAAACACGTCAGAAGTAGTAGAAAGGGGGGGTGTCGATGAACATAAGTTTAATGAAGACGACCTTCCAAATTTTTTTGGTTCTTCGTATTCGATTGTGAAAGGGTTCACAGATCGTTTAATGCATCAACTTTGCGCGTTAAATTTGCGTATTCGAATGCCGATTGTTGCTGAAGAAAATTCTCGCAATTTTATTACCAAGATACTTTCATATTCAAATGTATGCTCGGTTCCAAACTCCATGTCAGTATTGGATGAGCTACTTCCGATTGTTTTAAAAATGATGGAGTCGGGTGTTACGGGAACTGTAAATTTAACGAACCCCGGCGTCATTACACATAATGAAATACTGGAAATGTATCAAAAACATATTGATCCGTCATTTACTTGGACGAATTTCAGCATTGAGGAACAGCGTAAAATTTTAATGTGCGATCGATCGAATAACTGGCTAGATACAAGTGTTTTGGAAAAGTTTGCTCCAGAAGTGCGCCATATTAAAGATGCGGTTGAAGACACAATTAAAAAATATAAGAACACAAACGCCGCCGTCGCTGCATCAAAATCAAAATTAAAACAGTGTAGTGGATGCAACAACACGTTGAGAGATGATGCTGTGCTATTTGTTACAGGAGGAGCTGGATTTATTGGCTCGCATTTTATAAACAATATTTATTTCAAGTATAGAAATATAAAAATTATAAATTTTGATGCGCTCTATTATTGTGCCAATGAAAAAGAAAATATAAAATATGAAATTCGACAAGACGCTAATCGCTACACATTTATACACGGTAACTTACAAAGTTTAGATCTATTGACGTATATTTTTAAAACGAACGCGATTACACATGTTGTTCATTTTGCGGCACAATCTCACGTGCAAACATCATTTACGGATGCGCTAACGTATACCAAAGACAACATTATTGGAACGCACAATTTGCTGGAAACGGCTCGACTTCACTGTCCAACTCTTGAAAAGTTTATTCATGTTTCTACCGATGAAGTATATGGAGAGAATGAAGATGCGGATATAAAGACGGAAAAGTCCATTCTATGTCCAACGAATCCTTATGCTGCAACAAAAGCAAGTGCTGAACTGCTAGCACAAGCGTATTATCATTCTTTTAAAATACCGATTATTATCACACGTGGAAACAATGTGTATGGACCGAATCAATATCCGGAAAAGGTGATACCCAAATTTATAAAACAGCTGACCGATGGTCTTAAAGTTACCATACAAAATGGAGATTGCAAGCGCGCGTTTTTACACGCGTACGACACTGCGACAGCATTTATCACCATCCTTGAGCGTGGTAAAGTGGGTGAGATTTATAACATTGGGTGTGACGAAAATATGGAATACAGTATTTTAGAAGTAGCGATGCTGCTTATAAAAAAAATAAAAAATAGCGAAAACTATTGTGAATACATTGAATATATTGAGGATCGCCCGTTTAATGACCAGCGTTATTATATTAGCAACAGCAAACTGAAAGCGCTCGGGTGGAAAATAACGATTGATTTTGAAAAAGGGATCAATGATCTATGCCGGACCGCGTAAACTTGGATTATGAACCGGCAGTTTATAAAAAATCGATAAAGGACTTACCATAATTCTGGCACCATTTTTTTTTATTGCTTCCAAGTGGAATTTTCTGTGCTCGCAGTCGTTTTTAAAATGATTTAATAGTTTACGAGGAAGCAGGTGCTTTGGAAATAATTGAATATGAATCAGTGAACTGTAACTGCAGTTTAAAAATATGTTTGTCTTGTAGATTGCGAATCCGTTGAATGCGGAATAAACGGGTATTAAATCCTGCGAATCGCGCGATGCATTTAATTTTGTTGCAAAGCTAGTAACCATGTCTTGAAGTGTTTCATTTTTATTTTGAACGTGATAAAAACTGTAAATGTGCGGATCAAATGAAAGTGCCCAGTAGTCATAATATCCGGCTTCTCTGTCAAATGAGATGCTGTCCCATTCATCTGAGCGCTGCATGGCGCTGCGCAAAGTGTCGATATTAATTTGTCCAACGCACGCATATTCGTTGCTGTCCATCATGATAAAGTATTTGTTAAACGCGCCTTGTTTTTGTGCCGAGCGCATGTAGTTCAAAATTTGATTGCGCGCGTTTGCGATTCGCATGGTTCTAGTTTTATCCATTACCCTGCTTGCATTGCCGAAACTCATTCGAATTTCTTTTTTATCATTTGAAATAATAACAGTTTCTATCAATTCACTAGAAAATCCAGATTTGGAATGCTGATGCTGATTTTTAAATGACTCTAATATGGAATACGATTTATCTGCTGATGCGTCATAAAATGCGACTATTGTGATCTTATCAAATAGTTTTGATTGCGAAATGTTAACAATGTTTGACAAGACGCTTGGTAAGCCGCGTTCGTTGTTGTAAACGCAAAGGCCGATGACACAGTTATTATTATTGGTATACACTTTTGTATTCATTTTTATAACATAATTGAGTGTGAATCTTTAAAATCATTTTTATCATTTATTATTATTATTACTCTAATAATAAATTGTCTATAAATACAATTGTCTATAAATACAATTAAATACAATTTATTATAATACATGTAAAATACAAAATGCAAGAAGAAAAAGAGATTACCGGACACTTGATGGGTGGTCTAGGAAATGTTTTATTTATTGTCGCGAGTTGTTTTGCCTTGTCTAAAAAATATAAAGTCAAGCTGCGTTTTTATTGTAATGCGAATGTGTGGAGAGATGGCAAACGAAGAATGATACAGTGCTATAAAATGTTTGAAAATTTCGATATTGACTGTGTAAATAATAGAAAAAGCGGAATAACGTTTCGAGAACCGTATTTTTTCCACGAATCCATTACGCTCGATCGCCGCATTCATAACTGCATATACGGATACTTTCAGTCCTACAAGTATTTCGATGCATATAAGTCGGAGTTTATAAAGATGCTGAACAATCCGTATAAAGATGAAGTGGATCACTTGTTGACAGAGTATTTGTTGAAACAAATCGCCACGAATAAAAATGATGGTTCTGGTTCTGGTTCTGGTTCTGTCGCCGAATTGCCGCCATCAAAAAAAATCCAAGCATTTGAATTTGTGTCCATACATGTTCGAAGAACTGACTACTTGGCTCTTTCGGACATTCATTTAAATCTCGGTACCGCGTATTATGAAGAAGCGATTTCTAATTTTTCAAAAGAAAAAAGCATATTCTTAATATTTTCGGATGACGTTGAATTTATTCAGAGAGAGCCACTGTTTCAAAATCTTGTGAACAAATACATTATCGCGGACCAAGATGACGAGTACTGTTTCTGGCTAATGTCCGCGTGCGATCATAATATTATCGCAAACAGCAGTTACAGTTGGTGGGCGTCGTATATAAATTCGAATCCAAATAAACTTGTGATATCTCCTAGTAAATGGTTTGGTCCGAAAGGACCTGTGTATAAAATACGGGACATTATACCCGAAACAAAAAACTATAAAATGATTTTTGTAAATAGCAGATAATGGACGAAAATGAGATGCAAACAGTCAATAGAGATTCTCAATAGCGCAAATTAATTTTAGCATCAGGCGGTAGTTCCAACGTGTTGACTGGGTCATCGATATTTGGATCGTATGAGGTGTTGTAGAGACCCGTCTTGCAAGCATTATAGTTTGATTTTAAGATGTCGACTATGGGTATTAACTTGCTTACATTTGGTTCGTATAGATTTTCTAATGAACAAAAAATAAAAGGTGTATTTTCTAGACCCGGGTAACCTTTTGTGCTGTCTGTCATGTAACTAACATAGTTTGATACGGGTCGCCATTTTTCATATGTAAAAGGGCCATTATAAATGCGTTGATTTGTAGCAGGATCGCGTCGAGTTCTTGGAGCCCATAAATATTTTATACTTTTATTATCTAATAAGTCCCATATAGGATCGGCTCGTTTTTTTATAACGAGTTCGAATTTAAATTTACATAAGAAACATATATTGTATCCCAATTGTTCGGATTCAGGCGTGCACCCACTAAAATATTTATAATGCAGCGCGCTTTCGTCGTCTTTTCCACACAAGCTGCAACAAGTTTCGCGCAATTCATTTAGCTGTTTCGGACTTGGCAGTATTCCATATTGAGTCCAATCATCGTATTGGGTATAATGAGAATTAGTTGCAGCAAGTGACATTACATCGTAATCACATTCATCGTCGTTTGAACTATTTGAAAAAATGGAATTTGAGCGGCTTCTAACTAGTATAACAGGTTCATAATCGACGCCGCTACTTGTACTAGTATATTGTTGTTGGTATTGATAATTATTATTATTATTATTATTACTATTATTATTATTATTATTATTATTATTACTATTATTATTATTATTATTATTATTACTATTATTATTATTATTATTATTATTATTATTACTATTATTATTATTATTATTATAAATGGCGAGAGCGCTACTAATATTGTTATTCAAATATGTGGTTGTTTTTGAAATGCAGTAAACTACATTGTCATAATATGTGTTATTTGTTATATTTTTTATGATGTTATTAAAAAGTCCAGATATTTTATGTGTCGTTTTTTATTAGAAATCCTAAATAGTGTATATAATACAAGTATAATAAAAATATATAAAAAAATAGTTCTATATTTTTATTTTTTATTATATATTTTACTACTTTTTTATAAATCTTTTCACTTTTAGCAAATGTGTAAAAAATTAGAAAAATATATAAAAAATTAGCAAATATATAAAAAATTAGTAATAAAATATAATATTTATTTAATATATGAAATGAATAAAAATAAATTATCAAATATCAAATCTTATCAAAAAGAAGAAAATGTAAAAGTGCGTCGTGTTCGACAACTTGATGAAACTAATACTAATAATAACAACAAGAAATATAAGCCAAGTGTTGTTTCAAGAAGCGTAATGATGCGTGAAATGTCATATAATTCTAATAATTCCTATTCTACAAATACGATGACTTATGTTACACAAGACAATACACAAAAAGAAAGTGGTGGTATTTATAAAGTAGTTGAAAAAATTGACCTTTCTTCTTATGTTCCAGAATTTTTTACTGTGACCTCGTATAATGACCATGTATATGCCATAAAAATAATAAGACCGTTTGAATATGAACATCCAATTGAACTTACATATAAAGAGATCTTAGCATTTCAATCAAAATCTAAGATTGAGGATAATGTGAATAAAGACAGTACATATTTTAGTGCGAATAATAGTTTTTTTGAAAGTAAAGAGAAGTATATTAATGATATTGCTAATAACAAACCGTGGTCTGTATGGTATGGTGCATCAAAGGAATCGCCGGAGCAAATTAAATTATGGTGGGATGGTATATTCGATAAGTATTTTGACAAGAAAGTTAGTAAAGCAGATGGTTCTTTATTTACATGGCGAGGAAAAATTGTTGTACGAATTGATATGAACTGGAATATTACGCTGTCATTTAGAACAGAAGATGGATGGCTTCCTGATAATAAACAATGGATATATGGACATTTAAGCATGTATAGACGTGAACTTAGTTTGATGTATAAATATAATAACAGTTATTCATCTTATGCACCTCCAGATGTAGACGGCCTTGCAAAAGAAGCAGTTTATGACGATGAATATAATGACAAGTTACGTGTTATAAGAAGAATCCCGCGTGTATATAGGTTCAGTAGGTATGACCAGAGTGGCGTAATGGGACAAGTTGACGCTGCTACCAAAGAAGGTAAATATTGGTATGGAAGGGGGCTTCCATATTATTATGGTCCTGTTAGTGAAACCAGTGATTATAACTATTGCACTTACATTAACGGCATTGGCACAAATGAGAATTGTCTTCAAGGTATGGCTCGTTATATTTACATTAGCGCAAAAACTGAATATGGTAACGATACATTATATGTTTCTAAATCAGGTGCTGCTAACAGTATAGTTGATTTTGATACACACATTGTTGGGTATTATGATGGTGAAAAACGAAATGATCAAGATATTAAAGTTAAAATGAGTTTTAATTATTTACCAAAAAACCCGGGTTTATTAGAACCAAAAATTATTGTCTGCGATCCTTCTACGTTTAATATGGACGATAATCCGGATAATCGGTATTACACAGTTTATTATCCTCCTAAACCACTGGATTATGGTGTAGAACGGTTTTTCTCTAGAAACAATACTACATTTGAATATAGTTGTGATTTAAACGATTTATTACAAAACGATACAAATCTAGGTGCCATGGGAAATTCTAAAAATTTTATGTCTATTATTAGTGACAGTAACGGACCCATTCGTTTTGAACTAACAAATGTTACTGACACATCTAAAATACAAACACAATCTTTCTTTTTCTTAAAACAAACTGTTACTATAGAGAATGTGAATGGTTTCCCATTTCTTTCGATAAAATCACCAGTTAGGCAGGTGGGATATTTAAGTAAAGGTGATATTAGTGGAACATTTACGCTGAAGATTACTCAGGGAAAAACAAGCACATATGCTGAAAAGGTTATTAATGTAAACTTTAAATGGTATTTTATAAATAATTCAATTATTTCGTTTGGGTCGTTTGGGCAGTCGGGGATAGTATTTACTAGAATAGAATGAGCTTTATATAATCATATTTTGAAATACTTGTGTAAAATCATGCATGTAAATGTAAATTGGTATTATTTATTCGACTACAATTTTATTTTTATAATTTGAATGAACGCGGCATGTAGAATGATTTGAACACGGGTTTCCTTTATTTTTACCGTATCGTAATATTGCGCCACATTTTGTTTGTTCAGTTGTTTCATGTTCTTTTTCAGATGTAACAGTAACAGGAAGAGGAAGAGGCGAAGTGATACATGCATCATAATGTTTTTTACAAACATATGTTCCGTTGTAATATTCTAGTGCGCACTCTTTACAAGCCGATTTTTTATCTTTTTTAGAATTTGCGGAATACGTATACATGCAAGGTTGACTCGTCATTGACATTTTTGCCGGGTAGTTTACACCAACCATTTTTTTTACACCATCATATTCTAGATACGGCAGCAGTTTATCTTGAACGTTTCTACAATATGGACACTTGATTTCATTTCTTTTTAATGAATTCGAAGTATAGTAGCCGTTTGGACTCAATCCTATTGTTTTTTGTGCAATAACCTCACGATAAATCGGAACGTAGTTGAATTTATGTCCACACACCAATTTAATGTGAATATTTTTGAGCGATTCCTTCGTTAACAGGCAACAATTATCTTCATTAACGTCATTAACAGTATCGTCTTCTGATTGAGTCAACATATTTTTCAACTGATTAAAAAAATCACCTTCAATAACTCTATCTGCATCTCCGTCAATAACATAATTTTTTGACTGAATTTGCTTGTTAACATTATATACAGTGGTGGTCATATTGTTATGATTTTTTTTTAAATGAATATAAAGTATACGGTTTAAATTCTTATTAAAAGTATATTTATTTATTTTATGAATATTGTTTTTTATTTTTTTATATTCATAAAAATATAAAAAACAATAAAAATATATAACAAGTAAAGCAATAAATAATAAAAATATACAACAAGTAAAATATGGTAGCTAAAAGTGTATGGGGTCCTGCAATATGGTATTTATTTCATACGCTTTCATTTAAAATAAAACCAATTCATTTTAATGAATTAAAAGACCAACTTCTTGATCATTTTATCTCTATTTGTAACAATCTTCCGTGTCCAGAATGCGCCGAGCACGCCAAACAAGAATTAAAACATTTAGATAAATCTAAAATAACGAATAAAAGGGAGTTGTGCATGTATTTTATACATTTTCATAATAAGGTGAATGTTCGAACAAAAAAGAAGATATTCACATTTGATGAATTTATATTGAAATATAAAAATTCAGTAACTAGAAATGTGATTGCCAATTTTTTTATAGTGTTATCAAAATCAGACCACAATATAAAACTAATGACAAATTCATTTCACAGGTCAACCGTAATTGTAGATTTAAAAAAATGGTTGAATGTAAATAGTTCAAAATTTAATCCATAAAAATTTAGTCCATAAAATTTATAAATATGGATTTTGCAAATAAATTATATTATAACAATATATACAGAAGAGACGATATAAATTTTAATAGAAAATAACAAACAAGAAATAATAAGAAATGGCAGTCATTGATATCAATTTATCGAACATTTTTAAGATCATTTCCGTTTCCAGTTCTCTCATTCTCTCTGCATTCTTAGTGCTGCTTAGTATTTCAAATTCAGACATCAAAGGAATCATATACCTCGCCGCGCTATTCACGCTCATTATTATTTATTTTATTTGTTTTGCGACTTTTGGAGAGAAGCTGGTTGCTCCCGCAAATCCAATATGTAACGTGTTCAACATTCCTGGAACGTCATATGCGAATTCATCCATGAACAGTGCAGTTTTAGCATTTATTTTTGTTTATTTAGCTGTTCCCATGTTTTACAATTCGATGAATTACAATATATTGACCATTGTTTTCATTTTTTACATTATTGATTGCGTTACAATGTTGAGCAACGAGTGCACGAATGGATACGCGATTCTTTTAAGCACGCTAATAGGCGCCGGTGTTGGAATTCTTTCAACGTCTATTCTTATGGCGAATAAACCATCATTTTTATATTACAATGCTCCTGCAAATGCGGAAATATGTTCTCGTCCTGCAAACCAAAAATTCAAATGCAACGTGTATAAGAATGGCGAAATTTTGAAATAACGCCAACGAGTTACGTTTATAATATTTTTTCATATATATTTTTTCATATATATTTTTTCATAATTTTTATCACAGTTATTATATAAAGCGATTATAAAATAAAGTATGGGTATTCACTTTACAGATAAATACTCGTTGCTTCATTTTGCATCCGGCATTGTAGTTTACTATTGGAATGTTTCATTCGTTGCATGGTTCATACTGCACTTGATTTTTGAACTGGCAGAAAACACGGAAACAGGTATGCACTATATTCGAAAAGTAAAGTTATGGCCTGGCGGAAAGACGCACCCTGACTCGTGGCTTAATCGCGCCGGAGATCAGTTTTATTCAGTGCTTGGTTGGTTACTTGCCCATTATGTTGTAACTATGTTGTAACTACAACATTTTCAAACACGTATTGAAAAAATGATTCAGATCCGATTCGCTTATTCCTGAAACGGAAGCATCTGGAGCAAAAAATGCGTTTCCCTTTTTATATGCTAAAAGAGTCGGTATTCCTGACACCATTTTTTTTTGTTTCAAGTAAGCGTATAGGTCAAAACATTCGTCGACATCCACGCTGTAAATATAGATTGTTTCATTATTTGGAAGAACGAGTGACACATTGTCAATGTATTTCTTAATCATTTTACATGGCGCACACCATTCCGCGCCAAATTTAAATATGAATACACCCGGATTCATCTTTAAAAGCTCTAAAAATACATCTCGATTTCCCGTAAATTCTACGACGCGTGACTCAACTCCAGATTCTGACATTTTTTATTTTTATTTATAGATGTTCTATATAAATATATTTATATAATAAAACACAAATATATTTACGAAAAATAATATAATAACAGTTTTAATTTTTATTTTAATTATATAAAACACAAATTTCTTCTAAATCGCGAATGTCAAGATCCGGCATTTCGGTATGACATTCCCAGAAAAATTTACAAAACGACCAATTCATGTGATGATTTGTGGCATACATGGAACTAAACTTCGAATGTTTCGATAAATTCTCATGAACCTGGCGCGGAAGTAATTGCAAGCTGGGTTTCGGAAGAACATAACACAGCTGGACAACATCGCGAATGGGACACGGTTCCATTACTTGTAAGAAATCGTGGTGCCTTGTATCCGGAATAAACTGACATAAATCTTTTAACAATGGTGGATAATGATGCTTGTATGACCATCTCCAGTCGATGCAACCGGATGAATAATATTTAAATGTCCACTCTAGTCCCTCCAGATAATTTAAGCAAATATTTTTACAAACCGATGCTGTAATTTTCACGTGAAACAGCGTTTCATAATATCGACGCTCCCAACCTTCTGCAAATGGATGAATGTATTTTTCCTTCTCTCGATATTTCATGGGACACATGTTGAATTCATCCATACTGGCTGGCAGCTCTTCATTACTCCACTCGCTGACAACATCGTTGCAACTATTTCCTCCACCTTTATAACCGCTAGAGTGCATGCCTTGAAGTTGTTGCATTCTATCGCGACGCTTGTATTCTTTCCGAATGAGTTCGTCTTCGCGATCCGCCAAATATTCAATGAAACGCTTATAATTGGTCCAGTTTATTTTATATTCGGCCGACGGTTCATGAAAGCAAATCATGTATTCGTCTGGTTCAGAACCGATCGTTTGGCGGTACGCGTCAAGAAGCGTGTCGATTCCGCCGGTTCGTATGTTTAGCGCAGGAAAATGCGGCATAAAATCATTTCCCAGCATGAAACAAATGAAAATGTAGTCAAACATTCTACATTTTTCACTTTGAAATTCGATTTTGGCGCTGACTTGATCCTGCTGGTCGTGCATTCCGTTCATGTATTTTATAATCGACTGCGCAAGTTCGGGAATGTCGATGTAATAATCTGCTGCCTGGTCCAGCGTATTGTCAACCGACTTTATAAATTCTGGCGTTTCTCTGTACAAGAATATGCGCTCAGAAATGTGCAAATGATTCAAACACAGCATGATTAAATCGGCATCGAGTCCGTAAATGATTGTGGTTTTATTTTTATGGCCGTCGGCAAAATCGCGAATGTGTTGAAACATTTTATGCTCTCCTTCGCCGCACACATCGCTTGTAGAAACAAGCACCTTGGGATTCGACATAAAGTGTGCAGTGACATGGGAGTTAAGTTTTTTCATGAATGCGGTTCCAGGTGTAATGGAACTCGTGTTCCAAAATGTCGATGTTTCGACTGATACTGATGTCGCCGCCGCCGATGCCTTTTTAGATGCATTTTTCTTGTCGATGCGTTTTTGAAGTTCGCCTGTTAACCAGGACTTGTAACGCCGTTCGCGCTGTTGGTTCAGTTTAGCAACGGGTGCAACGCCATCAAATGCGACAATAATTTTTTCTTTTGGTTGAAACACGTCAATATAAGATTGAATTTTATGACACACTGCATCAATAACCTCCGACTCATATGCGTCAACGCTTTTATTTGCAAACGTAATGCTTCGTATGACGTCATATATGATGCCGTTGCAATCCGCATAAAAATTATCAACGCAACCCGTTAGTTGCAAAGTGCTTTTAATAATATTTTTATATTTTTTTACAATCTGTAAAAAATAAGATGGAATTCCCATTATTCACGTGATAACAAATTTTTTTTAACGTATAACGAATATTGTGTTACAAGAGTGTTATATACATGTATGTTCAATTCTTTAATAACTTTGAATATATTATTAAGAAAAATTAAGAATAAAATCAAAATAATAATATATGGATAATTAAATAATTAAATAATTAATTAAGATTCCAAACAAGTTATTATAAAATAGATATAATTAGATATAATTATAGATATAAATAATATAGAGAAAGTAAGATATAGGAATATTTATGAAAGTAAAAACGAACAAAATTATTCATCATGATAAAAATATCGTATTTTCTGATAAAAATGAAAAGATAAATAATAGTAAAAGTGTTTTAGGGAAAGAAAAAAAAGAGAATGATGATGTAAAAAGTGATGATAAAAAAGAAAACATCAAAGAAAATATAAATGAAATTAAACATTTGAAAGAAATGATAGAGCGCACTATATTATCGCATCATAACTACAAAGTAATGGATATTTTAACATCAAATGATATAAATATTTCCATCCAATATTTAGAAAAGATATATCAAAATTTAGAAGTAATAGAAAGTGATGTATATGTAAAACCGAACTTGGAAATAGTTGAAGAGATTAATTTGATAAAAAGTGAATTGTCTTCAATTTTTAGGAATTATGGAACACAAAACATACACGATTTACTGGAGGTTACATTTGGAAGCAACTATATGAAAACCATCTTTGCACCAGGAGTAATAGAAGGAGCGGTGGCAGTAAATGCGCACGGTTGCGGGATGCAACAATGGGACCACGACAAGTTTGAAGTGTTGAAAATGTTTTTTCATCCCATTCATTTCAAGTCGTTGAACTGGAAAAATGAGAAAAAAAGCGCAACAAGCGATAAATTAATTCAAAAAAATAAAATCGTAGAAGATTTTGTTATTGTGGAAAAGTCGTTAAACTTGGATTGTTTTGATATGGCAAGAACGAGTAAAATATTTTCTAGCCGTGTATTCGGAATAAAGGTTGCAGTCCACAACTACGTACAACAAAAAACATTAATTATAGGGGGTGTTGTTGATAATGTGTTTTTAGAATGCAGTTCTTTCAAGTTTATTACACACAGGTTGGCGGATTTATGGAAAAATGTGCCAAAAGATCCAGAATTTATGACAGAATCATTTACAAAATTTATGAAATCGCTTACTCTGAAAGATTTGCTGGTATATTCGAATGATGAAATTTATTCAAAATACTTATCCAGTATGACGTTTATTGCCACCAGTAAGCAGAAACAAACGTCGCAGCTCATTAAAGAATTTATGAACACGGATTTATATTCGCAGCGTTCTACAATTATTCAATTGCTTTTTAAATCGCACGAGCACGATCTGCGATACTTGTCTTATTTATTGTACGACATGTTGTCAAACGAATTAAGTCCGCAAGTGGAGTCCAACGACCAAATCGTGCTGTTTAATAGTTTGCCGTGGAATGCGAAGCAGTATTTCAAAGACGCAATGAAGCAAACCGTTTCTTATACAAATACGATATCGAAATATGAATCTGGAAACATGACGCTCGAACAACAAATATGTTTACTAAAAGCAACGGATGCAGTGAAAGAGAAAGCCATGGTAAAATTGCGCGAAATCAAATCAAAATCGGATGACACAACAACAAAAGCGCGACAGTATTTGGAAGGATTGTTGAAGATCCCGTTTGGCATTTATATAAAAGAAAATATAATGGAAGAATGCAAGAAAATAAAAGACAGTTATGCAAACATGTGTATAAAAAATAACATATCAGAGTTGATGGCGCAGGATAATTTTTCGATTACTGGAAATGCGACACTACCGTGTGAACCATGTGATAGTGTGTTGGAAATAAAAAATTCATGCAGTGTAATAAATGACAATATTGAAACTATCGGATTAGTGATCATTGATAAATTTATTTCAGAAATTTTAAATGACAAGCAACGTAAAAAAAATGAATATACGACCATTTTACAAAAGATAACAACATTTACAAAAAAACACAAGGTGGTTCTTTTAAACCAATCTTTGAATAAAAATGACAAAACAAAACTAAAAACAATATCGTGTATAAAGACGAGCATTCACGACTGCATGAAAGAATTGTATAATATGTGCGGTTTTAACTCATCTGCGGCGACAAAACCGAACATGGTAGAAGACATTGACGGGTTGTGTAAAGAGCTTGTTGTTGAATGCAATCTAGAGTGCAAATCGCCAATAACGAATATAAGTGACATGCGAAACAGCACTGTTGAAATTTTAAAAACGGTTGGAAATATGGGAAATTATATTGAAAATGTGCGTAGTACGCTGGATTCTGCCGTCCACGGTCACACGTCTGCAAAGCGTCAAATTGAGCGCATTATCGGGCAGTGGATTACTGGCGAATCAAGCGGCTACTGTTTCGGATTCGAAGGACCGCCGGGTGTCGGTAAAACGAGTTTGGCAAAATACGGGCTTGCAAAGTGTTTAACAAATGAAAATGGAGAGAGTCGTCCATTTGCATTCATTGCAATGGGTGGTTCGAGTAACGGAAGCACTTTGGAGGGGCATAATTACACGTATGTTGGTTCGACGTGGGGGAAAATTGTCGATGTGTTGATGGACAAGAAATGTATGAACCCGATTATTTTTATTGATGAACTGGATAAAATAAGCAACACGGAACACGGGCGCGAAATTGTTGGCATTTTGACGCATTTGATTGATTCGACGCAAAACGACTGCTTTCAAGACAAATATTTCAGCGGTGTTGATTTGGATTTATCGAAAGCGCTGTTTATTTTTTCGTATAACAATCCGGAAGCTGTGGACAGAATTCTCCTTGATCGAATTCACCGAGTCAAGTTTAAACACATGTCGATTGATGAGAAGTTGACGATTTGTAGCGATTATTTGCTTCCCGAAATGTATAAAAAAATGGGTTTGAATGCCAATGTCATTCATTTTAGCGAAGAGAACTTGAAATATATTATTGAACGTTACACGTGTGAACCAGGAGTTCGGAAATTAAAAGAACTTTTGTTTGAAATTGTTGGAGAGATGAATATTCAACACATCAAGGATAAAACTTGCATTCAAGAACTTCCGATTACATTTACGAATGAACAAATAAAACTGACTTTTTTGAAAGAGCGACACGAAGTTCGCATTCAGAAAATACCGGCAGTTTCGCGCGCGGGTGTAATTAACGGGCTTTGGGCGAATGCGGCGGGTCAAGGCGGTATTATTCCAATTGAAGCACACCTTTTCCCGTGCGACCGTTTTTTTGACTTGAAACTCACTGGCATGCAGGGCGATGTTATGAAGGAGAGTATGAATGTTGCGAAAACGCTGGCGTGGTCGTTGTTAACTGAGGATGAAATTGAGGCGAACTTGGAAAAGTTTTCAAAAACGAAAATGCAGGGAATTCATATTCATTGTCCGGAAGGCGCCACACCGAAGGACGGTCCGTCTGCCGGAACTGCAATCACGTGTGTCATTTATAGCATTTTGACAGGTAAAAAGATCAACCATAAAATTGCAATTACTGGAGAGATTAACTTGCAGGGAAATGTCACGGCAATTGGTGGTTTGGATTTGAAAATTATGGGCGGGATAAATGGAGGTGTAACAACCTTCATTTTTCCTAAAGATAATATAAAAGATTTCAACGATTTTATGGATAAAAACGGAACAAAAGATGAAGTGAAATCGATTGTTTTTATTCCCGTTTCTTCAATTCAAGAGGTATTAGCGATTATTTTTTGTTAAATTTAGCGACGACCGCGACCACGACCGCGACTACGAGAATGGCTGCGTCGGTGTTTACCGCCTGACATTTTCATACAAGATGAAGAACCTCCTTTCATTCCGCGCTTACTACTACGCCTGGCACTACGCTTGGCACTACGCTTGGCGCCTTTTCTCGCATTTTTACTACGCCTCGCACTCTTACCTCCGACTACTGCTGCTGGTGCTGATGGTGCAGGTGCTGAACTTGGAAAAAGTGAGTTTTGATTTTTTTGTTTATCGTCTGATGACGACTGGCTTGCTCCCATTTTTACTAAATTAAAATAAAATTATATAATTCTATACTATTCATAAATATAATATTTTAAAATTTATTTTATATTTTAATAAATATAAAATATTAAAATATACAAGGAAAATTGAAAATAAAATTATAATAATATAACAAATTCATTTACACATGTTTGAAACTTTATACAAGTTATATCATCGAAAAAATACGTTTCATTTATTCATTATATCATTTATTGTTTTTGCGGTTATTAATATCATTGAAAATGTGATTCATTATAATATTGGAAAAACATCAAATAAAGAGTTTGAATTTTCAAACCCGACACGAATCGATTGGAAAAAAATAATAACTACAATGGTTATTTTTGCCTTGTTACAAGGATTCTTAACCATGTATTTTTACTAGATTTTTACTAAATGTTTTTACTTTTTTTTATATTTCAATTTTTCCATTTTTCCATTTTTTCTTGTCATTTTTTAGATTTCGCCGCGCATGAACATCGACGCAATTTCAGGAGTGGATGTGTCGAATCCTGCAAGGTTGAGCGTGTTCCTGTCATTCGGGTTCACAATCGTGAAACAGTTTCCGGTCATTCCAAGAACGATGAGCTTTGCTTCGATTCCCATGACTTCGCGATACCTGATGAGCGCATTTTGCGGGTGCTCGTTGGGAGCATAGGTCTCATTATCCGTGATAATGATGAATGCGTCAATCGGAAGTTTGCATCTGATGGCATGTTGAATCGGAAGAACGCAATCTGTGGCGCTGAAATTCATTCCATTTGTCGCTGCAAGAGCTTGTTGAAGCGTCATCCCGCGTCTCAACTGAAATTTTGAAGGTGCAATGAGGTCGGTGAGTGTCTCGGAGAATGCAACTGCGCTGACATTTTTTTCAGTTTCAAGGTAGAGAAGCGCCATTGCAATGGATGCGTCGCGACAACTCAACACTTTGGATCCGAGGACCGGCGAGCTCATACTTCCACTGACATCAATTCCCAGCATGATTCTTTTACCAGTGGGCGTCACCGCTCCATACGAGATTCTGAAAAGGTCTGTGAGTGCGACACCAATGTAGGCGTTGGGAGTCCAGGTAAGTGACCCACTGTCACCACAACCGTTGGTGTAGACCTTGGAAGCGACGAGCACTTTGATCGGGTGGATACGCGCTTTCAACACTTCTGTCTGGTTTACAAGGCGTGCCACGATTTCTCTGTGTTTCTCTGCAGCCACGCCAATTTGCGTTAGTTTTCCAAGGTTTCGCAAAAGTGCCTCCAGAGGCATGGTCTCGAGAAGCGTCAACCAAATTTCCTTGCTTCCAAACAGGGTAGTCGGCACATGTTCGCGAACCAAACGACCAGAGCGAATGAGTGCGCATGCGAGTGGGACGTCTTTCTTTTCTCCGGCCTCATGAATTGCGTGCAAGTGTTTCAAAAGGTATGCAACTTGTTGAAGTTGTGACTGAGACGATGACGACCCTTTCTTTTTCTGACTCGATCCTGCTTCATCATCTTCTTCTGAAATCACAACGAATGTGTCGTCTTCGGTAACGGGCTTAGAGGCAGTTACAGCGGCGGCCGAAGGCATGACTGATGTTAGTGCCGAGACAAACCCTGCAACTTTTGAAGCAACCGTTTGAGCACCGAGTTTTTGTGCGGTGGCAACAAGAGCAGAAGGAGCAGCAATGGATGCAGATGTTGGAATTTGCGGGGTTGAAATCGCATTGAGCTTTTCAACAAATTCTGCTTTTGTGAGTGGCTTGAATGGGTTGGGTGTAATTGCGACTTTTTGTGAGGCGAGATTTGCGAGTGTTTTTTCAGAAGGTGTTTTTGATTTGCGCGCGTATTTCATCATGACGTAGTCAAACATGAGACGCGCACCATCGTCGGCAAGCGTTGTTGGATTGATGTGGAGCATTCGAATCATGTCGGCATGCGTCCACCCCTCACGGTTTTGGTATTTTGTCATGTGAAACGCCAATTCTCGTCCCGTGTGTGAAAGGTAGTAGTGCGCCATGGTTCGTCTGAATCCAGTTCCCCACCCTTTTCCCTTGTTTTGCGGTTTTGCCATGGACAAATCGCGAACAAACCCAGCGAGCATGAACATGTGTGTCGGAATGCGAATGCACGCTTTTGCAGTTTCAAATGCGATTTCTTTTTCTTTGGCATTTTTCGCAAACACGATTGCAGCGGCGACGGACAGTAGTACGGGTTCTTGTTTGGGAGCACGACCGCCGATTGAAACTGCTTTCAAAAGGTCGCACAGCTGAATGAATTGCGATGGGTCGGGGCTGCGGATCATTTGCAAAACAGATAGGGCGCACTCGCAACTGACTTCGTCGGCTTGCTTGTAGTAGTTTCCCATGTCTTTTGCGCCACCCAGAACAAGATAGCGATTGACATGTTCGATTGTGCTCAGCTTCCACACGTATCCTCCAGAACAATTCAAAACTTGGTCAATGTCGATTTTGCACGTTTGCGGAATGGTTGCTCGGGTCTGAGATGACTGTTGAGCGACCATTGCACTGGATGCAGTTGATTTTTTATTTCCTTTCTTACCTTTGGCGGCGGATGCAGATGCAACTTTAAAGGGCATTATTGATGACGACTGATGATATGAACGAACAGATCTACAAAATAATATTATAACTTTAAATTATTCAATTTATATTTTTTTAAAAATAATTATTTTATTAAAAAATATAAAAAATATAAAAAAAATAATAAATAAAAAACGAATAAAACAATTTATATTTAAGGATAAAAATAATATAAAAATAAAAATAAAAAATAATATATAATATTATTATTATTATAACTATAAAATGCATCAATATTATGATTACTGCGACACGTATGATTCATATGACAGTGGATTGGCATTGGACAATAAAAATAAATTAAGAACCTTTTCATGTGGTGTCTGCAAACAATCGAAACTTGTTTTGAAAAAAACTGTGACTGATCCTGTTTTCAAGTGCGAAGAGTGTATTAAAGCGTCTTCGAAGCTACAGCTAGAAGAGCAAGAGCAACAACCGCAACAGCAACAGCAACAAGTAGAACAAGAAACAACTCGGAAATGGTTTAGTTTTTTTTAACCATTCCGTATTGTTTTGCAATTTTTTCACGAAGAAGGGCTAGAGGTTCAGATGCAACACGCGCTCGTTGTGCATCTGAAACGAAACGTGGTTTTGTAATCAAGTCAACTTTTTTCGGAGATTTTTGAGATTTTGATTTCATTATAGGACTTGACAATGGTATTTCTGGCATTTCTTCTTCGTATGTGGTTTCGTCTTCAACAGGTAAGAGTTTGCATTCCTTCCCAACCTTTTCATTCCAGAATCCCAAGACGGTTTTTGAAATTGGACTAATGCACGCGTTGTCACGCTCACGAAGAAAGCAATGTTTGTTTTCGATAAAGAATCGACAACACCGTTGAGGAGGCGCTTTGTAGTAAAGATCATTTTCTGTTTGTGGTTTGCAAATCATTGTTGCAGGTGGCGCAATATCATTGTATGAGAGTTTTTCTTCAACATTTTCACGTTTTTTAATTATAATTATTTTTTTCTTTTGTTCAACAGGAAGAGGAAGAGCAACAGGAAGAGGAAGAGCAACAGGAAGAGGAAGAGCAACAGGAAGAGGAAGAGCATCAGGAAGAGGAAGAGCATCAGGAAGAGGAAGAGCAACAAGAGGAAGAGCAACAAGAGGAACAAGAGGAAGAGAATGAGTTGTTTTTTCGCATTCGTTGACTTTTTCACATGAATGTGAATGTGTGGAACATTCTTCTTGCGATGTCGTTGTCGTTGAACCGACAACAACTGTATTTTTCGGTTTTATTTTAATCTTTTTTTTTTCTACAGGTTGCTGCTGCTTCTCCTGTTGTTTTTCCTGCTGCTGTTGCTGTTTTCCGTAAATCATTGAAAGTGTTGAAAAAGATATCAGCGGTCTTGACATGCTGCTACAAAATAAACGAAGAATCCTGATAACTACTAAATTATAAATAAAAAAATCAATTTATAATTTACATAACGTATATTTTATTTTATTTTATATGATTCCAATATTTGTATAAATAAAACCACACGTCCCATGGATCATTTGGATTTTTTTTAGTAACAATATTAAATAATTCTGGATTGCGCATGTAACAAGTCGATAAGATTTGCTGGTCGCATCCTGCAAAACAGTTTGTAGAGAGATAAAAATGAAGCGACTCGTAAAAAAAATCGTATAACTGGCGAATTGCAACAACGCCTCCGCCAAACATTCCGCCCAAATGCACTGTATTAAAAAATACAAGTTGGTTCATTTCATGTGGTAAGTAAGGACGAATCAACATAATGTCAATCTTGTCATTAGACACTCGTTCATATAGCGGAAAGTTCTCAAGAACAGAAGCGCAAACAGCCGGACTGTTATTTCTGAAGCTTCCAATATCAATCCACACATATTTGTCACTTCCATACACGTTTCTCTCTATTGCTTCTTTTATAAACCATAATTTAGAATTCCATATTAAATAACATTCTATCGTTCTCCCACACGCCTTTTGAGGATCCAGCGAATACTGGTGCGACCACACATTTGGTGGATACTCTTGAACAATTTTAAAATCTTTCATTGGCATACTAATCACCGTAAATGCTGCGCCTTTTTTATTTTTTTCGCATATTGCATTCATATACGGAACCAGTTCCGGTGATGTAAAAATGACCATTCTACACGATTTGCCCACATGGAGTAATAAATTATGGATCCATTCATTGTATTTTCGTGGGTCGTGTTTTGATTTTATGCGATAATATGCAGTAACAACTGTAACTGACTTTTCTAAAGCAGTGTTTGTAGTTGTTGTAATTGAAGTTATATCGTCAGAACTAGTATTTTCTGAATGATTCATAAAATTATTGTTGTTGGTTGTTACTATTGAATCATTATTTTATGTTTATATTATTTATTTTTTTTAACATTTATTTTTTTTAACATTTATTTTTTTTAACATTTATTTTTTTTAACATTTATTTTTTTTAACATTTATTTTTTTTAACATTTATTTTTTTTAACATTTATTTTTTTAACATTTATTTATAACGACGTCTTGTTTTCTTCTTGTGATTTATAATAATTAATTTCATGGTTTGACTATCATCATTTTTTAACGGCTCTCCGATTGTTAGTCGTTTTAGAATATTTTTATTTTCAGTTTGTTTGCTTCCTCCTCCCGCTTGTAATGAAGAAGAAGGAGAAGAAGAACTTAATAAATTTGCATCTACAATAAACATTTGATTTCCAGAAACATTTGTATTATCTACAAAAGCATTTGAATTGTTCGGCATTGTATAAATTTTCATACCATTTTTTGCAAATTGTGAACATACTTCAGAATCGTGTAACAGATTACAGCCAAAATCTCCTCCAAAAATAATTCGCTTGATTGGACCGCCTATTCCCGTATCTACGACTGGTGCACCCGATGGCAGCGCCTTAAAATATGCAATAATGATTTTTAAAAATTCAAACATTTTAACGACTTCAACATTTGCATCTGAAACGGCGCTTATGGATACATACACAGTTTCATCCATCATGCCTCCAAAATTTGTTCGAAACGGGGTTCCGTCCATTTTATGCCGTTGAAACTTGTAAAAACTGCAAAAATTAATTTGGTCAACGGTATTTATGGCATCGCTTGCCAACAATGTAGTAAAAAATGCATCATTTTCATTAAAAAACGGTTCATTACTTTTATATATTTTATGATGCAACACTTTTTGTTTGGTTTCGCTGCCGATCATCATGTTTAAATTGGCATCCAGCTGACGCGCAACATACGCAATCCCAGTATATGTTTCCGGGTTACTGCATATCATGATGTTTGTAAAAGTTCGATCGTAAGATGACGCCATCTGGTTAAAAAACGATTTAAACGCGGTGGAAGAAGCAACATTTTCAAAAGTTGTCATAAATTTTTCCTTCCAGTTGTCTTGTGTTAGAACATCGGCTGACCCGCTGCGATCGTTAGCGGAGCTTAAAACAAGGTCGACGTAATTGTCACAAAGCGTTTGCGCCAAACGAATGCACCCGGCATATATCAATAAAAATATAAAATAGTCATAAAAATTCTTGAATAGATTGAAAAGATTTTCATTACGATTGTCATTAAAACGACTATCTGCATTTGTTGCAATATACCACAATTGTAGCATATAAGTTAGCTTATAAAATATGTCATTGCATGAATAGTCCATCTCAATTACTTTGGGGTCGCGTATATTATTTACGGGATCATTCAATGATGTTTTCGTTTCTAAATCAATATACATTTTTTGTAAAACATTTTTAGTTATTTTTTCATTTTTATCTCGATAATCTATATTTTGAAGAAACAGCATCATTGCCGGATATTTTTTAAATACTTTACTTAATTCTGCAACTGAATTTATAAACCGAAAAAATGTTTCAACTTCGACGACTTGGTCGGCGGCAGCGGCAGTAGCCGTAGTAGCCGTAGTAGCCGTAGTAGCGGTAGTAGCCGTAGTAGCCGTAGTAGCCGTAGTAGCGGTAGTAGCCGTAGTAGCCGTAGTAGCCGTAGTAGCCGTAGTAGCCGTAGTAGCCGTTATTGTCGCCATATTCCAGTTCCCAACTTGCTGATAATTTGATTTCACAGTTAGCGGATACAAAATTTGGTCGACAACGCTGTTCTCTTTTGTGATATTTTCATGAGCAACATAAATGTCCGCCTGATCTCCAGTTTCATTTTCAATATTACACATGTCGACAATAGAATCATAGTGACTTGTAATCGCTTCATCGTTGCTTTTCGATTCTACTACTCGGAATTGATCATCTGCGTTCAATGCACACGTAAATGAATACGCGTAATGGTCGTTTGCATCATTTGGATCCAATACTGTATAATTCATAGCGGCTACACGTTTTTTCGATTGCACATCTTGTATCACTGTGATGCATTGATACTTATACATTTGTTTAACAACTGCTTGTAACCGTGCATCCATTCGCGATCTCGGAACTGCAACCATAACTTGCGTGTTGACCTTTGTTTTCAAATCAAAAATGTTTAAACTTGTGCTAACTGGAGTATCATCCATTGTAGTAGGATTTGTCGTCCTATTAAAAAACGCTGCAAATGCTAGCAAATAACTGTTTGAAGCGACGCCTCCTTTATTTAAAGCAAGAGATGCATTAAACACCACATTATTTTTACTTGCATTCGTTTCAATTGGTTCAAAAACACACTGTTGTCGATAGTCACTGGCCGCAGTATTATAAGTGCTGGTTATTGTCAATTTTAAAATGGAATTACATTGACCCGATCTTATAAACGCGTTTGGATCTACTCTTGATCCTGAAGC
>Ga0315284_10001558_pt1 | contig 32706 bp, 67 predicted proteins | sample YL17G09_16_MG_FD_203696 | JGI IMG/M metagenome (GOLD analysis project Ga0315284, IMG submission 203696) | Sediment microbial communities from Yellowstone Lake, YNP, Wyoming, USA - YL17G09_16 | ecosystem: Environmental > Aquatic > Freshwater > Lake > Sediment | place: USA: Wyoming | collected... | reverse complement strand
CCCGAACCAGTGCCTGGTTTCGATCCAGATCTGTTCCCCAACACGTATACGGGCTGAACCATGGACGTCGCTGAACTAGTTACTACTGGAGCCCGAATCGTTGAACTCAGCGAGAAGCTGAAAGAGCTTCGGGCCGGTCGAGATGCAATTCAAAAGGACATCTCAGAACTCGAAAAAGAGCTGATGCCGCTGGTTGCTAAGCACGCCAAGATCATAGCCGAAGTCGTCGGAGCCCCTGTCCCAGCCGCCTTCCCTTCGCCCAACGTAAACGGCACATCAGGTGTTCCAGGTATCCCTGAGCCCACAGGCGATGTGAAGCGGCGCATCCTGCAATTTCTCGATCAATCTGAACCGGGCACCTCGGCTCTTGATGTCGCCACTGCGCTGAGGCTCGACCCTATGGTCGTCCGTCAGGTGATGATGGATCTACGCCGTCAAGGCGGCTAACCTCGCCTATTGACAATTCTACCCCATGTGCTATGCTGCATCTTGGAGGGTAGGTCATGGATTGGTTCACCGTCGATAAAGAAGGCCTCGCAAAGCTGCTGGAGCGTAAGGGCAAGGCTTTCGTCTTGTATGAGCTGCTCCAGAACGCGTGGGACACGAACGCGACTGAAGTTCGAGTCCAGCTCAAGCCCCTACCGAACAAGCCGTACTGCTCGATTGTTGTCACTGACGACGACTCAGCCGGCTTTTCGAACCTCGCTCACGCCTTCACGTTGTTCGCGGAGAGCGAGAAGAAAGGGGACCCAGAGAAGCGCGGGCGCTTCAACTTGGGTGAGAAGCTCGTTCTAGCGCTTTGCGAAGAAGCCAGCATCGCGTCGACTACTGGAACGATCGCATTCGACAAGTCCGGTCGTCACCGGAAGCAGGCCAAGACCGAAAAAGGTTCGGTATTCACGGGCACGATTCGCATGACTCGCGCTGAGTACGACGAGGTCTGCCAAGCGATGCAGCGCCTCATCGTTCCGCACGACAGACGGACGTGGTTCAACGACGCCGAGCTGAACGACAAGCCGCGCAAGGACGGATTCCGTACGACGCTGCCGACCGAGATCTCCGACGCCGAAGGTTTCCTACGCCGCAGTGCCCGAGAGACGCTCGTACAGCTCCACGAGGTAGGAGCGGGGGAAACGGCGACGCTCTACGAGATGGGCATCCCGGTCGTCGAGCTGGACGGTGGTGAGCCTTGGCACATCAACATCCACCAGAAGGTACCGCTGAATTCAGACCGCGACAACGTCACGCCGGCCTACCTACGGGATGTTCGCACGGCCGTCTTGAACCACATGCACCGGTTCATCAAAGGAGCGGATGCTGCGGCCCAGGCGTGGGTTCGAGAGGCCGCTGCCGACCCCGACGCTTCAAAGGAAGCTGTCGAGCATGTGAAGACCGAGCGGTTCGGAGAAAAGGCGGTCGCCTACGACCCCAGTGACCCCGAGGGCTCGAAGATGGCGATGCAGCAGGGTTACACGGTCATCCCTGGAGGGTCGCTCAGCAAGGGCGAGTGGGACAACCTGAAGCGTGATAAGATCGTGCTTCCAGCAGGGCAGGTCACTCCATCCAAACCCGAGGGCTTTGCGGATACGACATGGGTCGGCGAAGACAAACAAACACCAGGCATGAAAGCGTTGGCCAAGCTGGTTCAGCGACTGGGCGAGGTACTCATCGACCGCAAGGTCAGCGTGTTCTTCGTCGAAGCGCCGGAAGCAAGTACACTGGCTCAATGGAGCCTGGGAAAGATGACGTTCAACGTCAGCACTCTCGGAAAAAGATTCTTCACAACCGGCGTGACGGAAAAGCAGGTCGACCTGATCCTTCACGAGTTGGGCCACAACATGGCCAGCGATCATCTGTCGAAGAACTTCAACGACGCCCTGACCTACTTGGGTGCCAAGCTGGCCTTTTTCATCTCGGAGAACCCGACCTTCTTCAAGGACTTCAGCTGGTAAGAAAGGCTTTTGTGATCCCCCAGAATCCAAACGACCTGTCCTTCCCTCTCGCGTTGTCCATCTACGTACTCATGATTCTCAAAGGAGAGACCAAGAAGGTCCCCGTCCGAATCAGAAAAATACTCCTCACATGGCTAGCAAAACAAAAGCTCAGCGCCCCGCCTCCGACCAAAAAGCCGGCGCCAAAAAGAAAACCAAAGCCAAGCGACTCACCCTCCCCGCACTCTCCGACGACCAGCTCCGAGAGTTCGTTATCGCTTTCGCGGATGGTCGCATATTCACGACCGCCCACATTCCGGAAGGGCAAGCCGCGAACCTCGTCCACTTGATCTTCATGCCGGCTGCGCTTGGCGCATTCTCTGGCGTTCCCAAGAGGGACTTGAAGAACATCGGCGTGCTCTGGGAGTACATCGCTCAAGCCGGGCCACGCAGCATCAACGGCTACCCGATGTTCATGAGCTGCCGCATGCTCAACAAGAACGATTGGGCACGAGCGCGAAAGGCAATCGCGCTAGAACTCGAACGCCGCAAAGAGATTCATGTCTGAGGAACAACCGAATGAGGATGCTACGTCTGGACGAGGAGAATCGGCAGAAAGCGAAGATGCTGATCGAATTCGCCGAGAAGCCTGAAAACCACTACATCGTTGGCGTAACGCCCTTCGTCCCCGGTGATCGCCCGGAGTACGTCACATTTCTAGATGACTACCGCTGCGTCTTCACCGTCACTAAGCACGAGGGTCGAACGTTTCGCCATCTCTCCATGTCGGTGCCTTCACCGGGCGCACTCCCCAATGTCCTGGCTTCGTTTACCGTAGCTACGTGGTTCGGTTTCACCGGTGCGCCGATGAACAAGGACGTAGCCGTCCATCACGGCAAAGATTGGCAAGTATCGGTTTCCGAAGACAAGAAGGCTGTCGTGTTTTTGCAGGAGCTGACCCATTGAATTCGCCCACAGTCCCGACCGACGAAGAGATGCATCAGCAATTCCACGATGAGGTGCATCGAACCATGGAAGTACTTTGGAAGCCCTTGTCGGAAGCTCTAGACGAGCACCACATTGGTGAGAAGCTACCGCCTCGGATTGCGGCGGCTGTCGTGTGTCACGCGCTTAGCCTCTTGGGTATCTCGGTCGCCACTCACCGGAAGCTGCCTGTAGAAGCCATTTTGGACGTTCTACATATGGTCGAACAGACGTTGAAAAAAGAAAAGTCGGATGGCGACTGAACGAATCAAGTTGCTCGCCGTCATCTGCATGTTCACGTCCCACCGTTGGACGCGCCGTATCGAACCGACAGACTTGTACGGTGACTCGTTCTGCTCCCGATGCGGGGCGGAGTGTCAGTGGGATATCCGTGACGAGGAGGCCGCGTATTGGGCGGCCGTCGACAACCGAATGTCGCATGGATATCGCGATCTGGCCGAACCATTTACATCCTCGGAGAAGAAGATGTGATCGACATCGAGCAGGACATCGCGAGACCGAGTGATGACGGTTACCATTGCCACCGCTGCGGGCGTCTCTTTCGATGCGGCGATGCCTGGTGGACACCGCCAACCAACAATGACGTGAAGGGCGGCCCCTACTGCTCGATGTGGTGTGCGAGCAAAGAGGCCGCACAGGTTTCATCTGTAGCGAAGGAGAAACCATGAAGCTCGCCGAAGCGCGACTCCTGTCGATCGGCGACATGGTCGAGTCCGACAACGGACCCATACTCGGAGGAACGACCTCCGAGTGCTTCGTCACGCACCTGCACATGTGCAGCGACGGTCACGTGCAGGCCGCATGGCAACGGCTCAACACGAGTTGTGGTTCGCAGCCCGCGTACAGCCTCAATTACTCGGGTCGCTCGTGGACTGACGAGGAGCGCGCCAGCATCCTTGCCAGGATGAAGAGCGATGAGACGCTGGACGAACGCGATCGAAAACACAGAGATAAGGCGAACGAAGCCACGCACGGCATCGTCATGTGGGCGCGCTACTGGCGTGAGACCCCGAACGCGCGGCACACCGAAGCGCTTCGCAACGCGGTGGACAGATACGAGACTGCTCAGCGTGGGCAAAGGAACGAAATGAAGACTTTGCTCGACAAGCGCTACAGCGGAGAAGAGATCGCGGACATCGACCGGGCCGTCCACGAGGCCATCGAGGATGCAGACGTGCCGGTCGACGAGCACGGGTTCTCGCACGGGGAATACCGCGTCGTCGTCACGTTCGAGCCCGAGCGTGAAGCATCGTGGAAGGCGACGCCGATGCCGAGCGCGGACTGCGCCGGCTGCAAACGCGCAGCCGATGCGCAGGAGTCGTGGCGCAACAAGCGGCCGATCTGCATCCACCACCCGGAGGCTGCGCCTAGCTCGGGCGCAGCGTGCCCGTCCACGTTTCGCGAGGTTCGCGCTCCCGAGGTCCCGATATCGGAGCCGGGCGGCACGACGTGTCGGATGGAGACGGTCTACTGCGCGATGCGTGGACCGCACGAGCGTCACGACAACGGCCTCGGCTCGACGTGGGCGATCGACGAGGAAATCAAGGCTGCGCCGTTCACAAGCGCCCCCGAGAGCATCCGCGTTCCGCTCACGCCGTATCCCGGCGCGTGTAGCGCACCTGCGCTTGGCGGCCCGTGCACGCGATCGAAGGGCCACCTGAGCGAGAGTCACTGGCACGTAGGAGAGGGATTCGACGAGGCGATGCGGCGCCCCTCCGAAGCGTCGCGCAAGTGCCCGAGCTGCGACCTGCCGGCGCTACCCAACCGCGAGCACTGCTCGGACTACTGCTTCAGGGCGACGATCGCGGAGCGACGCAGAGAGAGAGCGTCGAGCGACGAGGAGGATGTCCGCCGAGCAACGCCGTCCGAGGCGCCGATCTACGACCTGCGGGCCGTCAAGCACGCTGGTCACTGCTCGCAATGGCGAGGGGGCATCCCCTGCGACTGCGGAGCGGACGAAAAAGAGGTGCGCCGTCAACGTCGAGAGAGAGCCACGGTTCGCGGAGTGGAGACTGGGGTAGCTCAGGATCCGAAACCGAGTAGCGGGGGTGACGTCACCGCGGAAGGTCAGGGTCAGGCACATCACCTGAAAGAGCAGCGGCCTCTTAGGCCGTTGGACGCTGGTTCAAGTCCAGCCCCCAGCCTCGACTCCACGAGGGAAACGCCTAACGCGTGCGTGCGCTGCGTCGGTGGCCTCCATGGGAAGTGCGTGGACCGCGACTGTCCGTGCGACTGCGCGAGCGTCCTGGCCGCGGATAGCTCGTCCTCCGCCGTACCGACCGCCACCGAGTGGGCCGGTATTGCCGGCGCTCGCGCGGGTGACGTCGAGAACGCGCGCGTCGCGCTTGAGGCGATTCGCGGGCTCGTCGAGACGGCACTACGCGCCCTCCCAGCGGCGCCGTTCACATCGCCGGAAGGGTCGAAGCGATGACGGTCGGCGAGCTGCGAAAGAAGCTGGCGAAGTACGAGAACGACTCGACGGTGATGTTTGCAGGACCTCGCCGACACCCTGCTCGTCATCCACCCGTGTCTGGGCGAGGCCGAGGAAGGGGAGATCGTCGTGATCATGGCACGCAACGCCCGATCGGCCACGCCGGTCTCAAGCGTTGCGGGAGGTGAGAAGTGAGGCACGTAGACGACTTCATTGATGACCCGACCACCGACCGTTACGCCGCGTCGTGGTTCGAGGCGTTCCGTCGTCCCGCTGTCGTCAAGATGCGCGAGCCCGATACGCGGAAGCTGTATGCCACCTACGAGGGCCGCCGTCATCTCGTGACGGGCTGTTCTCGAATGGGCGACGTCTGGCTGCACGCAGACCTCAACTACGACGGCATGTCCTACCAGAAGCGTGTTGACGTCGATGCCTGCTCAGAGTGGAGCGCCGCAAGTGAAGCGCACCAACCCCAAAAGAACCCCGCTTAGTACCGCGCGGTACCGGCCTCGTTGCTAAACCGGTTCCCAGACCACCGTTTCCGCCACGGTGGGGTCATCTAGGATGAAGCGGAAGACAGGCAAGGGATTGCGTCCAATGAAGCAGCCTTGGTTGTCGTGATCGAATCGCCACATATTACGAATAGGGATACGGTAAGCTCGATCGCCGTTGGAGAGAGTAGCTCGATCGCCGAACGACATCCGCGCTCGAATCTCCGCCTCGATTTGCGTATACACCGTAAATCCGGCCGAGAAAGACGAGTTAGGAGGAACTGGAGGCTGGCGAGGTACCAACAAGTACTCGTACGGGCCGTGCGGTGCAGGCCCTGGAGGCGCCGGCATGACATAAGGGCCGTTGTCGATTACAGGTTTGATCGCCGACAATTTGAAGGCGAGTAACGAGAACGCGTGAACATCCATAACCACCGAAGCACTGCCACCCAAATTCGGAGGCCACAAAGCTGCACCCGCCACCGGCAGACCGAACTCCCGCACGACGCGGGCATTTACCAGCGTTGCAGACACTCCTGCGATGAGAGTCCCCAGATTACGTGTGATTCGAACTGAATCTGCAACCGACGTCAGACCAGCGACCTGAAGCTGGAAAGCCAGAATGAAGCTCAGTTGCTCGGTGAGCTGAGCCTGCGCGCTTGCCGCAAGCGATAGAGCACGTCCGATCGCGAACGCTTCGCTCATCGATGCAGAAGCAGAAGTCGCAAGCGCTAGACCTCGGTTGACTATGAGAGGCTCAGTTACGATGGCCGATGCAGAAGCTGGGAGCGTGAAATTACGGACGACGTTGAGTTGATCGACTACGGCTGTTACGCCGGCAATAGTGGAAGCCAAAGTACGAGTGACCGCGAGCGCGTCTGAAACTGCAGCGGAGGAGGCAGCGGCCAAAGCAAGAGGCCGTTGTTGGCCGAAATTGAGAATGTCGGTAGCAGCGCCGGTGATTCCCAACACCAACGGTCGTTGAACCGACAAGTTGTCCAAGATGTTTGCGGCTGCGGAAACAGCAAGCGAGAAGTCGATCGTTCCGCCAGCATCGAGGTCAAAAGTGCTGGTTCCCGAACCCGTGATGCCGAGAACATAGGCGCGGAGTACGACAAGAGAATCGAGCAGACTCGCTTGACCGATGATCGAAGCAGCGACCGCACGCTGCACCTTCACGGCGTCGGTCACTGCAGCCGAAGCCGCTACGTTGAGTGTCATCAGACGCTGAATCGAAATCGCGTCGGTTACGCCGGCCGCTGCTGCGGCTGGGAGCACGAAACCAACCGACCTAGAAAGCGCGTCTGTGGTTGAGCCTTGAGCTGAGGCTATGAGGACGTAAGCTCGAAGGATGGAGAGCGCATCGGAGGCTGTTGCGTTACCAGCTGCTGCCATCGCAAAGAATTTTGCGAAGCCGAGCACGAAGGTCGACGTCCCGACGCCGTTGATAGCCTCGGCTAGGGCGCGTGTAACAGCGAGGGCGTCGAGTACAGAAGCCGAAGCCGAAGCTGAGAGCGTGAAGTGGCGGGTTTCGGCGAGGGCATAGGAACCGGCTGCCGAAGCGGACGTATTTAGAGCGAACGGTCGAGCCACCGTCAACGCGTCGCTCGTGGTGGCGGACGCGGAGATCGCCATCACGAAGTCAATCATCGCCGACAGCGTCATGCTGACGGATGCGGAGCCTGCGATTGTAGTGGCTACATTCCTAGTGACTTTGAGAGCATCGACGATGGCAGCAGACGCAGCGATCGTGTCTGCAAAAGTACGTGAAACCGCAAGAGGGGGGCTCACAACGGCTTGTGGAGCTGCGACCAAGGCCAGCGGCCGGGCTACGATGAGAGCATCCACCAAGGATGCGAGCGGAGACGCGACGAGCGTCATTCCGCGAGTGATTGCTACAGCATCCACCAAGGATGCGAGCGGAGACGCGACGAGCGTCATTCCGCGAGTGACGGCAAGAGGCTCAACGACAGTCGCGGCCCCTGTAATAGCGTCTTGAAGGGAACGCTGGACAATGAGGGTGTCTGTGACGGCTGCGAGAGGGGAGGCGGTCAACGCTACATTACGTTGAACAACGACATCGTCTGCCATCGTGCTCAGGGGTAGCGCGATAGCTTCGTATCCAACTTGTCGATCGATTTGAGTAATGGCGGCGGAGGCGGGACCGGCTACCGCAGCGGCAAACGTTTTTGTAATGAAGCCGTCTGTAGTTGAGGATAGTCGAACTTCATTCGTGGCGTTCACGGGCCACAAGATCACGACCTGCGCAACGGTAGGATTGGTTTGAAGCGTGTAGAGCCGAACGTCGGTCGGTCCTGCTTCTCCCTGGCGTAGCCTGACGTCGGTCGCCGCCATGGCTTAACTTACACCGGAATTAGCGTATTGAGCGTAGTTCCCGCGACGTCTGGTGCTCCGGCCTTGTACGCGACGATATAGTGGGCGGTAGTCTTGAAGGTGCAGAGTGCGTAGTAGCCAGCCGTATCGCTCGTCACCGAGCCCTGTTTGACGTCGTCGGCCGTCGTGAAAGCCTCGACCACGCATGAACCGAGCGGAGCGCCTGCGGAATCAAGGGTGGTACCAATGAGTTTCTTGGCTTGCTGACCGCCTGCGAAGTCTTGCGCGATAGTTCCCCAGGCCCCGCCATAGGTTCCATTAACCTGGTTGGACATATCGCCGGCCATTCCCGCGAACCGGGACATCGGCCAGAGTGCTCCGTCTTGCCACGGACGTTCTGCAGCAGCCGCACCGTGTCCCCAACGATACGAACTATCGAGGCAGTTGCGATCGGTATAGTCGGGGCCGATGACAATGCCTCCGAATGTTCCTGCTGTTTGTCCGACTAGCGCGCTCATCCGAGACTGACGTCCTTCTTTGGGATGATGATGTCGACCATGCGGGGATCTCGGTGGTTGCGCACCGCGTCCTTGGCGTTCTCCAGCACGGCGAGTACGAAAATCTTGTCGTCGATAGGCCCCTCGATAGAGAGAGCACCATCGTCCCAAATCTTGATCGTCCAAGCCGCTTGAAGCTTTTGTCCGCTCGCCAGACGGTCTGCGATCTTCGCGCTCACACTGCCCTCGGCGTGTAGGTATGACAATCCGGCGCCTGACAAACCCATGCAGGGCCTGCAGAATCAGGATCTGCAGGAATGTCCCATTCCCACGTAGCGTGGTTCAAGAACAACTCGTCCTTGAAGTCCCCTGACACCAGGTTTGTGCCCCCGCAATGCACGCAAGTAGGGATGTCGCTCTGCTCGCCAGGAAACTGCCCCTCGACAAACGTATCGACGAAACTCGTTGAATCGACACTGTTCGGAAGTCCAGACGACCGAATCGTTTCGACGAAGTTGAGGAGGGTGTTCTTGAGATCGTGAAACTTGTCCATGTCGACTTACTCGTCGACCACCGCGTAGACGTCGCAAACAGGCGCCGTTGCGATGATCCACGTAACGACGGAACCCGAGATCGGGATACCGAGGCCACGAGGGAACGTGAAAATGAAGCCGACGCCGATGGTCGCAGCACACGACACGCGGCGGTTGAAGTTCGTCGGAACAGTAGGACCGGTACCCCAAGCAACTGCTGCCGTGGTCACACCAGCAGGAGCGTTACCGTCGCCTTCGTCCACGAACGTCTGAGGCGTCGTAGGCGTGACACCGATAGCGCCTGGACGGCCAACGCCGTAGACCCCCGCCGTTGCCGCGTTTTGTGTGAGGCCCAGCTCCATGACCTTGGGCTTGTTGGTCGACGTAGAGCGTATTTCCCAATTTGCGGAAGCCGCTGCAGTCGCCGTTGAACGTTGAGACAAAGCGTAGAGAGCCATGGAATCAGGTCTCCGTGATCGTGATTGCAGAAGCTGCGAACTGCGCAGTGTCTCCGCTGAGTACCGGCTTCGCTACGGTGAGGTCACCGAAGTAGAGACGGTTGCTAGCGCCAGACGCATCTTCGAGTGTGGCAGACACCATGTTGGAGCCGCCGGACCAACTCGCGGAAGCTGTCGGGAACGTGAAGGCCGTTCCATTGTTCTTCACCCCTGCAACAGCTGCGGGAAAGTTCGTAGCGTTGTTCGTGAGGCTCGCACGTGCGTAGCTGCCTCCCGTCGCTTCGGTACCACCCGCGCCAGCGTTCGCTGTCGTGGAGTAGAGCGCCGCAAAAATGGACGCTGGAGCCGAAAACGCTGTTGCCCCCAAAACAAGGTCCAGGAGTTTGTTCGCCCAGTAAGTACCTTTACCGCTAGCCATTTGTGATCCTCTCGCGGCACTGCAACTCGGCCGCCTTGAATAGTTCGCGTCGTTCGTCGAAGGTCAGCATCGAGAAAAACACAACAAGAGGGTCTTCCGCCTGCGACGCAACTTGCGACCGTCGCTCATCCGGAGACATGCTCATAATCTTGAGCATGAGCATGCCGCCGGCAGCTCCGTGCTTGATCTCCCCATTAGGATCATCAGGCCCCTCAACACCAACCTGCAAACGCGCCGCAGGCTTCATATTGGCCGCGAAGGAAATGATGCGCGGGCTGCTGTCGCCATTTTCGGGCATAGGGGTTTCCAGGAGTTTTCCTTTTGTGGAAATCCTACAGACCAAAAACCCGTATGTCCACAGCGAAGTTGACTAGCTATTTCGCAACTTCGACGCAACGACCGTAAATTCGGGTGCGAGGTATCCAGCCATTAATACGGCCTTTATTGTTGCCGATCAAAAACGACCCGTCGCGAATATCTTGAACCAGGTGGAGGTACTCTGCCCCTCCCACGACGCAAAGAACAACATCGCCGACTTGAAGAGCGGTCGTGGCGGTCACCGGCTCCACTGTTACAAGAGCGCCCGAATCAATTTTGCCGGCCATCGAGGTACCCCTCGGCCGAAACTGTACGGACTCGCCTTTTTCAAGACGTGCGATGAACTTCTCTGCCCAGCCCATAATTCGAGTCCTTAGTGGAGATGTCGGGAATTGAACCCGAGTCCAAAAGATTTCCTGTCTACCATCGTTCACGTGCATAGTCGCCGTAGCTGCTGCGACTCAGTTCGAGGATTCGGCCGCGACCTATTCTCGCTGTTTGTTTCGATCTCCACACCGCAAGACACGTGGTGAGATCTAGCCCTGGTGGGTTGACAGATTCTTCGCTGCTAGGACGACCCGGCTAGAACCTGGACTTCACGCTGCCTTTAGGGCGGGGAAGTCGATGTGATTATCGTTGGCGATTATCACGTGCTCGCTTGAATGGGGCGAGCGCCATTGCACGCAGGTAAGACCCTCTATCCTCTGTCGAAACCTATCATCCCCTTACGAGATCAGACTGTAGCGCTATTCAACCCCTTTAGGCAACGACCGACAAACAGTGAGCACTGTTTTGGAGGGCAGGGCTCTCTCCAGATCTTGACGCTGACGCGCACGAAGACCGAGAGGCTGAAGCCGGTCGCTGCCTAAAAGGGTTCAATGCAAGAAGCGTATCACCTAGGTCGTCGATTGTCAACAGGGTGGGAGCGGGTCAAAAGCGGCTCCGACTTGGATATTCGATCGTGAAACTTGCTCGGGCAGCAGGTCTGAATCAAGCCATAGCGACCGGTGATGGTCAGTGACCCTCGAACAGTCCGCGGCTGATGGCAGTCCGGACAGATGTCACCGAACAAGAAATACCAAATACGGTGAAGCACGACGTCAATCTGACTTCTTTCGCCCCAGCTTCGTCAAGACCATCTGCATGTCTGACCACACCAGCTTCTTTATCCCTTGGGCGGTACGTGGATCTTGATTCTCCAATCGAAGAATGAAGGAGGGGTGGTAGGTCGGCATGAGAGGGATCCCTTGCCACTCCACCCACTTCCCTCGAATCTCGCTGATCTTAAGCTCGCGACGAGTCTTGGTCATCGCTTTCACAGCGCTGGCTCCTAGTGCGATCAAAACTTTTGGACGCACTGCACGTATCTGGCCAAGAAGAAATTCGTGGCAGGCTTCCACCTCGGCCTTCTCAGGCGGTCGATTCCCTGGCGGCCGACAATTGACCGCGTTGCAGACGTAAATCTCGTCCCGCCGATACCCCATGGCTTCGATGATTTTCGTCAGCTTCGCGCCCGCGGGTCCTACAAAGGGGTGCCCTGTTTCGTCTTCTTGACCACTCGGCGCTTCACCTACGAAGCAGATATCGGGTCCGTCACTGTTTCCTTCGCCAAAGACTACGTGGACGCGACCTTTCGACAGCTCGCACTTCGTACACTCGAAGCAACGCTTTCGAAGCGGAGCCAGTCCTTCTTCGCCTAAGGGATCGATGACGTTCGGCGCAAAGAGCGAAGACTGGTTCACCACACCAGCCGTAGCTCCAGTCTCCGAAGAAGTCGACGCAGGCTTCTCCTCAGGAGGCAGAACAACCCAGACAATCGCAAGACGACCGCTTCGAGTAGGTCGCCGTCGCGAACTGTCCACGACACGCGCCCGCTGCTGCAGCTCACGAATACGAGCCGAAGCCGTCTGATGCCGCATCCCCGTGTCAACTTCCACTTCGTCACACGTCATCCCGCCGCCACCAGAACCCTTGATGACGTCAAAGATGAACTCGCGAAGCTGACCCGCATCCCCCGCCACTGATTGCGCAGCCGCTTCCGACGTATCCACACCGGCCACAAAAGGCGGAAGTCCGTTGTAGGGCTCTCGATTCATGAGGGTTGGTGCAGGCTCGGCCAGCCGTCTGCTTGGAACTTCTTGAACTGCTCTTTGGAGATGAACGCCGTCATCGTCGCGATGTGAACGTTACCGTACTCGCCCGCCGCCTCAGCTTGCGAGTAACACCGTGTTAACCGCATGTAGCGCATGGAGGGGTCATTGTACTGCGCTCGATCTTCTTCGTACATCGGCTCGACGATTTCCCCGTAAATGGTGAGACACCCGCCAGGGATAGCGTAGAGCCGAATGAAGTGTGCTCCGTAGATCGCGCTCGCTTCAATTTCAGGCGTCACGTGCCCGTCTGCGATTCGACGGTTCTCTGCCGCTTCCGCGCACAGTTTCTTCCACTCATCGAGACTTCGAATCTCCGTAACCGTCACGTAAGGATTCACGGTCCTGCCTCCGTCATCTCTTCTGCAGTCTTCACGCGAGTACCTGCAAGACCTTCGATAAGCGCTTGCAGCATGGGGTGCTCCTGACGGTACAGGCTCAAGATGATGAACGGTCGGAGGGCCGTGTTGCCGTACTGCATGCTCGACATGCGTTGTTCGATCAGCTCGGGATCCTTTTCGTTCTTCACGTTGGCAATCGCCGCGACGAGCACGTCCGGAATCTTGTACTTCTCTCGAAGAACGCCCAGCTCTTTGAAGAAACCCTTCAGAGCCTCATTGAACTCGTTTTCGTTCTCGAAGGGCTGAGCCAGCCGGCGGTAGCGTTCGGGGTCGATCTGACGCAACTCATCAAGCGCGCCCTTCGCCTTCGGGTTACCCGCTTCGATAGCTTCTCTCAGCTTTTCAACCAGATCTTCAGGCGACGGCATCAGAAATCACCAGATGATTAGGGATGTCCTTCTGGAAAAGCGCCCACTTCTCTTCCGACATGCCGACCACTTGATACGAACCACCCATCCGCTCGTTACAGGCCAACGCCTGCGCTCGATTGGTGAACACCAAAACGTTGTCCGCATCGTCGGTGAACGTGTCGTCGGTGAGCAGGTTGCCCAGGAAGAAGCGAACCGACTGCTTTCCCGTCAACGAAACGAAGCCGGCAAACGTCTCCTTCTCCACCAGCTGCTGCCCACAACACGACTTCCAGCTCTTTGTTGAGCCGCAGACACAGGGGTCCCCGGCCTTCATCTCTTTCACCATCCTGCTCTCCATTTGCATAGACTGTACCACCTTGTATATGAATTGTCAACGGTACCGTGCGGTACTCCCAAACCCCATCAAATCCGCGCTCCTGGCACATAGGGCTTGTGTTCCGGCCCCTTCACGCAGGCAGGCTGCCAGTACGACAACACCGCGATCCAGTACTCCGGCGTGCGCTCTCGCGATTGGACAAGCGCGAGAGGAACCCCTCGCTTCGTGAGTCGCTCGCTGTCTTGCTCGCTCAACGGCTTTCCATCTTCATAGACGCGATAGCCGCGTTTCACTAGCTTCGCCCTATGCTTCGGATCGATAGGGCTCAACCCGTGCTCGAACCTCACCGCTTCATGCCCACGCACATCCCAGCGATGACTCCACTCAATAAGCCGCCCGGTCTTCCCGATGCGCCGTTGCGCCATCTGCTGTGGAGTGATCAACTCGTCTTTCAAGTTGATCATGTAGTAAGGAGCGGGTAGCGGGAGCGCTTGTTTCGCCTGCTTTTGCGCTTTCTTTCGGTCCATCCGATTCGCCAGGGTGGGTGCGTATTCCTGCGTAATCGAACGGTGGCTGTTGATCTGTCGTACCAACGAACCCAGGATCCAAGGATCCAGACTCATCGGCTGAAACCATTCTTCGTCGTCGTAAGAAACCAACAACCCGATATTCTTGTCGCTATCGATCTCGTTGATAATGAGGAACGTGAAGGCGTAAGGCTGGTCGCCTTCCCACACGAGCAAGTTGCCGGCGAGTCGAACATCTCGTCCGTTTGTGAGGACTGCGTCGCGTAGTCGCGTGTGAAGCGCAGAGCCGGAGAGGCCGAGCCGCGACCCGTAGCAAAAGAAACAAGCCTCGAACGGCATAGGATCAGGAAAGGGCCAAGAGGGACCCTCATTCGCATAGAAGTCCATCAACCTCGCCGTACTTTTAATGTCCGCGGGATTAGAAGGATCATACGCCTGATCATACGCCGTCCAATCGTTCCCCACCGCAGCTTCAGTGAATTGGTCAGCCGCTCGGTGAAGACTCATCCATGTCTCAGGTCGCACCATGAAGAGGCGTGCCCGCTGCATACCCGTCCAAGCACGTCTCGCATTCTGCTGAGCCCGACTAGCGTTAATACCGTCGTGTCCCGAAACATCTCCACGCACCTGCGCGATCAACGACTCGGAGCAAGCTAGAAAAAGCCGCACGCAGTCATCAGCGAAGTCTCGATCGCTCTTGTACCGACTTGTCGGATCAGGATTCAGATACCCCGTGCTTCGCTTCCCAGCTTCCCATGCTTGCGCCGGAGTCATCTTGAACGCTTCTTCGAAAGGTTCGGCTTCGTGTTTGAATCCGGCGGCGCTACCGTAACGGATCTTCGCCCCCTCCCCGTCCGACGTCTTATCGGGTACGCGTTCAATTAGCGTTTTCCACGCAGCAGCGGCTGCCCGTTTCGCACGAGCCCCGCGAGAACCTGAATCCGATTCAGCAGCCATCAGTTTATCCACCGAAGTCACTAGACTTTGCAGCTCCTCGTTCGTGCAACGAAGCAGGCTGTCTCTAGCGATGTCGATCTCTTCCTGAGGAGGATCTTGACCGGAGTTACGAAGAATGTAGACAACAGACTGGACCAGCTTATCGGTCAAGGTTTGACGCTCGCCGGTAGGGCGATGCAGCTCTCCGGTCTGAGCATTCCAACGTCCCTCCTTGATCTTCTTCCGCATGAGCAACACCTTAGGCATCCACCCCTCATTGTCAAGGGGCGAGGAAACAACGAGACAACCCTAGACAATAGCCGATCGTGTATTACGATCAACCGCATGGACCAGCCGATGAGTGAGCAGCGCTTCAGCCGACAGACCTGCCTAAAGGAGGTGGGGGACGAAGGCCAAGAGCGCCTCTTCAAGAGCAGCGTGCTGGTGGTAGGGGCCGGAGGACTCGGCTCTCCCGTGCTGATGTACCTCGCAGGAGCGGGCCTTCAACAGGTCAACATCTGCGAGCCCGACACAGTGGATGTCACGAACCTCCACCGGCAAGTTCTCTTCACCGAGGAGCACGTTGGAACGCGAAAGGCTCCTGTCGCATGCCAACGCGTTCGCGCGTTAGGCACGCCCTCTACGTACGCCATTCATCCATTCGAAACGCTGGTTGAAGGAGGACCCAAGTTCGACATTCTCAACCACGCCTACGACGTCGTCCTCGATTGCACCGACCGTTGGTCTTCACGCGACGCTGTCACGGGCTTCTTCATGAAAAAGCGAGTGCCGGTCGTCCACGGGTCCATTCAAGGACTCATCGGTCGCGTCATGACCTTCACCCACGACACACCATGCTGGCGTTGCCTGCACCCAGAAAAGCCAACCGTCACAAAGGAGGGACCGCGCGGTACCTTGGGTCCAGTCTGCGGTGTCATCGGTTCGCTCATGGCGTTTGAGGCGCTTCGGATTCTCCTGGGCCACGGTCCTGGGTTGGCCGGTCAGATGTTGCTGTACTCGGCAATGAAATCTCAATTTGAGACGATGGTGCGGTCTTTTGACCCGACGTGCTCTTGTCGCGGTGCCCAAGACAACGCTTCAGTCGTCGCTCCACCCGGATAGCCGGTTCAGAACAGCCATCTCGATCGCAGATGTAAACAGTCATCCGAAACGGCAGACCCTTCGCACCTCCATTGACGAGGTTCTTGTAGGCCACGGCGTAACACCAGCAACACCGATACCTCGCGTGCCAGGTCAGAATCGGCTCCCACGAATGCGCGCAATCGGACATACGGCTCTCCTTTCCCCCTTAGAGGTGTCATGCCGGGATTTTTGGCGGTTCCCGACAAACGGGTCCGTCGATTTCCCAGATGATGTGGAGGCGCGCGTCCTTCGTTAACTACATGGCCTTGAGAAGGGGCCTTTGTTGCAAAATTTCTTCAATCGCCCTGTCGATTCGTCCTACAGGTCTTCTGCCCCGAGCTTCGCCAGGACCACATGGACCGCCCAACAGGCTCCAGACGCGGCGAAGGCTTCTCCGAGCCCTTGCTCCCAACGAGGCCACCCAAGCGCGGCTAGAGGGCCAAGACGGGGCTCCAACAGGGCCAAACCGAACCCGACCCACCAGCCGACGCACATGGGGCATTGGACGAAGTAGCAACTCTTCGGAACGACCGAGGTGAAAAGCCGCCGCAGGGGAGCTGAGATTTTGGACCCGGTGAGAACCAGCGTCACGCCGTACGTCACGAGAATCCATGAAACCAACAGCATCCACTTCTCCTGCGGCGGCTATCTAGGGCAGCCCTTCTTGCATCGACGAACAAGCCCGCGTCGCCAGAGTCTCAGTTTTTCTCCCATCGGGAACCTCCTACTTTGATTTACCCTCTGCCCACTGCGCTCGCATCTTCTTTGCGCCGGCATCGGGGTACGCTGCGCCAACGCCCGGCCAATTAGGCGGGCCGTCGTAGCAGCAGTAGCCCTCAGGACAGCGTGAGAAGGCTCCGGTCGAGCCGCAGACGTCATACTCGCCGCAGCACATATGATCGCCGCAGGACTTCCCGTGGACACCGCACGGATACTCTGTGCCTGGCCCTTCAGGCGGTTTGATTACGGGGCTGTTGCAAGCCACCAGCACAACCACTGCAGCCCCTAAAGCGCCCGCAATTCGCCGAAGTCCCATAACGAAAGGCTATCATGCTTGGGCAACGAAAAACGGTTTCGACTCGTACCGATAAGGCGCGGCTTTTTCGTCGTCTAAACCCTTCGGAAAATTAGCCAGCACTTGCTTCTGATACGCGTTGAATTGGAAGCTCGGCTCTTCGCGTTTCACTGTTCGCAGGTACTCCGCTTCAAACATCTGAGCGCGGGGATCTAAAGTGCCGGCGTCGAGGATGTTGTTGTAGAAGTCGATGGCCTTGCTCCCGCTGTAGATGACCGCGCCGAGCTGCATAATGGGATCTTCTTTGACCATCTTCTTCCAGAAAGGCGGAAGGATGATGAGACCGCGCATCACCGAGCCCTGCAGATACCCGGCAAACGAGACGCTTGGAACGTTGGGACCGATAGCCACCGGCACGAGACGGTTCCCCACAATGTTCCAGAGCAGCTCTCCGAACTTCCGTAACTCGGGGTTGGGGAAGGTGCTCTTCAAGAACTCTACCGCTTCGGTAAACAGTGCTCCGAGATCATCCGACAAAACTCGAACCGGGTCTTCGGGCTTCAGCTCTTCAGCGAAGGTTGCAGGAGCGAACAGCGCTAACAACACCTCGCGTCCGAGAGGCGTCAGCGTGTCTGCATTGCTTATTTTCCCAGTGAACGCCATCAGTGCCGGGTAGCTGCTGTTTCCGGAGTCGGTTCGAAAGAACGCTCTTCTTCGATCTCGTCCGCATGGATTCGAAGACCTTGAGCGAAAGCGTCGCGCGACATTCCGCACCGCTCGGCTACACGCTGAGCCGCTTCCAGAAACGCCGACATGCACGCCGCACCAAACGCGCAGCGAAGTTGGCCCGATTCCATGTTCGAGACTTCAATACGTTTTGCTGTACCAACAGCTGCAGAAACGAAAACAGGAACCAACGCCTGATGGAGCTGCGTCATATACGCAGCAACGGCAGGTTCTAGAGGCGGAGGTAGACGCTTACTCATCGAGGCTCCTATCCAACGGAAGCGAATTCCAAATCGATTCGAGTTTTTGGATGCGTCTGGTGATCGCTATCTTCTTCCAGTCAGGGGCTTTCTTGTGGTTTCTCAACATGCGCTGTAACAACGAAATGTCCATACATTGCCGAAGAAGTTGCAGGAACTTTCGATCGGCGGCGGCTTTTCCTAGTTCAACGCTTTTTCCCATCAAGCCGCGTCGAGCGCACGAATGCACGCTGCGCACGACACCTTGCCTGCTTGAGGCTTGGTCCCGGCGCTGACGTGGCGACCGCACATCGTCTCGGCTTGCGGCGTGTTCTTGCCCTTGCCGGACTTGTACTCCTTCTGGCGATTTCGCACGGCGTGGCTGACCGTTCGACCTGGAACCACGTCCTTGTAGCTTTTCATTGGCTCTCCTTAGGTTTCCCAAACGTAAATGAGATTCTTTGACTGATCAAATCCTCTAGAGACGAGACCTGGCTCTCCCTGCAGCTCGACGTGCGGTCGCTGCAGGATTCGTTTGTCCCCATGAACGTCGCGATTGCCGATGCAGATGTACATCTTGCAATGCTCCAACACGTCGAACTCGTCGACTCCGTAGATGGAAGAACCGACCTTTGGTGGTCCTTCGTCACCCGGTTGATAGAGCTGCGTCACCCAAGAAGCGAGAACGACTTCTGGCTTGTACTTGCGAACCGCTGCAGCCGCATCGAGCCTCTCGACATCGGGTGGCGGTTCAATCGGTTTAGCGCCCATCGTGTGGTAGAGCAGCTGCATCTCAGGACTCGTTTGGATGTACGAGTCGGTCATCGTGATTCCTAAATGGAACCCGAGGTCTCCCATGCCCGCGCCGATTTCGATGACGCGCTTACTCCCGATGAGCGTCTTCAAGCGGGCTATCAGCTCACGTGTTGGGAACCCGTAACGACCGCGTTTTTGAGCCCACACGAGTAGATGGTCATGCGGGTACTCGCGCAACGAAGCCGCTCCCAAGAGGCGCATACGACCTGCACCATCAAGCAGCACGGCATCGAGATAGTCGATGTCGACATTGGGTAGAGTTCGAACGTGCACCGCCCCAGGCTACCATCTGGGATCAGATTGTCAATAGGCCGGTACCGCTGCTTTTACGCCGCTTTACGACGAAGCCTCTACTCGGTGAGCTGACGAGGAGGGATCACGACGAGATACAGCTCGATGCGTGTCTCATACGTAGGGGGTTGGTTCATCTTCTCGAAGTTCTTGTGGATGACCTTGTCGACGAGCAGCTCTACCGAGTCCGATTCAGAAGGGCGAACGATGTCACCTTGACGCGGGAGATACGCGAAGCTGTCCGGCCAGGTGTAGGCCGCGAACTTCGAGGGAACGATGCACTTCGCGTAGATTTTCATGAAAGTTCGTACTCCCCAAGATCGAGCGGGCCTTTTGGCTTGAATAGGTGCTTCGCGTTGTTTGGATCCCAACCCGACTTCAGAGCGTACTCGATAGCCCTTTTGACATCTCTGGGACGGAGCGTGCTTTTGAGGCCCGTGTGCTCTTCGTCGTAATCGTTTTGAAGAGCGTAGGCTTTGGAGAACAAATGCATCTGAAAGAGTCCTCCGTGAGGACCGTTGGCTTGGACGGTAAGTACCAATCCCGGACCCGAGCAGCCCATGAGCCGACCTTTACCGGAGCCGACCATCCAACGAAAGGGGTGAAGACCTCCGGGCGTGATGACGGTAATGGTTCGGGACTTCGACTTAGGTAAAGTACTCATTTTGTCTTCTTTCGCGGAAGCACGTGCCTCTTGAAAAAGCCTTCCATGCGTTCACGCAACTCCTTAGCTTCTGCGCCGGCTTGTGCGGGTGCGGATGGATCGTGGATTTCGTTGTCCTCAACCGCTCGCAACGCATCCCAGAACCGTTCGGCGCCCGAATAGGTAGCAGGGCCTAGTTCTACTGTCTTGCCTTCGACGGGAGCCGTATGAACAGTGTTGTCGTGCGACGATGCACCCCTTGTAGAATGAACGCGAACGAACGGGCGAAGACGCCGGAACTCCTGTGGCTCGGGTCGGCTTGCCGTCAACGATTCAGGCTCTGGCTTCGGCAGTAGCTTCAGAGGAAATGTACGGGCATCGATCGTGTAAATCTTGATGACCGTGTATTCCGGCAGAGAGCCGCGAAGAACCGAGCTTCCAGGACTGGGAACAGGTTGCGCTTCGACGGCCGAGCGGATGTCATGCCACGCACGCGCGGGGTCGTCATAACGACCAACTTCCTGTTGGGACGCGATGTCTAGAATGAGAAAGCGTTGTAGTTCGACCGCCACGCTTACTCATACCACCTGGCACAATAATTGTCAATACGTCGTCGGTTTCCCTGGCAGGGCCTTTTTTTGAGCTTCTAGCGACTTGTCGCTCGATGGCGGGCCGTACTTGTCGGCACGTTCGACGCCTATCTCGCGGAAGAACTCCACCAGGCGAACGTAGGCTTCTCGATCGCATCGCAGATTGATAACGACGTCTAGCTCGCCAGGAGGCAGCGGAACCAAGTCCATACGGTCGATAGGAAGTGCGGAGAGGTCGATCAATTTCGCTTTCATTTGAGTCTATCCGGTCGGTGTTGCGGACGAACCTTCACGCCGAAGAAGTCGTTCATCTCACGAACAAACGTGTCCCAATCCGCTGCAGTAGTGAGAGCGTGCGTGCAGTGCAGGCACTGACCTTTGGCGACTTGCTCGGATGCAGGACGGTGGATGTCGATACCGTTGAGTCCAAAACGGCCGATGCAGCCTTCTGAACCGTTCACCCAAACCGTGACGCCGTCCGAAGTGACTTCGTAACCCATTCAGCCGCCTCCAAATTCTTCAATCGCAAGACGCTCGATGAGGTCGACACACTGGTCCTCATCGAAATTCCCAATGTGGGCTTCGTCCGCTGTCATCCCCATCAGCGTTTGCATATGGACGTAGGCCTGACCCCTCGACATCCGAGTATTCGAGCCCTTCCACAGCGCATCGAAGGCATCATGTGCGCGAACCCGCCATTGCCGAGTCTCTGGTGTTGCCGGCTTCCCCAAAGGTTGTCCGTCAGGATGTGCTCCATGCGTCGTACGGCACTTCGGAAACGTGATGCAGGAGTAGAACTTCCCGTACCGCGAGTCCTTAAGAACCATCGATGAAGCGCAAGAGGGGCAGGTAAGTTCTGTCGGAGTACCGCGCGGTACCAGTGCGCGAGCGACAGCTCCGGGGTTAGCTCGTTTACGAATAGCTACAGCTTCTGGAGTCCCTAGAGAAGAAGCAGCGATCAACTCATCAATGGTTTTACGCACGACCTCTCCTATGCCTTTTACGCGCTGTATGAAGCTTCTTTCGGGGTCGGCACAACCTCCGTACGCCAAAACCAAAACAACAAGCCATCAGCCGCGGAGCAACCGATCATTTCCCAAACAAGTTCATCGTTCGGAACAACAGGGTTGCTGACCCCGTTTTTTCCGTATCGGCCGCTCGTAGACGCATACTGATACTTCATCGGGTTTCGAATTTCTCGATCATGTGTTTGATGAGCGCGTAGGGGTTCGGGTCAGTAGGCGCTATCTCGGTCGCGCATCCAGCTGCCTTCGTGTGCCCGCCTCCACCATAAAAGTGACAGAACGCCGTACAGTCGAAGTTCCCACGCGAGCGGGTCGAGAGCAGCATCTTCTGCTTACCCTCTTCGACAGTGAAGCTGAAGCCGACGCAGAAGTCGGCGTCGACCATGTCCGCCGCATCGCTCACGTAGCGTGCCGATAAGATCGCAACCTTCACTCCCTTGGTGGAGGTAAAGTAGTGCGCGTGTTCAGCCAGTCGCTTCGAGCTGGCGGACTTAGCTTTGAGCCCGATGTAGCCGACACCCAAACGCGCTGCGTATTCCGCAGACTTGTTCTTCCGCAACATATGCGGAGGCATTGGAGGGTGAATCCAGTAGCTCAAGGGATAGAAGAGCAGCATCTCTGCCTGAGCACAGGCGGTTTGCCACTCAGCATTTTTGGTCTGCCACGTGTCGCGGATACCGGCGAGTTCGGCGAAGTCTTCGACAAATTCCGGTGATAGTCCTCCGATGTACGGAGCCACATCAATCGAAGGCCACACCTTCTGGACGTGCTCATGGAGTGGCGTCCAGACATGCCGGAAGGCGAGTGTTGCGCCCGAGACGCCAGGGTCGGTCGCCTCGTTACCAAAGGCATGGTGCTCGAACGACTTAGTGATGGCCTCTTGGCTACCCTTGAAACCTTTGTGGTGATCGAGAACAATGGTCCCCGCCTCACGAAATGCACCGGCTTGTTCTTCCGGCGGACAGAAGTCGCAGAAGAGGGTGTAGGGCTTCGGTTCGAGCTTCGTAACCTTGTGGATAGCGAAGATGATTTCACGACCCGGAAGAATGTCATCGAGAATGAGCGCGGAAGCTAGACCGTCCGGGCAATTCCCGTGGACCACGAAGGTCTTCACCTCCAACAGCTTTTCGATCGGTATTGTCATCCGTGCTCGTCGTCGTCCAAGGCGTCCAACACCTCGCTACGCTCTTCCTCAGTCAACTTCTCCCAGTCGTAGTCCTTGTCGCGAACGCTCTGCCAGATACCGAGGTACTTCTTGCACTCGTGCAAGTTGTAACCGCGCACCCCTTGTTCAGCCTTCACTACACGAACAGTGAAGCGATCGATTTCGATTTGGGTAAACCGGCAGACGATGTCTTTCGGAATGCTTTTCGAGGAGCCCATGGCCGGGGAGGCTAGCATCACAACATCCGTTTGATGTGGATCGTCTTCTTGCCGTCTGCGTCCGTCGATTCCCATTCCGCAAAAGCGAAAGGCTTCTGAGGTTTGAGAACCTCGGCTGCCTTCCACAGCTTCTCTGCAGTCGGGAATCTGACCTCTTTCGAGTCAGGTCCGTCGACCATGATGGTCGTACAAAAGCCTGGGCCCCTCTCCTCGTCGACTTGGTACTGAAATGACGCGACCATCGGCATCTTGTGCTCTTTGCAGATTTCGATGATCTTCGACATCAACGGCGCAACTTGCTCGTCGTAGACTTTCTCTAGATCGTACAACGGTAGCTTCTCGTCACCCGAACTCATGCGCCCACTATAATAGGCACACCCTGCATTGTCAAGGCGCGGGTTTGGCCTTGTTCCGGCGCTTTTTTGCACAGTTGGGACAGAGCCAGCCGTCTATCCTAGTGAATACCCAACCCGCTTCGCGGATGGCCGCCTTCATGCCTTTGAGCTTTGGCTCAGCGAGTTGATCCCACTTCCCGCAGTGCTCGTTGCCACACCAAACCGTGTGCTCGCGAGAGATGTAGCCAGGCCCGTCCATCAGCGAAACCCTTGGCGACGAATCTGCTCCTCTGAAACAAGGACTTCGCCATGCCGAATCTTCTGCATGCGGATGATGTCCTTGAGTCGAACGTCTTCGGCTCGGAGCTTCATGTAATGGAGCAGCTTGGGGCCCAGTTGAAAGCCGGTCAGGTGCTGCATGACGAACGTACGCATGACGCAGTTGGCGGGGTAGGGGTTGGGCTCGTAATTGATCTCTAAAACGCGGTCGCGCATCGCCTCGTAGAAGCCGTTGGAGTAGATCGTCTGCAGGTCTTGCAGATCAACCGCAACGGTTTGAACGTTGAAGAACGTGGTTTTAAGGAGGTCATGGAACGTCGGGTTGGTGACACCTTGCTCCTTGAGCGCGACGGTCTCGCTCAACGCCCACAAGTCCACCTTCACACCCTCGGCATTTTCCAGCTTCAATCCACCAAACCCCGTGATGGCGATCTTGTAGTCGTAGAAGCGCTCGCGGATTTTCTTGAAACCTGCTGATCCGCTAGCGGCGACCACGACGTCGATGTCGTAAGGCGTTCGATTGAGTACCGCATCACGGACGAAGCCTCCGAAGACAACAGCCTCTACGTTCTTCAAGCGTGTTTGGAGGTCAACTAGGGCGCGAGAGAATGGAGTCCCTTCATCGCGAATACGACGAAGCGCGCCCGGTACATCGATGCTGCTCATTCTTCCAAGTCGCCTTCCCAAGCCAGCGCCATCAGGACTGCGAAACCATGAGCTACGTTGTTCGTCACCTCATCCGCCATACGGGTGATTACGTCGATGTTGTCGTGACCAAGGTGGACCTCGAACCATCGAGGTCTCGGACTTCCATCTGACTCTGTCGCATTCTCCAACCACGACGCACGCTGTGCTTCCGTAGCGTGCCCCACACGCTGGAACGGCCAACTCGGCGCCCCCGGCAACGTGACGAACCACCGGTCCACTAACCACTTCACATCGGTAGCCAAACCCTTCACGTAGTCTTCGAGAGCCTTTTGGACTTCGTCCTTAGTTGGCTTCACTCCACGGTTCCAATAGACAAACGTGTCGCACGCCATCAGCCGACCTTCACTTTCATCAGGCTCACGCGTACCGGCTGCGCGAGCTGCTCTTTGGCCCTTCGTAGCTTAGTCTTGGCGATGAGAAGCGCGTCCTCGGCCCCTAAGAAGTCCGCGCGTTGAAGTCGACGAACCTCGGCTTCAACTGCTTCGCGGGTTTCAAAGCCGCCCCATTCAACCCCGCATTCATAGGCCGACCATTCCCCGCCGTCGCGAAAGACTTTGAACGGCACTACAGACTCGGCATCGCTGTCGGTTCGCGATAAACCGTAGACGAAGTCCAAGTACCTAACGGAACGAGGCTGATTTCACCCGGTCCCATCACCAGCAGCATCGTCTCGCAACGACGGGCTCCAGGCGCGCCCTCGTCGCCGCAATGAGGCTGGTACCATGTCGCCTTTTTGCCCTTCCGAACGGCTTCGAGCATGGGTTCCAGCAGACCATACAGAATCCGCATCTCCACCTCCGTCGCAGTGCAGAGGCCGTCGTCGTAGCGCTTCAACATCGCACGAAGCTCTTCGATTTTCGTCATCGGTTGTCTGCCTTCATCTCTTCGATCGTAAGGATGTCGGAGACGGCCAACACGCCTTGGATGAAACCGAGCCATCGCATCGCCTTGTCCAGGTGACCTTGTCCTTTGCCCTCCAAAAACAGATCAACGAATTCAACCGTTTCGTCACACATCCAACGAACATGATTCAGCTTGGCTTCTTGAGTTTCGGCCTTGGGGTCTTGCACTGCTTCACAGCCCTTCGCATCGAGAAGGGATGCGTAACGCCTACACACTGCAAATACTTGTTCGGGTGTCACAGTTCGTCCTCCAGCATCTTGAATAGGATTTCGACGCCGTCACCCTTTCGATAGTGCGGCGGAGAATCGATCGGCGCTTGACCGGTCATCAGGACGACACGCGTTGCCTCGGTTACCTTCTCGCGCAACGACCAACCGTCTCGTCCGAAGACTTGTCGATCGAGTAAAAGCACTTCAGGCGGTGAAGCTAGAAGACGCGTTTCGCCTTCTTCGACGGTAGTCGCCCATTCAACGGTGTGCCCGCGACGTTGCAGAGTGTGCTGCAGCGCATGCCCAACTAGATCGTCGTCCTCGACTATCAAAATCCGTAGCGTCATGGGCGTTTTGTCTTCTTTGGTTTTTCGGTAAGCCGCAACAGAAGTAGGACTTCGTGTAGACGTACGCGAGCTGCGGTGGCGTCTCTTACAAGATCCTTGAACTCCTCGTCTAGGTACTCCAACTCGGCGCGAGACAGCGGCCCCTTTGGAAGCGGGCCACTAAGTGCCTCATGAAAACGAGTCCGGTCGACAACCGAATCTTTGCGCAGCAATACCTTCAGCAGCCGGTCTGCATGTTTTTGGAGCATCCCGAGATGCACCATTACGAGTTCCGACGCTTGCTTCTTCTCTTCTCGAATAAGCGTCGCCATGCGCTTCGACACGTCGGGCGACAAGGGCTTCTTTTTCAAGACGCCTCCTTTGGAGCATCTTCAGGTTGAGCGACTCGAAACTCGATTCCTGAGAGAACTAGTCGACCGGCTCGCCGAACAATTTTCCGATACATCGGGCCATGACTGACGGAGATGATCTCCACCATCCAGCCGTAATCACGAAACGTCCAGCACCCGATGAACGGCGACTCGAAGCGAACCTTGTACTTCTCGATGGCGGCTTTGATTTCTGATTTCGCTTTCTCGTTGTCGAGATCCCAAAGCAGATCCAAGTCCTTCGGCCAACGCTTCCCCCGCGCGACGGAACCCACCACAACCAGCCGATGCCGAATTGTGTGAAGGCAGCCGATCAACGGCTCCTCGATCATGGGGTTACCCGTATCGTCGTTCATGATGTACGCGAACGGTTCCGTAGATTAGACCCGGCCTGCGGCTCGTCCCGATGCGCGTAGATGCGGTGGTCGTCGACCGCATCATCAGAGCCGCAAAAGGAGCAGTCGTCGTAGGGACACCAGCTCATCGGCGGGTCGATCTTTGACGGAGTTCGAAGAGCCCTCATAGGCCCTCGTGCCTTTTCGTTGACCTTCATAACTACTCTTCCTCTTCTCCCTTGAAGACAGGGCCGATCTGAATTTCAACCTGCTTACCACGGACAAGGCGGTACAGCTCCGGATCGAAAGGCGGGACATAGAATCCCGGAGGAACCAAGATGTGACCCTTCGGACTCTCCTCTCGACAGGACTTAGCCTTGCAGAGAACGGCGTTCTTGTGCTTAGTAGGATCGTAACCCGGCCCAGGCACATGAAACCCTGTTGGGTCATTCGGATCCACCCAAGCCACGAAGTGCGTCGTGTGGTAGCAGACCGCCAACCCGTCGAGCTGAAGTCCAATGAGAGGCAGTCGGACGACGTAGGGGCTGTCATGCTCGACGTCTGTCACACCAGACGTCATACGTCCCTCAAGGCGCCAACGACCGTCATTCTTGCTATCGCTCTGCCGGCAAAGCTCGGCCAAGCCAAAGACAAGCCACTTGAGCTTGATGTCCCAGTCTACGCGCAGGATGACAGTCGTCAGGCAGCAGTCGGCCGCACGCGAGATACCTCGAAGGTCCGTCTCGGCCGGCGCTTCACGAATCGGCGGGCACATCTCGATGGGCGCCAGCTTAGGTTCCCTATGTTTTCTGATCATGCCGTCCCCGCGTTGCGTGTATTCCGGACAAGAAGCTCAAGCGCGCGGCCCACGATGTTGCGAGCTTCGCTTTCACTGCCCGCCTCCACCTCGATGGAGCACTCCCGATCGGCCGTCACTTCAGGTTCGAATTCCGAACTCCCGTCGAAGACGCGGGTGACCGTGCACAAAAAATCCACCTGATACCGCCTCATGTGTCACCGGGAATAGGTAGGCCGCGTCGGATCATTTCCCACTCGAAGATGTGATAGCGGGCGGAGCCTTTGCCTTCCTTCTTCAGCGCTTTCTCGAACTCTTCCAAAATCTGGGAATCCGAAGCGTGCGCTGCCCACGTTTTGAGATTCGTCTGACGGGTCGTCATTGAGAACTCTTCCAACCCGAGACTTCACGATGGGAGTCGCCCCAAATCTCGACATTGGTTTTGTCGAAGTCGAGGCTGACGACGAGACTCGTCGACATATTGTTGAAGCCTGTAGTGCGGTCGATGAAGCCGACAAAAGCGCTGTCGATCGCGCTGATATCGAACGGGCGCTTCTTGGACTTCAGCTCGTCGATGCGCGCGAGGTACTTCTTCGGAAGCACGTACTCATCCTTCTTGAGCCCGCAAGACGCTTCAGCGAAACGCCAAAAGGTTAACCCCCATTCTCCATCCTTCTCAAAGAAGGACGTCAGGTGAAGAACACCTGTCTTGCGACAGATAGCGAGAGGCTGTCCGCAGATAGGCCCCAGCCCCACACGCTTCCGAATGGCACTGCTGAGCGTCTCATCGCCGTAGGGGTCAAGCACAAGAAACGAGAGCAAATCCTTGCCGTCTGTTGCTTCAAGATTGAAGTTGAAGAGGAGGTTGCTGTCCGGCGTCTTCGTGCGGCACTTGTACGTGCGCCAGCCGCGCGACACGTCATGCACGATGGAGATGCGTTTGCCCTCGGTTTTACGGAAGTGAATCTGTTTCAAGGCTTCACCTTCTTCGGCTTCTCGCGCTTCTTCGGTTTTCTCCCCAGCATGGGGAAGAGTTGTGGATTGAATTGCACCTTCTTTGACTTCACCTGCTTACGAAGACGGAGAAAGCACTCCCGCATCGTAAGCCCGTAGACGAAGTGCTTCGGTTCGGCGATCAACCCGATCGCGAGTGACCAGACCATGATGGACTCGCGGTCGTGACCGTTTGGAATACGCAGCCCCTCTTTCTTCGCGAGGACTATGTCCATGAGGACTCGCATCCAGGTCGTGCCCGGAGCAGACGCAGGCTCGTACGGCCGCAAGGCTTTGTCAGGATCCCACTTCGCCATGCAATATCTATATCACCTGCTAAGGCGATTGTCAACTGGCGAGGTTGGTACCGCGCGGTACTAGCAGACCATCATTTCGGCGAACTCACCTGAGCCGTCCTGCCACGCAAGACCACAGGCGCGGCAGAGGCATTCGACCTGCGGAACATCTTCGTAGTGGAGGTGCTCTTCGAGGCAGCCCTTTACACAGAACGCGGAGCGGTAGCCCACGAACTTCAAGGCCACATCGGTAGATTCACAACGCCAGCAGACTGCTTTGGGCGCGACCGCTTGAGCGGGCATGTCAGTCGTCTTCAACAGGTTCGTGCTTTCCATCGCAGATGCGCGCTGACTCGACGAAAGTGACGAGCGCGAAGATGTGACCTTTAGCGCCGCATGCACAGCAATATTGCAGCGGGCCGTGAAACTCGACGTCGTGTTGGCCGATGCGCTTTATCCAGTTGATCGCTGCACGTCTTGCGAGCGCCTCGAAGTACCCGCAATGGCGTTCTAGTTCACCAACGCACGTACCACAGAGAAAGTGCTTCATACTAATCAAGAGGCGTGAGGGTCACCGGTTCGCGCACAAGGATGTCAAAAAAACCCTTCTTCGTGTGACTGTACAACACGGGCATCTGACCCGCATACCCTCCGAGAAGGGCTTCATACTCCAACATCAACGAAACCCCGTTCGGCGAAGCAAGTTTCACGCGACCTTCGACTATTCGACCGCCGTATTCGATGCGAAGAGCGTCCCCGGTTTTGAAGACATGAGGGGCGTCCGGCTCTGGGTTGTATTCGCTCATTTCTCGGCTCCACAATCGCAAACATCGCAGTGCGGGCATACGTCTCTGCCGTGCGCTTCGCATGCGATGGGAATCGCGCAGGTCAAAGCGATGCGGAAACGGCACCTCTTGGCGTGCAGGCGGGCTTGGGCACACGCGCACTGGAGCAACTGGCAATCGCAATCGGAAACGCGCCCACGGGTCGTCCAGACGGCAAAAGGCTCCAAGTATGAGCGGTCGGGGACCGGCCCGTTACCTTCGGCATAGTCCTTCAGCTGTTGAAGGTCGACATCGGGAGGAACGAGAAGGACGTCGTCTGGTTGCTCTTCGTTCATCGGCGTCTAGGGAGGAAACGATGGCCGAAGACCATCCCGAGAACGAAGCAGCCGATACCCACGCAAATGAGCGTGTCCATCACGCAACCTGCGGGAGCAGATGGATGAAGCGTCCTGTCATGTTACCGCCGGGATAAGTACGCCACTCCGCTACGGAGGGTTTGCCTTCAGCATCCCGCAAGATGTCCGCATAAAAAGCCTTGGCGCCAAACCGTGAGTGCTCGATGCTCATGAAGAGCGCTTCTTTGCGATCGGGACTCTCCGAGGGTCGCGTTTGGTTGGCAAGGAACGTTTCGAGTTCCGACTTCGCCATTTTTAGCATGTCAGGCGTCGCATCCACCGTCCTCATCCAGATTTCGTTGATGAAGACGATGCCAACCGCTTTGGTCGCCGCTGCAATCTTTTTGACGGCGTAAGCGAAGGCGTCTTTGTGCGCGTCCTCCGAGAACTGCGCCGCCATGATCGGAATAATGTGGCGCTCGTTCTTACCGTTATCCGGATTGATCGTCGAAAAGAGAAACGCCATAGGCGCGTGGTAACCGTCCTTCGTGAAGACGTCGATGGCTTGGCCGCGCATACGCTCTGCGGTCGCCTCGAACTCCTCTTGAGGCCAGGTTGTCTTCGGCGGCTCGTTCGATACGGTCTGAGTCATCTCACAGCTCCTGCATTCCGTCGTTACCGCGATCGAGGTCGCCCGGCAAGGCTTCCCCTGTCGCATCCAGCCGCTTTAGCTCGCGCGGTTCGTACCACCCCGTAGTCCCATCGTTGTGGCGGATCTGATAGACCAAGCCATGGCCATCCGAACGGTCAACAAGGACCCCCTTCACACCCCACTTCCGCTCCTTGAGTGTGTCCTTCGACCAGTCGGTCGACTCCTTCTCGGGTCGAACCGTAAGGACGCCAACCGGATACTTCGCTCGTGCAGGCATGTGTTGTGTCTATCAGCTGGAGAAGAGGATTGTCAAGCCGAGTCCGACTTCGTATCCGTACAGCGAATGAAGCCCTCTGGCGGTGAAAGGTACTCCCCTTCATCCGCAGTCCAGCGCGGAGGGCTCTCCACCTGAGACCAAATCATGACGCCGCATCGCTCGCAGCAGCGACGTTCGGAACCGAAGGGTTGACCCTGCTGGGTCTTCAGGTGGAGAACTTGAACAGCCATCTCAGCTTTCCGTTTCCGCCGACAGCAGCATCGGCATCAGAAGAAGTCGCATCTGGGAGTCCGCCGCAATGACGATCTCCTCGCGCCCATTAGGGCTGTCTTTGATCTTCTTGTCCAGAAACTGACAAGCGCGACACTCGTTACCCCCCAACGCGCGACAGAGGTCCCAGTACTCACCAAGGGTCTCCGGACAAGCGTTCCCCGTTTCATCCTTTCGCATCGGACTTCCCCTTGGCCGCCGAGGCACGAAGTTCCTTCGCGAGCTTCCATGCGTACTCACCGATGTTGTTCATCGAGGACCGCTTCTCATCATGGAACGCGAGTCGCGCTTTCTCTTTCTCTTCAGGATTCGAGATGCATCCGATGAGGCGATCGAACGCCTTCCGCTCCTTCATGTCGCCGATGAGGAACGTGTCGAGACACGTCGCGACCTCTTCCCGGTGCGCGTTGATGTAGTCGCCGAGACTCTCGACACCCTTCTCCTTGAACCACTCCTCGACGCCGCCGAAGAAGAACATCGGAACCTCTTCGTTCTTCTCCCCCTTCCCATCTTCCGGATGCGCAGCGTACTTCCCGCGCCCAATGAGGACCGTCGCGCAAGCCGCGATAAGAAGCGTCGGTGCTTGAAACGTGTAGGCGTCGGAAGGGTTCACCAGCTCATAGCAAACGAGCTTCGCCGGCTCCGGTTCGACCACTTTCTTCGCTGCCGCTCGTCTCGCCATAAATTGTTCGTAACAGGCAAATAACGAATTGTCAAGCGGAGTACCGTGCGGTACCTTAAGCGGCATGAGCAACCTCACGGATGCGCAACTGCAGGAGCTTCTGAAACACATCGCTGAGCGCAAGCCGGTGACCGCGCTTCTTCACGAGGGGAGTCCTTTCGGAACGGTGATGATGCTGGCCGAGGAAGTCGGCAAGTGGCGGAGGCTCTACCTCGACAAGCCCGAGGACCGGCTCTGGCACGACTCAGACAAGACGTGGTGGACGCGCCAGGACGACACGCATCTCGGCGTGGGCGCGCTCTACAAGGCCGAACCTCCACGAGCCCTCACGCAGCTTGCAATGGCGGCGCGAGAGACGCTCCACTTCCTAGAAGACGTCCAGAAGAAGCCGAGCACGGAGCTGCGCGAGCTGCGTTCGGAAATTGAGACACTGACGGCGAAACTGCGTGCAGCGTTCGAGGCGGCTCGATGACCGACGAGCGCACGGGTGAACCTTCTATTGGAGGCGACCACACAGGTGCCGTAAACTGGCTCCTGGAGTTCGCAGACAAAGTTCGAGAGGTTCTCAAACGTGAGTGAAGTGATTTCGTTTCAAGGACATGAATTCGAGAAGGACACATCGCGCTTCGGTCTCAGCATTCGAGATGTCGGCCGACTCAAGTGCCGCCTCTGCAGAATCAGCGTGAAGTACTCGCTTCGCAAAGGGTGGCCCGACAAGCGCATGAACGAGTTGAGGCTCCAAGGCGTTTGCTCGCCGAAGACGGAGGAGCCGACCCCTTCCGACGTATCGCTACTCAACGAATAGCGATGGGTATCAGCCAAAAAGATTTCGCCTTCAGCCTCATCGTGAAGAACGAAGAGTGGGACGTCTATCGCTTCACGAAAGACGGCAAGAAGGGCACGTTGGCGTTCACCAAGCGGGACGGCTCGTTCGTCCTCGGGCTCTTCAAGGCTGGTACACTCAACGAAGACGCAGTTCGGCTTTCGTTGGAGGAGACGCATAACTGATGGGACACGACGACGACATCGCGCGCGTAGAGCGCGCGTCCAAGCATCTTCATGCCGCGCGACGTCACCTAGAAGACGCCTTGGACGAGTTGTACGATCCCGTCTTCAACAGCACTCCGGATTGGGTGCTCTCCGAGTTA
>Ga0315284_10001556_pt1 | contig 32710 bp, 28 predicted proteins | sample YL17G09_16_MG_FD_203696 | JGI IMG/M metagenome (GOLD analysis project Ga0315284, IMG submission 203696) | Sediment microbial communities from Yellowstone Lake, YNP, Wyoming, USA - YL17G09_16 | ecosystem: Environmental > Aquatic > Freshwater > Lake > Sediment | place: USA: Wyoming | collected... | reverse complement strand
ATGGAACACAAAAATGGTATAAAAATGATTTATTACATCGAGATGATGATAAACCTGCTGTAATATATAATAATGGAGAACAACAATGGTATCAAAATGGTGAATTACATCGTGATAATGATCGACCTGCCATAATATATTATGATGGAACACGAGAATGGTATCAAAATGGTAAATTACATCGTAATAATGATCAACCTGCTATGATATGTAGTGTTCTACAGGAATCCGTACCGACTCCGTATGGCGAGGGAGACTCGGTCTGCGTTAATGAAATAAAAAAATGGTATCAAAATGGCCAATTACATCGTGATAATGACCAACCTGCTGCAACTGGAAGTGATGGATCACAATTTTGGTATAAAAATGGGAAATTACATCGCGATAATGATCAACCTGCCATAATATGGGGTAATGGAGGACAAATATGGTATAAAAATGGTAAAAAACATCGTAGTAATAATGATCAACCCGCACTAATAGATAATGATGTATTAAAAATGGAATGGTATCAAAATGGTAAATTACATCGAGATAATAATCTACCAGCCTCAATATTTGGTAAAAAAATAAAATGGTATAAAAATGGAATAAAACAAGAAAAAGGTGAAATTGATTGTAATCATATAAAAGGATAATTATTAGAGTCATCCCAAATAAAGAGAGCGTTTAATTCATATTTAGCGAATAGCGAAAAAAAACTATTTAAATTGACATGAATTAGGCACTTTTTTTACTTGGTAAATAATTTTTTGAACTTTTTCAATGAATTTTTTTTTAAGAATGGTTTCTATACATCTTCATCACTAATTATGGTTTCATAAGTGTAATTTGGATTTAATATTATCCCAAAATCTTTAGATATAGATACAATAGATTTTGGGTCATGTTTTTTTTTCCACATTACAAATTTAAACGAATCAATACGAGCTTTATGTCTCTCAGTTGTATCTTTATGATTTTCTTTTATTATAGTAAGTTTATGCATTAATATTTAATAATATTATATAAAAAAAATTGTAATCAAATATTTTTCGATTCATTTTATTTACGTAAATTTACGTAAATAAAATGACATCATAAATTAAAGAATGTCGCAATATTTATTTATTATTTGTAATCCAACAGAATCTGAAATACAGCCTATGACTACATTTAACTATTCATTTTATTGTATGTCTTGTCTAAGTAACTCTTATTATTTTTACTTCGAATATTCTACAAGAATTAAATTAAAGACGATAAATAATAATTTGGGAATTTTTTTCGACAGATATACAATTTTTTCAATTAAATTGTGTGAAAGAGAAAAGATATTAAAAATTATTAAAGAAGGACTGGGTTATGATGGAGAGGGTGAACTTAGAATTGATAAGTATAAAAAAAAGAGAGAATGTAATGAATATGAACAATATTGTTCTTGTTGTAGATCTTATAAAGAAAAAAAATTATTTGGTACACACAAGAATGGAAATGTTAGAAAAACCTGTCTAGATTGTTCAACAAAGATAATTTAATATTAAAAAATAAATTTTTAAATTTAATTTATATTATTGTAATATAAATTGGTTTTCTAAAATTAAAATTGAGTTGAAAGACTAAATTTTCAAAAATTTTTAAACAAATATAAAAAAATAAAACCACTTTTTATTTTTTTTTCATTTTTACGTCGATAGTTTGGGACTGATCAATATTGTACTTTTTAATATTAAAAAAATTATTTTAAACATTGGTCCCAAACTATCGACGTAAAAATGAAAAAAGTGGTTTTCATTTTTTTTTACTAAAGCTGTTTTTTTATTAAAAAATTAATATGTACCAGAAATTATTATTTTGAACTAATTAAAAAAAATAATAAATTATAAATTTATTTTCTTGCAGTGAGAGGTTTTCACAAATAAAAATTTATATTATAAACTTTTTGATTAAATTAGTTATCACACCACGCATCTTCTAACTAATTTTTGATAAAATATATACTATAATAGTATATATTTATTATTTTTATCCCTCATTTCGCAATTGTTTCCACTGTCATCGAAGGTCCTACAGTGGATCACTAGACAAAAATATGGTTCATTGTGCGACTACAGAATTAACTACTAAAGTAGTTATTGTAATTTTTTTAAATCTACTCCCTCGTCGTACGGCGTCGGTAACTCGGAATTTTTAGGACTTTTTGGTTAAATATAAATTTATTTTATTGTCTTTTTTGAAAATCTAATTTCAATTTCGTGTAATCTATCTAGTGATTTTTCTCTTTTCAATAATCGACTTAGTTCCATTAATTCTTTTTTCCAAATCATAGCTGGAGCAATTGACATGTATAATTCTCTCTCTTCTGTTGTTTTCTTTATATTATTTTTACATGATTCCAATCCATCTTCTCCTAATTCTGATAACTTAACATCATCATACAAATCTGGATTGAATTTCAATTTTTCCATATCTTCTTTTACATCTTTTTTCGGTCTTTTAGTTACTATAATTTCTTCATTAATAACTGCTTCAATAAATTTTAATCTTTCGTTTTGTCTTAGAATAGAATTTTCCATTTCTTTTAATTGATTATCTTTCCTTCTTTCATACATTTTGATTCTAAATTTGCAAAAATCTTCAATATAATCTTGAATTGTCTTGTATTTTACAGGAATTCCATCAATATCCAAGAAAACCATGTTACTTAATCTTATACTTTTAACAAGATTTAATTTTTGAGGAGATGGGTCAGTTATTCCTGTGATTAAAAAATTAGCTCTGGTTGTAGATGAACGATCTTTAAAATCTTGAATTTTCTTTTTGATTTTTTGGTCTTGAAGCCATCGATTATAATTGACACTCCATCTACCTGGTGGTAATTCTGTAACTTTTACCGTACTTTCTCTTTCGTTATATTCATATGTACCTGTAAATTCAACTCTATCACATTTTATAATTTCTTCTTCGACGATTTCATCTTCCTCTCCCTCCCCGTACGGTAAATTTTGTTCCAAATTACCGACGCCGTACGAAGAGGGAGAAGATGGTTTTAATAATTCTCTTTCTTCTTTATCTGAGTTTTGAAACAAACTTTCATCACTCATAACTTCATCATTGACTCCTTCACCCATAAATAAATTAGAATTGGAATCATAAGGTGCATCTTTATATAAAGTTACTGAACCAGTGAATCCCACATAAGATGGTAGAATTTCTGGAGTTTTTGCATTAACTTTATTTAAACCAAAAGTCTTATTTATCCACCAAATAACATAATCTGTTACATCTCTAGGATTATAATTTAAAACACTGGTACTATAACCAGTTGCTACTCCAGAAATTCCGTTAATTATTCCAATAGGAATAATTGGATAAAATGTTTTTGGTTCTAATAATTTACCTTCATCTTCAATTCTATCAAGAATTGGAATATCTTCTTTTCTGAAAATTTGATATAACCATTTACTTGGACGTGTATTAATATAACGAGTGGATGCTGCATCAGCACCTCCTAAAATTCTAGTACCAAATTGGCCTTTTGGTTCCAATAAAGCCAAGTTATTACTTCCCATAAAACTTCTGGCCATAATAACTAAAGCGCAAGCTAATGAAAGTTCACCATGATGATAAGCCACTACAGTTGCTACATGATTTGCTAATTGAGCTACTTTCATAATTTCATATGGTCCTGCTCCTTTCCATTTGCTCATAACTCCCCACAAAATTTGTCGATGACAATGTTTCAAACCATCAGTCATTGAAGGGATTGCTCTTCGTAAAGCCATAAGAGCGTAGTTTGAAAATTCTCTATCAAAAAAATCACTATAAGTAATTGTCTTTGGTAAAATGTAAGGTTGATATTTTAAATGTCTAACTTTTTCCAACCATTCCTTTCTCTCGTCTGCTTTTGTCTTTCCGAATAACATTTCAAAGTTTTTTCTTGCATTTTCATCATATGTAATTTCCATAATTTTTGGATTTTTAGCATCTTGAATAATATCTTCAGTTTCTGAAGTACCTAACCCTTTGAAAAAGGAAAATTTCCAAGTTTTCCAATTTGGTGTAACTTCTTTCCATTCTCTAAATTCATATTCAGTGTAAAAACTCTCTTTTTTTTGTCCTTTTACGGCTTGTAAATATTTTGTACGATAATCAATAATATATCCTAATTCTAACAAATCTGGATAAAGATGATCAAATACATTTGCTATGAGACCCTTAATATGACTACCATCATCATCAGCGTCAGTCATAATCATAACTTTGCCATATCTAAGTCCTTCTAAACTATTTTGACCCTCCTTTATTCCCAAAAATTGTTTTAAATTTGAAATTTCCTTATTATCTACAATTCTCTTAATAGATGCTTTTCTTGTATTTAATAATTTTCCTCTAAAAGGTAATACACCATATTTATCCCTCCCACCTGTCATATTTGAAATATATTCAACAGCATAACCCATTGCTGATAATCCTTCCACAATAATCAACACACAATCTTTCCAATTTCTTTTACCAGCATCATTAGCATCAAATCCAGATTCTACCTTTATAAAACCAACTTTTCTACCATCTGTTCTTGACATTGCTCTTAATTCTAAACCATGAAGTATAGCATCTAAACGATCCATAAATTTCCATTTAAAAATTGGTTCTAATTTTTCATCACTAATATTAATAACTGGAGCTGGTGAACATAATCTGGATTTAATTTGTGAATCAAATTTTGGATTTATAACATGAACACTTAATAATGATGTAATTGACGGTTTTACATCTACTGCCTTGATACGAACCGATTTTACAGTTTTTGAAGCAACAGCCGTATTTTTTTCTATATTTTTAGTAGCAAGTGCTGTTTTTCCTTTAGATTTTACACCTTTTTTATCATCTTTTCTTTTAACTTCATTAATTCTTTTAACAATTTTAGGAACTATTTGTTCTAAAAGAGCATCCACATGAACTCCTGAATCAGTGGGCATTCCATTCGCAAATGATTCAATTCCTTGTTTTGAAACACCAGATGGATCTATAATTAATAATTCAGCTTTTGGTGTAATTATATGAAAAGGTTTACCTTTTCTAATACTTGGTGTTGGTCTTCCATCTATTTTAGTAACTTCTTCTGTTTCCCAATCTAATTCATAATGAATTAAAGCACTTTCCAATGCTTCATCTGAATAAATATGAGTTGCATAATCTAGGATATGTTGATTGGTAAAAATCAAATCATTAAATTGTGTATTAATTTTCTTTGTGAAAGAAAGACTTTGAACAAGATGAGCAACCATACAGAAAAAATCATTTGGATAACCTTCTTCATCAAATTTAAATCTTTTAAAATTTAATCTGTAAGAAATTTTAACACTAGATTCAATTTCATCTTTTTCTAATGATTTAATTATTGGTTCGGAAAATTCATTCATTTTGTTCCACCATTTTTGATAATAACTAGATCCAGCTTCTATATTTACAATATAGACTTCAAATGGTTCTCCAAAAATATTAGCAGCTTTAATACCATATCCATTTCTTCCAATTCCAGTTCTCGTTCCCTTGTAATTGGAACTAGATCTTAAATTACCAAAAAGAAATTGAGGAGTTGGGACTTTATATTTTTTATGAACTGAAATTGGCATTGCTAATCCATAGTTTTTAACTGAAATTGTATATCGATCCATAGTCACTTCAATAGAAGGAAGACCTAATAATCTTTCTGGAAAACCTTCCACTCGACTTCTGTGAATATGATCTCCCGCATTTGCGATTGCTTCTACAACTAATTGGAAAACAGCAGGAGGAACATTAGTATTCTTTTTAATTATTTTTCCAGTTTCAAAATCATACATTGGTACATCTCTTTCAACCCATTCGTCCGTAGATAGAATCATATCAGGTCTGTTAAATACATGTTCAATATCTGTTTCTTGTTCGTATAAATCCTCATCCACTTCTCTGCGTTGAGCTGTCATTTTTAGTCACAAATATAAATTTTTTTAAAGACCACTACCTTACACTATCAATTTAAATTATATTAAATTCAAATGACATATGATTAATTTATCTATATTTGTTTACTATATACATTAAAGAATAAAAATAACTTAAAGTTTTTTTAATAAATAAAATTAACATTTATTTATTCTCTTATTTTACAATTTTAAATAATAAAAACAACTTAAAAATACTTTTTGTATTTTAATTTTGATATAATTTTATAAATAATCTCCTTTTATTATATTTTTCACCATTACAATATAAATAATGAGATAGAGTGTTAAATGAACACATTTGTGGTTTTTATAATTTTTGTATTTTTTGTGTTAATAGTATTGTTATTATATGAAAATTATTATATTGTTATTGAAAATACAGGTATTTGCGAAAGACCGAAATGGTTTGATAAAAAGGTAGATATAATAGATGAAAATATTGTCATCGTGTGTGCACAATACAAAAGAGATGTAATTTTTTTGAATAATATTCCATACAAACACATTATAATGAGAAAAGATATCGATGTTCCAAATATTGCAAATGAGGCAACTTCTTATTTAAAATATATTATTGATAATTATAATAATTTACCTGATAATATAATATTTATACATGATGAAAATGAATCTACTCATCATGATGGAAAATTTACTGATATTTTACCATTAATAATTCAAAAAGAAATTTATGAAAATAAAAATGAATATTATGAATTAAATAATTGTTCAGCAACTTTAATTACACATATTGGTTTAAATTTTGCCGAATATATAACACACTTTTGGGAAGATATTTTTCAAAAACAATTGGGATTTGGTGGCATTAATGAAATTTTACCATTAACAAGAAAATGTTGTGCACAATTTATTGTATCAAAAAATAGAGTATTATGTAGATCAAAAGAATTTTACGAGTATTTTTATAATTGGATTATATGTAAATGTACATCTAAAGGTAGATCTTGCAAATGGGATCCTTATAGTAGTTATAATATTGGTAGATATTGTGAATGGACTTGGCACGCTGTTTTTAATGGTAATCCCGGTAATAGTCATAAAGTAAAAAATATATTTGATTGAAAAAAAAACATTGTTTGTATAAAATGTATGATTATTTAATAGTAGGTTCTGGATTATCGGGTTCTGTAATGGCAGAGAGATTGGCTAATATGGGGTTTAAAATTTTAGTAATAGATAAAAGAAGTCATATTGGTGGTAATTGTTATGATTATGTGAATGATTATGGCATAAGGGTCAGTAAATATGGTGCTCATTTATTTCATACGAATGATGAAGTAGTATGGAAATATATAAATATGTTTAGTGAATGGCTTAGATGGGATCATAAAGTTTTAACTAAAGTTAATGATATATTAGTTCCAGTCCCCGTTAATATTAATACAGTTAATAAACTTTTTGACGAAAATTTATTAAATGAAAAAGATATGAATGAATGGTTATCCCAAAATCAAATTAAATATGATAATATAACAAATAGTGAAGAAATGGCACTTTCGAGAGTTGGTAATAAATTATATGATGCAATATTTAAAGAATATACCATAAAGCAATGGAATAAACATCCATCTGAATTAGATTCTTCTGTTTTAGCTAGAATACCTGTAAGAAATAACTTTGACGATCGATATTTTACTGATAAATATCAAGTATTACCAAAAAATGGTTATACATATTTTATAAATAATATATTAAAACATCCAAATATAAATGTACAATTAAATACAGATTATTTTGATTTAATTAACGAAACAAATAAAATAGAATGGAAAAAAGTTATTTTCACAGGTCCCATTGATTCATATATTAGTGATTATGGAAAATTAGAATACAGATCACTAATATTTGAAGAGGAACACATTTTCAATGAAGGTTATTTTCAAGAGAATTCGGTAATAAATTATCCATCATTAGATTGTCCTTATACTAGAATAATAGAATATAAACATTTTTTAAATCAAAAATCTTCGTACACCACAGTTGTAAAAGAATATCCTTCTGACACGGGAGATCCATATTATCCTGTTCTTTCAAAAAAAAATTTAGATTTATATGAAAAAATAAGAAAAAAGGCAGAAAAAGAACCCAATGTATACTTTTTAGGCAGATTGGCTGATTATAAATATTTTAATATGGATCAGGCTATTAAAAATTCACTTAATTTTTTTGATGAAAATTTTAATTTATAAATTTTTAGAAAATAATGACATTTTTTGAGTAAAATAACGTAAATTGAATTACAATTTTAAAAATTGTAATATATGTAATGAATTGATTACACTCAAAATTTTAATAAAAAAATAAATTTAATCATCAATATCACCAGAAAATGGTAATAATGCACCGTACATATCTTTATTGTATTTAATAATATGAAAAAAGATTTCATCATTTGGTTCAGTATGATCCTCCACAGCTACGAGTTTTTGACCAGATGATATTACATAAATAAAATAACTTGGTACAGTATCACCAGATAAAGCTTTAGTTTTTGATCCTGTATTTACTCCACCAACATACCAATTTTTTGCGATTGCCAAAGCAGTATTTATACTTCCACTGAAAGAATTTTGTACAATCCAGAAATTCTTATCACTGTCTTGATATATAATAGGATCTAAATTATTAGATATTGACATGTCTAATTTATTAATTATTATAAATTCATTAGATCCCTTTTCTTGATTTATACTCAGCCATTTTCGAAGATTATCTGGACCTATAATTACTATATTCATTTTTCTATTGGTAAAATTATCTGGATAACGATAATAAGATTCAATTGTTGGTTTTATATATGATTGAATATTGTATGTTCTATTAATGTATTCGTTAATTCTATCTTTAACACCTTTTTCAAAATTTTGAGAATATAAAATAATTTTATTATTTTTATTAGTTGGTTTAACAGTTAAATTAATATATTCTAATGCATATTCTAAATTTTCGACTTCTGGCCATATTCTTTTTAAATTATCAAAATTGTAGAAATTTAAACTGTCAATCTCTTCTTTATAATTTTCAACTACAAATACTCGATTGAAAAAATCATCTGGACCATGTTCTTGTATATAATCATTTCCAAATTCTTCTCTGTATATTTCAAAAAGCCATTCCATAATTTCAAAAAACATTTCAATTATTTTCTTTAATTTGTTATATCTTTCTGCTAAAGCAGTTTTTCGGGTTGAATGTCTATCAATTGGATTAGGAGGTCCATGTTTTAAATCTGAAAATATTTTTGGTAAATCATTGGTGGGAATAATAGGAACATAAATACCTTCTTCTAAATCAAAAAATTGATACCATATACCCAACGTATTACCTTCAATATTTACAAATCTAGAAGTTGGTGTACTTTCACGCATTAATTTTTGTAATGTATTAATATTAATTGTAGTTAATTGATTTGAAGAAACAGACTCTGTATTTTCTGGAGTTGTTGGAGGTATTATAAAAGTAGCTCTTATAAATCTTTTTTTTTCATTATTTTTAGTTTGAAAAAAATATTTAACAATAAAAGCTCTCGCTTTTCCCATCGGATCAATATATTGTCCTATTAAATTTGTTTTATTAATCAACCCTTTAAGCTTACCAACACCCAATAAACTAATTATTTCAATAGAATTGTAAAAATTAAAATGTGGATACACTGGTAAAGCCGTTATATTCAATGAAACAGGTGTACTTCGATGTTGAAACCAAGTAACGTTTCCTGAAGTCTTTTCAAATAAATTTGAACAGATGGATAACATACCAACTCCGAATAAACTAACAACTGGTAAAGTGAAAGGTTTGCTTATTTCTGTATTAATATCTATTATTAATTCGGTATGAGGATATTCGACAGAATCAGACGGAGAACCATAATTTTTCAAAAGTAAAACGGTTGGTCTATCTGATCTTTTAACTTTAATATAAAAAGATTTATGTCTGGGAACAACAATAGCAACATCATCCGTTCCAACCAGAGTAAACATAAAAATATTAATATTAAAATACTCTTCAAATGCTCTAATATATTTCTCAGGCTCTAAATAGAAATTTGTATTTAATAATTCCTCTTTTATTTCTTTTTCATCAGAGTCGTACATTTCTTGCTTCATTAAACTCATTTGTAATTTTTTTGCCATTTCTTCTCTGTGATATTTGACACGATCCTCTCTTTTTAATTCATTTATATTTTTACTATCTGCATAATCTTTATCCATAATGGCTGTAAGAATTGCATGTATAACAGAATTTGGAGATTGTTGAACACCAGCACGCGTAATTTTCCAATCACTCTTTTTTCCTGGTAAATTAACACCATCTCTATATTTACTTAAAAGAGTAACTATTGATTTTGGTAACTCACCTGTTTGTCCTGGTTTAATAATTTTATTTGTTACTACTGGATTTTTAGGATTTAAAAATGTTTCTTTTCTATTTTTCTTTCTATATATTTCGTTATACAACGATGTTGACCCTTCACTAATATGATCAACTGAATAACAACAAGGTACCACTGGATATTTATCTCTGTTTGATAAAACGGTATTTTTTCTAACACCTGGAAAAGGTCTTGTTTTATTTGGACAACCAAAGTGCCATTTGATATTTTCTGGAGGAAAAGACATAACTTGTCTATTTAACATTTTTCCTTTATGTTCAAAAATTTGAGATTTCCAATTTTCAATATCTTCTTTTTCTATAATAACTGGTTGACCAATATTTTGACAAATGCCTGCATAATCTTTTACAAATAATTCTGGATCTTTTTCTCTTAGTTCTTTTACTCTTTGTTTAGGTTTAGATAATTCAACTTCTTTACCTTCTTCTCCTTTGAAAATTTCTGTAGTTCTTGTATAATGTCTAACATTTAAATTTTCTCGATCTTTATTATTTAAAAAATGGTTATAAATACTAAGATATTTTTTATGTAAAGTCTTATAATGTTGAAAAAGAACTTTAATTGTTTTTATTGCTTCATCAATCATATCTGGTCTTGCACCCCCATTAATTGCAAATCTGGCAGCTGATTGAGTTGAAATATTTAAAATTTCTGCTTCTTTTTCTGTTAATTGTCTGAGATGAACAGAAAATGCAATACTCTTATGTTCAAATGGTAATCTTGTGGGTTCTTCATTTGTTACTACTTTAATTTGTTCACCCATATAACTATATAATCCGTTATAATGAATATCTAATCGATGTTTGAAAGGAAAAGGTCTTAATTTTTCTTCTGCATACATGTGTCTATAAAATAAAGGATCCACAATTAATGAATGTAAAAAAGTAGCTTCATCAACTTCAACACCTAAAACGTCAAAATAACCTTTCATTTTAACATCTTGAACGTCATCTATATTTAATTTAGGAAAAGATGCTCTAAATCTGTTAATAATTTCCAAATGATCAGTTACATGATTTGATCTAGTTGCATTTGGAACTGAAATTTCAAGAAATCCATCATCTAATTGATAAATAATAGAATAAAATGAATTACTGGGAGAATTTAATATCGATTTCCAATCTAAGATATCATCATCTTTATCTGTAGAAACATTAAAAGGATCGTCTAACCACAAAATTGCATAAATAGTGTTTGGAGAACTAGCTTGTATATTTCTTGGTGATAATCCTAAATTATCAAAATTAATATTACCAGATAAAAGTTTATAATATCTTTGACCATTTTCATTATTATATTGTATATAAGGAACATATTTAGTTGCAATAGCATCATTAAAAATATCTAAACCATCAATACCAGATGGTATAAAATTTTCAAATTCTGATTCTATCTTTGGTGCAATTACTACAATAGAATTTTGTTCAATAAAATTAGATATAATTACTGGATCTTCTTCATTTTCTTCAATATCCATTAATGCTAATCTGTGTTTATTTATATCTTTTATTCTAATCTCATCTTCTTTTCTATATTTTAAATAAAAATCTTGAAAACTTTTTCTACTATTTAGTACGTCTCCCATATTTGCATATCGACTTTTCATATTTATTTTTCGATTTGAATATAATTTTTCAAAATTTGCTATAATATCAACTATACTATCTTCAGAATATCTTTCGTAATTTGTTTTTTTTATATTTCCATTTTTTAACAATCCGTAAGTATTTTCATATTCGCTCATAAAAGATAAAAGAACATCGTAATCTTTAAAATATTTTTCATCAATTTCTTGTGCAATTTTTAAATCTTTTTTTATTTTATTTGTTAATTTACTCTTCAAATATCTGTAAATAATTAGGTTATAATAATCACTCTTTGGATCTTTATTCTTCATAAACTCTAAAACCTCTTCAATGTTGCTACCTTTATTCAAATATTCATCAATAATAGCCATCGCATCCAATATTTCAATAAAAAGACTTATACAAAGGTCAAATGAAAGACGTCCGTTTTGAGAATAAGCATCTTTATAAACTTTTACTAAAGAAATACCAGATAAAAGCAAATCTTTTGTATATTGTATACCATCTACAAACGAAAATTTACTACTTTCTTCATCGTTTACATCATTTTTTTTTACAATAATATATGCAGTTGGTACCTTAATTTTACTTGCATAGTAATGTAAACTTATCATATTACTCATAAATCTAGAATCTTCCATTATTTCATTATCGTATCGTGGTGATGACATTTTTATCGTATGATGGATTTCACCATTACTATTGTCAGATGATTTTCTTTGTTGTACTTCAAAATGTCACAGAAAAAGACTAATCAAGATTCAACATCTAAATCTTCTAACTTTAGTCGTTACAAAGGACGTACACACACCAAGGAGGTAAATAATAAAACTAAAGGAACTGAACATACTCCTAGTGGTTCAAATACAACACCCTCTGACCAAAAAAATAATACTGTTAATTATAACAAAGGGTCTAATAAATCAAATTGCGGTCAAAATAAAGCTCAGACAATGGATCAAATGGATTTAGATAGATTCACTGATCTTCTAAAAAAAATAGCTCCATACTGTAAGTCATCATTTAAGAGTTTGACTCATGACATTTCCGCGAGTGTAATTACAGTTGTTGATATTTTAAATTTATCTGAAAATCATGATCGCGTCATTTTATTAAATTTAGCCAAAAAAATATTTAAAATTGAATGTTTAGAAACAGAATCAAAGGCTGGAACTGTTTGCTCTAAAATATTTGGTTGTCAAATTCCAATCGCTTGTCAAAATATTGATATGGGTTGTACCCCAACATGCGCTGGTGCAGTAAAGGGTGATAAAAATACAACTGGATATACTCCTTGTTCTCATCCCGTTCTCTCTTTTGATGGTGCAGGAAACTTTGAAAGTTACACAAATGGGTCAGGCGGTGATAAAACAAAAGCATTCTTATATGTTCCACCATCTTTTACTGGATTTAAACAAAATGAAATAAATTATCTTAAAAATAGTAACATACAACACGTGAGACTTATTTCTTACGATTCAGAATCTGGAAAATGTCATCAAGCAAGTCCTACCTTTAATCTTGTTGAAAATTATAAAATTAAAGAAGTAAATACACCCAGCTCTCCAAATTTAAATCAAAATTTAAATGTAATTTCAAATGCTAGTGCAACTTTAAATGCTAAAATATTTGGTAATTCATTGTGGTTGTTTATTTTACTCGGATTGCTTTTAGTCGTTCTCTTTGTTTTTGGATATTTTTGGATGAAAAAGAAAGATTCTCCCGCTGATGACGAAAATTACATGAATGAAGAGTCTAATAAACCATCGCCCAGTTATCAAGAACTCGCAAAAAATGTATTTACAGGTATGACCCCTCGTTTTCCTTTTAAATCTATGACAGTTTCATCATAAAATACATACATTTTTTCCTCTTAAAAAATCAAATTTTATCATCTAAAATGATAAAAAAAATTTATTTTTTAACGTTTTTTTGCGTTTTTTTTAACCGATTTTTTTTCACTTTCAACGACATTTGGTGGTGCGTTAGAAAGTGAATCAATGTAACTTTCAACTTCTGGTGAATAATTTGAACCAGCTAAAATTTTATTAACAATCGCTTCTGATGCTGAAATAATTTGTTGTCTCGATAAAGAATAATTACCCAATTCACTCACTATAGACATCCTTATACGATGACGATAAGGTGTTTCGTTTACTTTCTTTTTCAAATAACGATCGTAATCATCTTTGCTAAGTTCTGGATACTGATTTTCGTCTTCTTCTTTTTCGTTATTTTTAATTTTTTCTTTCTTTTTAGTCTCTTTCTTTTTAGTCTCTTTCTTTTTAACCACTTTTACTTCTTCCTCTTCTTCCTCTTCTTCTTCTTCTTCTTCTTCCTCTTCTTCTTCCTCCTCCTCCTCTTCTTCTTCATTTTCGTCTTCATCTTCATCTGTCAATTCATCGTTAGTAGTGGCACTTGTATAATCAGAATCATCTTCTTCACCTTCATTACTTGAATATTCAAAGTCTGAAGCCAATCCTGATTCCTCAATTGCATCTTTAACGATTTCATCTGTCACATCCAAATTATTTGATTCGTCATCGCTCATTTTTATTTTTTCTTTAAACCATTATTTCCCTTAATCAAATGAAGGAACTCAAAAATATTGGAACAGCATTATCAATTGCGGTAATAGTTATGTTGATCTTTGTGGTCATATGGGCTTTTAATAACAATTTAGATCATAATATTCGTATAAATCAATTAGAGGGAGGTTATCAAGCTGTAGAAAAAGAATTTATAAAATTGGAAAAAGAAAAAAATGATATAAAAACTTCAATTTTTGATTTGACACAATCTTTAAAGGAACTAAATTATAGATTCAGGAAAACAGATTTTAAATATATGTATGATTCATTAGAAATAATTGAAAACAAGATTAAAGGGGATGATACAAATTTTAGTCTTCCTCCCGTAAAAAGAATTAAAAAGAAAACAAGAAAAAATTCCAGAAAATATGAATCCAGTGATGATGAATCTGAAATTTCCGAAACAGATGAAGATATTAAAATTGAAATGGAAAGACGAAAAAGAAGAAGAGTCAAATCTTAAATTATATTTTTTACAAAAAATATATAATAATAAAAATTATATAATTTATAAAAACTATTATTAAATCTCATTTCATTAATAATCTCAATTTTGTAAAATTTATATTCAAAAACCAAAACTATAACTTCAAAGTAGTTATAGTATTTTACAAGTAAGGATGTATTTAAATACTAGTGGGTCTGAATATCTACATTTTTTTCTATTTTTTTTAATAATAGAATGGGGTTTTTAACCACATTTTCTGTAAATCTTTTCTCACATGTGCAATGTCACATTATAATAATTTTTATAATTTATAGCTCTTATAATAAAATGAAGACTTTGTTTTTAGGTTCTACTGGTATAATGAACGAACATTTGTTTACGATTGTAAACACTTTAAACGATTTTGATTCATATATTGGATGCGGAGGAAGTTCTATTATTGCAGCTATTAAGGCATGTAAAATACCGGATGAAGATGTAAAATTATTATTCTCAAATTTAAGGATAATTTCATTTGAATACAAATGGAATGAAAATACTTTAAAAAAAATTATAAATTCAGAGTTTCCTTCTGGAAAAATAAACACCATAAAAATTATTTTGGGAAGATTTTTTGGTAAAACAAATTTAAAAAATGTACCATTGGGAGTCGTTGTTTATAACATGACAAATAGATCAGTTGAAATGTTAAGAAATTGTGATTTATCAGTCGTTGATGCTATTATTTTATCAATAAGTTTGCCAGGATTTTTATATCCAACTTATTATAATGAAAAACAATATATTGATATTACACCAATTAATAGATTTCCATTGGATATTATTTCATCAGAAGAAAATGTTTATAGTATTTATATTAGAAGTTCATCTCAAACTTATCTTGAAGAAATTTTAACAGCATCGTCAAAACCTTGGCAAGAAATAGAACCAAATCAAGTTATTGATGAAATTTATGATTAAATTTTAAAATAAACAATTAAATGAAATTTATTAAAGCATTAAAATGATTTGTAATATATTTATTTTATATAACTTAATTTGATCATCACACTCACTGGATCAAATTAAGTTATTGTCTCTCATGAAGTTCTGAATGAAATTTATAATAAATTTTATTTTAATGTTAAAATTTTAAAAAATTGACGAACACTTTTGATAATATTTTTCAATTTGAAATTGCCACTAATAAATCATATGTACAAAAAGTAAATGGTTGTTTATCCTGTTATATTTATTTTTATAAAAGATGGTTGCCCTGCTTGTACTAATACCATGAAAGGATACAAAGCTCTAGAAAAAGATATTAAAACAATTTGTCCAGAAGCTGAAATACGTGTAATAGCATACGGAAATGATTGGAAAACACGAATATACAATATAAACGATCATGGAGATCTTAAAAATGTAGATATTAGTAAAGAAGGACCTCCTATTTCTTTTTTACATTTTGCACCAATGTTTGGTGCTGTAAGATCTGATCAAGTTAAAATTTTAGAATCATATAAAGTCAATGGAGCAGTTTATAATCCCAAGCAAAAATTTTTTGAACAACAACAAGATAAACATGAATTTATTAGAAACTGGATTACCAGAGTAACAAATGAAATAAGAGAAGATATTAAAAATAAAAATACAAATATAGATCCAGAATTTGAAAAAAAAGAATTATCAGCAGCCTTAAATAGAATTAAAGAAAAAAATAATAATAAGAGTGTTCCTAATATTCCTAATATTCCCAATAATAATAGAAAATATTTTTTTCAAATGGTTGGACTTGAATAAAAATAAATCTTTAAAATGAATTGAATAATTGGAGTATTACTCATTTTAAATGTCATCTTCACAATTAACCCTTCAAGAATTTCCAGATTATGATATATTAAAAGAACAGGCACGTAATTATGAAGATCAACCCATAGATCCTGAAGCATTTTCACAAAAAATTGCCGCAATTGGTCGTTTAGGTAGACAAAAAGCAGAAGAAGTGTTAGAATCAATTTATGCAATAATTTTACATCATTCTCTTTTAACAGGAAAACCAGTAAAAGATAAACCTGCATTAGGTGGAACTCCTTGTGTTGGTGGAAATGGGATCATTTATAAATTAACACCTGAAATTTTTGATGCAGAAATACAAACTATCATTTATTTATATCTTTTATCAGTTAGTAAAACAAATACACCTTAATAAAAGTTATTTTTTATCACTAAAAGTGATAAAAATATTTTATTTTATTAATTGTAATTAGATCCAATGGAACTGTTAAGTGTGTTAAGATAATTTTGTTTTTTAACATCAGATAAGGATCTGCTCGATATTTTGTTTGATATTTTTTCTGGAGCAATTTGATATTGAGTATGGTATTGATTTTGTTGTTGATTTTGGTATTGAATTGGTTGTTGAGTTTGGTATTGATTTTGTTGTTGAATTGGTTGTTGATTTTGTTGTTGATTTTGTTGTTGATTTTGATCTCTTTTAATAGGTGATTGTGATTTTGTTTCATTTAAATTCACATCACTATCTTCGGGGTTTTCACTATCTTCGGGTTTTTCACTATTTTCGGGGTTTTCACTATCTTCGGGTTTTTCAATATCTTCGGACTCGTCACTGAAGACTTTAGTTTTTTTTGATAATAATTTATAAATAGAAAATCCGGCAAGAGCGATTGTTAAAGCAATACCAATTCCAAGGAAAACTTCTATTATTAAATTACCTCCAGAATTTGCAGAATTTGAGACGTCAGTTCTTTGGTTATCTAAAGCAATCAAAGCTAATAATTGAACTAATACTAAAACTAAAGACACCGCAAATATAACAAATGGAAAAGTTTTTGACTTCATTGTTTAAAGAGGACATTTAAAATGAACACTGCATAAGGAGGGTAAATACAATAATTAAATATTATGAATGAACAACCATTAAACAAATCAACAATAGACAAAAAATCACCAGAAAAACAAAAAAGTCCAATTCGTGATCAAGAGTTTTATAACAAAGGCTGGATAAAATTTCAAAACGATTCTATTTTTTTTAGAAAAATTGGAAAAATACGTCTCATAGATAATGTCGAAGAAAATTTAAAAAAAGGACTTAAAAAGAGAATAATAAAAAATTTATTAGATGCATTTGAAAATAATAATTTACCAGAAAATAAAAACTCTGAATTAGATAAATACGTTTTTTCTTCCAAATTGGCAATTGTAGGAACATACGCTGATATTTCAGATTTTCTTGAAAAATCTTTTAGACAAAAGTTTACAGATTCAGAATTTGCTACTCATATGGGGTTTTCTGAATCAGAATTTCCTTTAATTAGTCATGATTCTGATTATGGAGAAAATGATTTTGAATGTTTAAAGAAATTTAAAATTCTTTTTGAAAGAAAAGTTGAAAAAGAATTACCAGATTATAATGTATTTGATATTATACAATTTAGAGACAGACTCAAAGAACATAAAATAGAAAATGATCAAAAAATAGGTTTTCCAAAACCTTTGGGAAAAAATGGAAATTTCATAAAACGTTTAAAGAAATTAAGTGACCAAAATGAGAAGAAATTAATGGAAGGTGACCCATTTTCCATAAAATACTTTAGATTATCAGGTTTAAATCTTGGAAAGACTCCAACTGTTGTAAAAGTTAATCCGGAACCAAAAAGATTACGTTCTGTTAGATTTGAACATGATATTTCAATTGGCGAAAATCAATTTACTTTATATTTAATTTTAGGTAATTATTCAGATAATAGAATGTTTTTAAATAAATTAGCTGATGAATTTTTATTAGAACATTCAACTTTTGATGATGTTTTGGAACGTATGAAAAGAAGTACTAAAATTAAAAGAGCTCCTTCACCAACTAAGAAATCACCAATCAAAACCAAAATTTTAGAAGAGACTGAAAAAATTGATAATCCAAGTGGAGGAAAAAGAGTAATTATTAAAAGTGGAAGTCGTGGTAGAAAAAATGTAAAATTAATTCAAGAGATACCAGTCAGTGAAAAAAAAACTCCAATTAATAATAAATCACCTTTTGAAGAAAAGAAAATTAATCCTCCTTCTCCAAGAAGAATAATCAAAACACCAGTTTCTTCAAAAAAAAGATAATTTAAGAAAAAAAATAAACTAAAACAATGGTCGATTTAAAATCACAATTTTGGCATAATTATAATGGTGAATTACATTGTGATGATTTACTGATGTAAAACATAAAATAATTTAATAAATAATTAAAATAATTTTAATTATTATTTGTAATTTTACACATAACAAATTTAATTTAGTCTTTTCTTTTAAATTTGATCCAAAAGTAATAATATTCATTTGTGCATGTTTGAAAAAAAATAATTTCTTCAAAGCGAAAGTATGATTTCTACAAACTTTTTTATATTAATTTTAATACAATATTTAAAATGTCTTTAAAATATGAATACGAAGAAGAAGAATACGAAGAAGAAGAAGAAGAAGAAGAATACGAAGAAGAAGAAGAAGAAGAAGAAGACGAGGAAGAAGAAGAAGAAGAATACGAGAAAGAAGAAGAATATGAGGAAGAAGAATACGAGGAAGAAGACAAAGAAGAAATAATAAAATGTAGAAAATGTGAAATTTTTGATAAAAATAAAATGAATGAAATGACAAATATAACAAATGAAATTTTATATTTTATTCCTAAAATATATTTAAAAAAAAATAACTTACACATGGCTACAAGAGGCGGTACAATATATTTTTCATTTGGAATATTTAATTATTTTTACAAAGAATTTAACGATTTTCATTATCATAAACATGGGGATAATATTAACTTATCTGAATTAAATTTAATACTAAAAGGAACATTTGTTCGTAGTATTTATGTGAGTTATAAAAATAACTTAAATAATAGGACTAGATTAGAATTAGAAGGAGATATATCCAAATTTTTAACATATGTAAGTTTAGATGAACAATTTTTAAGATTTGGTTCTAATTACATGAGATTAAAAATTATAGAAGAAAAATTGAGTAATATGAAATTAGAAAATATTAAAATAAATGATTTAGAAGATTTTAACATAAATAATCTAGAAAATTTAGATTTTATTTTGAGTTTGATTAATAACATATTGGCAGCGATCGTTAATTTAAAAATTTATATTTATGAAGAAAATAAACAATCTAATATAAATTATAAAATTTTTATAAATTGTTTAATTGAATGTATGGAAAACTTTTATAAAATATATAAAGAAAAATATTTAAATAAATATTTAAAAATTAGTAAAATACATAATAAACATATTTATGAAGTAAGAGATATAATTCAAAAAATTAAAAACAGAAATGTTAAATATGAAGATACAGATATAATTATGGTTTTAGAGAAAACATTAGATTATAATAAAATTCTTTTTATGTTAGGAAATATAAAAGTTTTAAAAGATTATAAAAAAAATTTAAACTCAGAAAAAAGAAAATTAATATCGGATGCTGATATATTAATAGTTTTGGATGAAGAAGATAATGATTATAATAAGGCGGAAAATCGACTAAATATTTATTTATATATGTGTGCACTCAATGATATAAATAAAAATGAAGCTATGATTTTATCAAAAAATCTTTTAAAAAATACTGAAGCATATGAAAGGTATGTTAATTATATAAAATTAAAAAAAAAATTAAAAAACTTTTATGACGGAGACACAATTGTAAAAGTTTTCAAAGAAAAAAAATATAATGAAAAAGAAACATATGATTATTTGAGTAAAAAAGATAAAACAGTTTATTTGAACAATTACAAAGAAAAAATTAATGATGTTAAAATATTAACAAATTATAATGATGAAAATAGAATATTTAAATTATTAGAAGCATACGGGGGAAATGTGAACGACGTAGTTGATTTTATTTTTACAAATGGTTAAAAAAAGGAAGATAGTTTCTTTTTTTTCGGTCCTCGCTGCTAAAAATATGTATTAATTTAAAATACTTCTTTTTTGAAAAAAGAAGTTACATCAATTTATTTTTTAATCAAAATTATGAAAAGAATATATTAATTCTTCATAATCCTCATTTTTTTTCTCAATTCTTTCTAATTCTTTTTCTAAAAAGAATTCATCTTTTATAATTTTTAATTCCTCTTCTTCAATAAACATACCTTCCCACAAACGATCTTCTTTGTCGTCGTCATCCTCTTCGTCATCATATTCTACACAATCGGGTAGACCCAAAAAAAGACATTTATCCTCCAAGGAAATTCCACATTCTGGGATTGACCAAATATTTTTATACAAAAAAGGATTTTTCCAAACACCAATATAATAAAATTCGACTATTACATTCATAGCTTCATTTGTAATTGAAGTTATATCAACAAATCCGTTTTTATGATCTCCTCTGAATGATGAAAAAGCCATTGTACTCAAAAAAGATTTAGGATATCTTTTTAACACTGAGGTGGCTATAGGAAAGACATCACCAGAATTTGTTTTAAAAAAAATTATTTCATCCATTATTTATATTTTTTCTTTTTGCTTTTTTACACAATGCATACTATTTTTAAAAAAATCAATTTAAAAAATTATTCAATGTGGACTTTTGCAAATCTCAAAAGATTTTCTTTGGCAGATTGTCTGAAATGTTCTGGTATACCTTCTTTTGTTGCTAAAATTTTTCCATATTTAATAAATGATTCCTTATCACCCGAATACCACGCACATAGATAGGAAAGATTTAAATAATGTGGGCCATTAAAAAGACTAGTGTCGGCAAACATATCATAAAACTGTGGTTCATCATATTGTAAACCTGCTTTAAAGAAAAACCATGCAATACTAAATTCATTTCTTTCATGATGATATTTGCCTAATTCATAATTTGCTTCACGTCTGTGATTTACCAGATTAAAAGCTGACCATAAATGTTTAAGTTGTAAATATTTAACATAATCTGTTGTTATTTCTTGTTGAAACGAGCTTCTGCAATAAAATATATCTTCTGAAATTCTCAAATGAGAAATATATCTTTCATGTAAAGATCCTTCAACCATACTAATCCGTTTATTATAATAATATATAGCTTGATCATAGTATTTTAAATCATGACAACTTTGAGCAGTATAAAAGATGCATCTTGGCATATTAGATGGTGGAACTCTTCCTACTTCAATTGCTTGAGTCAGATTTAAAAGATCACTTAAATATTTATTACCTCTTTTAGCTCTACCACCAGTTTTACCAGTATAAATATGAAATCCTTTAATATTTTCTGATTGAGTAGTAATACTTTGTATGTAACATACTTCATGAACAGGGTTATGCCATTTTTGTAAAGCATAACCACTTGTATTTAGACGAAAAAACCTAGGAAAATAAAATCCACAATTACCAATTGTGACCCATGTATTATATTCGTCTGCTAATTTTGTTTTTGAAAAAATTTTCTTAAAATTTGGTGGATATTTGGCAATAATTTTGGTCAAATTTTCATCAGATACAAATTCTTTACAAGAAGAATCATAAATACCATCATCTGCATCATGCATAAACCATAACCACTTTTTATTACAAGTTGCATCATAATCTTTTTTTGTTATTGGTCCTGTTTTTGGTAAATTTTCTAAATCTCTTACAACTTCAAATGCATATAAAAGAGCATCATTACGAGACAAATCAAACCCTTTCCACACATTTTTACATATTCCACCTGGAATTTTATATTTTTCAATAAAATCTTCCACTAATTTAACGGTATTATCAACAGATCCTGTATCAACAATGGCTATAGCATCAATACAATCTTTAACATTATTTAAACATCTTTCTATTACGTGTGCTTCATCACGGACAATCATAGTTAAACATATTTTTACTTTTGATTTTTCTACAAGTGTATTATTTTTTTCTACAAGTGTATTATTTTTTTCTATGAGCGTATTGTCATTTTCTACGAGTGAATTATCTTTTTTTGTATAAGATGTTTTTTTAACCATTTTTTAACTTTTTAATATAAATTTTTACCTTTAGTAAAAACAATAATCTTTCATTTAATAATAAATATAAAATTATAATAAAATTATATAAAATTAATTCTATTATATTCCTTTTGGATATATAATAGAATTAATAAATTTGAGGACTTTTTAAGAAAATATATTTTTATAATTACTGTTTCTGGTAATGAAAATTTCATTAATTGATTTGCATTTATCAATTAATATTTTGATCAGTGATGATAACCATTAAGAAGCCAAAAAATGAAATTAAAATGGATACAGAAGATAAAAACATTGATGAATCGGACGATGTACTGTTTGAGATTTCTTTCAGTAGCACTTCATGTCTTTCTACTATCTTTTTTATTTGGGGTAGTATATCTAAAGTATTTTCAATGAAAATTTCTGATAGAGGTATTATATCTCAAGCAGTAAATGATAGTAACACTATTCACATCACTCTTGATATTCCAAAAGAAAAACTTTTATATTTTAAATATGATAGTATAAGTTCCATTGATGATGTTATAGAAGCTTCATTTTTAAGTGCTGAATTACAAAGTTCATTACCATCAAGTGGAAAATTTATTACGACCTTTATGATGTTAAAAAATGATTATAAAAGAATGCATTATATTAGATCAGTCACTTCAAATAGAGAACCACTTGTTGTTTCTACTATTAATCCTTATATGCAACCGAGTCAAACGTATACTTTATCTCATTTTCCAGACAAACCCATTGTAAAAATTTTAGTTTCTGAATTAGTTGATGCTATACAAAGTATTTCAAAAGAAGGAACACCAACTACTTACTTTGAAATGTTCCCAGCTGGTATGAAAATTTATGGAGTGCATGTTACTGGAACTGAAAAAGGTGTAAATCCATTTGGTGATATTAATGGAACTTTTAAAGATGAAAATGTAAATAAAGAAGCTTTCAATAAATTAAGTCAAAAATTAAGAAAAATACAATCATTGAAAAAGGGAAATGAAGATGATAAAACAAATCAATCATATGAAAATAGTGGATCAGAAGAAAAGAATAGAAAAAGATTTGTAGTAAGACAAAAATCTGAAAATCCACATTGCATTAAAATTCACACAGATTGTATAAAAGCATTTACTCGCTTAAGAACTGTTTGTCCAGAAGGAAGTATTTTGGAAGTTTATTACGAACCAGATAAACCAGTTATTTTTAAATGTCCAGCTGGTGTATTTGGTAACTTAATTTTGAGAATTAGAAGTCAAAATAATTTAATTCATCAAACTTCATAAATTATATACATACACTTGCAGTAATATTTTATCATTTAAAATGATAAAATGAAATTTATTTAATTTTCTTGTATAGAAAATGAAGATATATATATATATTTTGTTATTTGTAATTATATTTGTAATTATAGTTTTATTATTGATAATGGTAAACTCTCCAAAAAAAAATAAAATGTTAACAAATAAAATTCCATCAGAAGCTGATTATGTCATTATCGGTGCTGGTGCTGCTGGATCTGTTTTAGCAAGAAGATTATCAGATAAATATTCAAATAAAAAAATAGTTATATTAGAGCAAGGAATAGATAGAAGAAATGAAAGAGAAATTTATAGAACAGAAAATGCAATAAATATTTCATCTATTCCACCTTACAGTTCAACTTTACCTTCAAATATTGAAGGTGTAAATTGTACTTTTGGTACAATGTACGGAGGTTCAACATCGCATAATTATGGTTTAGTAGTGGAAGGAAGTGACGAATATTATAAAAATTTCTGGTTTGATCGTTTAAATATAAATGAAAATGATTTAAATAAATATAAATCAAAAGTTTGGTCATTTATGACACAAGTCAAAGTTACACCAACTCCTCAATTTGATTTTGGAAAAACTTTTTATCAAATAATAACTAATGGTTTTTATAATACTGTTAAACAAGGATTAGATGTTTTATTAAATTTAGGACCATTAGGAATGGATAAAAATACTACAAATATAATTATGAAAGCAATAAAAGAAGAATCAGGTGATATTCCTGTACTTGAAAATTATAATGATAGTTTACAAAATGTGAGTCCTAATCAAATTTTATTTGTAGATCCTGCGAATGGTGTGAGAGCAAGTTCAAATAGACAATATATTCCCAATTATTATTATAAAAATAATTTATCACTCGTACAATCTGCAAAAGTAAGTCACATTGATGAAGAAGGTAATGTAGTTTTATATGATGGAAATAAAATAAAAGCAAAAAAAATAATATTATCAGCTGGCGCTATATATACTCCTCTAATTTTGAAAAGATCTTTTATTAATGAAGATATTAAAAAAGAAGTCGGAAAAAGTCTTTACAATCATTATGGTGCACAAATGATATTAGGAATAAAAAATATACCTTTATTTTCAGCTGGTCCTTTAGCTTATATAGCAGAAGAATCTGGGAAAAGGAGAAAATGGCAATGTTTAGTTGTGGGAGCTCCGTTGATAAATTATGAATTATTAAATAAAAATGGATTGGATCATGTAAAATTAGAAAAAGAGGGATATGTATTTGTTTCTTTTATTTTATTTATATTAAATCCAACGGGTGAAGGTTATGTTGAAGAAAATAAAGTAATATTAAATATGTATAATGATTTAGACAGTGAAAATATTGTAAATGGTATGAAATGGTTTGAAAAAATATTTATGAGATTGAAAAATGATAAAAATTTAGATATTATTGCTGGATATCCTACTGAAAATCAATGGAAAATGGGTAATTATTTACAATTATCTAAAGATAGTTCTATAATATCAGAACATTATTCTTGTACCATGAATAAATTATTAGATCAAAATTTTAAATTAAAAAATCACGAAAATATTTTTGTAGTCGACGCTAGTGCATTTCCTGAGCAAACACCTGATGCAAATACCGAATTTCCAACATTATTATTAGCTGAAATAGCTGCTGATAGGTTATAATTTCATCAAATTATGGTATAATCTATTTATAATTTTTTTTAATGATTAAAAAAAATTTTATGTCTTTAAAATGTATTTTTGATTTGATAAATTACGATCATAAAAATGTATTTTTATGCATAGAAAATGAACTAAGAATTACAATACATGCTGATTTTGATGGAGATGAACAATATGAGGACGAGGATTTTCCGACAATTTTATGGAAGGATGAAATAGGAAAATTTTGGCTTCAAAATGGAAAAATTCGAGGTAATTTTTTTGCGATGTGGAATATTGAAGAAAAAATACATAATTGTCTAAAATATGATTATGAATCCCGTGAATACTTAATTATTAGAAAATTGGTATGGAATGATAAAAATAATCAACCTGCGATAAAATGGTATCAAAATAATCGATTACATCGAAATAATGATGAACCGTCCATAATAATTGCGGATGGAACAAAAAAATGGTATAAAAATGGTTTTTTAGATAGAGATAATAATTTACCAGCAATAATAGAACCTAACGGACAAGTTAAATGGTTTATTAAAAATATAGAACAAAAAGAAGGAGAACTTGATGCTTTTAATATAAAAGGTTAATAAATTTTTTGTTATTTAAAATGACAAAATTTGTAAATTTTAATCGTTCATAATATTAAATTAAAATTGAATTAAAATATAAATGTTTGTTTTAATATTTTTTATTATTAAATGAATTCCTGTTTACAAATAGTTTCAATAATTGAATACTATAATTTTAGATTTCTTACATATATTTTACCAATGTTAATTTTATTTTCTTTTATAGAAAATGATAGATACGAGTATACAGTTGGTGAAGTTTTGTTAATAACTACTATAGTATTTGAATCTGGTAGTTATCATTTATATTATGTTTATACATATAAAAAACATGAAATTATATATTATTTGAATATACTTGTATTTATTTTGGCAAATATTGAAAAACTTATTTTTTCAACATATGTAATTAGTAAAAATAAATTCAACGACGAAAATAATAAATTTTTATTTATACTAAGTTTCTCCGTTTTAACACAATGTTTAGTAACATTAATGACTACGGCATTTTTAATTTCATATTTTAATGCTTCATGTTTTTTTAAAGATAGAAAAGAAGAATTGGATGATGAAAAAAAAGATTATATGATAAATAAATGTATTATGGAAAATATTAAATTAGAAAATTTATCAGTTTATAATACATTGGTATAGTTTTTAACACAATAAAGAAAAGTGCAACGAAGTAATACTAAAAAATCAAATTTTATTTTAGATTTTAAATCTAAAATTATTGATTGTTATTAATTTTATCCTTTAATATTACTCGATTTTTGATATTCTATATATTCTCTTACATTTTCTAAAATACTACGATCACCTGATATACGTTTATCATATTCCATAACTTTTATGAATTGGGTTTCATTTAAATTATTGTACAAATAATATATAAAATCTTCATTAAAAATATTTCTATCTACATACTCAATTACATTATAATTTTGATTTAATGCTGTTAATATTATTTTTTTGTTTGTTTTAAATTTTGGATTTAAAGTTCTAAAAACACTTCCATTATTATTAACAGCTGTAATAACTATATCCTCATCGTTTTGTAGTCTTTTAGAAGCATATTCTAACGCTCTAAAAGATTCTTCTACAGCTATCATAACAACTTCTTTATCATCTTTTAATCTATCGCTCGCAAATTTTAATGAACTTCCATGTTTTTTTACAGCTGCCACAACAACGTCTTTATTATCTCTTAATCTTTCACTCGCAAATCTTAAAACTCCACTATCATATGAATCTGAATCTCCTGAATGTTTTACTGCAATTTTAACTATATTTTCATCATCTTGCAATCTTTCACTCACAAATTTTAAATTCTCACCTGATAGTTTAATTGCTGCTATAACTACTTTATCATTATTACGTAATCTTTTATCTACAAACTCAAAGTTGGAATAATTTCTTTTAATAGCAGTCATAACAACTTTTTCGTTATTTTTCATTTTTCTATCTAAATATCTAAAATTAGCTATAGAAGATGTTCCTTCTTTAATTTTAATAATTGCATCTAGTACTTCTGGAGAATCAATTGGTTTATCTACTTTTTTCATTTTTTTAGTTGGTTCGATTGGTTTATCTACTTTTTTCATTTTTTTAGTTAATTCAATTGGTTTATCTACTTTTTTCATTTTTTTAGTTGATTCAATTGATTTATCTACTTTTTCATATTGTTTCTCATGAATTACGCAATATTTGGAATTTTTTTTGTGATAATTGTGGCATTTTTTACCATTTAATTTTATGAAAACACATTGGTTGTCCATTTTATATTTTTAAAATATAAAATAATTATATATCAAAAATATAATTTATTAAAAAATGTTTATTTTAGAATATAAGTCGCCATGCCAGAATAATATAGAATTCCAATAACTTTATAATGATTCATAAAATCAATATGTTTAATTATTTTAATATCACATTTATTTTCAAACAATTTAATATTTATTTCATCACTACAAATTATTTTTTCAATTAAGTCTTCTTTTAAACATTTTAAAACATCTTTTAATCCAAAAACACATTTATCTGAATCGTTACATATAAGAGTTTTTATGTTGTCAATTTCTTTTTTTTCGCTCTCTATTTCATCCCTGTACAAAATTTCTTTACTATTTTCGATTGATTCTTCAATCGGTGAAGAATTTCCATTTATTTTTACAATTCCTAATATATTTCCAAAAAATAAGGAACTATTTTTTAATTCTTCATTAATAATATTTGGAGGGTTTCCATTACCACAAATAATAATATCTCTTGTTTCGCGGCTACATAATTTATCACAAATTGCTTCTACAATTTTATTTTCGCAGTTATGCTTTTTTTCATCTCTAATTCTAGCAAGTCTATTTGCTGACTGTCCTCCTCTTCTTGTATTATTTGCAAAATCTATTTTAGTTTTATAAACTACAGTTCTTTCAGAACCTCTTATTTTTAATAAAATTGCTTCTTCAGATGTTATTATAACATAACCTATTGATTTATGAATATTAAATAAATCAGAAATTAATTCTACATGAAAAATTTTATCACAATAATAACTATTTTTATTTATAGGTAATGGTGGTTCCATTATTTCACAAATTTCTTCAATATCTCTTCCATTTATAGGTCTAACTTTACCACAAAATAAAGCTAAACCATTAGTTGGTATTATTTTAATTATTTTTAATTTATTAATAGTCATTTTTATAGCTTTTTGAACAGAAAGCCTGTTAAATACGACACTGAATTTTACCAGCGGTGTGGTATTCTACATTTAAAAAACTTATTCTATCTTCTAGAGCTCTTACACTATTTATAATAGTAATGCTAACCATTGAAGTGCCTTGTCCTTGAAGAGTTGATAAATATTCAATTGTATCCATTTTATTTATTAACAAGATAAAAAAAAAGTATCATTTTTCTAACTTTATTAATATAAAAAACACTCGATTTATTTCTTTATTGATTTTTCATAAAAACATTGATGCGTTCATTGAAATGATATGCGTTTTTTAACGCATATTATTATTCATCAACAATAAAAAAGATGTCATCGAAAGAAATTGAAGATAATAATAAAAATGATGATAATGATATAAAACAATGTTTAAACTGTGCATTTCAAACTTTTACAACTTTTGCTACTGATTCAGTTGTTCGTCTAAGTACAAATGCTTTTTCTATAAAAGAAAAAGCATTAATAGCACTAGAATACAATGAATGTTTTTTAGTTTTATTTTACACTGAAAATGCTGAATCTAAAAATTTGGCAAAAATTTGGAGTGTAGTTGCCCAACAAACACCAGGACCTATTTTCGCGGGATGCAATGTATTATTGGAGAAAAAAGTAGCTGAAGCTTTTGCCAAGGTGAGAGCACACCCTAGTCACGCGTTTAAACCATACGCACTTCACGGATGGCCAGTTATTATAGTTTACAGAGAAGGTTTTCCAACTGCTGTTTATAATGGACCATATGAAGTTCAATCAATTTCTGATTGGGCATTAACTTTAGCATGTAGTGCTGGGTATTTTGAACCTGTTCAAGATTATGGCGGTATTCAAGCATATAATCTTTTAGAAACGAAAACACCAACTCCATACGTTAACGTCCCAGGTAAACCACCAACAAAGAAAGTCGTTTCTTCAGAATATAGTAGAAAAGGAATTAGAGGTACTAACCCAAATATCCCATTGGTATTAGAAGGATCAGATGAAGATAAAAAGGCAACTATTGCATCAAGACAACAAGAGGCTGAAAAATTAGGTTACCGTTTAACAAATGAAGCAGCTAGTTCAAATTTGGATAATAATCCAGATGAACAAACAGAAGAAGAATTAATAGGAGGAAAAGATATACAATTCAATGAAGGTAAACCCCCCATTAAAAAAGTATCTGAATCTGAAAAGTCTGAATCTGAAAAATCTGAATCTGAAAAGTCTGAATCTGAAAAGTCTGAATCTGAAAATACTAGATCTGAAAATACTGGATCTGAAAATACTGAATCTGAAAAGACTGAATCTGAAAAAGTAAATCCCAAAACAGCAAATCCTAAAACAGCAAATCTCAAAACAGCAAATCCCAAAACAGCAAATCCCAAAACAACAAATCCAAAAAAAGAAATTCCAAAAAGAAATTCCAAAACAGAAAAGTCTAAATAAAAGTTATTAAAATAAATTAATTTTTATCTTTAAGATAAAAATAGTGTTTTTTAATTTATTATTTACGTTAATCATAATTATTTAAAAATCCAAATTTTATATTTTCCACATCAAACCAAACAATGGGAGAACAATTTTCAGTAAACATTGTAAAATATACATAATTATCGTTATTTATATCTTTTATGGTGCTTGTGGCTAACAATTTATTTGAAGATCTAATAAATGAAAGTCGAGTATTAGATCCAAGTTCTTTAAAATAATTATTAAAAGTATAAGTCATTTCTTTACATGACCAATTATCTTCATTGTCTTTTTCAATGAATTTAACATCTTTCAAATATTTGGAATATTCTTGTAATTCAGATTCATTTATATTATTTAAACAAGGCAAAGATTCGTTAAATAATTCTTCCAATATATAATCATGAATTTCATTAGGTGTAAATTTAATATTATATGCTATTTTTTCATTATAAACATTAATTTCTTTTCCATTTTTGCACAAATAAAATAAACCATCACCTTTACCATTATAAACGGAAAAACCTTCTTGTTTACATTTATTACAAACACTCAAATTTCCTCCACAACATGTTATGATTTTATTTACATTTTCTTCCTTCCATTCATTTTCGCAATCTTTATTTGGACATTTAATCATTTTTAGTCTTATTTTTATTTTTTAAATAAAAATAATTGGCATCAATTTGAAAAACATAAAAATTTGTGTAATTTTTTATTTATTGTATAATTTATTTTTAAAAAAACATAATAATATGTCATCTATTTTGTCAATAAAAACATCTGAATCATCACGCTTTTCTAATTTTTTTTGAAGTTTTTTTAATTTCCAACGAACTAAAACGTCATAATCAGTTTCATTTTCCTTATAATTATTAATAATATCATCACAACTTTTACACATTATTGTGTAATCAATATTACATGATTCTGGACATAACCACTTACCATTATCTAATTGGATAAAATCTGAATCATCATAAATTCTGTGATATTTGCAATTTTCATTTAATTTTTTTATTGTTTCTTGTAAAGTCATTTTTATTATAAATTTAAATGTTTATTCCATATTTTCTAAAAATTCACAACCTCTAGATCCACTAGAATTCCATGCATCTGAAAAAGAATAAAATAAATTATAATATGACATTGCATAAACTAATCCTGAAAACATATAGGCATAGTATGTTGAAATAAAACCATCATACTTTGTATTTTTTAAAATATCTATCATTATTTGATCTGCTTCAATTCTACCACATTCTTTATTATCGCAAAAATTATGTGAAGCATACAAGTAATCATGAAAAATCCATCCTGAACCAAAATCTGGACTAAATGTAGACCCATCTGATAAAAATCCTTTTGGAACTTCGACAATATGAGAATTATTTTCATATCTGTAATTACTTGTTATGACCCATCTATATTTAGTTTGATATTTTTTAATTTCTTTTGGTGTTATTTTTCTTTTGGTGCCTTCTGTTACTATCATTTTTATGTTTACACACTTTATTTTTTATAAAAGGTAAAAATTTGGGAATTGATGTTATTTAATTTTTTTAATTTTTTTCACAGCTGTGAAGACATAATATTTTTTATAAAATAAAATTTATTAACTAATTTTTTACATTTAACAATATAATTTTATTATTTCCATTAAATCTTCATTCTCTTCATTTTCAATTCTTTTGATACTTTCTTTCATCACTTCTATTAATTTGTTTAATTTATCTTCAATGTCAATATCATCATAATTGGAATCTGGATTAAAACGTATAAATATCCATTTACCTCCATGTATCATAAAAACGTCATCATATCGGATTTCTTCATCTTCTTTATTATAATATCTATGTCCAAATTCATCAGTTTCAATTGCTAAAAATGTATTTCCTATCAGTTTTCGATGATCAATTCTTCTTCTATGTGTACAATCACAATTATGTGTATATATTGGTTTATTATGAACAAATCCTTCAAATTTACTATTAATAATGTTACG
>Ga0315284_10001555_pt1 | contig 32713 bp, 17 predicted proteins | sample YL17G09_16_MG_FD_203696 | JGI IMG/M metagenome (GOLD analysis project Ga0315284, IMG submission 203696) | Sediment microbial communities from Yellowstone Lake, YNP, Wyoming, USA - YL17G09_16 | ecosystem: Environmental > Aquatic > Freshwater > Lake > Sediment | place: USA: Wyoming | collected... | reverse complement strand
TTATCTGGATTACCATTAATTGCTTCTTCTATTCTTTTTCTATCTGTCTGATTAAAATATTTATACTCTTCATCTAAAGCTGCTTTCTTTCCATTCTGTAATGCAATATCAGAATTAAGTCTATCAATTAAATTTTGTTGATCTTCGTTTAATATAGTAGGCATATTTTTAAGAGTAGCATTTATTTCAGCTAGATTTACATCTATCTCACTACTTCTTTTTTTATACCCTCTGTTAAGTTCTGTTATTACATCTCTAGACATTAAACTATTAAGATCTTGTTCATTAGCATTAGGATTTTGTTTTTTAAGATCTTTAAGTCTTTCTTCTTTTTCTACAATACCTGTTACTTTAAACTGTTCGTAAAAGTTATTTCCCATCATAGACTCTGCCCATGTAGCAAATTTCTTTTTAGATCTTTCTCCATTAGTAGTTTTTACTAAATATGCTCCATCAGGACTTTGGTCATCCCATACCACTTTAAGTTTATCAGGATCTTTACCAGCTGCATCCTCTAACCAAGATTGTATATTAGTAAATGGAACAGCTTCACGCTTTTCAATCTGACCATACTTACTAGCATCTCTATTAGCATTCTTTAACTTATCTAGTCCATTATTAAGGTACATCATTGCTATACCGTTATACTGACCTTTGGTTTTAGGATCATTATCATCTCGTAATGCTATAAGTTTCTGAGCTTGTCCCTGATACCACTTTGTTGTAGAAGCATCTTTTAAAATAAATTCATCCTCCCAAAAAGGACTAAATATTTTCTTAGCAGCATCTATATTCTGAGGAAGAGAAAAGTCAGCAGAAGATATATTCTTTAATTCTTCTTTAGCTTGTTTCATATACTGATCCCTAATAGGAATGTTAGCAGCATCAGAAAGGGGAGCACTCTGAACAGAATCATATGCACTCTTAGCTTTGCTTACACCTTGTTCATACATAGACTGCTTACGCTGAAGCATCTTGTCAAAGAAGTTAAAATCAGGAGTGTATACTGACGGTTCGGGAAATACATCTGTTATATTCGGTAAGTATGTTGCCATGTGTTATATTATAATATACAATAAAATCTGTAAAGTTTAAAATTAAACTTATTAAGTTTACTCATATAAATCTGTCATATCATACTGGTCCATGTTATAAGGATATGCACTTTGTGTTCCTGACATAGCTTGTAAGTATTGATTATTTATATTACTTATTTTTTTTGTAGATGTACCAGATCCACTAGTTAATCCAGGGTATTTAACTTTAAGAGCTGCATTAATAGTTCTAGGATCAAGACCCATGCCTTTTAATCGGTTAGCTTCTTTAATATAGTCTGCATACTGATCATTATCAGGAGATAGTGCATTACTACCTGTTATAACACTCATAGCATCAACACCTGGTTTAAACTGAAATCTACCTCTCTTATCTATACTATAGTAAGGATTGGTTGCATTAAGCATATTCATCTTACTAGTATTATCAAAGTCTTTAGTTTTAACCTTAGCAATATTATTTAAATAAGCTCTCATAGAATTATCATATTGCTGGTTAGTTACTACGTTACCCATATAAGTTTTATCAGCTCTTCCTGCTTGGTATTCCATAACCTTATTAAGAATATCTGTTTGTAATGGAGAAAACTGATTAGCCACTCCTACATTAAGATTGTTATACTTTCCTAATACATTAGCAGCGTTTGTAGCAGCATTACCTTGTATAGCAGAAGCTCTTGCAGAATATGCTTGAGGATCTAAGAAAGCTGTTCCTTGTTGTAAAGCCATAGCTTGTTCTTCTCCAGCAGCTAGTTCTCTTTCAGGATCATAGAAAGTAGGATTAGGAATGTTAGCATGAATATTAGAATAATATGGAAAATACTTCTTAGGGGGCACAGCCATAGCCGCTGCCATATTCCAAGGAGCCATTGTTCCAATGTTATTAACAGGTGGGTATTTCTTTTTCTTAGTAGACCCATCCTCCTCATATGTAATCTTTTCTTCAGTTTCATTAGGCTTTTCACAATTACCTGTAGCAGGATTAAAAACATACCCTGGTTCACAAACTTTTTGATCAGGAGTGGCAGCTACTTCTGGTGTAACCACTTCATCAGGAGTTCCAGTATACTGAGGATCTGTTTCTACCATTTTATGAATCTTAGCATTATGAGCAGCTTTTTCTGCAGGAGATAAACCGTTCCACCAAGCATTTTCATTAGGTACATACTTTTTACCAGGTGTTCCTTTTTTAATAACAGCAGCTTGACCTGGTGTTCCTCTAACAATAGTTGGAGCAACTGCTTGTATAGTTTTAGTACCTTTTCTCCATACATTGCTACCAGGGATTCTTACAAACCCATCTCTTTCATATTTACCAATTTCAGATTTTTTAACTTTTTGAATCCCATCACCAGGACCTGCAGCATCAGTAGCTGATGGATCTTCTTCTAAATAATCTTCTCCACCTTCTGCATAATAACCACCATATGCATAACCTCCTTGACTAGGAACACCCATATCTTGTTGTTGTGGAGCAGCATTTTGTCCACCCTGTAATTGTTGCATAGCATACTCAATAAGTTTAGTAGCTTGTTGTTGTGGAATCTTAGCTTCTACAAGTTGTTGTAATACAGTTTCAGGATCACTACCTTTTTGTAAAAGCTGAGTAATTGTTTCTAATATCTTTTGCTGAGTGGAGGATCCACCTTGTGCATAAGATCCACCATTAGCCATACCATACATAGCTTTACCATATCCATACTGAGGAAGATCACCTGGCATCATCATAGGATCAGGAATAAACGTTCCACCATGAGGAAAATAATTACCACCACTGTATGTACCACTATAACCATCTGCATAAGTTCCTGGGTAAGGGTTCTGTCCACTTACTCCACCATATGCCATCCCTCCACCATACATAGCCTGCCCTTCTTGTTGTTCTTCTTCAGGTTGTTGGTTAGGATTTTGTTGCTGCATTTTAGCCATAAGAGGAGCAGCCACTTGTGGTATACCCTGAGGAAAACCTTTTTTAGATTCCTGAAGCATAGCTAGCTCAGCTAATTTCTTCTGATAGTTTGCCATCATAAGTTTAGCAGTCTCTTTAGAAAGATGATCTGTATTAGGATCTGTAAGAATTCCTTTATACTTATTTATATCATACTGTTTAGCAAGCTCAGCAGGTGTATATTTTTTCTTGTCAGTGGCAGACTTACCAAAGTTTTGTAAGACTGGTCCACCAATTCTCATCTTCTTAGTATTAGAATAAATAAATGTACCTTCTGGAACATCTAATGGTGTACCACCTTGACTATGTGGTTTACCACCAATAACTTTATGTTCTAACAACCCATCACCATCAAAATCACCATAAGCTGTCTCACCTTTTTCAGCTTCTATCTTAGCTTGATTTCTAGGAACAGGCTGTAATGATTTTGATAATTTCTCATGTGGATTATCTGGCATATCAGAATATACATTTCTATGCCCTAGATTAAGTCCATAAGAAGATTGACCACCATATTTCATTTGTTCTGGAGACTTTGTAATTCTCACTTTAAATTTTTTCATGACACTTATGTTTATTAATATTATAAAAATTCAATGTTGCCACCATTAGCAATAATATCTCTTATTTCTTTTTCTGTTAACTCATGTTCTTCGCCCTCATTAAAAGATGATGTTTCACCACCTTCTTTAAATATAGTCTTATTCTTAATCATATTATACCCATCTTTACTTTCCCATTTAGCAAAGAGTTTAAAAAGTTTATCTTTTTCTTTTGGACTAAGTTCAGAAATTATTCTATCCCCTCCCATGTTTTTAACTATATCATCTGTTGATGCATTATAAGTATTAGGGTCACCACTCACCCATTTATTTCTAGCTTGACTAACACTTAATGTATTATAAGATGGGCCAAATAGTAAATTTTTATTAGCTTCTATTCCAGTTTCTAAATCAGGAAAGTTTGCAACAAAACCATTATTATCTGGTTTACCTTTACTGCCACCATAATCTTTTACAAAATCTCCATAGTGTACGTTAAGTGGATTGTTAGAATTAACAGACGATGTAGTTCCAGTAAAATTAAAATAAGTAGTAGGATCTATTGGATCACCTGATGGATTTCTAAGTGTAAAATGTAAATGAGGTCCTGTTACATTTCCTGTATTACCACTAAATGCTACTAACTGTCCTTTGTTAACATGATCCCCAACCTTTGCTTTAAAGCTATTAAGATGAGCGTATCCTGTTTTATATCCATTAGGATGTTCTATAATTAATTGATTCCCTCCTTTACCATCTGAATAAATGCTGCTAACCACTCCATCCATTGGAGCAAATACATCTGTGTTAAGAGGAACAGCTAAATCAAGACCATTATGATTTGTAGATGCTCCTTCTTTTGGAGCTTTTCTTCCACCATATCCACTTGTTATTTTAAAATTACTAACTGGTAAAACATAATCTTCAGATGATGAAGATTGGTTAGAAGTTGTTTCTGGAACAGCATTAGACTTTACAGAGGTTGCTCTTTGTGTAGATATAAGATCAAGTGAATTATCTGAAATAGGTTGTTCTATAACACCACCTTCTGCATATGTAGGAAATCCAGGAAAGTTGTTTGTATACATACCTTTATTTACAACTTTCTCATTAGGTCTAAACCCACCTGTATTAGTTACATAGTCTCCCATATTACCACTCATACTAGCTGGTGTAACAGGCTTATCAAATATAGATTGTCTAAATCTTGCTTTAGCAGCTAAGTCAGCTTCTTTATTATTTTTTGCTGTAGCTAAAAGATTTCCTCCTGTAAGAATCTTATTAGCAGTATCAGATATATTTGCTGCAGGGCCAGATATTTTATCCATAAACTTTCCAAACTTTCCAAATAAATATCTAGGATCCACTTCATCAGGATGTTCTTTTTCATACTGAGCTATATATAAAGCTGAGTTAGGATCTTTACGATGTTTTTTATGATAAGAATATAGATCACTTCCAATCTCTTGTTTATCATAAGCTGTTTCATTAGGATCTAAGTTTCCATAATTAATACCAGAAAACCCTGTAAACAATTGTTGTTTATTCCACCCACCATCAAATGATGGATCAGTATCTACAGGAGCAATAGATGTTTCATCTTTATCATCTCCTGGAAGAGGGGGCTTTGTTGAAATCTCAGTACCTGTTTGAGCTCTAGGAAGAGTTTTTCCTGTAATTATTATTTTTGGCATCTTAAACTATATTAAATTTATAACCTTGTTTTTTTAACTGTTCTAATTGTTCTTCTGTTACATCCATTTTATCTCCAATGTTTACAACACCTCCAAGCTTTTTCTTTTTAATTGGTTCTTGATAAATACCTTTTTTTATAAGAGCTTGTTTAATTCTATTATAATCTCTTTCATTAACATCTGGTTTACCTAACACTTGTTTATCTTCAGGATGAACTTTCATATAATCAGATCTAATCTGCTTATGTGTTATAATATTCTTTAAAGGTATTCTTTTATCTTTTATTATTGGAGCAATATACTCTACAAAAGATTCTATCTGGTTATCTGTCAATGGTTTATTATCAGTGTCTCCTTGGAATTCTATACCTATACCAAAATCATTTACGTTTTCTCTACCATTCATTGCAGATTTACCAGCATGAAATGTCACCTGATCTGGACGAGCATAATTATATCTAATACCATTAAAGTCAATTACTACATGTGAAGATTCTCCAGGTCTACTAAACTGATCCATTACACCTTTCATAGCTTTAGATTGTCCTTGACTAATACCAGTTGTGTCACTATATCCAGTGTGATGAAGTACAATAGCACTTTGTTCATTAACTAGTGGATGACCTTTTTTATAAGACTCATCTTTTTCAGTTCTTATATTAGGAGTGGTCATGTTTATATCTTTATATTTTAAAATAGGAGTTTCAGTATTTTTACTTGCTCTTGAATAGTTTCCATTTTTTAAATATAAAAATACAGAACCTGTTGCGTTTTTACCTTGGTAAGCTTTTAAGTCCTCACTTGTAATCTTACCGCTAGTTTTTCTTAATCCTGGACCATAAGTACCATTATCTAAAGTGTATGCTGTTAAATAAGGATAGTTACCTTTAGTTTTTAGATTTTTAAATACTGTAACAATATCATCAGCTGACCCTGATGCAAAAACACTTTCTTTACCGTCAGGACTTGTAAATATAACTCTACCTCCTGTAATATCACCAAATGAATCTGTAGATTTATTCTTTTTAGGAATTAATAAATTTATTGATCCTTTTATCTGTTTACCATTTTCATCAAGATTAAGTGTCACTGGTGACAAATGTTTATTTGAAGCTTTTGGACTAGACGGTTTAAGTTGTAATTTGCCATTAGCATCTGTAGGAAAGTCAACAATTTTATTACTATAAGTTTTACTTATTGGAATATTTGAATTTATAAAATCTTTCTTTTTACCAGTTACCACTTTACCTTGATTATCCACACCAATAAAAGAAGCATCATCAGATACAGTATTGGTTTTAAAATACTCATTAGCAGGAACAAAGTTATTAAATAGTGTTATATCGCCTCCTTCAGTATCAATAGGAGTATAATCCCCTCTATTTCTTATCCCCCAAGATGTTTGCTTAAGATCTATTTGAGAAGGAATTATATATCTATCTTTTATATCTGGTGTAGGAAGACGTACAGTATCTCCTGTTATTATTGCTGGAGAAATACTATTAGATGTTTCTACAGGAAGTGTTAATTTAGTTTTAGTTTCTTGTAATGTATCATTATTTTTAAGGTCTTGTCTTTTAAAATAACTATCACCTTGTATAGCTAAATCAGGTGAAATAGTTTCAATAATTGGACGAACTTTTTTAAAAACATCTTTTCCAATATTTATCCAATCTCCTTTTAAAACTTTATCAGTAAGATCATCAGGTGTTTTTGTTACACGTATATTATTTGTAACAATATGTTCAATCATTTTTTGTCTAACATTATCAGGTGTCATAGTAGACTCACCTATTTCTTTAGGCATTACATAATTTGGAGCAATAAATTGACCAGCAGATTGCTGATTGTTTATTTCAGGATACATATCAGCAACAGATATTGTCTTACTTTTTTTACCTGTAAACATTCTATTATCAAATTTATATGGATTTTGAATAGGTTGTACATATGGTGCTCTAAATCCATTATCTACATAACTCTGTGCTTGTTGTATTTCTGGTGACTGTTGAGCTCCTCCTCCTGTAATAGAACCAAAAGGATTATTAGGAATATTTACAGCACTAGTTTGGTTCATAGGACGTTGTGTAGATAACATCATATTTAAAACAGCAGGGTTCATTCCTTGTGGAATACTATCAGTAGGTTGCTGTGGTGCTGTTTGTTGAACATCTGGTACAGAAGCAGTTGGTGTCCAAGACATTCTATTTTGTAAAAACTGTCTGTTTGGTGAAGTAATAGGGTTAAAGTTCATGTTAGCCAGATTTAACCTAGCATTAAATGCACCAGCATCAAATGCAGGTTGCTTAACTTTTACAATAGTATTTACTATACTAGGTGCTGAAGTTTTTTTATCATATTGTACTTTAGGAACAGTTTTATAAGTTGCCTGCTCTTTTTCCATTTCCAATAGTTTTTCCATAGGAATAGGAGTTTGAGTAGGTTTAAAATCTTGTTCTAACATATCATCATTCTCACGAAGTTTTGCTAATAGTTCTAAATTCTTATCAGCTGAGAAGTTATAATCTTCTACATCATATTTTTCAGCTAGCTTTTTTCTAAATGCTTTCTTACCAGAATATCCTCTAGTAGCAAGATAGTCTACAATACTAGGACCAGTGTACTCTACACCATCTTGTGCTTTTTGATACTTAGATAGCCACCCACCATTTTGCATTATAGGATATTCATCTACATGACTAGCACCAGGAAAATTATATTCTTGTCCTGGATACATCATAGTAGTCATACCATTATTAGCTTTAGCTAATACAGGATAGGATACACCTTGCATAGTTATATTACCACCTGGTATTCTTGTATTCATACCTGGATATTTCCACTGACCCATAGGATCTGTTATCATTCCACCTTTCTTTTGTTTAAACAATTGTTCTCCTCCAAACTTATTAGGACTTAATCCTTCTGTTACTTTTAATCCTTTATAAGGAATCATTTGATTTGGATGTTCTATACCTGATACATTATAAACACTACCATATGGGTCTCTAAAGTACATAGGCATATCTGCTCCAAGATTTTCCATATAATCTGGAATATCAAATCCAGGAAATTGTTTACCACCTATTAAGTTCTTATTACTAAACATCTTAGGATCATAACCAGATTGCTTACCAAATATTCCTAATTGTTTAGCTTGACCAACATTAGCATTTCTTTGATCAATTAACTTTTGCCAGTATTTTCTTTTAAAATTTCTAAGATCCATTTGAGCTTCTTTATAAAGTTCAGGAGTTTTAAAATTTCCATAATCACTAGCATCTAATTGATATATAGTTTCTCCTATTTTTGGATCTTTCCAAGTTAATTTATCTTTAGGAGCTTGCCACATTCCACCTTGTGTAGCATCTTCTGCACCAATATTTCTTAAAAAGTCACCAGCTTGTTGTTGTAACTTCTGTTGCTGTAACATTTTTCTATACTCATCAGCTGTAGTAGGAGTTTTTGGAACACCTGCTTTACTTGCTTGTTGATCAAACCATGCATCTTTAACTCTACTATTTCTTTCTGCAAAATTTGTAAAAGGTTTTATCTCTCCAACATTTGGAAGAATATTAAGCTTAGGAAGTTTTGTATATTTAGAAAGAAGTCCTGATTCCATAGAGTTAGTTACTACTCCTTTTAATCCTTTATACCCCAATCCTGCTAATTCAGCAGCACCTGTTACATAACCAGCTGCATCTAATGCACCCATAACATGTTCATATCCTTTCTGTTGTCTTTCTCCCATAAAGTTAGCTGGTTGCCCTTCATATGTCATATTAGGGTTTACAGCAGAAGTATTACCAAACTGATCTATTTGAGCATTAGGAAGACCAGTAGTATTTAATTTATTAAGTTGTATTCTTCTAGCCTCTGATTTTGGTGTAGATGGTGTAGTAGTTCCTACAAATTGTCTTTTAGCTGTAGCATTATTTCTTCTTTGTATTTCTAAAGCTGCAGCATCTTGTCTCTGTTGTTCTTGTATATTTCTTCCAGTGGCATCTGTTCTATTAAGAGGCATTTTAAAATCTGTTACTCCTGGTATCACTGTACCAGCATACTGATACTTAGATAGCCAACCACCATCTTTCATATTATTCTTTCCACAGATGTGACACACTGTTGCATCCTTCTTACTAGAATCTGATTTATCCCAGGAATGTCCACAGTTAAAACATGTCACTGTTCTACTAAGAAGCCCACCATCTTTATATTTTACTTGACTATCAGGATCTCCAAATAAAAACTTACCCATAGAACTATGCATAAAATCATCAGCACTTGCTCCAGCTTTTGCAGCTTTTAATCCATTATTTAAACTCTTATCTAACTTAGATAGCTTATTGTAAGTTCCAGGTAAACCATTTGTTTTAGAAAGATTGATTACATTCTTTCCTTTTCTAAAAGGTATAAGATCTAATAAAGATTCTCCAGCATCTACACCAGCATTACCCCATTGACCATCCATAGCATATCTTGCAGCTGTATAAGCATCTCCTGTAGAGTTAGCAAGTCTTGCTAAAAAATTACCTGCTTGTGCATAAGGATTTCCAGAAAATCCTGTAGCTAAATCTGTTCCTGCTAATAATGCTTTTGCATTATTAACCATTTGACTAGGTTCATATGGTTTGTTTTTATTAGGAAGTTTTTTAATTTTCTCTAATACATTTTGTGGATGATAACCATCGGGATTAGTAATAGGATGATATGGTTGATTAGGATCCCCTGTTTGTCCACCCATAGCATGTCTAGGAGGAGCATAACTATGATACTCAGGAAACATTCCTCCACCTAATCTATATTGACCAAACTGTGTAGCTTGAGCTCTATCTGATATATAGGTACCACCAGTATTCATATACTGATCAAGCCATCCTCCTTTTGGTAAAGAAGGTTGTGTCTTAGATTGGAACTTATCCTTTTCTAAGTTTTCTTGAATTATTTTACTTAAGTTTGGTCTTTTCATTACCTAGGTGATTGTAATATTTTTTGATTAGATATTTTAAATAATAATTTTACATCATTACTAATAGTCTTTCTAAGAAATACTTTATTAACATTATGTCTAAACTTCTTACGCTGTAATGAATCTTTAGCATAGTTAACTGCACTGCTATTAATACTAAACTTATAACCATTTGGTTCTATATTAAACATAGGGTTGTTAGCTCCAGTGTATTCTCCACGATCTTTTGTTATATCCCAAAACTGGTTAAACCTATATTTATTTTCCTCTTTAGAAAACTGAATACCTATAGAGTCAAAGTTTATCTTAGGATACTGTAACAAAGCTAATGGATTATTTTTAGCTTTAATTTCTAAGTTAAGCATTCCTGATATTTGCTCAGAGTTATGTATTATAGCCTGGTCAAAGTTTTCATCAAGAATATGAAACTTATCTCTGCAGTCATTAGAATAGTTGTAAGCTTCTAAAAGGTATTCTATATTTCTCATAGAGTTAACCTGCTGACCTGTAGCAGATACAAACTCTATTTCAAATGGATAGTCTACACCATAGAAGTTACAATAACTAGAACATGTAACATTATGTTTCCATATACTATTTCCATTTACAGACATAAAATGTTGCTTTCCTGGAATTAAGAATGTAGGAATCCAGTCATGAAAGCTTATCCATGTTTTAGATTTTGGATCATAGGAGATAGTCCAGCTAGCATCTTGAAAATATCTTTCATCTGTAAAGTCTATTTTAGTCCCTTTAAAATAAAAATTTCCATCATCATCAAATGTATAATCTGATCTTAATGGTTTATAATCTTTTTTAGTTATGTAAATTACAGCATTAGTATTATCATATATCATCTGTACACCAACTCCTTTTACTGGATTGTCATGAAGAAGATATTCAGGATATGTTCTTAATAAATTTGATGGAAGATATTTAGCAAACCACCATTTAAGTCCATTATCAGATATTTCAACTAATGAGCCAGAATAATGAAAAACTTTTCCCTGGTTCTGGCTCACCCAGAATATACCATATATTGTTCCCACTGAACAATATCTTCCTTGGTTAGATCCATATTCATAAGACTCATCAGAATTAGAAATAGCTTGTAAAGCTTGACTAAACAAACCGCCATCTCCAATTGTTATTTTAGTTCCAACATCTGTTTGTAACTGATCAACACCTATAAACTGCAAAGGACTTTGTTTTTCCATCATGAACAATGCACCCGTTTTACTAAATGGTTTTACAGATGTCACTTTAGATTCAAAGTCTCTATAGTTATTAGTTAAGAAAGATCTCCAACTATCTTGTTTACCTTCATCCTGTTGTGGAAGAGAATATATAAGTCTATAGAATCTATATGTATAACAACTCTCAGCAACTATTGGATTATAATCTCTAGGTAAAAGATTACCCCAGCTAATATTACTATTAAATAGTTTAGAAACACTTAATGAATAGTCATACTTATAATAATTACCAGCTGTTATAATATCACTTCTAAACATAGAATTTAGATCTGTAAAATTATAAGGATCATAATAACGCTTAGGTATTTCTTCTTCCCATCCTCTATATGCTAAGTTTATTTCACTTTCACAATAAAAGTCTCTAACACCTGAATTAAAAAGATAAAAGTATCCTTTATCTACATAAAAATCCCAACCAGTTCCATTTACCACTTTATCTAGACTTCTATGCTCACTAGCTTTATCATTAAATAAACCAATATACTTGTCATTATTAATCCAATATCTTGGATAAGGAAGATTAGGATAGAGAGTGTAATCAAACTCCATTCCATCTGGTTCATTCATTAACCATGTATTAAAAAACAACATGGTATTTTTTTCTGTAAATCTGTTAATGTAAGTGTCTCCTCCAAATATAACACTACTAGTAAATCTAGAAGCTTTTATAGGAGATGTATAAGATACACATTCAGATACAGAAAGTTGTTTTATAGATTCTAACTGTCCATACTGAGTAGCCACTTCAAGTTTTACAGCACCATAATGAGCAGATATATTACTTGTAATATTTGTATTTAAACTAGTTGCAGATTGCCCTATAGTAAATCTACTAGTGTCAGCTGTAACTGGATTGGGAAGAATACCATCTAACTTAATACTAACAAATCTGCTTCTATTAATATTGTTTATTCTATACTCTGGAGTAAATTGTTGTATAGATGTGTTTATATAATTAGATTCTAAAACTTTTCTTCTTCTCAGTCCTTCAGTACTAGCTATTCCTGTATTATAAAAACCATGAGAATTATATTGAGCAGCATATTGTCTATAAGGTATAAGAGCAAATACTAAATTAAGAAGTTGTTGCTTATAAATCTTACTTCCAAAAATAGCAGTGTAAGCTACATTTACAGCAGCATTAGCTGCAGAAGCAGCTATTTGAAAACCAACACCAACGGCACCTGTATTTATTACTTGTTTTATACCTAAAGATGTTGTTGGAAGATCTTTATCTCCAGGCATTGTTACTGAAAAATCTCCAGCAATTGCAGATACTGATTGTAATATTGTAAGAACAAGAGTTATTGTATCTAAAGCATTATCTACTTTATTAGTTATTTGTTTAAACCTAGGGTGCTTGTAAGGAACTACAAAACTTCCAGTAGATGTTCCATTAAGTTCTTGGTAAAGTTTTACTTCTGCAATATTTAAATATGGATTGGTAAAAGTTACTTCAGGACTATGAAAAGAAAATACATCTTGTCTATATTTAGAAAGTTTAGAAGATCTAGGATTATCACTCTTATCTCCATTTAAACCAGTTTGTTCGTCAGATGTAAAATATGAATCTGGTCTAAGATCATTATATGGATAGTTTTGATACAGTCCTTTTATTGTAGACTCACCAGGAATAGGATATTCCCTCATGTTATTAAATAATCCTTTAGCAACAATAGATCTATTTCCTTCACGAGATCCTCTAAGAATTTCATAACCTACTATTTCAGAAATAGGTTCTCCATTTATATCTAAAGGGTGTTGTATATTATCAAATTGTACACCTAATAATACTATTGTATCATTAACATTATTATAAGGATTAAGAAGAACATCTACAGTTTCATCAGGCATCTTATGATGTCTAATTGGTTTACCGCATAATGTTCCCCATATATCTGGTCTATCTGCAGGATACAGTTCTGTGCTTTCCCAATACCCCATACTGCCTTTAGCTACTACAACACCTCCATCAGGAAGTGTACTTGTAGTTCTATTAACAACATTAGCTGTATTATTAACCTGCCAGTTTTTTACTTGTACACCAGAATTAGTTTCAAAAGCATCTTGGTTAGCTATATTTGTAATATCAGATGAGTTTGATTTTCTACCTGGAATATGATATGACTCTGAACGCTCACCTGTGTTATATATCCATCTTATAAAAAAAGCATATTGTTCATCCCTCATATAAGATGTATTATGCCCACCATTATGATAGTAACTAGAAGGGTATTCTACAGCTGTCCATCTTGTTCTAATATTGTTAGCTAACAGCTGATAATTAAATTTAAATTTACTATATGTACCTAATCTAATCAAATAGCTATTAATAGTATACATAGCATCTGATTTCTCTACGGCATCTGTTCTTAAAACAACTTGATTAATAGGTATTGTAATATATTCAGGATCCCATCTATCTATGTAAATTTTTCCCTGTGTTGTAGAATAATACCCTATTCGTTTACATACTGTTTGCTGATTAATATTACTAACAACAACTAATTCAAATTCATCAAATGTTTTATCTATATCTTCTATGGCAAGTTCTAAAGCTGAACTAACATTCTGAAATGTAAATACAGATTGTACACTAGACAAACCTATATAGTTAGTAATCTTAACTTGATTGATTGTATATGCAATACACACTTGATAAGACCCATTGGGGAGTGTGCCAGCTGTAGGAGCTTTAGAAAGTTTTAAACAAGGATGTTTTACTAATGGAGCTATTCTTAAAGCTTCACAATTAAGTTCAGTAGTATATTTTCTTTGTATACAACCACTTATTAACTTATCAGTGTATTTAAAAGGAGGATTGTCAAGATCCATTGTACGTGTAGGATTAAGAGCGTCATCCCAGTATATTAATCTTTCACAATCATAACGGTAACGAAAAGCTCCTGTTATAAGATGTGACCTTTTAAAATTTAAACATTTATCATTTACAATTTTTACATATGTACAAGCAGACTCATCAAATATTCCTATTTCTGAATTAACATCATCTGTAGTAAATACAGCCCACTCATCATTATATAAATGTATACAGCCTATTAATGTATATGGAAGAGTTACACATTTTATGTTAGATGGCTCATTTCCTATAACACCAACATTACCGTCATGAGAATTATTTACAGCATTACGAGCATGTGTATATAATCCCTCCCCTATAAAGGTTTCATTATAATCCTTAAGCATACCTTTATTAAAGGTATTACTAGTAGCTCCAGGATTTTGTTTTGGTTGTTGATCAGCCATGTTTTATTTCAAACTTCTTTTTTTCTAAAAACTTATATGTCACACCTGTTAAATGTCCACACAACCAAGACTGAGCTTCTTCATCTGTTATTCCTCTATCCTCTGTTATTCCCACTACAGCATGGTATATTTCGTGAGCTATTGTATTGTGACTTAAGTATTTAACATCTATTAACAAAAAGTATTTACTAATATCTGTAGTGATAAATACACCTTCATCTTCACTATCTTCTCCTAAATCTATCTTATATTTTTTATATATTTTTTTAGATTCTGATCTTAACTGATCAGTTATAATTATAACTAATACACAACTATATGTTTCTAATTTTATAGTGGTGGTTGCTTTCATTAATATCCGTCTTGAGTTTTAAACATGTCATAATATTTATGATACATTCCTTTTCTATTAAGCTCCCAGTTCTTTTTCATTTCTGCAAAGTCTGGAGTGTTCACTATACTAAGAGCATTATTTCTAGCCCCCTTAAGTCGTTGTTCAATAAGCTGTAGTTTCTGAACAACATCTTCTCCGTTAATATATAGGTTTTCAAGAAGACGTTGTTTAATAGCATACTCATAGTATTCATTAAGCATAGGATGATCTACTACAAGAAGGTTTCCTTCTTCATCTTCTAAAGCACCCTGATATGAGATGTATAGTTTGCCTTCTGCAACATTTGTATATATAAAACCATTTTTAATATACCCAACATTATCACTATCATTAAGAGCATCCCGTCTACCAGTATCTGTAGCTATTCTTATTCTGTCAAAAGTGTCATACACTCTAGTTTCTGTCTTACGTTTCTCTACTACCTGCACATATATACTTTCACCATTCTGACATTCTACAGTGTATGTAGCTTCACAACAACAATCAGATTCTGGTTTATAACATTTAGGACATTTTTCAGTGTGGCCTTTTCCTACAATAACGTTCTCGGTCTCCCTACCTGCCATAGACTTGTAGTTAACTTTATATGTGGCAGTTAAGTAGGCATAGTTTAATACATAGAAATCATCTGGTAGTTTAACCTTTTTGTTTTCTATTTCTAAGATTTTCTCTTTAGTTCCATGTATACGTAAGCCAAGATCGTAGTTTACTTTTTGAGCCACCTTAATAAGTTGAGCTGGTTCAATTAAGTTTTCATTATTATAAATAACAAAGTCGGTACCCACTTCCTGAAGAAGTTCATCAAACGTTCTATATTTTAATTCAGTGTTCATTAGCGTGCTATGTTTTGTTTATCATTAGTAGGATCAGCAGGTATCTGAAACATACCCATCATATCTTTCATTACTTGACTTTCTAGCTCACCTAAAAGATAATCAGGAACATTAAAACTTTGTTCTTGTTTTACTATGCAACTATCTTCTGCACATGTATATGCACTAATATCATCTTCAAATATTCCTTCTATACGTACAGCATCCCATTCTAAATTTGGAAAGTATAAATAGTCATTAAGAAACCAGTAGTACTTAGTCTTATTATATTTATAATTTTTAGAATTAGCAATGCCTATATATATGCTAGGAAGTATTGGTTGAAGTTCTTCTGAATTATCAATAGAACTAATAGTTCTAATTAGTGGACCAAAGTATCCCTGAAGAAATACTGGTAATTTATCTTTAGTACGTTTAATCTTACAATTAGATTTAATTCCTGTGCAGCATGCTTCCACTTTATCTATTTCTGTAAGCTCTACAAAATCCATGGTTTGAATAACACTAGAAAAAACCATAAGCTTATTCTTAGCATCTTCACGTTTCATTAACCATTTAGCATGTTTAAGAACAAACGTATATATCATACGATCAGTCATAAAACTATCTTGGCGTACACCTTTCATCTGAATACGTAATCTTGATACAATGTCTCCTATGGTATTTTTAGCCATGTTAATCTAATTTAAATTCATCATAATCTCTTAATAGATCTATAACTTCTATTTTTCTATTATGCTCTGATTTATGTTTTCTAAATAACCTGCTCACTTTTATCATATTATCCACTTGTATATATTTCTTCCACTCTTTAGGATATGTTTGACCCACTGTTCTAGTAAAGTCTCTCACTCCTTTAAAGCCCCACAGTTCATGATGTTTGAATCTATACTTAGTTTCAAAGTTTGTATAAAAGATCTTAGCAGTGTACTGATCAGATTCCCAGTTTTGATTTTGTAAAACTATCCCATATTCATTTGACTTTTTAAAGTCTACATTACTCTTCTTACGTGGGCAGCTTCCTATAAAAATAAAACCAAGTTGTTCTGGTAGTTCTACACCATCTCTTTCTTTAACAACAGTGTCCCATATCATACCATTAAAACTTGTAATTAATTCTTTAAACTTTTCTAAAGAAAGGTCAGCATACTTTGGATGTTCTTCTATAAACTTAGAATGAAAATCTGTGTTTGTCAGATTTAGTTTCTTAGGTCTATACCTTGGAGCATTAAGATCTGGTTTCTTACAAGCTTTGGCCATACACTCTTATATTATTAATTTACGAAAAATCTATGAAGTTTCCTAGTTAAACTTTAATAGTTTAAACAGTATAAACAAATTCAGACACCTTACCCTTCTCTACATCATGTACTTCCATAATGGCTTGACGCTTAGAACCTACAAACTTATTATGATAATGCCAGTAGTCTGTAGAACATAAACTAGGTAGGTGCTTGATAGCAAAACCGTTATACTCATTCTCTGTAACATACTCTATAGTTTTCTTAGAATGAAAGTGTCCTGTGTAACATGTACGGTATTTAGTCTTACCCCATGACATAGGAAACTCTGTAGCATATACAAGAGGAGTGTTCTTCTTAGTAACGTCTCCATGTTCAAAAGCAAAAAAGTTATGGCCACAAACCACAACTTTTCTTTCTTTATATTCTACATCAAAATATATACTAAAGTCTTCAGTATCAAAACATTTAGATAGTGCATGAGCTAGATGATATGAGCTAAGTCTATCATGATTACCTGGAACATACACAATGTGTAAGTTTTCACAGAATTGTTTAAGGTAACTTACAGACCAGTGTAAGGCATTAAAAGCTTCTGTATAAGCATGCTGAGCTCTTTGATGATTATCCAAGGGTGTACCTGATGTAGTGGTTCCTGCGAATGTATCCATGTTTAGTAGATCACCACCTATTACATAAACTATCTTATGTAATTTATGAGACATAAAAGCTCGTTGAACTAAGTTTGTTATGGCTTGTTTAAAATGATGAAAGATCCACTGGTTGTCTTCTTTACCAAAGTGTAAGTCTTGTGTAGATAGAATAGCTACACAATCCCTGTCAAACTTTTCATTTATAAATACTTCCCCAACTGGTTGATACTCAGGAGTAAAATTAGCTATCACCTCAGCTAAAACATCTTTAGGTTCATGTTTAATAGCTGTCACCATGGCTGATATAAACCAACCATCATGTCTTTCTTTGTTCCAGTAACTAGATAGTTTCCATTTAGTAGTGTCTATCTTAAGAAGTTCTATAATTTCTTCACTTGTTCGCGGTTCGCAAACAGCAAAACCTTTTATCTCAGCAGTACCTTTATCAAGGTCTTCTCTGAATTCTAATATCTTATTTACTTTAGGAGATTCTATAAGTTCATCAAACTGAAACTTAACTTGTTTTTTTAGTTCTTTATATTTCTCAATTGAAATACCTAATTTAACAGAACAAAAATAATTAGATTGTTTCCATTTAATGGAATCTTTTACTTGTTGAAGTAATGTCATGGGTTAAGGGTTTACAAAATAAACTAAAAGTTTTTAACAACTTGTTATAAAGTTATTCACATTTTTAAAAAAAGTCCCCAGCATAGACATACCGGGGATCTGTTATTGGAGGAACCAACAAACCTCCTTTCTAATATTATAATTGTTCAGAAAAAATTTTCCCTTTAAAATGTTCTTTAAGAAGAGAATGAAGTTCTAATGGATTTTGTGAAGAATTAAACCTATGGTACTCTATACCAATGTAAGAAAAAATATTTATTTTATCTATTATATTAGGTACTATATCATATTCTGCTCCTTCAGTATCTATCTTTAAATATTTACAACTATTAGTTATGTATTTATTTAATTTTTCTGTAAGACATTTAGATATAATATTACCTTTGTGAAAAATAGAAGAACCACCTGTATTATAATCTGGAGTACCAATTTCTATAATGTCTCCTTCTATAGATGTAATTGCAGTATTATGTAATTCAAAGTCTTCTAAACTTAAACCATTAAGTTTTATATTTTCTTTAAAATTTTCAAAATTTAATGGTACAGGTTCAAATGCAATAACTTTACAATTAAACTTTTTCTTTGCATAAATTGAAAACATCCCAACATTAGCCCCAACATCTATAATAACATCTTCTGGAGATAACTGAATTTGTTCTAAACCATAATCATCTCTTTGTAATTCTGTAAATACACAGTCTACAGTTCCTGATGATTTTAAATCTATAAATTTTAATTCAATACCATGTACTATACCTGATCTTATTATTTTTTCCATATACTATAATTTAATTTCATAATTTCTGTTATAGCTAAATTCATCTTTTATTTTTCTTAATAGTTCTAAATTAACTAAAGGAGAAGGAACTGCAACAGGATGTTCATTTATAAATAACTCTATAAAGAAAGCTATGCCTGTTAAATGTCTACAAACAGCATCTGCATTATCTACTCTTTTACAATACTCTCTAAATACTAAAGCATCTGTATTATGTTTATTATCTAGAATAACATTGTTATTAACAAGATCTATTGCCCACTCTGTTAATATAATCATCTCATCTACTTCTAAATAATTAAAACTAGCTCTGTCATAATACAACGTAGATACATCATTAACTGCAGCACATACAGATTGTTCCATCCATCCTGGTAGTAAATGATCTTTAGCATTAGATCCTTTAACAAAAATATTAGGTCTAGATGAATTTGTTTGTGTATGTTCCATGTAGCCAAGATTAATATTAACAGCACCTTTTTTTAGAAAGGGCATATACATCATACCTGTACCTGGACCTGTTATATGAATATCTACATCTTCTAGTTCTTTCATCTGTTCTTCAAAAGATTTATAATCATGGTACCAATCAATAAACTTAATATTTGCAATGTCTGTAAAATGATCTACTACTTGTTGAATTACTTTTATTTCATAATCATTAAATCTTTTATTTCTAATAATAAGAATTTTTAGTTTTTCATTAATAGGTTTATCTATAGAAATGTTATAAACTTTAAGTAGTCTTTGTTTAAATAAAGAAAGAGCACTGTATTCTTTTTCTCCATACAATGTATATTCTTTATTTATAACTCTATTACCTGTCATTCCTGTACCAGCTACTAATGTTTTAAAATGAAATACTTTAGACTTATCTAGTCTTAAATATTCTAGTAGATGGTTTCCAGAAAATCTGGTTATTACATCATATGCTATAGACTTCTTATTATCCCAGTCACTTGATAGTAATGTAAAAGGACTATCCGCATAACCAAACTTTACAAGAGCTAAATACAAAGGATATACACCATCCCATAGAGCATGTCCTATATTACCATACCAAAGATTATCACCTAATGTAGATAGTTCTATTTCTTCTTTGTTAGTATACTCAGCAAGATAGTTTTCTATTTCTTGTTTATTAGCAAACACTTTAACTACAGGTGCCCATTTATAAGAATCTGTAAACTTATTTACTGCAGGTAGTTTTTCTTCTGTTAATGTAAAATAGTATATAGTGCCTTCTATAGCATATAAGTTTTTATATTCTACACTTAACTGATCATCTGCATCTGCTGTTTTATAACTTGATAAATTATTCAAAGATTTCTATTTTATTATTTCTAACATCAAATACTTTATCCTTATTATCTAGCATTATCTTTTTAAGATCATTTACATTTAACTTAGTATTTCTAGTTTCACCAAGTCCCCCTTTATCACTTATATCAAATGCAAACTTTTCACAGGGTACTGTCACAGGTGGATTAAAATGAAAATAAGCATTTATATAACTCTCATCATTTACACCAGGTTCATACGGTATCTTCTTATCTTCTATTTGCCACTCTCTAAGAGTTTTACAAAAGTCTATCACTCTATCTTTCTTACCACCAAAGAATGCTCCATAGTGATATGTGTAAGGTAGAGGGCTATCTAATGGTACATAAGCTTTAGATCTTTCAAACCTATCAAACCCAGCTCCATTAGCTAACCAACTTCTGTTACCATAATGCTCTCCACCTACTAGGTCTCCAAGAAACCATTCTTCAATGAAGTCATTAGATACACTAGTATCAGCATCAAAGTAGTACAGATAATCACTATCACAATTTTCAAGAGACATAATACTTAGAAACTTAGCATTAGTACCTTCTGTCCAATTACTATGTGTAGTATGATGGTATTCTACATTTATACTATCTTGAATATAATGATGAGGATCTTGATCTGAAAAAAAGTAAAACTTAATTTCAGACTGTCCTTTATAATGATGCATAAACTTTTTAATAAACCTAACACCTAAGACAAAGTAGGCGTTAGTAGCTAGTATTACTATTCCTATACGAGACATGATGTTTGTTTGGTTTTTATGATTTCTTGAATATAATTAAAAGAACAGAAGTTTGTGTTAAACACTTGGTGTTCTATTGTACTATAAGGAAGCTGACTCATGTAAGCTCCTTTAAAAAATAAATCTTTTCTATCTGCAGTTACACCAGCATTATGAAATATAGGATGTTTATCCCAATCACCTATTCCAGATGTAGCCCATGAGAACGCCATTTTCTCAGTCACTTTAACTTCTTTATCAAAAAACCAAAGGTTCCATAGAACTGCCCACATATCTGCACACCATATCTGTATAGCATGAGGTGGATTATCTTTTTTAATTTGTTCATTAACCATTCTGAATAAGTTTTCAGAATCATAATAAACCTTCTTCCAAAACTCAGCTGTAACATTTTTTATAAGATACTGAGCCCCTCCACTATCTTGTTCATTATTAATTATCTTTTCTTTATTAACGCCCACTAAGTTTGCCATTAAATCCATATAATGTTCTCCTTTAGACATTATATACCTAGCACCTATATAGCTAACGGTATCACTTACATAACATACTTCGTCTTGAAGCAGATCATTAAAGTCAGCTTTTTTAGATAACACTATATCACAGTCATGATAGAAAATACTTTGGGTTGCTAGTTCAGGATGACGCAACCAATGCTGGTACAGAATATGGGGGCGTATACTTGAAATATATCCTGGTTTAACTCTTTCATCTTTATAAAAGAAAAACCTAACAGTATTATAATGTTCTGCTAGCTTTCTCCAACTTGCTGGAACTTCCTCTCCTGAATAACCAGATACTATTTCTATGTTATTAGGATTAACTCCATTGTTAATAAAATTGTTAATCATCACTTCCACTTGCCAGGTATAATAGTCTATGGCAGGTTGGGCACAAATAAATTTCATATGTTGGTTTTTGGTTTATTTTATTCTAACAAGGTCCTGGTTTTAAAACTATTGCAAAATTAGTACCGCCTCCTACATTATCATCTAAAAGTTTTCCAGTAAATGTTACACTTGTTTGACCAGTTGTTAATGCAATACATTGAGTTGTATTAAGAGAATCTGTTAAAGTAATAACTGTACCACTAGGTATTCCTGATAAAGAAATAGTAACATCAATAACTCCACTATTATATTGTCCATTACTACCATTAAATGGTCCTATAGGATAGTTTTGTAATAATGGAAGCTGAGTTGTAGAGTTAATAACTATATTAGTTATTGATGATGATCCTGTAAAGTTATCTACAAGTATAAGTGATTTATTTGTTGGAGCACCAGTAGTTGTACTAGTTGTAGTAGGTGTAGCTGTTGTACTAGTTGTAGTTGGCCCAGAAGTAGTAGTAGATGTAGTTGGAGTAACTGTAGTAGTTGATGTTGTTGTACTAGTAGATGTTGTACTTGTGGTAGATGTAGTAGGACAACTAGTATCATCATACGTTATTAAGAAATCATCTGTAGTTAAATACGCTTGAGCAAGAGGACCAAATGAAATTGTAAATATTCCAGGAGCAGAAGGTACATCTATACATTCTATTACTACACCATTTTTATAAATAGAAATACTTCCAACAGCATCTATAGTAATATCACCTAATGTTCCTAACGGATAATCAGGATGACTACCTGAAAGTATTCCACCTGTTGTTAATGGGATACTTCCTGATGATGTTATATATCCACCACCAATAGTAAATGCACTTATTGTACCAGCTGTTGTATTATTTTGAATTTCAAAAATTCCACTAGGTGCTATAGTTGTAGTTGTAGTACTACTGGTTGTAGACGTTATAGGAACTTCAGTGGTTGTAGTTGTAGTACTACTGGTTGTAGTGCTACTAGTTGTTGTAGGTCCAGCTGTTGTAGTGCTAGTAGTAGAAGTAGTTGTAGTGGTACAAGGATTTAACTGAGCTATAATAATATTTATAATATCAGTTACACTATCTCCTGTTTTAATACCATAACATGTAATATCTGGTCCATTATATATAATACAGTCAGACTGATAAGCTTCTTCACATGGAATAGCGTCAGGACATACCGTAGTAGTAGTTGTTGTAGTTGGTCCTACAGGAACAGGTGGACAACAACACGGTAGGTTATAATATGAATTATTGCAACTACAAGACATTTTATTTATTTTTTATATTGTTATTAAAATAGGCATGGTTGTATAGAAACTATTTCTCCATTATCTTCTATAATATTAAACATTTGTGTAAAATCAAATTGACTTAAACCGTAACTTCCAAAAGGTGCAAAAATTGTTAAAGCCTCATCTAAATAAAGTTTAGAACCTACATTTAAAAGATCAGATGGAACACTTGTAAATATTGTATACGTATTACCAACACAATCATACATAGTATATGTATAAACAGCTGATGGAGGCACTGGAGGTCTTACTGTTCCTGTTGGAACTAAACTTTCTGTTACACAACTTGGAATCTGAGACATAGCAGTAACAATATTAGTATCTACTAAAAGAGTTAACGATTTAACATACGTTAGATCAAATGTAATTTTATTAACTAAATATATATCTCCAGTTCTTGTTGCAACATATATGTCTGTACCATTTTGAAATACACCTGTACATTCAGGAACAAATATTTCAACATCTACTTCTACACTACTTGATATTCCACTATAGTTCCATTGATTTAAATAATATGCAACATAACCTACCCCTGGAGAAGTTTCAACATATCCTGTGGTTAATCCTATTAGTTTACTAGTAGTTGTTATTATAAAGTCTCCTACAATAGTTCTAGGAAACACTGTACCTATACTATTAATAGTGTATCCTAATATAACTGAAGTATAATTTATAGCAGGAGAATTAATATTTAAAGGATCTAATACTATTTCTACAATGGCATATACTAAAGCATTTCCACTAGGTGTTAAAATATTTACAGGAGCAGTACCTATAAGTATAGTATCCGAGAATGCAGTTAAACCATCGTCTAAAGGACCATACAATAGAACACTAGTAAGATTTATAATAGTTGGTGGGGTATAACTAAAAGGACTTAATACAATATCATACTGAATTAAGTTATCATTTATTCCATCATACATCCATAATTTATTACCAGTGTGAGCTAGTAAATTTGTTTTCCATAAATATCCTAGATTAATTTCAGTAGATGTATTATTTGTAAAATCATACGCATAAATATTTCCTAATGGTGTAACATATAATGGAACACATCTTCCTAAACCAAAAGGTGCACTAGTTGTAGTTGACGTAGTTGTACTGCTAGTAGTAGTAGTTGTAATAACATTTAGTGTTATATCTAAAGAAACAGGACATTCTACACTTAGAGATGTCACTCTTATTGTAACACAATCATCAGGTACACTAATAGAAACAAAACCATTAAGAAGCTGAGCTCTTGTTATGTTTGTTTCAAAAGGACCTGCCACCACTCCAAGACTATTTATAGAATAGATGTTAAATGGACCAACTGAAGGACCTATATTACTAACTGTTATAATTACTGTTTGTGCCATTTATTTATTTAATTTAACATACTGTTATTTGTGCAAAATTATTATTTGGGCATCCGTTATAAACTATTGTACCATTACTTTTTGAAATTCTTACCCATGTTACATCTGTATGAGGAACACAGTTAGAAGAACCCTGGTATAGGAAGATCTATAAAACTTTGACATACTCCTTTAGATTTTACACGTATTACTGTGGCTGCATCAGGAACTAACACTGATACATATCCCGCTAATAATGCAGTAGCTGTTATGTTTATTTCAAATGGAATAAAGAAATTATCGGCATTAGAATATAAGTCAAATAGGGGACCAGTATTTGTCCCCAATGTTGTAAGTCTTATAAGTCTAGTTTGTGCCATAATTTATTTATTATATTCCTCCAGCATCAAATATTGTCCAGTTATTAGGTGCTCCTGTTAATATATTTCTAGCAGCCTGTGCTCCAGTAATTGTGTATTGTATATTTCCAAAATTAGCAGGAACTGATGGTTGTACTGTTAATAATGACCAAGCATTAAGTATTGCGTTATAATAAGAATAATTTGCATTAGATTTATTTATCATAAAATTACCTAAACTAGTAACGCTAGAAATATTCCAAGTACTAATATCTTGATTAAAAGATATAGTATTAGAAAACATGTCTGACATATTAGTAACACTTGATACATTCCAACTACCAATAGGTTGATTAAACACACCTGGTGTTACAAGTATAAAAAACATTTGATTCATATTAGTAACACCACTTACATTCCAACTAGTAATGTTACCATTAAATGAAACAGCCTCTCTAAACATACCAGACATATTAGTAACATTACTAGTATTCCAAGAATTAAGACTCTGGTTAAATAAATCTGCTCCATAAAACATATTAGACATTGTTTGTACATTAGAAACGTTCCAACTATTGATTGGTTGATTAAATGCATTTGCATTTTGGAATGTACCAGTCATATTAGTTACAGATGACACATTCCAGTTACTAATATTTGAATTAAACACAAAAGCATTATTAAACATTGAAGACATATCTACTACATTAGCTAATGTAGATCCTACACGTTCCCACGTTGAAATATTTTGATTAAATGCCATTGCAGTATTAAACATACTTGGCATTAGTGTTACACTACTTACATTCCAATTACCTAAAGGTTGATTAAATACAGCAGCATTAAGGAATGTACTACCCATATTAATGATAGACGATACATTCCAATTATTTATAGTGTTACTTCCACCATTATTAAAATTACTGCAACCACTAAACATAGAATCAATATTTAGAGAACTAGACATATTCCAATTACCCAAATTATCATTAAAATTATTACAATTAACAAACATAGATGAAAAAGTGGATATACCTGAAACATTCCAGGATGCCACATTATTAATAGTTGTAAGAGAAGAACAACCACCAAAGAAGGCAGCAACTGTCGTAACATTAGTTAAATCTATTACATCATTAACAGTTGTTAATGTCAAATTAGTACATCCTTGAAAAGTGGACGCATTGTTACCAGGTCTAAATGGTCCCCATTGTAATATATTTCTAAGTTTAGTTCTATCAGTGCTAGTTAATGTTCTCCAACCTGTAAGATTACCTGGGTATGCATATATTGTAATTATGTAATCTCCAGAAGTAACATAAGTATGAACTTTTGCAGTATTAACATTAGCATTTGTTAAAACAGTTGTATTTCCATCTCCCCAATCTATTGTACCATTATAATTTATTATTCCACCAGGAATTTCAAAAGGAAGAGTTATTGTTTCATTAGATGTTGTAGTTCTCCAAGTACTAATAAAAGAAGGAGGTGGAGCTGTAGTAGTACTCGTAGTAGAAGTACTAGTAGTAGTAGTAGGAATACATGGTGCTGGTGCTGTTATTAAACCATTAAGTTTTTTATACGCTAATGGTCTACTACTTGTACATGGATTTACATTAAGAGTTTTTTCATAAACCTCAAAGTTATTAGCAGGATCAGAACTATTAGTAATATTTACCGATAAACTAAAAGCATCATAATAATAAATATCACTAGTTGGAAAAACACCTGTAGTGCACCATTTTGATGGTAATGTAAACCATAAAGGATATAAATTACCCATAAAATATTGTCTATATTGATATGTACTTAAAGCACCTGGAGGTGCAACTGAATAATATCTACCATACACAGCTGTAGTAGCTTTTGTATAAAAAGTAACATTAAAATTTACACGAGATATTGTGTAGGCAACGTAAGTATTAATTAGTGCAAAAGGTGTACATCCACTAGTACAAGAAGGTGGAACAAATTGATTAACAGTATTTTGTACTGTTATATTTACTACATTACTAGCATCTATAAAAGAAACAGGAGATGTAAAATACCAGAACATACTATAATCACCAGTATTATCTACATTACATGTAGTTCTAGTAAACATAGGACATTGCATAAACTGATAATATGCAATATTAGTAGGATCATTTACAAATCTTGATGAACAGTTATTATAAGCTGCTGTATATGCGGCTTTCCAGTTATTGTAATCAGTGGTATTTGTAAAACTTATTGTATAACTAGCTCCAGTTTTTTGAACATTATAGGATGCGTTTGTTAGTATACAAGTACCATTTGCTCCTGCATCAAGATTATTATCTAAACACTTTGATCTATTAGTAATATCAATACGTGTAGTTGGACCATTATTAAGAAAAGCACCACCACTACCATCATAATAAAATAATCCATTATCACCACTAATTACTAAATATTTATAAATATCATTTGTAATGTAATTATCATAATTACTAAATGTAAAACTTAAAGGATATCCACAAGTACCTGTACCATCAACACTATAACTACATGGGTCTATTACATTTAAAGGCCATGTAGTATTAAATGTTTCTAAACATTTAAAATATACATCCCAGTTTGTATTATTATTAGTAGGAGTATAATAACTAGCTATTATTTCAATTTTTAAATAATTTCCTGAAACATATGTAAATCCTGTAAGATTAATTACATCTTTATAAAGACCTCTTTTAGTAATTTTTGTAGTTCCAGAAATACTATTTGCAGGATTATCCTGTCCTACTGCAACATCTCTTAATAATGTTTGTGTTGCTCCACTTACATAAGTTATTTTTATTCTATCACTTGCTGTATAAGCCGCAAACAAAAATGGAAGATAATTTGTTGTAGCGTCTAATGTAAATCCTAATGTTTTAGTAGCATCAGAAGGAAGTGATGTAACACTATTATAACTATACTTATGTGAATATTGAGTATAACTAGTACTACTATTATAACCAGGTTGACCTGTTGTAGGTGCAGTACATCTTAAATTTGATACTACTATATTTTCAGGACATCCTGCTAAATCTGAAGCATATGTTGCACCAGGCGTAGGTACAGCTGTATATCTAATACCATTAACAATTACATATCTAATAACAGGAATCCATGTTCCTCCCTGAGAAGGAAATGAGAATGGATGAAACTGAGCTACGTTTGGTGTTATATTACCAGTGTTAGCTGATGCAAAACTAGGTTGGGTGGGGTTAGATACACTATCTAAATACCAATCTACAACATAATCTCCTACGGTACATCCGTTTAAAGAACCTAGATTACCAACAACTAATAATCCTTGAAGATTTTGTGCAACCCCAGCAAATGTTAATCCACAACCTGCACATATAGCAATATTTTGAATTGTAGTGGTAGTACTCGTAGTTGACGTTGTACTAGTAGTAGATGTAGACGTAGTGCTAGTTGTTGACGTTGTAGATGTACTCGTAGTTGTGCTAGTAGTACTAGTACTTGTAGTTGTTGTAGGTCTAAGCGTTGTAGTACTAGTTGTTGAAGTCGTACTAGTAGTACTTGTAGTACTGGTAGTCGGTGCAGCAGTGGTTGTACTAGTAGTTGAAGTCGTACTGGTAGTAGTTGGAGCAGTTGTAGTACTAGTTGTAGACGTTGTGCTGGTAGTACTTGTAGTACTAGTAGTTGGAGCAGCTGTGGTCGTACTAGTTGTTGACGTACTAGTTGTGGATGTAGTTGTTGTAGGAATACAACTAGAATCATTTATACAAGATATAGTTCCACCTGCAACATTAACTAGTGTTGGTGAAGCAACTATACTATTTTGTACAGCACAAACTGTAAAAGAAGTAACTCCAGTGGGACTTAGTGTTACACTTTGATTAGACCCATTAAAAGATTTCCAAGTTACAACTGCAGAACTTGTTGATGATATAAGTGTTACAGTGTAACAAAAAGTTGGACCTAATGTAGTGGTAGAAGTTGTACTAGTTGTACTAGTGCTAGTTGTAGAGGTTGTACTAGTGCTAGTCGTTGTAGATGTACTAGTAGTTGAAGTAGTAGACGTACTAGTTGTACTACAATCTACGCAACCATTTAATATACAGTTTATTGTTGTAGTACTAGTTGTAATAGGAATAGTAGTAGTACTAGTCGTACTAGTAGTAGGTATAAATATAGTTGTAGTAGAAGTAGTGGGTGGTGTAGTTGTAGTTGTTGTTGGTCTTAATGTTGTTGTAGTACTACTGCTAGTTGTACTACTAGTGCTAGTTGTACTAGTAGTTGATGTAGGTGTATATATTGGTGGACAAAGAGCAGGTTGTGTTGCTCCACTCCATAGCAAACTTTGTTGAATAGTATTTATATATATAATATTAAAAGTTGTTGTATTAATATTATATATTTCACCTCCTTTACCAACTAAATATAAAAGCCCTGCATTTGTAAATACACCAGCTGCTGTAACACCTGATGAAAGTTGTACATTTCTTATAAGAGTACCTGTTGCTGAAAATTCTCCTATATAAGATGTATTTGTAATAGTATTACTATACCCTATTATATAAGTGTTACTAGGTGTATTATAATATATATCACCATCTAATGTAGTATTAGCTAATAAATTAAATAATAAAGTTGGAGAAGCTACTGCTCCTGAGATATTAACAAGATAAATAGATTGTGTGGGCATACCAACACCACTACCAAATGCTAATGTTGTACTATTAATATAAGATAAACCATAACCATAAAGACTTATACTTATATCACGATTAAATGTTAAAGTCCAAGGTTGTAATGTTACATTATATTCCTTTATAAAATATCCAGATATATTACTTGTAATAAACCAAAGTTTATTATCACTCATTGCAATCTCACCAGTATTTCCTGAATTTAACTGATTACTAATTTGAGTTATAGTATTTGTAGATAAATTATACTGAAACAATGAACCAGTTTCATCTATAAGCACAGGTACACAAGGATCACCAAATGTAGTGGTACTTGTTGTAGGTGGTAATGTAGTTGATGTTGTAGTACTACTTGTTGTACTAGTTGTTGACGTAGTAATTGGTAAAGTGGTTGTACTAGTCGTTGACGTAGTAGAAGTAGTAGATGTTGTAGATGTAGTTGGTCTAAGAGTAGTAGTACTAGTCGTAGATGTTGTAGATGTAGTTGTTGTTGCAGGTATTGTTTGGATTACACAAACATTATCTATAAACATATAAGGAGAAACTCCAGGTCTAGAGTCAACGCCATATATTGATAAATACCCGTTAGTAGCACATGTAAGCGTCACAGTTACCGTAGTATTTCCTATTGTATTAAAAATACCACTTGCTGTAGTACCTGCATATATTCTTATACTCTTGTTATTTAAAAAACCAGAGTTTATAATACTAAGATCTAATGTTATTAAATATGTATATCCTACAGTGAGTATGTTCTGAGATATGTAACCACCAGTTGAACCACCATTATAAGCAGCTCGTCCACCATTCCATAACCAATCAGATGTAGCTGCATCTGGAGGAGCATTCTTACTAACATCCCATTGTGATAAATCTATGTCAAAAGATGGATTGTTTGTACCATTTAAACAACCAAGAAGTGGATTAACTGTAGTAGATGTAGTAGTTGTTGGGGGTTGAGTAGTAGTCGTAGTACTACTTGTCGTTGTAGATGTTGTACTCGTACTAGTAGTTGTTGAAGTACTAGTAATTGGTAATGTCGTAGTACTAGTAGAAGTGCTACTTGTAGTAGACGTACTAGTAATAGGAATTGTAGTTGTAGTAGTGGTAGGTAGTATTTGCTCTACACATATATTATCTACAAATATAGAATCAAGATGTCCTGGTATAACATTATAACTACAAGCATCATAACCAGCTATACAAAATGTACTATTACCTGCACATACAAGAGTTAAATCTACTGAAAACTTACCAAATGTATTATATATAGGAGCAGTGGCTGTACCAGCAAATACTTGAACAAATGTAGATCCCTCTACACAACCTATATCTTTTATCTCTAAATCAAAAGTTATTCTATAAGTATTTCCTATAGTTAATATATTTTGAGATATACAACCAAAGTTATCTCTACCTATATATACTGCTGTACCACCATTATAAGAAGACCATTCCCATTGTGGTATTCCTCCTGTAGTTACATTCCAACCATTTACATTTGTATCAAACGTAGCATTATTATTAGCACATCTTGCAAAAAAGTCTGTTGTAGTAGATGTAGTACTAGTACTACTAGTTGTAGTAGGTTGAACAGTAGTGGTAGTACTACTAGTCGTTGTAGTTTGTCCTGGTATTGTTACACAAGCTTCATCACCACAAACTCCTTTCATACTACTTAGTTGAAGAGTAGTAGGATTTTCTAAATATATTATAGTTGCAGTATCTGCAGTACAAAAATCCCAGTATTGACCCCTGTTTAATCTTATTGTTACAGTGCGACCTGTAGAACAATCTAAATACCTAAATGACTGCTGTATATTTATAGTGGCAATATTAGTCATTGTATAACAATTACAAATAGCAGGTTCTACTGGAATCGTTGTAGACGTTGTTGTAGTAGGAGACTGAGTAGTTGTACTTGTAGTAGAAGATGTAGTAGTACTAGTTGAAGTAGTAGATGTTGTACTGGTAGTACTCGTGGTACTAGTAGTTGAAGTAGTACTTGTTGTTGTACTGGTAGTCGTAGTAGTTATAGAATACGTCTCTGCTATACCATTAACAAGTTCACAGCATTTAGCTGGAGGAAAATATACATTAAGTATATTAAGTAATACATCTAATAAAGGATCACCATTAGTAACATTAACACAAGTGTGATCTGACCCTGAATAACTTACACAAGCTATGTCTGGTTTCTCTTCGCAAGGATCAATAGGCTTACATGTAGTAAGTCCTGTAACACCAGGAGGTGTGCAGAACATACAAGGATCACATGTTTTAGAAGCTGTATTACAGTTACAAGCCATTGGTTAGTTTTTATTAAAGTGCTGGTGGTAATGTATTATAACAAGGATCTACTATAGTAAAACCTTCTTGGGGTAAACAATCAGGTTGTAATACACCAGGTATATAAATGTACCCTGTATTATCCATGTTTTTCACTCTAAGCATAGGTATATCAGCTCCTAATACTTTAACAATATATGATGAATCATAAGTAGTAAATTCAGTATATATAACTGAACGAAACTTATAGCCAATTACTTTCACTCTATCATCATTAGCATTATTAATGTTAGTAATTAAATCATGACGAGTTTTAGGAAAAACAGTATTAGTTATTGTTATAATATCATTTCCAAGTATTATAGCATTAGCTATATAACCATCTGTTGCTAATCCTTTCCATAATATTTTATAACATATAGGAATAACTTCTGTAATAGTAAAACATCCTGATGTAGCTGTAAGATCACCACTAAGTGTAGTATATGTAACGTCTGTAGCGGTGTCTTCTATATAAAAATCACCTACAGAAGTTTCTATAGT
>Ga0315284_10001554_pt1 | contig 32725 bp, 25 predicted proteins | sample YL17G09_16_MG_FD_203696 | JGI IMG/M metagenome (GOLD analysis project Ga0315284, IMG submission 203696) | Sediment microbial communities from Yellowstone Lake, YNP, Wyoming, USA - YL17G09_16 | ecosystem: Environmental > Aquatic > Freshwater > Lake > Sediment | place: USA: Wyoming | collected... | reverse complement strand
CGCGCAGAATCTGGGCGCCAATCCCGTAGAGGCGTGGATCCGCGTGGAAACCCGCAGCTTCTTCGCTCCTCTCGGTAGCGGCACCCTGCTCCTGAAGAGCATAAGATCTGATTTCCTGCGCCAGGCCGGCGCCCGTCCCTTCCTGGCGCAGATAAACCAGCACACCGGCGCCTGCCTGCTGCAAAACCCGCAATGCGGCGCGTAATTGCCGCCCGCTGTCGTTACGGCGGGAATGAAAAACGTCTCCCAGGGTCGACTGAGTTTGTACACGCACCAGGGTCGGTTCATCCTCGCAGATGCTCCCCTTGATGAGCGCAATGTGAGTCTCATGGTCCAGAACATTTTCGAAGGCAACAACGCGGAAATCGCCAAACTCCGTCGGCAAACAAGAATCGGATACGGGGTGGACGAAAGTCTCGGTCCGGAGCCGGAAAGCGATGAGATCCGCCACCGTGATCATCTTCAGGCCGTGAATCCGGGCCACCTCTGTCAGCTCGGGCACGCGGGCCATGCTCCCGTCATCCTTCATTACCTCGCAGATCACCCCAGAGGGAGAAAGCCCCGCAAGGCGCGCCAAATCTACGGCAGCCTCCGTCTGGCCGGCACGAGCCAGCACCCCACCCGGGCGGGCGCGCAGCGGAAAAACATGTCCGGGCCGGACCAGATCCGCGGACGTGCTCTTGGGATTGACAGCCGTCAGAATCGTAGTGGCCCGGTCCGCCGCGGAGATTCCTGTAGTCACTCCGAGCTTCGCTTCGATGGAAACCGTGAAGGCGGTTCCATATTTTGTGGTGTTGTGTCCAACCATCAGCGGGATGTGAAGCGCGTCCAGACGCTCTTCCGTCATGGCCAGGCAGATCAGCCCCCGGCCGTATTTGGCCATGAAATTGATGGCTTCGGCGGTAACTTTTTCTGCGGCGATCGTGAAATCGCCTTCGTTCTCGCGATCTTCATCGTCGACAACGATGATGATCCTGCCCTTGCGTATCTCTTCAATCGCTTCAAGGATACCGGTAAATCCCAAGGTGCACTCCCCGCGCATGAGCCAATGGCCTACTGCCGTGCCTGCACGCAAGAAAGAAGCTTATCCTATCAACCGGCTCCTCCGCAACTGCCGGCCGCTTTCCGGATGCAATCGGAGGTGGGAGTCAGTAGCTTGCCACCGCTTTCAGAGCGAATTGGGCTAAAAAACAAAAACGCCACGGATTACACGGATTACACGGATTCAAAAAGCCTAGCGGATGATGCGTTTGAACTGGAGCGACCTGGTGCCGAAATTGAGGAGCAGCGCCAGCCGTAGTCCCGTGGCGGTCAGGTAATGCAGGGCTTGCGCATAGTGTTCTGCGATGAGGGCAGACGTGGCTTTGATTTCTACTATGATCTTGCCGTCGACAAGGAAGTCGGCACGGTATTCCCCGACCTGTGCCTGCCTATACATGACCGTGATCGGTACCTGCCGTCCAAAGGGTATTTGCCGCCCAGTCAGTTCCAATGCCAGCGCGCGTTCATAAACGGATTCTAGGAATCCGGATCCGAGTAGTTTGTGCACCTCCATCGCAGCGCCGATGACCGTTCCTGAGAGTTCTTCATGGAGCATTCCAGCCTCCATCGTATCTAACTGGCGGCCCCAGTACTTGATCGAGAGTTTTTTGACAAATCCGTGAAATCCGTGGAATCCGTGGCGTTTTTATTTTGATTTCTCCAGGAGTGACTCTCACCTCCGATTGCACCCGGTCGGCGGTTTCTATGCAGCGTTTTGATCGGAATCCGGTACAATTTACCTTTTATGCTGCGCACAACTCTGATTTACATCTTCGTCGGCGCCTATGTCGCAATTGCGGGTCCGATCGGCCTGCTCTGGACATTTTTCTCGGGAAATGGAGAAATCATCTTCAGCCTGGCGCACTTTTGCATGCGGGTGGCCGGCTGGATGTGCGGCGTCAAAGTAGAGGCTCTTGGGAGAGAGCATATTCGACCCGGTCAGGCCTATCTGTTTCTGTCCAACCATCAGGGCAACTTCGACGGCCCGGTCCTGTTCTATGCCACAGGGCGGAATCTGCGCGCGGTGATCAAAAAAGAGATGATGAACATCCCGCTTTTTTCCATGGTTCTCCGGGCGGCGCAATTCGTCGCCGTTGATCGGTCCGATCCAATCAAGGCCCGAGTCGGCATCGATCGCGCCACCCAATTGCTGAAGGGCGGATTATCTTTCTTTGCTTTTCCCGAGGGGACCAGGAGCCGCACGGGTCAGTTGGGCGTGTTCAAGAAGGGCGTCTTTGTAATGGCGATCAAGGCAGGGGTGCCGGTAATTCCCGTTACAATCTGCAACAGCCGCGCCATCCAGCCCCCGGGCCGGTATGCCATCAAACCCGGCACGATCAGACTGGTCTTCCACAATCCCATCCCGACAGATCAGATGAAGTTGGAAGATCGCGATCGCCTTCTTCAGCTGACGCAGGCAGCCATTTCCAAGGGATTGTCGGCTACCGGCGAATCCGGCCGGCAGGGCGCGCTGGTCTATGATCTGCCCTGAGTCACTTCTTCTTGTCCTTAGTCCAACGCAGGGTATTGGCGCGATCCGTGGTAATACTGGCAAGCTGCTGCCGGTAATTCCGGACCTGCAGATTTACCAATAGCGGATTCTCTTCGTTGTCAAGAAACCAGCGCTCCGCGCCTCGATCATCTTTGGTCTTGATAACCGGAAGGGATTTTTCTGTCCGGTTCACTTCAATGGATAAGTGATCGTTGCCCAGCATCGTCACCGTCGCGGGCAATCCATCGATCGTGAATTTTATTTTTGAACTCCCTTTCATCGCCTGAAAAATGCGCTGACTGATCCAGAGAGTCGTGGCATCTTTGCCGCGGGTATCCACCCCGGCCTCGAACAGCTGATAATTGACAAGAGAGCGCGCCTCACTTACCAGTTTGGCCGGCATAAAGACCGTTCCCTGCGTCGTTGCATCCTCCCATTCGATGTAGCGGTCCGGAGCGAATGTCGCGATCCGCACGATGAAGGGTCCCTCCTTCTCATTCGAACTCCGGTAAACCAGAACCGTGTCGCGGCCGAACGGCGGCAAGGATGGATCAGTCGTAGCCTGCGGCGCCAGGGCGCCCAGCGGCATTAGGAGCGCCATCAGGCGCCAGATGCGAGAGACGGCCACAATCATGTCAGTACCCCTGTTCCTTAAGTGACTCCACCGTCAGTTTCGCCTTGAGATTCCGTTCCTCGGGCTGGCTGAGCTGAAAAAAACGCTCGATATATTTGGCGAGGATATCGGCCTCGAGGTTCACGATATCGCCTTTTTTAAGGTGCTGCATATTGGTCGAACGATAGGTATGGGGTATTACGGCTACCACAAAAGCACCCGGCTTCATCGAGGCCACCGTGAGGCTGATGCCGTCAACCGCCACGGATCCCTTGATAACGAGATACCGGTCGAGCTCTGTTGGAAGCGAAAACTCCATTTCAAAGCCCTCGCCGCTCGGGATGGCAGAGATCAATCTCCCGATGCCATCGACATGTCCTTGGACGATGTGGCCCCCAAGACGATCCCCGACTGCAAGAGACCGTTCCAGGTTGACGATCATTCCTTCGCGCCCCTGCCCGAAGCTGGATCGCCGCAGCGTCTCGGCCGAGAGATCACTGGAAAAGTCCCGCCCCTTGCTTTCCACCACCGTGAGGCAGACCCCATTGACGGCAATGGAATCCCCGGGCTTGAGCTCCGGGGCGAGACGCCCGGCTTCAACAATCAGTGCCGCTCCTGCCGATGACCGGCGCATAGCGCGGATGACTCCGGCTTCCTCGATGATGCCAGTAAACAATCAACCCTCCCCCTGGTCACTCACTTTGCTCCGGCCCAGACGGAGTACGCGCGCGATTTCCCTGGGCATCAGCAAGCGAAATGAGCCGACCGGAAGGCCCGCAGCGGTAAAAAAACCGATGCGCGTGCGACGGAGCTTTGTGACGGTATGATGGATGGTGTCGAACATTTTCCGGATTTCACGATTCTTTCCCTGCGTGAGGGTCACTTCGAGCCAGGCATGTTTGTCTTCGCTCATCACATGGATTTTGCAGGGTGCCGGTTTTGTGCCGTCCGAAAGCCTCTGGCCGGCGCGAAGGCGGTTCAGGGCAGCCTCGTCGGGGATCCCACGCACTTTCACCTGATAAACCTTGGGGAATGTGTCGCCGGCATCGGTGATGATCTTCGAAAATTCGCCGTCGTTGGTAAGCAGGATGATCCCCTCGGTGTTGTAATCGAGGCGCCCCACGGGAAAGAGCTTTTCTTTCACTTTCACAAGATCGGTAACTTTGATGCGCCCATGGGGATCCGAAACGGTTGAGATGACGCCCTTGGGTTTGTTCAGGAGCACGTACATCTTGCGTGCGAGCGGATGGATCAACTTGCCGTCGACCTTGATATGGTCGCGGCTGCCATTCGCTTTGGCGCCCAGCGTGGTGATCACCTGCCCATTCACCGTCACCCGCCCGGCCTCGATCAACAGCTCTGCCCTGCGGCGCGAGGCGATGCCTGCCGCTGCAATGATTTTCTGGAGTCGCTCTTCTGTATCCATTCCGGCTACGAGAGCTCGCCGGCCATCTGGGCGAACTCTTCCAAAGTGGGAAGTTCCGATAGATCCTTCAGCCCGAAGTGGACGAGAAACTCTTTGGATGTGCCATACAGGATCGGGCGCCCGACCACCGGTTTTCTCCCCGTGATGACGACAAGCTTTTTTTCCAGCAGCGTGTGCAGAGCCGTGGTGGACTTCTTACCACGTATGGCCAGGACCTCCGCCAGGGTCACGGGCTGCTTGTAGGCAATGACCGCCAGTGTCTCCAGGGCCGCCATCGACAGTTTCGCGCCCGGCTTGGTTTGAAGATAGGCGCGCACATACTCGTGATGTTCCGGCCGCGTGGTCATGCGAAAGCCTCCGGCAATCTCGCGGATACACATGCCGCCACGCCTGGCATTGAATTCCTCGGCCAGTCTGTGCAGCGCGGTTTCGATCTTGTCGTAGCTTTCGTCCGTGAAGATTTCCTTCAATTGTTCCGGGCGCACCGGATCGTCGGCCGCATAAATGATTGCTTCCAGTATGGGTTGGAGTTCCTCGATTTCCATAGTCCTTACGCCGTTTCTCCGGCAGATTTGCTCCTGGTAATGTGAATCTCTTCAAACGCCTTTTCCTGATACAGCCAGATCTCACGCAAGCGCACCAGCTCGAGTAACGCAAGAAAGGTGACGATCAAATGACGTTTCGATTTTACCTTGGTGAAAAAAGATGAAAAAACCAGCGAATCGTGCACGATCAGCATCCTGCGCAATTCGCCCAGTTTCTGGTCAATCGTGACTTCTTCCTGGTCAAGCTCCATGGCGGTCTGCGATTCGAATCGCTTCACCACCTCATGGAAAGCTCGCAAGAGGTCGAACAACGTGACCGCAACCACTTCCTTTTCGTCTTCAAGCAGATCCCGCGGAGGGCTGTTCCATACCGCGTTCTCCACTTCCTCCCGGGTGTAGAGCATTTGAGCGGCATTCCTGAACTTCTGGTGCTCCAGCAGCTGATAGACCAGCTCTTTCCGCGGATCGTCAGGAGCTTCGCCGTCCGGGGAGGCCATGACCGGATCCGGGGGCAGAAGCATGCGGGATTTGATATAGATCAGGGTCGCCGCCATGACCAGCCACTCACCCGCCACATTGATATTCACCTCCTGCATGAACTGGAGATAGTCCAAATATTGCTCAGTGATATGCGCGACCGGGATATTCCAGATGTCGAGCTCCTCGCGCTTGATCAAGTGCAGCAGAAGGTCCAGGGGACCCTCAAAACCCTCAAGGCGAATCGTCAACGACGGCTCTTCCGGGGAAGCGCCGTCCAATTCCTGGTTCTCAGTTCCGTCCATTTGTGCCATCAATCTTCGCTAAAACAATATCCTATCGCGCATCAAACCGTGCCGTCCAATCATGCCGCGGGCACGCTGGTTACAGAGTCAACAACAAACCCAACAGATGATCGATCGGCCAGAAGATAAACCTGAACACGCCCAAAAACATGAGCGCGTAAAGAAGCACAAAGCCATACGGGCTTATGCGCGCGAGAACCCGGCTCATATTGTAGGGGAGCAACTCATAAAGAATCCAGTGCCCATCCAACGGAGGAATCGGAATAATGTTGAAAAGGGCCAGCGCCAGGTTGATGACAAATGCAAAAAAGAGCACTCCCAGCAGAGGCACCAGTACCGAACGTTGCGGCGGGACTTGATAGGTCACAATCATGTTGATGATGATACCGTTGGCCAATGGCGCGGATACCTTGAGAGCAGCCAGCAGTACAAAAGAGACCGTGGCCGCAATTAAATTGGCTCCCGGACCGGCCAATGAGACCAGAATCTGATCGCGCCGGCGGTTGCGCAGATGAGCAGGATTGACGGGAACCGGTTTTGCCCAGCCAATCAGAGGCACGTGCGCAAACAGCTGAAGCAGCGGAAACAAAAAAGTTCCGAGCGGATCCATGTGCGCCAGCGGGTTCAGGGTGACTCGACCCAGATACCGAGCCGTGTAATCGCCGCAGCGGTCGGCCGTCCAGGCATGGGAAGCCTCATGAATGCTCAATGAAAAAAGCAAAACCGCAAACTGGATGAGGACACTGCCAATATCAATGCCTTGTAATAGATTCAACTCGATAACTCCAGAAGATTGAACGCCGAGAGGCTGAACTATACCATAACGAAGACCGGCATTGAACGACCGGTCCTGCGATCCGCTGCGATTCAGACAGTGGCAAAAAACCTTGCCACGAATAGCACGAAAGGAGAAAGGAGCCACCAAGGGAGGGCGATTTTGCCTCCTCCCCAGGGCACAACGCTTCGCTCTGCAACATTCTGGCGCCAATCTCCCGGGAAAGCGCATCCGGGGCGGGAGATAGATGGGCAGCTCGAAAGCGCTTTCCCGGGAGATTGGCGCCAGAATGTTGGCCGGAGGCCGCCCTGGGAAGGAAGCAAAATCGCAGGTTATCGGCGAGCTCTGCGATAAGGTCTTTTCGTTGCGGCTATGGCTATTCGTGCCATTCGTGGCTGCTTTTGGCTTGTACTGTCTGAATCACAGCTGCGATCCGCGCCTGCTATTGGATGGCGATGGGGAAGAAGTAAGAAGTCAGAAGACAGAAGACAGAAGTCAGAAGTCAGGAGACAGAATGGAGAATAGGAGCTTGTGCTTTTATTCTGACTTCTGTCTCCTGACTTCTGTCTTTTGGCTTCTCGATTCCGCGGCTATTTCTTCGGGGGAGCAAAAGTGACATCGAATTTTACATTGGACTCGAGCACTTCTCCGTTGCGCGTGGCGGGCAGAAAAATCCAACTGGTTTTGACTGCTTCCATGGCTCGTTCATCCAGGCCATGCCCCAGTCCCTTGACGACGGCCAAATCACGGATCGTTCCATCTTTGGTAATGGTCGCGGAGAGTTTGACACTGCCGTAGGTGTTGGTACGGCGCGCATCTTCGGTCGGCGTCACATCCGGGCTCTCCAGGTGGCGCGGCGGATTGGAGCCGTCCGGCATAAGCAGGTTTTGCCAATCACGATCCCAATCCGGCGATCCGTCATTGCTTTTGAGTGTTCCTACTTCGGGCACATCGGCCGTGTGCATGGCAGCCTGAGCATCGGTGTTGCGCATGTCCAGATTCTCAACCTTCGCGCTGAACGTGGCGAATTGGCCCTTGTCGAGCGGCTGGAGATAAAAGCGCTTCGAGCCGATGCGCACACTCAATTCTTCGATCGTATCCTGTTCATGAAAAGCGCCGAGGACATTTAATCCTTTGAAGGAGTAACTGCTGACCAGCACGGAAGCACTGTAACGGTAGGTCTCGCCGCGGGTCGTTTTCGTCGGTTGGTCGAATACCTGACCAACATAAAACCGCCCTGAACTGCCCTTGTAGATGAATTCGCCGGCCTGGATCACAATCACGTAGTCGGACAGATTAATAAAATTGAGGACAAACTGGTGAGTGCCCGACATTTCCGCTGTGATGATGTATGGCCCGCGGGAGAAGGCAAATGCCTTGGCATATTCCTGCGCATGGCTGATAGAAACATTCGTCCATGCCAATACCATTAAAGTTGCCGGAGCAAACAGGCTTGCGAGCCTGATCCAACGAGCAAAAACGGGCCATGGACCTATTCGCGAATTGTTCACTTCATCACCTCCTGCGCCAACAATCCGATCAGGGCTGCGCGCCGCGGCACGTCGGACACCAGAATATGCTCATGCACCGCGTGCGCGCCATCACCTTCTACGCCCAGGCCATCCAGAGTAGGGATGCCAAGCGCCGCGGTAAACGATCCATCGCTGCCACCCCCGGTTTCACCCTCACCAAGATCCATATTAACTTGGGCGGCAAGCGTCTTTGCCATTAAAAACAGATCGGCCACTGCCGGCGTACGTTCGAGAGGAGGCCGATTGATGCCTCCCTCGATTTCGAAGCTGTAGCGCGGGTCTTTTGGCCGCAAGTTGCGGATGCGCTTCTCCAAAAACCGCCCCTCGGCAACCGTGGCGAAGCGAAAATCGATCTCCGCCTCTGCATGGCTGGGCACAACATTCCCTGCCGAACCGCCCTTGACGATACCGACACTTACGGAGATGCCACGCTCGCAGCCGGCCATCTTGTGGAGCTTGACGATCTGATGGCTCATCTCGAGAATGGCGCTCGCTCCTTTTTCCGGCTCCACGCCGGCATGTGCGGCGATCCCGGCAATCCGCAGGCGGAAAGCCCCCACGCCCTTGCGGAATGTCTTTGCTCTGCCACCGGACAGCGGAGGCTCGAGGCACAGGACCGCCCCGCATGTCTTTGCGATCGGCTCGAGAAGCGGCAGGCCTCCGCCTGACCCTATTTCCTCATCCGGCATAAAAAAGAATTTTACCTCCCGGTCCGAACTCAGCAGCTGTTCATGGAGAGCGCGGCAGATGAGCAGACACAGCAGAATCCCGCTCTTCATATCGAAGATGCCGGGTCCATACGCTTTGCCGTCCTTCAACATGAATGGACGCTCACAGACCGTGCCTGCCGGCCAGACCGTGTCCAAATGCCCCAAAAGCAGGATCGGTTTCCCTGAGCCCGTTCCCGGCCAGACAACACGAAGTGCGTTTCCGCTCCCCGTCAGGGGCAGGATCTCCGCCTTGGCCCCGAGCAGCGCGAATTCCCCGGCAAGAAAATCAGCCAGCAAATCGATTCCGTTTTTGTCCTGAGAGAAGGATTCCATCTCGACCAGCCGCTTGAGAAGCATCAGATCCTTTTCGAGATGTGCATTGAAATATCGGAGCAAGTCAAGGGGCGCACTCATAGTCCTATGACATCCGTGAATTCTGCATTGCAGATAAACTCAGCCGGCCCGATCTGCATCAATTCGCCGGGAGGCTGCCAGTGTATCAGAATGCTCCCGCGTTCTACCTCCACGGTGACCGGACTCTCGGCGCGCCCGCTTAGAATGGCGGCAACCGCTGCCGCCGCACTGCCAGTCCCGGACGCAAGCGTCTGCCCTACACCGCGCTCCCAAAAGCGCACGCGGATGCGATGCCGGTCGAGCACTTGAATGAACTCCACGTTGGTACGATTCGGAAAGCAACTATGCCGCTCGAGTTCCGGCCCGAGTGTCTCTACCGGCGCCGGGCCCACATCCGGCCAAAATGTTGAACAATGGGGATTCCCCATCGAACTGATCGTGACCCGCACAATTTCCGAGCCGGCGTTGAGAGGAAAATCAATCAGCGGCGCCGGACCGGAAAGAAGGACCGGAATCCGGGCGGGCTCGGTTATTGGGCGGCCCAGAGAGCTTTCGAAAACATAGGTTGTGCCCGACGCTTCCTTGAGGGCGAACGTCCTGATCCCGGCGTCGGTGCGCATCCGGATAGGCTGAGCGGTAATTACGCCGCAATGAACCAGGTATGCGGCCAGGCAGCGCGTCCCATTGCCGGACATCTCCGCGCGGCTGCCGTCTGCGTTGTAAATCGAAACCGAAACTTCCGCTTCCTCATCCCCTACCGTGGGTTGGTAGAAGATCAACCCGTCCGCACCGATTCCGACATGGCGCTGGCAGAGTCTTTGAACCAGGGAGGAGAGAGATAAACCTGTTGCGCAGATTTCGCCCGCATGGCTGATCAGAAAATCGTTTCCGAGTCCGTGCAGCTTTGCCAGCTTCATGCTTTGTCGAGCGCTCACGTGAGTCACAAATGCCTGCAAAAGGAAGGAAAATCTTAGGCACCGAGTTTCTGTTTTAATGTTTCGATGACCGGCACCGGAGTCGGATCCACGGAGTTGAGGCATGCCAGGTAAAAACTCACGAAATCGCCCAGACAAATTATCGAGAAAATCCGTGCCAGAGGCGATTCGCCCTCGCTCCACACTTCGTGCACCACGCTGGTCCTCATCCCAATCATTTCCTTGGTAAGATCAAATCGGCGCTGGACCTGAGGGTGGTCGGCCCGATCTCGAAGGAACACCACCCCAATCTGCTGCAGGAGTCGATCGGGAAGTTCCCATCCCACCAGCTCATTGTGGTTCATCTCGGGGAGGAGATGGTGAAATGCGAGGTTTTTTGCATTTTCCTCGATCTGGCCGCGCCATCGCACAGCTGCCGGATCCATGAGCGCGCTGGAAGCGTAAACCGCAATGAGCCTGCCATGGACTGACAGGGCGATCCTTTTTGCCTCGTTGCTTTGCTCAGGCGTCCCCGGCCCATACCTGGCCACTAAGCCATTCAATAAATCGACAGTCTCGAGCAATGGCCCGGTCATGTCCGGCACTAATCCCAGAACTCTCAAAGCGCTGAGCAGCATCACGGACGAGTAGCCGAGAGCAGCCCGCGGAGGCAAGCCGGTCGGCAGCTGAATGAGCGGATGACCATTGGTACGCGCCAAAGATGCCAGCTTCCCACCCGATGTCAGGCATATAATCGTCGCACCCGCTGCACGCGCCTGCTCGTAAGCCGAGAGGGTTTCCTCCGTATTTCCAGAGTAGCTGCTGGCAAAGACCAGAGTATCGGAAGCGATGAATCCAGGCAAACGGTAGTCCCGGCACACGAAGAAAGGAATCTTTAGCGAATCCGCCGTCACCGCCCGAATCACGTCACCCCCGATCGCGGAACCGCCCATGCCGCTGACGAGGACTTGTGAAATGCGCGGCGGAGCAGGCAGAGACAGCACCTGAGCCACACGCGCTGCGCCGGCAACCAGAGTAGGCAATGACTCTATCAGCTGCAGCATCGACTGCGGATCGAGAGACGCCAAACGATCCATCTGATCAAGGATCGACAAGATCTACCTCACTCTCGGAGAATTCATCAATTGGATGCATTCGTTTCGAAACTGCATCATGTCGAATGGCTTGGCGAAAAAAAGATCCGCGCCTGAAGCGAGCACCCGCGCGCGGACGGCGGCATCATGATCACCGGTGATCGCAACAATCTTGAGATTCCTGGTCGCAGCGCCGGCCTTGAGTTTTTGACAAACTTCGATCCCATTCATCCCTGGCAGACGGATATCCAGGATCAGCAGGTCCGGTTTTCGCTCCCCGATCATCAAGAGAGCGTCAACACCGCTCTGCGCACCGGCAACCTCCAGATCTTCCTCTCCCGACAGCATGACCTCGGTCAAAAGGTCGAGCATATCTTTTTCATCGTCCACAATCAAAATGTATGGAGCCGGTTCCTCCAGCATGGAGGGAATGGGCATGCCAAACTCCCGCATGAAACTGACCAGATCCTCGCGCCGAATCCTGCGATGGCCGCCCGGCGTCGCATATGCCTTCAGTTTCCCTTCCTTCACCCAGTTTTGTACCGTGGTAGGGTTGACCTCGCACAGTTCGCTGATCTCAAAGGTGGTAAGAAAGGACCTTCGCTGCATATTCCGTCTATTTCATTAATAAATCCGGACTTCAGCTTATCCCGCCATCATCGTTTTCGTCAAGCATTCAAGTCCGCATTTCTCAGGCTCCTATCCGGCGAGAGATAAAAAAACAGGCCACGAATGACACGAATGGGTAATAAGTTCGTGTCATTCGTGGCTGCTTTTGCAGTTTTGAGCCGAACTATTTTCGCGGCAGGTCACAAAGGCAGGCAGGCTAGTGGAATCGAGCCACGATGAGCGTCATGTCGTCGTCTCGCTCTTCTTCGAAGGCCCACCCGAGGACTTCATCCACGATGGCTTTCTGCAGTTTTTCCGCCGGCATATCGCTCTTCCCTCGCACCAGGTCAATCAGGCGCTGCTCGCCAAATTCCTCTCCGTACTCATTGACAGACTCTATGATTCCATCCGTATAAGCGACGAGAATATCCCCACTCATTATTTGAATCGTCTCCTGCTCAAACTCGGCATCCGGGAATATGCCGACCACAGTGCCGCCGGTAGACAGACGGCGAAATCCGCTGTCGGTAAAGTAGAGCGGCGGATTGTGCCCTGCGTTGCAGTAGGTGAAGGTGGATTGCAGATCGTCGTACACGGCGTAGAAAAAGGAGGCAAACTTGTTCGCCGAGGTAAAGTTGTAAATCTGCTGATTCAGCACCTTCACCACCCCGGCAACTCCGCCATCACCTGAAATATCGCTGTGTTGCGCGTCTGTTCCGCGTGCGAAGACATTGCTGCGCAAAGTCGCCTGCAGGTTGGCCATGAGCAGGGCCGCGGAGATGCCTTTGCCGCAAATGTCACCCAGCGCCAGCCCCATGAACCGATTGTCAAACTTGAGAAAATCGTAATAGTCGCCACTCACGATGCGGGCGGGGAGACAGAGACCTGTCAGCTCCATATGCTTTAATTTTGGAGCCTGCTTAGGAAATAACTGCTCCTGTACTTCTTTAGCAATTTCCAGCTCTCGTTCCAGCCTCTCCTTCTGAACGCGTTCCTTGACCAGAGTTTGGATATACTCGGTCATCTGATTGAACGACTTAGCGAGCGCTCCCAGCTGATCATCGGACTTAACCACGATGCGCTGGCTGAAATCGCCGCGCCGGATAAACTCCGTGCCGCGGTCGAGATTGTAAACTGCGTTCGTAATCGACTTGGTGAGCAGAATGCCGGCAATCAAAGACAGGAGTTCGACAGCAAGGAAGAATGCAACCACGAGCTCAAGGGCTCCGAGGATAGTCCGGCTCACATTGCTGTCTGAGCCCAGGACGTTCTGGATCAGCCTGGTTGTGGACAGCTCAATGAAGAGCATGGTATCTGCCGGCCGGCCGGTTTCTCCCGTGCTCCAATAGTAGGGATACAATGGCATGGACCACAACGGCCGCCCCACCGATTCCTGATCGCCGGCGAGATCGTAGGTGGCGTAAAGGATGTTTTCCTTGAGTACTCCAGTGTCTTGCAGCATTACGTTCAGGCCTGTGCTCGGCTGGTGATCTGCAAGCAGCAGGTTCTGCCCCAATGCGCTCTGAAGGCTCGCCAGCATCTCGCCGTTGAGCGGCACCGACAATTCCAGACTGTAAGGAATTTCCGGGCGGAAATCCCCCACGATCAGGCTTCTGAGATACAGCTGACCGGTTCGCTTGTTTTCATTTCCAGGCAAGGCATAGATCGACGGTTGAAGGTCTTCATAGATCAGGCCGCTCCATCCGTTTTCGGAGATCCACGGCGGAATCTGATATTCGGCGCCATTCAGCGCGACGTTGCCGACCCCATAGGCAACAAATCGGCCGCTGGCTGGATCCTTGATCCGCAGCACAATGGATGCGTTCCTGTACATGCCCAGGAGATATCTGGCATCACGGTCCATCACCTGCTTGAGCATGCCGGGGTCGGGTGTGGCGCTCGAAACTGCCTGCTGGAGGACTGCATTCAAGGAGAGGTTGAAGGCCTGAATCTGAGCCGTATGAATCCCGATCTGCTTTTCAATCAGGTAGTAGCTCAGCTGGTAATAGAAGAGCAGGCCGGAGACATAGAGAATCACAACGACGAGCGCGAGTGGAATCGCTGCAATGAGAATATGGGCGATAATCAGGCGCCGTCGTATCTTCCAGAGCAGCCTGCCCCTGGCGACTGTGAACAGCTTCCAGGCATAGTATACTGCCGGAACTACGAGCAGAAATGTAAGCAGGTCCAGGCCGAACTGGATGCCTGGGGATAGCGATCTCTGTACTGCCGCGGGAAGCAGCAAAACCCGGAGCAGCCAGAGTGTGATCAGGATGAGAGCCAATCGCCCCATCCGCGTCCTGGGAAATCTCAACCGCACGTCTTCCCCACCAGCGCCACCGGCAACCGCTGCAGTGCTGCCAGCGCAAGTCTAGTTAACGCACTGCATTTCAGGATCCGGACTTGCCGTGCAGGCGCAAGGTCACCGACTTCTCCATCCTGAAAATGCGCTTCACCGTTTCCTGCAAATCCGTCTGTCTGACCTCTTCCAGGCGTGATGCATATTCCTGGAAGCCCTCAATCCCTTTTCCTGCCAGAACACTTTTGATCACTTCGGCAATCTGCCGGCTGCGTTCCTGCTGCCTGAGCTGAAGCTCCGCGATCGCGGAATTTACGGCGGAACGGTACTCCCGGTATTGGATCGGCGCCGTTGTGAGCCGGGCCAATTCATCCGTGAGCACCTTCCATGCTTGTTCCTCATCGGCCGGCGCAGCCGATATGCGGATCGTAACGCTGCCACCTCTACACTTGGGAGCATATTCCATGGAAACATCGAAGGCGCTGCGAACACGTTCCAGGACTTGGCCTGTCAGCCGGCCGGCCAAGCCGGAAGCAAAGTTCCGCAGCACGATCATAGCAAATGAATCTTCGTCCTCTTCAGGAGGCGCTACCAAGCTGATCATCGTCGAACTGAAACTTGCCCCCCAATGATTCTCCATGTCATCCCTTTTTTCGGGGGCTTTGGCAAATTTCTCCGGGAGCGCGATGCTCTGAATGCGCGAGCCGCTGAAGTTGCGCACGAAATAGCCGGCCAGGCTGCTCCCCTGGGTATCGCCGATGATGACCACCATAGGCTTCTTATCCGCTACCATGGCTTTGTGCCAGGCTTGAACGGCCTCGGGAGTGATGCCTGCCAGGCTTTCTTCCGATCCGTCGGCATCGAGGGCATAGGAATGATCCTGATACAACGCACCCAGAAGGCGGCGGCGCGCCAGGTCACTTTCGCTCCTGTTTCGCAGCGCGGCCAATTGGAGCTCTTTTTGATGCTCGATTTCTTCCGGATCGAGCTTCGGGGATCGGATCACTTCACCGAGAAGATCGAGCCCCTGGTCCACATACGGCGATAGAATCGAAAAGTTGACTCCGAAGTAGTCATCCTCGACCACCGCCGTGAGAGCGCCCCCATACACTTCAAGCTGACGGTAGATCTGCTCCGCACTCTTGTTTTTTCCGTCCCTGAGCATCGTGCGGATGAGCAGGGATGTGATGCCGGCGTTGGTCTTGCTCTCCAGCAATTTGCCGCCGGGAAAGAAGAGGCCGAGATGGATCAGGGGCATCGTATGGTCTTCCCTGATGAAAAGATCCGGACCGCGCAAAATCGAGGCGGTTTGAAACGAGCGCCGCAAATCTGACGGGGTAAATGAGATTTTTTGCTCGGGAACATCCAGAGCCGGAACCACGAGCTTTTCGCGCTCATCCATTTCCTGCTTCGTGGCTGCTTCCAGCAGGTACTGGATCGTGCCTTTGATGGTCTCGGCTTGCACGTTGCGGCTTTCAGCCTGCGCGGGAACGTATTCGACCACAGCACAATTGTCGAGGCTCAGGTAGCGAGCGGCGACGCGCGCAATATCGGCCCACTTTACCTGGTTCAGGCGCTCCAGGTAGGCACTCACACTCTTCCACGAGCCCCAGGACTCCAGGCGGGCCAGACGGGCGGCTCGCCCGGAGACGGTCTGGTTCACTTCCCAGAATTCGCGCTGCAGCTGGGCACGGGCTCGTTCCAGTTCTCCAAAGTCCGGTTCCTGCTGCTTCAGAATCTCGAGTTCGGTGAAAGCGGCAATCTCACAACGGTCGAAGTTGCGCGGATCCAAATCCATGCGCAAACTGAGATAGCCGCCGTCACTGAATGTGACCAGGTCAGCCGACAAGCCATCCATAATCCTCTTTTGGTGCCTGAGACGGCGGTTGAGAACGGCCCCTTCTCCGGTCGCCAGGACTGCGCGCAGCATTTCCAGGGCCGGGTAATCAGCCGACGATGCCGCTACCGTGCGAAATCCCAGCACAACGCGCGCCTGAGGGTAGTTCCCTCGCACCTGTTCATAGCGCAAACCCGGCGTGATTTCGCCGCCGCCCGCGCGCTTCTCCACCGGCGCGCCGCCCTTGGCTCCAGCATAGAGATTGACAGCCGAGTTGAGCACTTCGGATGCGATAACGTCGCCGCAGACCACCAGAATCGTTCGCGCCGGGCCATAGGCCGATCGGTAAAATGCCAGGAGCTTGTCGCGCGTGATGTCGCCCAGAGTGCCGGCAGACAGCAATTGGGCCTGTCTGAGGCGATCGCCCGCAAAACCAGTCGCCAGGAGCCTGGCGTCCAACCGTGCCTGCGGTTCGCCCGGCGCGCGCCGTATTTCGTCACCGAGCCGCTCGATCTGCCGTTTCAGTTCCTCGGGATCCAGCAGAGGGTTCAGCAGGGAGTCAGCCTGAATTTCCAGCGCTTTCTTCCACTGGGAAGCCGGCGCGACCGCCCGAAGAGAAGTGCTGTCATAGGAGGTTGACGTGATCAATTCGCCTCCCATGGCCTTGAAGTCAGCGGCAATGGACGCCGCAGTCCTGGTCGCGGTTCCCCGAAAGATCATGCGCTCCAGCACCTGCGAGATCCCCGCCAGGCCGGCAGGCTCGTCTCTTGTGCCTGCTTTAATCCAGGTCATAACCTCGACCAGGGGAGTTGCATGAGCTTCCGCCACAAGCACGGTGAGATCGTTCTTGAACACAACCTTAGTCACCAGACCATCCTGGTCGAACGACTTCAGTTGCTGCATGTAGGCCGGTGGCGCGGAAGTTTGGGAAGGACGCGGGCGCACCTGCGGCTGAGAGACCGATGGAAAGCCCAAACAGATCAATATCGCGAAGGCCCGCATATTCATGGCGGCCCCCCATGCAGTGGGGCGCACCCTATGACGCATGAAAAGGTTATCCTCCTTCATTGGCGACCCTCGGGGTCGGGATCGCTTTCGCCTTTTGATAAGAGAGTATTCGATTCCGATTCCGATCCCGAGGGCTTCTTTGTAATAGATCTATTTTCGGAACAGCGTTCAGCCCTGATTATACCTTATCCGGAGATTCCTTTTTGAACCACGAGTTCTGCTCAACGGTCCTGCAGCGTGAGGCGATAGACGCCTTCGGTACCGGTGCCCAGGTAGACAACGGACGGGCGCAATGGATCCTGGACCAGCGAACGAACTGGCGATCCGAACTCGGGCTGCGCGATTTTATCCCAGTGTGCGCCGCCGTCTCCACTCAACAAAACACCTCCGAGCGTGTTGTCCGCGACCAGGATGCGCGCGCCCGCGGCGTCCAGAAAGATGACGGACGGGATATCCACACCCAACCTGCCATCAGGAATCGGCGCCCAACTTCGGCCCCCGTTTTTGGATTCATAGAGACCCGCGGTAGTGCCCGCAAGAATCCGGTTCTCACCCGAAGGAGAAAAAACCAGGCACCGGGCCAAGGTCGAATCAGGAATTCCATCCGTGGAAAAGTTCCACGTATCGCCGGAGTCATCGGAACGCAGTATTCCGAGGTGAGTGCCGGCAAAAATGCGTCCGGGCACGCTGCGGGACACGAGCAGTGCGTACACCCGCGGGATGACGCGGAAATTTGGCGGCTTCTGGAAATTCAGGTCATCCGGGCGCGCACGGTAGACGCCGTCGTTTGTGCCGGCAAAAATCCAGGATTTTTCTCCGTCATATGCCAATTCGTATATAGTGAGTTTTTGAATGGCACCGGCCAGCCCCTTCCAGTCGGTCGCGCCCGGGCGCCGCAGAAAGACACCGCGGGCCGTCCCGGCAAGCCGGCCGCGATTCCCGGGCAGTGCCAGAACCGACAGCAGCCCTTCCCCGGGTACCTCCTTCGCACCCAGCTTTACCCAACCGTTGCCCGGATTATCGAACACATGCAGGCCACCGATTCTGCCCTCAGAAAATTCGCCGACCCAAAAACGGCCCGGCGCAGAGGAGTCCGGAACAATCCTGGTGATGGCACGGTTTATGAATCCCGTATTGGATTCTTTCCAGCTCTGGCCGCCATCCTCGCTGCGAAATATGCCGTGCACCTCTGTGCCGATGAGAATGACTTTGCCATTGGCGGAATCGACTTGAATCGTCTGGATGATCCAATCGGCCGGCGTGATCCTCTTCCAGGTCCTGCCAGAGTCTCCACTTACAAAGAGCCCCTCCGTGGTACCGCCGTATATGCGCGTAGAATCAGTAGGATCGATGTAGACCACCAGGGCGCGGACCAGATAGCTCTTGGGGAAGACTTTCAGCCTGCTCCATGACACACCATGATCGACCGAGCGATACAAGCCGGTGCAGGCACTGGCGAAGATATTTTTCGGATTGCGCGGGTCGATCACGATGGAAAACACATCGGAATCAAAAATCATTCCCTTGTCATTTTGGATCCAGGTCTTGCCGAAATCGCTGGAACGGAAGCCAAGATGCCAGGTGCCTGCAAAAAGAAAGCGCGGATCTTCAGGATCGACGGCCACCGATTCGGTTTGGAGGAACGACTCATTACCCGCACCCTTGGGCTGCCACGATTTGCCGCCATCTGCACTCACATAGATGCCTCTCCCGGTGCCGGCAATCATGTATGTGGGATTTTTTCTGCTGATGGCCATGCCTCGCACGGCCACATTTTCCTTGGGCAGCTTGACTTGAATCCACGACTGTCCTGCATCCCGGGTCTCAAACAACCCGCCCCCAGTCGTGCGCAGGTCCCACCCGCCCACGAACAGGTGGTCGGGATTGGCCGGGTCCTCGACAATCGTGTCAATCACAAGCTGGCGCCTTTTGATGCCCGGGTAAAGAAGGTTCCATGACAGGCCGGCGTCTTGCGATTTGAAGAGTTGTCCGTCACTCGTGCCGCCATATACGATTTTGCTGTTTTTCGCGCTGATCAGCAGCGAATGCGCCGTCCCTCCCGGCGGGCCCAGCCGCTCGAATCGCGCCTCGGCCGCCCAGGCGCACGTCCAGCCCAAGCATGCCGCCAGGGCGAGGGCAGCAAGCCGCCAAGATGGGCTGCGCATCGAAGAATGGAAATGGTTTTGCTGGGAATCGATCTGGATGGTCAATTTAGCTAGCCCGCATTTCTCACCAGCTTTCTACTGCGGCGGCGGATCCGGGCATGTCTACCGCGTTGCGCTCGGTCAGGCTCCTCGACGTACTGTCGAGTACGCCTGCGGAGCCCTCGGTCGCGCGCCTTGTATCCATGCCCGTCTGCGCCGCCTCGCTACGAAATCTGGTGAGAAGTGCGGGCTAGTCGAGCCGATGTCGCAGATTCTCGGTCCGCAAATCCTTACCGCCACGAAGCGACGCGGGGATCGCACACCAGCGATCCCCGCGCCTGAGTTGGTCAAATTTCACTCATGTTCTGGAGGTGCGTCGGCGGTTCCTGCCGTCCGCACACCCCATTGCCGATTCCGACGTCTAGCGAACGGCGATAAAGATTTCCGCGCGGCGGTTCATGGCGCGGCCCTCTTTGGTCTTGTTATCACCGGTCGTGCTTACGCCGCCGCTGGCAGCCGTGAGCCGTGAAGCATCGACTCCCTTGCTCACCAGGTAATCGACCACGGCCTTGGCCCGCTTCAGCGCCAGTTCCTTAACCGCCGCCTCCCGCTTGGAATCATCCGTGTAGCCCGTGACGCTCGCACGCAGCCTCGGATCATTCTTCAACTGGACGGCGACATTGTCGAGAATGGCCTTCGCGACGTTGTTGATCCGGAACAACCTCTCGGCGAAACCAGGAACATTGATCTTCTGGCTTACGTTCACGGTCATGGTGCAGGATGCCCTCCCGCCGCGACCGTTGTCGACCGTTGCCGTAACGGAATTGGTTCCGGCACTGAGATCCGCGGCATTAAAGGTCGCCGTCTGACCCGAGCCGGTTACGGTACCGCCCGTCGCGCTCCAGGTGACCGTAGCCGTTGCGCGCTCCGCAGTCGCCTGAACTCTGAGCTGCACCGTTCCGCCTGATTCCACATCCACCGTAGGAGTCAGACACTGGATCGTGGGCGGCGGAATCGGAATCTCGCGAACGGTCACACTGCTCGAGCACGAAGCGGTGAACTTACCGGTGTTCACCGTCACCCCGATGGTGTAGTTGCCGGGCTGCCTGCCCTGCGAGCCGAACGTAAACGCCGGGGTGCTGGCTGCCTGCGCCTGTTTATCGACCGTCCAGGCATAGGTCAGCGGTGAGCCGTCGGGGCTGGCAGCCGTGGCGCGCACAGTTGCTGTCTCGCCCACCTGAATCGAATTCGGCGTCACCTGGCAGGTGACCGTGGGAGGCAAATATCTCTTGTTTACGGTAATCTCGGCAGTGGCCGGAACGCTATGTCCGTAATCATCCGCAACGGTTACAGTGATTGAGTATTTGCCCGGAGCTGCGCCCGCGGGCTCGAAAGTGACCGTGTCGCCCGTGCCGGACAACTTGCCGTCGCTAGACGTCCAGGCATAGGTAATCGTCGCGCCTTCCGGAATTACAACGCTGGCCCGCGCTGTTGCCTTCTCGTCCTGAAAGATCTGCTGCGGAGACACCGCCAAAGTTACCTTGGGTGGTTCATGCCGGCGCTTCTCGAAGGTCATCTGGGCGACAAATCCGTTAATTCCCGACCTCCAGGCGCCTGTGGCAGGGTTGCTTTCAATCCGGTTAAAGTGGCCCTGGTAGCCGGCGCCGAAACTCATCCATTCCTTCGGAAAAATCTTGAATCCGAAAACAGTATCAAAAGGGGATTTGGGATTCAGCCCCGGAGTGGAATCGAAATACTTGATGTACTTCATGCCGTTGAATTCCGCGATGAACTGGATCTTGCCATAATTCGGAAATGCCACGCCGCCTCGATAGATGAAGCCATTATGCAAGTTGGACAGTTGAATCGTCCCTTTGCTCGGCGTGCCGACGATGTTCGCGCCGATGTTGAGGTGGAAAGTGGCCGCGTTGCCGATGCGTTTGGAAACCAGCATCAGGATGTTGCCTTCGTTCGTCCCGTTCGTCAGGCCGCGGTTCATGTGGGTAGTGTCGTAGTCGGAAGGTAGCTTCAAGTACGCGGCGAAGCCTAACGACAACGGATGGCCTCGGCGCTCACTCGCGGCATTGATGACGCCGCCAAACCGGAAGTCTCCTGTGCCGCTCGTGCCCGGCACGTCTATGAAGGGCGAAGTATTGTTGAAGGAGTTCAGGCCCATCAAGTTCGTTGCCGGCTTCGGCAATGAGGGTGGGACGGTGCCATATATCTGAATGCCCGAGGCGTTGATGCTCCTCTGGGCATCAAACGAAGCAAACAGCTCGACTCGATCGTGGATCCCATAGGCAAAGGACAACGGGAAATTTCTGACGATGAGCCTTCCGGGATCGCGATTTGTGTAATCAAGACCCAGACTTAGATTGAACTCACCCTTCTTGAGAGTCTCAGCATCCCAAGTGTGGAAAAGCCCGGTAACGCCGTCAAGAGAGGCGGAGGTAAATTTCTTCTTGCTAGTCTGATCCTGCTGGGCGACGCCGGGGATGGAAAGCAGTAAGATCACTATAGTAGCAAAAACAACGGGTGCATATCTGTATCTCATGGTCCATCATCTCCGAAATGTCAGCCATCCTGACTGCATCCAGGCTGGATTAATTTGAGATTTAGTAATTCCCAGCTACGCTGGTTGGAGTTTTAACTGCGCTGCCTCGATTTTAAAGATCACTCCGATCAAACCACTATCTACAAGTGATTGAAGCATAACATACATACACCTTCCAGTCAACCAAAGCAAGCGAATGAATAAGGCTCACGAGCCAATCTCATGGCTGTCCGCTTGGCTTCGACAAAATCCAGTGTGTCACGATTGGCGGCATAGTCAAGCTTAAATTGTTCAGTCGGCGAAATTTCGCGGGTGGCAGACCATCAACAAACCGCCCATATCCGCTCCAAGTCCGTCGCATGATGATCCTCCGCCTTCTCCAGCCATCAATTCTCATGATAGACGGATCTTTGCTCCCTTTTTGCGCCATCCGCTTGTATTAAAGCTGCTTAATGCCTTGTCATTCTGCGCGCTTGAGACTGCATCAAAAGGACTTAGTAAATGCGCTGAGATCCTGTATGATTTTGTTCTCCCAGCATCTTGAGGAATGGTAATGGCTATTGAAAAGCCGGGCTTATCGGACATTAATGAACTGGAACTCACACCGGACGCCATGCGATCCCTGGTGGATCAGGCCATGGATCGAATTGTAAAGCACATCCAGACACTGGGCAGTCAAAGAGTGTCGGATGTATCCGATGCCGAGGAAATAGCTCATTCCGTGGTGGAGAGCATGCCGGAGAGTGGAACTTCATTTGCCGCGATTCTCGATCTGTTGTTCGACCGGTTGGTCGAAAAAACCTTCAATACCGCCTCGCCGGGATATCTTGCCTACATCCCGGGTGGGGGCATTTTCCATTCTGCCGTGGCAGATTTGATCGCCAATTCGATTAATCGTTATGTCGGAGTTTGGATGGCCGCGCCTGCGCTGGCACAGTTGGAGGTCAATGTGCTCCGGTGGTTTGCGGACATGATCGGGTATCCACGGGAAGCAAAGGGGCTTCTGACCACCGGCGGATCGATGGCAAATTTTACTGCTCTCGTGACCGCCCGCCGCAATCGTCTCCCCGAGAACTTCCTTTCAGGAACATTGTACGCATCCGATCAAGTTCACCACTCCGTAATCAAAGCTGCGCTAATGGCGGGATTCCCCGCGCACAATGTTCGCGAAGTGGCCGTCGATGCCGGCTTTCGCATCAGACTCGATGCCTTGCGGGAGCGGATTGATGAAGACCGGAGGAAGGGGCTTTCCCCGTTCCTGCTGGTCGCCAGTGCCGGAACAACCAATACCGGTGCTGTGGATGACCTGGAGTCACTTGCAGACATCGCGCGGGACGAGAAACTCTGGTTGCACATCGATGCCGCTTATGGCGGGTTTTTTGCTCTGACCGAGCGTGGCAGAAGAATGATGCGCGGTATCGACCGGGCCGACTCTGTCACTCTGGACCCCCACAAGGCGCTCTTTCTTCCCTATGGGAATGGATCCTTGCTGGTGCGCGACGGAGAGGAGCTTCGACGGGCACACACCGTCCATGCCGACTATATGCCCCCGATGCAGCAGAACCCCGATTTGGTGGATTTCTGCCTCTATTCCCCGGAGCTATCCAGGGATTTTCGAGGTCTCAGAGTCTGGCTTCCGTTCAAGCTTCACGGAGCAGGCGCGTTTCGGCGCGCCCTGGATGAGAAGCTGGATCTGGCCGAATGGGCCACCGAAGAGTTGCGTAAAATCCCGGGCATGGAAATTATCGCAGAGCCCCAATTATCCCTCGTGGCCTTCCGCCTGGTGAGGGAAGGCCTCGATCCGGAAGAGATCAATGAACTGAACAGGCGCCTGCTGGACGGCATTAACTGCAGGCAGCGCGTGTTTCTGACCCCGACGTCGCTTGCCGGAAAGTTTGTCCTTAGAATCTGCGTCCTCCATTTCCGCACTCATCTCGATCGGATGAAGGCTGCCATGGAGGATATTCGCGCCGCCGTGCAGGAACTCTAGAGTTCGTCCAGTTCTTCAACTTCCTGGTCGACATTATCCTCAAGATCTTCATGGTCGTCGAGGTCCAGGCCGAAGACTCGGCCCCCGGCACGTTCGCGCCGCGGCGCCTTCTTCGGACCACCTTCACTGCGCAAACTGCGTGTGCCTGCCTTGCCATATTTCCGGGTGTCGTCGCGACCACGGCGCTCCCGCCGCTGGCCCGGCTCGCCTAGGCCAGGTGCGTGGTCAAAGGCCTCCGGCAGGCGTGGCGTCCGCGGCCGCACTGGCGCTCCGACCGCCGGCCGCGCATCGCGGGCACGAGCTTCACTCAACGCGAGCGCTCTCCCCTTGAACTGCTGTTCGTTGAATCGGCGCAGCGCCTCCGCGGCCTTGGCCTCATCGTTGAACTCTATGAAGGCAAAGCCTCGTCTCTTGCCGCTCTCCCGATCCACAGGCAGAAATACATAGGATAAGGGGCCTACTGGGGCAAACAGGTCCCTTAACTCAGCTTCGGTAACATCAAATGGAAGGTTTCCAACAAACAAACGGGCAGACATTAATCCTCAGTTTCTCCTTGATTGAAGATTTGTTAATGATCAGCGGGCAGGCTCTTTTGTTTCGCCCGAACCCAATCTCCGGGAACCCCCGCACGGTAAAGGCAGGGCCTTCCTTGGCTTCATCGTGAAGCAGCCAACGCTGTTAGTCAAGCAAATGAAGCAAAAAGCTTCCCGATTGCCTCGGAGCAATTGCCGCGTGGCTGGACCCAAAATCAGGTTGCGACGGCGTCATTTCCGCGGTCTCGTGATGGATATTCCTATCCACGAGCGCCTTGGCAGGGGAACCTGTTTGGGATACGATCAACCTGGAATCCGCAAAATGGACATGTACCTGCCACTGTATTTTAAAACAGATCACCTCCGTTGCCTTGTGATCGGCGGCGGCAAAGTAGCCGCACGCAAGGTCGAAATGCTGCTCGCCGCCGGTTGCTCCCTCACCCTGATCGCGCCTGAGATCGAGAGGAGTATCCAGGAGGCCGCGGACCGCGGGCTGCTGCGATGGCACGCCCGCAAATATGCCGGCGGCGACTGTGAGGGTTTTCATCTGGTAATTGCCGCCACTCCCTGCGAGGAGACGAATCGCGCGGTTTCGTTCGAGGCGGAACGCCGGGGCATTCCGGCCAATGTGGTCGATGTCCCGGATCTATGTACGGTCATCTTTGGAGCCTCCTGGCACGAAGGCCCGCTATCGGTCTCCGTCAGTACCGGGGGCACGGCTCCTTTCATGGCTGCCGTTGTTCGCGACCGTATTGCCGAGGCCGCCGGCGGCTTGGGTGAGTGGGTGGAGGCGGCCGGCAGATTCCGCGCCGCCGTGCGCCATGCCATCCGGGAGTCGGAAGAAAAGGAGCATCTCTACCGGAGATTTGTCGATAGGATCCGCAGAGGGAGTCCTCCTTCCGGCATGCCGCAAAGCCAGGAACTCACTGAGTGGCTTGCCTGGTTGGATCGCCCGGAAACTCCGCAGGGATGAGGATGCGGCTGCCCAGCCGTCTGTAACATCCCCCACCCAACGATTCCCTGCCTCAAAAAACCGCTCATGCCCTAAGCAGAGATGCCGATAAGCAATATGAGACATTCCATGACGGGCGGCTGCAGATTGCTTGTGCGGACATCCACAAGAGAGGCAAGCCGCCGGCATTAGGTAGCAGGAAGGGATTGCACGGCGATTCAATGAATGGATTCGCAGCGTCCCGGCAATTGCAAATATAGCAGGAATTCGATCGCAGTCTCTGGCGGTAATCCCCCTGGTCAATGTTCAGGCATTTCTAATATCCATCCCCCGGCATAAAGCTCAGGAGAGACAATTGAAAAACATCACTCCTGTTGATCGCCCGTATCGACACGCCGGCTTCAGCATGGTAGAGGTCAGCATAACTATTGCCGTCATCTTCATTGTTGCAGGGTTTGCCTTGACCAACATCGCCGGAACCATGCCTGCCATTCGGGCCAACGCTGCTCTGGACATGGCCGTGGCACAATTGCGCCGGGGCAGAGAGCTGGCCCTCGCGCAGCGGCGCAACATCGAGATCAAATTCCTGAATAACAATCAGATTCAACTCATACGGAACGAAGTGCCCAATGGAACAACGATCTTGAGCACAGTCACGCTCGAAAACAAGATCGAGTTCCAGTTGTTTGACGGCGTTCCGGATACCCCTGATTCTTTCGGGAAAGGAGCTGCCGTCAATTTTGGCGGCACAGCCCCACGGACCTTCCTGAGCGACGGCACTTTGGTGGACGTCCAGGCAAATCCGGTGAATGGAACCATCTTCCTGGGCCTGCCCAACCATCCAGAGACGGCTCGTGCCGTTACAATTCTGGGGGCCACCGGGCGCGTTCGAGGTTATCGGTGGACCGGCACCAATTGGAGCAAGTGACGGGGGGAGCGCATGTGTTTGAAAAGTGAACGGCATGATCATCAGTCCGGTTTTACCCTTGTCGAAACCCTGATGGCCATTCTTATTCTGGCCGGTGGATTACTGGCACTGGCGACGGCGTTCGCCCAGGGAATGGTCGTGATGTCGACCTCCCATTACCATCAGATCGCTAAAGAAAAAGCCTCTGAGGCTATCGAGAGCGTCACCACATCACGAGACACCCGGGTGATCGCGTGGGCTCGGATCAGGAATGTCAGCCAAGGCGGAGTGTTCCTGGACGGTCCACAGTCGGTGCGCGCACAGGGCACGGATGGTTTGGTCAATACCGCCGATGACGGCGCGGTGGAAAATGCCATTCTGCCGGGTCCTGATGGCCTGCTGGGAACCGGAGACGACGTCGTCGTTCCTTTGAACACTTTCACGCGCGAAATTGAGATCCGGGACATTTCCCCGAATTTGCGCCAGATTCGCGTCATCGTTCGCTACCAGGTCGGCCATTTGACACGTCAGTATCAGCTGCTGACTTATGTTTCTACATTCGCGTGAGCTCTGCACTGCCGACCGACCGCCAGATGGGGTGAGAGTACCGTGATCGGAGGTCCTGAATGAAAAGGGAACAAGGATTCAGTATGACGGAGGTCATGATCGCCTCGGCGATAGCCCTGGTGGTGCTGGCCGCCACGATGGGGTCTCTGAATGACGCCTTCGGCCTCAATGAAAAAACCATCCTGATGGCCGATCTGGGACAGAACTTGCGCGCCGGTTTTAATTTTCTGGTGCGAGACTTCATCAACGCCGGCTGGGGCATCCCGACCGGCGGCATTCCCATCCCCTCCGGCGTCGGCGTGGCGCGAGTGACTCGACCCGGCCCGCCGGGGATGAGCTACGACTTCGGATCCGCCCTGACCCTGGCTGCCGTCAATACCGGCGCGGCGTTGGGCCCCGTGGGAAACGGCCGGCTGACAGACATAGTAAACATCTTGTATTCGGACAACCTCCTCCCCCTGAACCAGAAACCGCTGGATTCAATTACCGCGGACGGGTCCAGAATCAAGGTGAACGCCAGCACGCCGATTACGGGCGTCAAAAACTCCATTCGTGAAGGCGATTTGATTGCCTTCAGCAACGCCCTCGGAAACACGCTGCAATATGTGACATCGGTCGATGGCCAATATGTGTACTTCCAATCCGGGGATCCGCTCAATTTGAATCAGCCCTTTGCTATGCAGGGTTCTATCATGAATCTCCAGAGCGGCGGCGTATTTCCGCCTACGACGGCAACGCGCGTCTGGCTGATCACTTATTACCTCGACACCACTACGGACTCGGAGATGCCCCGGCTCATCCGCCGGGTGAACAACCGGCACGGCGAACCCGTCGCGCTGGTGCTCGAAAACTTGCAGTTAAGTTACGACCTGGTGGATGGAGTCAACAATCCGACAAACGTGAAAACTCCCGTCGCACCCAATTCCCCCAACCAGATCCGGAAGGTCAACATCATGCTCTCCGGACGTTCGAGTGCGCGGATGCGAAACAACAAAGACTATCTCCGGAGGAGCCTGACCACGCAGGTCAGCCTTCGCAGCCTGGCTTTTATTGATAGGTATCGCTAAAGGGGAAGGGTGTATGAAAACGAATCGCGAATCGGGCATCGCATTGATCGCCACATTGCTCATTCTCGTGCTGCTTTCCGCTCTCTGCCTGGGCTATACGCTCACGGTCACCTCGGATCAGGGACTCATTGGCGTGGACCGAGATCAAAACCGGGCTTTCTACGGATCCCTCGCCGGATTGGAGCAGCTCACCGCTGACCTCGGCACCCTGTTCAACAGCAACTACGCTCCCAGTGTCGCCCAAATCAATGCACTGACCACCAGTGCGCCGTCGATCCCCTACATCTCGTTTGTCTCGCCCGGCGGCGGTTCCGGCTATCAGATCGAGTATCCAACCGACAGCTACGGGCGGCCCAAAGCCGAGACCCGTACGATTCCTTCCGGCCCCTACGAAGGCCTTGTGGGGCTGATAACTGCCTTTACCATGACGTCGACCGCCCATACCATGACCAGTTCCGAAGTCCGGATGCGCCGCAGCCTGCAGACCGTCGCGGTCCCCGTTTTCCAATTCGGTATTTTTTCCGAGACGGACCTGAGCTTCCATGCCGGACCTACCTTCAATTTCGGCGGCCGTGTGCATACCAACGGCAATCTCTACCTGGCGGAAGGAGATGGATCCGTTCTGACCCTGTCGAATCGGGTGACTGCAGTCGGCGAGGTGATCCGCACCAACCTGATCAATGGCTGGCTTACGAGCACAAATTACACGGGTCGCGTGGACGTGACCACCGCGCCGGGGACCTACCGCGCTCTTACATCCGGCGAAGGGAGCCTGGTGGGAACGATCGGTTCGAGTCAGAACGAACCGACGTGGACCAACCTCTCCATTGGCTCCTATAACGGCAACATTCGAAATGGCCGCACCGGAGCCCGCCGCATGGACCTGCCGCTCGCAAGCCAAGGCGCCGCCCCAATCGATCTCATCCGGCGGCCGCCCCCTTTGGAAGATTCCACCAACCTCGACGTATTCAGGCAAAGATACTTTTCCATGGCAAGCCTGCGGATCCTGCTATCGGATACTGCGGGCGATATCACGTCGCTGCCCACAGTAACCGGGACCGCACCCATCCGGATGGTGGGAAATGCCCCCAGCGGAACGCCGTTCGCGAAATCCCCCGACCCCTTGGACCCCGCGGCGCAAGCGCAAGGGTATCGGAGCGCCGGCTTACCGCTGATCGATGGCTACATCAAAATCGAAAAGCAGGATCAAAACGGAAACTGGCAGGACGTGACCCAGGAGATCCTCGCACTTGGCATCGCCGGCCGAGACCAGACCGGCACTTGTGTGGGTGCCGTTCCTTCTCCTGATGCAATCATCCGCGTTCAGCGCTTGATGGACAACCCTTCGGTTTGCAGCGGGGTTTCCACCCTGTACTGGCCCAATGTGCTGTTTGACACACGCGAAGGCGCTCTGCGCGACAATATTCCCACCGGCCAGACCACGGTATACCTGGGCGGTGTCATGCACTACATCGAACTCGATGTGAATAACCTGTCCCGTTGGTTCACGGGCGCAATCGGCGCCAGCGGCGCCACCGCCATGAATGCAACCGGATACGTGGTGTATTTCTCCGATCGGCGCAACAACCGCAATGGGGCCAACCAGGAAACGGGCGAGTACGGATTCGAGGACTTTGTGAATTCCGGGAGCGTAAACGGCACACCCGACGGAGTCATGGAAACGGCAGAAGATGTCAACGGCAATGGCAGTCTCGATACTTACGGGCAAACTCCGCTCAATCCCGTCCTGACTCCACTTGATGGTACCGCCCGTCCCTGGACCGCAGTCGCGGCCAATATCGCCAGGGTAAACCGTCCACTCTTTTTCCGGCGCGCACTAAAACTGATCAATGGCCAAAGCATCAACCTCGGCAGTACGGACGGCATTCCCCTGGGCCTTACGGTCGCGTCAGAAAACGCGGTCTATGTTCAGGGGAACTACAACTCGACGGGGAGCTTTACGGGCGCTCATGCAGCCTGCGCCATAGTCGCTGACGCCGTCACGCTGCTTTCCAACTCATGGACCGATCTCAAATCCTTCACGGCTCCCTTTAATGTGGGCGCCCGCAACGCGACCACTACGTGGTATAGAATGGCGATCGTCGCCGGCAAGGGTAAGCCTTTTCCCCAGCCCGCTTCCACGCCACAAGATTTCGGGACCGATGGAGGAATCCACAATTTCATTCGCCTCCTGGAGAACTGGTCCGGCCAGACGTTGAATTACAGGGGATCGATCGTCAGTCTGTTCTTCAACCGGCAAGCGGTGGGCGTATACAAATGCTGCACCAATGTCTATTCGCCCCCCACGAGAGGCTACAACTTCGACACCGAGTTTCTCGAGCCCAGCCTACTGCCGCCGCGCACGCCGATGTTCCGTGACATCAATATCACCGGCTTCACGCGGCTCATCAATCCGTACCAATAATGGGCTGCCCACGCAATGACGCACGAGAAGGTCACAGTGGTTCTGCCCATGCCTGCCAGGGTCGAGGTCGGAATCGATATCGGCCTTTGAGGATCGTCGCTTTCGATTCCGATACCGATTCTGATCCCAACGGTTTTTGGCTTCTGCTGTTGTTTTCGGAGCAGTCCGTCATGCGCTGGGCACGCACCCGGTGACGCATGAAATCCGGGGTCAGAGCCGTCCGGGCTAAAGCCCGGACTCACTTGTTCGCAAGATTAGGCCGTAATTCCTGCACATCGTAATTTTACGAATAGTGGCGGCGGGCTTCAGCCCGCCTTCCCAGGCGCTGTTTTCAAAACAGGTATATCTCAGTGAGACCGGCCTGATGACCTCGCATGAATGCGGGCGCCCTTTTCTCTTGCTCTTCGGTTGACGGATTCTCTATGCTTTCAGGATAATTTGATGCCGGAATGCTGTTTGGCCGGCACGGGGTTCTTCAAGGAGCGACGACTATGAGTCTCTGGGACAAGGTTCGCGGCGAATTCATCGATATCGTGCAATGGATCGATGACACCAACGACACGATGGTGTATCGGTTTGAGCGCTACAACAACCAGATTAAATACGGCGCGCAGCTCACGGTGCGTGAGGGTCAGGCGGCCGTGTTTGTAAGCGAAGGGAAACTTGCGGATATGTTCCAGCCCGGCATGTACGCACTGGAAACCAAAAACCTCCCCGTCCTTTCCACGCTGCAGGGCTGGAAGTACGGCTTCAACAGCCCCTTCATGGCCGAGGTCTACTTCTGTTCCATGCGCCAGTTCACCGATCTCAAATGGGGGACCATGAATCCCATCATGATGAGGGATCCTGAATATGGACCGATCCGGCTTCGTGCTTACGGCACCTATGTCGTGCGCGTGAAGGACCCGGCGGTGCTGATCCGCCAGATTGTCGGCACAGACGGACACTTCAAGGTGGACGAGATTGTCAACCAGTTAAAGGATCTCATCGTCTCGCGTTTCGCCGATATCCTGGGCCACAGCAAAATCCCCGTGCTGGATCTTGCTGCCAACTACTCCGAGGTCAGCGGCTTTCTGACTCAGAAAATCGGGCCCGAATTTGAAGGCTACGGCATCGAGCTGACGAAACTGCTGGTTGAAAACATTTCTCTTCCTCCTGCGGTCGAGGAAGCGCTGGACAAGCGCACGAGCATGGGTATCGTGGGCAATCTCGCCGCTTACACCCAGTTCAACATCGCCAATTCGATTCCGGACGCAGCGAAGAATCCCGGAGGACTGGCCGCCGCCGGTGCAGGGCTCGGCATGGGAGTAGCGATGGCCGGCCCCATTGCACAGGCGATGTCGGGCCAGCAGGCACAAATGTCCGGCATGCCGCCTCCGATACCGGGCGCTGCCTCGTATTTTTTGGCGGTAGGTGGACAGCGAACCGGACCGTTTGACATACAAGCACTGACAAACCAGGCTGCGGCGGGCACGCTGACACCGCAGACGCTGGTGTGGACCCAGGGCATGGCGCAGTGGCAGCAGGCGGGGCAAGTTCCTGCTCTGGCCCCGATCTTTGCGAATATCCCGCCTCCGTTGCCGCCGAATGCATGATCGTCATAGCCTCGAGGGCAGCAACTAAACACCGCTTCGGGACGAGCTGGTTGGCAGGCGCCGCGCCGTGATAATCCGGAGCGATTGGGTGAGTGAGAATAATCCTGGTGTACCTATAAGCCTATGGCAGAAATCTCTGAATCCGCTCCCATCGCCACCAACAGGCAATTCCCCTGCAAGCAGTGCGGGGCCAAGCTTGACTATGCTCCCGGCACGGCGGTCCTTAAGTGCCCGTATTGCAGCTCCGAAATACCGATCCCTCAATCCGAGGAAGAGATCAAGGAACTCGACTTCCAGGAATATTTGAAGAAGCTTGCGGAGGAGCACGAGACCCGGGAAGAGCACAGGGTCAAGTGCGAAAAGTGCGGGGCGGAAACGACTCTGCCGCCGGAAGTAACCGCCGGCAGCTGTCCCTTCTGCGGCGCCAACCTCGTGATCACAACTCAGATTTCCCGGTTGATCAAGCCCAAAGCCTTGTTGCCTTTCAAGGTCATGCAGACACAGGGATTCGAAGATTTCCGCCGCTGGATCAACCGGCTCTGGTTCGCTCCCAATGATCTGAAGAAATATGCGCAATCCGAAGGCAAGCTTGTCGGCATCTATGTTCCCTACTGGACCTACGACTCCGACACGACCAGCTTCTACCGCGGGGAGCGCGGCGATGATTACTGGGTGACGGAAACATACACCGAGAATGAGAACGGCAGGTCGGTCACCAAGACGCGGCAAGTTAGAAAGACCCGATGGACTCCGGTGAACGGTACGGTCTGGAATCAATTCGACGACGTTCTTGTCATGGCCAGTAATTCCCTGCCCCGCAAATATGCCGATCGGCTGGAGCCCTGGGATTTGGCCGGCCTGGTCCCTTACGCCGATGAGTTTCTGAGCGGATTTCGTGCGGAGAGCTATCAGGTGGACCTGCCCGCCGGATTCGAAATTGCGCGCCAGATCATGGACGAA